>JAAUYM010013701.1_pt1 | contig 10122 bp, 8 predicted proteins | sample 7278001 | NCBI WGS metagenome assembly JAAUYM01 (sample SAMN14350224, study PRJNA611818) | marine sediment metagenome | isolation source: surface marine sediment (1.8m) | place: French Polynesia: Moorea | collected 2018-08
GCGCAGAAAGTGAAGTGAAGAAAGATAGCAAAGAGGATGATGAAGACAATGAGGAAAAAGACAATCAAGAAAGTGAAAAGGATGATGAGGACAAGGAAAAAGATAGTGGAGGAATTGAACAAGAGAGGGAACATAGTGAAGAGGATGAGGACAATGAGGAAAGAGATGGTGGCAAAAGTGAGGGAGAGGAGGATAGCAAAGAGGATGACGACGAGTACAATGAGGAAGAAGACAACGAGAAGAATAATGAGAACAGTCAGAAAGAAGGTAGGGAAGAAAGTGATGAGAAAGAGGAAGATGGCAAAGAGAATGAGAAGGACAATGAGGAAAGAGGCAGTGGAGAAAGTGAGGAGGATAGCAAAAAGAATGACGTCGGGAACAGTGAGGAAGAAGATAGGAAGGAAAATGAGGACACCAACGAGAAAGAAGAAAATGATGAGAAAGAGGAAGATAGCGAAGAGAACAATGATGACGATGAGAAAGAGACAGAACAAAGTGAGAAAGAGGAAGCAGATGAGAAGGAGAAAGAAGACAGTAATGAGAAAAGAGATAGGAAAGAAGACGAGAAACACAGTGATGAGGAAGACACTAAATCTGACAATGAGGAGGAGGAGAATAATGAGATTGATGACGATACCAATGACTTGTCTACAGAGAATCCGGACATGTTTTACACCACCGCACCAGCGGGTTCTGTTGAAAGCTCATTCTCCACCACCACCTCCCGTCCGCCGCCGCCCACCCGCAGCACCATCATTTCCGCAATCACCTCCTCCTTCTACTGGCACCCCAGTCCCAGGCCGACCGGCTCCCCAAGGCACCCCAGGGACGGTGAGGGGCGTCAGGAGGGGGACTACGACGACTACGATTACTACGGTTCCTTCGTCAAGCGGATCTTCGAGGCTCTCTGTTGAAGCAGTTTCCAAAATGCCTATAACTCAACATTTCACTGCGCGGATAAAAGAAAATAAGACTGGACGTGCGGCTATAATAACAGTTTGCACAATTATTATTATCATACGCGTATTATGTTCCGTCCTGGTTAATTGTCGTCAAGAATCCGCTTCTCGTTTCTTCTCTTTTCTCCTCGTCGATCACGGATCTTGCACGGAGTCTGCGAAACCGATCCTGGCGTTGCCCTTGTCGAACTCGCTGTAGTACTGGCCGAAGAAGACGTCTCCCAGGATCCACCAGGGTCCCATGGGCAGGTCCAGGCCCAGCAGCCCAGAGACGCAGGTCGTCACTCCGTCGGTTTCTTGCTGCAGTGGTAAAGAGATGGTTGATGGAGGTGTGCGGGGAATAGTACTCAAAATAGTTGCCACTTACGATGAGGACGTACTCCTCCGGGGCCAGCACGTATTCCACGCCGGTGATGGTGAAGGTGAGGTCCGGCATCTCGTCCAGGTTGTTGCAGTTGATGATGTACTCCCCGGGGAGGATCTCAAAGCCGCCGATGACCTCGTGAATGGCGCGGATCTCCTCCACGGGTCCGGTGATCACGCTGGTGCCGGTGTCCACGGGGGCCAGGCAGCCGCCCACGCAGCCCAGGGAGGTGTCGTCGCCGACGGCCAGGCTGTCGATCTGGATCTTCCAGTAGTCCTCCCCGCCGTCGACCACCTCGTGGTAGTCGAACTCTCCCTCGTACAAGTCTGGGTCGGAACCGCCGAAGATCACCTGGCCCCCGAACTCCTCCGTGTAGTCCCTGAACAAGGACTCTCAAGTCTTGCAATCGCTTTTGTCTCAATCATCAAAACTTGTTTTGATGATTGTCACGAGCGCCTACCTGTTGAACCAGAACGAGAATACCGGTTGGCTGACCAGTCCCTGGTCGATCATGTTGTCGAAGACCGGCGTGATCCCCTGCACGGAGGTGCCGATCCACCCCATGCCCAGGATGCCGTCAAAGGCGCCGGCCACAAAGGTGATGCCCGGCTCGGTCAACGTCTCAGCGAACAGCTGTTCCTCCACGATCATGCCGCCGACCTGGTACAGAAAAAAATGGTGTACATAGGTTACAGTACTACAAGGTAACGACACGTTGTTGAAAGATCGGCATCGTACTCACGTCGACGTTGTCAATGGACCTGATCCCGGCGACCGCCCCGGAGGCATAGTTGAAGATGATGGGGCCGCCGTCCTCGATGTAGGTGGAGGAGGCCGAGCTGTCGTACTGGTTGTGCACCTCGCAGGCCACGTCCTCGCACATGATCGACGGCACCCACAGGTTGCTGGAGCCGGTGTCGAACACCACGCCGAAGATCTGCCCGGGGGTGCCGATGAAGACGTCGCCGTAGTACTGGGCGTCCAGCAGGTTGTGGAGGTCGACGGTCCCGTCCCTGGTCCACTTGACCCGGGCGGCGTTGTGCAGCCGGAGGGCATCCTCCAAGGTGCGCGGGGTCCTCTTGCGGAGGTCGATCCTAAAGAGATGGCATTAACAGCAGACATTTCACAGGTCCTGCAGCATGGAGAACAAAAGCTCCGTCCGTCCGTCCGGTCGGTGCTGGCTACCTGTGGAGGCCACAGGAAAGGCCGACCGCCAGGATGAGGATGAGCAAGGCCTGACCGGTTCTCATCCTGATTCAGTGTGAGAGCAAACTCTTACTGGGAGGGTGGACGAATAGTACTACGCGCGGAGGCTTTTTTTTATCATGCAACGGCGGGTGAGATAAAGAAGAATTGATGCTGCTCAATTGCTTTGCGTTCTACATACAAGTAGGTACCGCCTGACTTTGCGACAACCCTCCCTCCCCAAATTTGAGGGGGAAGACCACACCCCGATCAACAAACTTAATCCTGCGGGAACATTACCCGACAGCATTTTTTTGTAAGAATCTCATGCGGAGCCATCCTATCTGTTATTTCCCACAGGGTGGTGGTGTGATTTTGTGCTTTGTAGTCCCCAATAGTAATATTGAGGAATCTTAAAGTGGTGCCCATGCAATACTTTGCAGTATTGGCAAAAAGAAAACCCAGGTGTTGGGAACCTACTGTACCATGTGCCTAAAATGCTCAAACAGCTAAATACTCTTGTCCCCAGTGTGATTTTTTGACATTTGCTGAAGAAATCCTGTGGAAGAGCTGACCCAAAAATTCCGTCGGGTATCGTCTCACATGTTTGCCAAGGGATCGTATTCGTGTATAAAACGGCCCGCTTGTGGACAAGCTAATTAGTGGATGACAACTCTTTGTTATTCTGAAAACTTACATGCCATTTTATTTGAAGTACTATGCCCAACAAGATCGGATGACTACTACCACTACTACTAAGATACATGTGCACAGTACACTACAACTACGTATTACGTATTACGTAGTACAACTTAATGTACTACGTGCTATGCACCACGTTTGCTGCCAGTGTTTTGTATCTCTGACAACATCAGACATTCAAATCTGTTCTCCTTTGGCGTCCTGCTTGCTGGCGCCTTTAAAAAAGGACTCTTTGACCCCTCTCCCCATGGACGTGAAGAAAAGGAGGGCGACCATGACGGCGGGGCCGACAGCGCCGGACACCGCCAGGGCCACCGTCTGGTCCATGTCCGGGATGAGGTTGGTGAGGAGGGCGGCCACCGCCAGGAAGAGGGTGGCGGTCACCGCCAGGATCAGGAGGAGGTTGGCCCACCTGTTTATGTGATGCTCGCGATGAGAAAATTTTGCGATCAAAATTAGCCCTTGTGGTCCATTTTTTCTCACCATTTCTGCGGCTTCTCTGCCATAAAGGAAGGGTCGTTCAGGCACAGAAGAAGACAGGTGGAGAAGAAGGGCAGCAGGCACCCGTTGAAGACCTGAGCTGTCTGCACTACCTGAAAGAGTGTATGCATAAATAAAACATGTTTTTGTTTCTAGTAGCAATAGTAGTTGGAAAATGCGGTGAAATCCTCACAATTTCAGTATCCACGTCGAATGAGATTATCACTGCAGAGATCAGGATCATGGACAGCATGATGGCTTGGTACGTGATCTTGGGTAACTGTAAAGACACGAAATATCATTTCAAGGTGTACGTACTAGCATGCAGTACAGTACAGTTAACTTTCGTTATAGTACCGAAGTGGAGTCAGCTGTCAGTAGAAAAAAAATCACTATGCTGAAAGTTTCACTATATTAAAAGTGTTTGACTACATGAAAGTGTCATTAAATGTTAAGTGTTTTACTATGCACGTACGTACATACTAGACATTGAAATCGATTGTTTGTCTTCTCCATAATGAAAGTTTTTACTATTATCCAGAAAGCTGACTGTAGTAGCTTACAATTGTTGCTCATGATTTTGTCTTTACTTTGATCTTAGAGCCTTGTTCTTCCTCCAGTGAGGTGAACATGGACTTGGTGGCCACCGCTGATCCGAGCGGGTTCGCCAGCATGGAGCTGACGGCGGAGGCCACGAAGCCTATTGAGAAGACCCACAGTCCCACATCGCCCAGCGTCTCCCCTATCAGCTCAGCCAGGTACTCAATCTCGTAGTCACCAGCATCCCTGAGGAAGAGCCATCATTTTCGCAGTCAGGAATGCTGTGGTGGAGGTTTATGCTATATGGTACAGTACAAGTTATTTTTTTTTACGGAGGATAAGTGACTCCATCCCCGATGATCATGATGAGGAGGGAGATGACGACGGCCCCGCCGGTGGAGAAGGCGATGCCCCTCTGCGCGCCGGCCACCCTCTCCCTTTCGTCTTGGCCGGGGCGCCCGGCGTCCTCCGCCATTGAGGAGCCCAGGAAGAGGTTGAAGCCGATCGTCGTGGTGGCCACGAGGCTCAGAACGGTGTTCTCGCTTCCCGGAGGGATGGTTGGAATGAAGCCCTCCCAAAACCTGGACATACAGTATAGTGAAAAGTCTTGGTTGTCGTGTGGCAAGGGGAGGGAGGCAGTGGTGAGGCCACCGGTCCCAATCCACGCCGAGGTCAATGACCACCACCAGGAAGAGGACGACCATGCCGACGAGGACGACGCCCAGCCCGATGGAGAGCCACTTCGTCCTGTCCCAGACGAGCAGCCCGTAAACAACCACGGCGTAGGCAACGCAGCTGCCGATACGCACGGCGGTTGTGTCGTCGACACCTACCATGAAAATATAGTACGTAGTAGTGTGTATGCAACAACTTGTGATAAAGCTTGCCAACTCCAACCTGGCATTATGAAGATGGCGGAGACGCCTCCCGCGAAGCAGTTAACCTGGTACAGGGTGTTCCCCGCGTAGATCCCAATGGCCACAGCCCAGCACAACAAAGCCGTGTCGTATATTTTAGCCTGAGATGGCAATTAAAAAAAAAGTCGAATTCAGCATTCTCATCAAGAAGCAGTTACGGAATTAATAAAGCCACCCCAACCAATATTGGTAACCTTAGGGGCACGGTCTCGGTGGCGACAATAGTGGTAGTTAGCACAGGGGTCGACATTTGAATTGCAATAAGGTTTTTTTCCACTATTCTACATAACACCTGTGCTGGCGTTCTAACGCTGTACCTATAAGTGATATGAAAACCTTATTGCAAGTTATCACTAAATTCACGCTAGCGATATTGGTTGGGACCTTACTTGATCCCCGTATTTAATTCTCAGGCACTGCCCAAGACTTTTGCCACTGTTGATTGTTAGTCGTGCTGCCCCTTCCTGCAACGGAAGGAAGAAGATTCATATCAGACGAATGCTTTCCACTCTGAAATTAGAGAAGGACCCTGTCCACAGACGATGGCAGAGAGTAAGTCTAATTTGCAGACTTACTTCAGCAGACAGTTGGGTATCCATAGCTACCCCTTTGTCTCAACAGGAAGAAGAAGAACAACAACAACTTGTCACGTTCTAATGACCTGTCGGCTTCCCTACAGGTTACTGTATCTCACCTGCAACGTGTAGGCCATGGCGGTTGCGAAGACGAGCGTCCAGATGAGCTGGAGCCCCTCCTCTGCGCCCGCCCGCGAGCAGGTGATGACCGACCCGGGGCCGATGGTGGTGGCCGCCAGCATGGACCAGAAGAGGAGGGAGGCCACCTCGGAGATCACGCGGCCGGCCGCACCCATTGTTGTGATGGAGGCGTCCTTATGCAAGGGAGCTCCTGGGTAACCCCCCCCCCCTAACCTGTCCACTGTGTCAATAGGGATTATTTAAGAAAGAAGAAGGACTCAAGTACTCTCTTGATGCTACACGATTGCTGATATCAATCAAGCGGTGAAGGAAGGACTCTCGGTCAGAAGTAAGGGAGAACAACAGTATTGTAAGAGTAGCTTATAAGGACAACATACAGTACTATACAGTAATTCTCCGATGTAGCAGCAAACTCTGTAATAGTAAAAAAACACTCTGCTACATACAGTAAAAATTGCTCTATATTACTTCATTTGAATGTTTCCTAATTCACCTGTGTTGTAAAGATTCTGCTATAGTAAGAAGCATTTTTTAAATGCCAACTACCGCCTTTAACATATCTGAGTTCTACTGTACTATTAGTGTACCTGCCTATGGTCGCACCTGACACCGCAAGACATCTGCGTGTCTCCGCACCTGTCCTAAAGAACGGTGGTGATGTAGGTAGTTATTACATTAGTAATGTGCTGAACCTCTCGCCCTCTCGCCACAGGGGACATATCTCCTTTTCATCATTTTTCTCTCCTTGCAGAAAGGTCTCTGGAAATGAAGAACAGACAGTCATTGTCATACTTTGAAGTGAATGTAAAACTTTTGAACAAAAAAAACTGTATTTGTCCTGAAATATGATCAGTATAAATTGGCGTGCTCTGTAAAATCTACATGCTCTGATGCCTACAATACACAGTAATACACAGATGCCGTCAGAGGAGGCATGTGATGATTTCCTGCATTTGCCGCCCATACTTACGAAAACATTTGAGCTCACGCGCATGCGCACTCGTTTTTCTCTTCTCTTCTCTTCCTCCACGTCATCTTGGCCTGCCTGAAAAGCGCTTCTTTGACTTCAGAGGAGGAGGGGGAAGGGAAAAGTTGCCAGATGTCGCCAACAACATGAACATGTCAGCATCATTCTACCTACAAGAGATCTTCAGCTTATGTACGTACAGTATAGAGATATCTTAATAAAAAAAGCGCAGACCAATTCCACGAAGAACATTTTCTTAAATCTGAACCCTTTTTTCCAAACTAGTAGGTACAACTTTCTTCTTGGGTTGTGGCTGTGGATGCCGTTGCAGGTCCTGTTGGCCTCCGCCATCTGCACCAAGGCCCTCCTGTCCAGGCAGTTCGTGGAGATGACCAAGTCGAGGATCGAGGGTCTCCTGGCCGCATTCCCCAAGCTGATGACCTCGTCCACACCCGGGGCTTTCTCAGGTGCAAAGGAGTGATGCTCAGTTGGCTGTGGTAAACTGTTGTTAATTCTCGTCCCTTTTTGTTCAGGTGACAAGTCTTCTAAGCAGCACAATTATTCGTAAATAAATCGTAGTGAGGGTAAAAAAAAATGACCTAAACTTGGGTATTTGAAATTTTTTATTGCATTTTTTTGCTTCCTCTTTTATAGAGGAACAATGATGTAGCATTAATATTTCTTTTCTGCATTTATGAAAAGTTAAGAGTAAAACGCGTAAGAGTGAAAACTCTTGTGCCCAAACTTGGACAAAAAGCAGAATGTTGCAGTTTTTGGGAGGGCAATTGGGTCACATTGGTCCCAAGACTTGCCTGCGCAGCTCTCCGGACAGAGCTCATCCCAACTACGGCCCCAGCCGGCAGGGTGGAGAGGGAAGACAAAGACGAGTCCGGTCTCAGCATAATGGCATCGTGAGGGTCCTCGCGTCTACGTTTAAAGTGAGAACACAGGGAGGAGAGGAAAATGCCATGTGCAGTCCAACAATAATTAGGACAGGTTAGATGGCCCAGTTGCGTTATAGGTACGATCTGCTCTACTATGCAGCATCAGTGAATTCTGATCCATAGAAGATTTCCTAATTAATATACGTAGGTTTCCCATGAACTTGAGTTCAAATTAACCAACTTGGACTGGTACTGCTAGTGATAGACTCACTCCATAATTGCTCCCAAGACCATTCCGTCCGGCAGTACAGTTGGGAGATCCTTCAGGGAATGCACGATGAAATCGACCTCCTCTCTTTCCAGGCACACCTGTGCAAATACTTTTATACAATTAGCAATGAATTTTCCTTTAATTACAGCCAAACTCGTGAAAGTGGCATATTTTTCTCATTTATCCAGGATTTTTACTCACCCCAACAAAAAATTGTGGAAGGTCTTCTCCAACTGTTTCTCAAAAGGTTTGACAGTAGTGGCAGTAATACAGAGCAATGACTAGTGCAGCCTACCTCTATCTCCTTGGTGAAGAGGCTCTTCTCTCTGATCTTGTTGAGTGCCACATCCAGCCTCTGGTCGCCGACGGTGGCGAGGGGCGACCACCTCGAAGCGCAGGTCGGGGAAGTGGGACTGCAGGCGGGAGACCACCTCCTGGGTCTGGATCATGGCCAGCTGACAGTCGTGGAAAAAGAAAATGGGTGCTGCTGCTAGTAAATGCTACTACAGTCGATGTTTGGTTTAGATGTTTTAAGATGCAGCACGGGTAAGTGAATAAAACTCTCAAATCTGCTGGAGTGACTTTAGGAGGTGTCTTTACATTTCCTACTGGTAAGTGAATCCACAATCCTAAGTGGATCAATCTGCCGGGTCCTAGAGTGTTCCATGTATCTCTGCTCTAATGTTGTAGTACTTATGTAGTTTTGGCAAGTTTGTCACCGGACACTTCTTGTACTATTACAATTGTAAGCAAAGATTCAGTTGTGGCAAGTGCAATCAAATCCAGGCAAACTCTGAATTACTTTCCAAAATGCATGTAAAAGAACTTCTTCTTACCTGACTCTTTCTGGTGCCAACTTTAAACACCTTCTTTTCTGCCATGTCTTCAGATTTCTTTCCTCTTTTGAGTGTTGTCTCTGGAATGATTTGTAGTTACACCTGTGACCGACAGCTTCCATTGGAAGGACCAGACCAACTGACCTGTCCACACCAACGTGGACTACTAGTTCCTTTGCAGGACACCCCAAGGCACATTTCTTTTTCCCCTCTCCCCCCTCCCCTCTTTAGCCTGTGGAAAGGAGAAGAAGGGACAAACAGGTTCTTTCTTCCCTGAAGACTTGGTGCTGGAGATGATAGATGCACTCCCCCTTCCCCCTTTGGTGCGGTACGATTAGTTGGTGACCTTAAAAATGAGATTTACAAGAATTGTAATAGGAATTCATGCAGGAAAAAAAAGCTTATGCGGCACATTTGTCCTAGTACTACGCTAACGAGCGATGAAAAATACGTGACATACGGCAATTTTTTTCTTTATCTGGCAAAATCTTCCCACATCAACAACAAGCAATCAGCACGAAACACGAAACGTCTTACCCCCTCTCCCCCCTCCTCCTCTTAAAGTTGGTGCCAAACGGCGCACCAAAGTCCTTCTTTCCTGAACCTCACTTAGTAGTAGTACAGTAGACCTCCGATATCTGCACTGGAGTGGTCAGAAGACAAAAAGCTTACTATAGCAGTCTTTTTAGATACTTGTGGTAGACGAAGTAGCACAGCAACAACCTTAATTAGTCTAGGGTTTTTTTTGGCTATATGGTAGAGTGCAGTAGAATTTTCTATGTAGCAGAGGTCCACTGCGCATGTTTTTTTTTATTCTCTTGAATGGGCGAACCTGTGAATGGAAGTTGCGTGGAATCACCCCACCGAGCCTCCTAGAGCTGAGCGTATGGAATTCCCCTGAACTCTTATAAGTATGAGCCGGCCATTAATTTTTGCATTTAGTACAGGAGGGTTCATAAGAATATTGCTTTTTTTCCTTTTGAAAAACTCCTGACCTACAATTGAGACACCCTGGAAAAAATCCAAGAATGCACGATTTTTTTTTTCAGGAGCACCGATCATAGTCACGAGTCATATTTAAAAAAAAAGTTTCGAGAAAAAGAAGCTTTTTTAAAATTTACTACTACGTACAGCGTAGCGCATGCCATTCATCGTCATACAAACACGCGCAGACATATTTTTCTCCTCCTCTCTACTTTTTTACCGGTGGATGATGAGGGGCAGCAGGAAAGAGAGGGGAAGAGGGTGGAATGGGTGAGTGAAGATGGGCGGCGAGCCAATATCGCAAACAGAAAAGTTGA
>JAAUYM010003615.1_pt1 | contig 10119 bp, 13 predicted proteins | sample 7278001 | NCBI WGS metagenome assembly JAAUYM01 (sample SAMN14350224, study PRJNA611818) | marine sediment metagenome | isolation source: surface marine sediment (1.8m) | place: French Polynesia: Moorea | collected 2018-08
CCAAAATGATAAAATTGATCTTTTACCTAGCGAGCGAAGCGAGCTCAGGTACGACGAGCCACACTGGGAGGCCGAAGGCCTCCCAGTGTGGCGAGTCGTACCTGGTCTTTGGTCTTTGGCCATTGCGAAATTTTACCCAGCAAGGCGGATAGCTTTAGGCTAGTCATTCTCTAAGGGAGGGGGCTGCTTTCATTAAGCAAGTGTGGAGTAGAACAAACAAGTTGGGAACATCTCTGCCTTTGGCATCTTACTTCTCGTCATCAAATGTAAGACCGCGGGGACCGGAGAGGAAGAGGACGGTCGCCTTCCTTCCTCCTCCTACCAATCCCAGAGGAAATGTGCTTCCTTTCTCTTCCACCCCCCCAACCAAGAAGTAATCTCTCCATCCATTAGGAAGGGAAAAGGCAAAGCGTCTGATTCAATCAGAGCAAGGATCTCGAGGAAATGGACCGAGAGTGGGCGGGGACCGTTGAAAGGAGGCCTTTGATAGTTGATGCCAAAGCCTGAAAGCTTTTTTCTCGTCCAAACTTTCCACATCGCTTTTTGCAAACGCAGCACTTCGAAAGTACGATGTACCTATGTAGTATACTGGCATAGTACGTGTACTTTGTATAGAAGTGGGTAGGGAGTGGGGGGAATCTCCACACTAGAAGAAGTGGTCATGGGTAGAAGAAACTGCAATATGGGAAAGTGTGCAGGGTACCTTTTCTTGTCCGAGAAATCCACACACACACAAAAATCCCTTCTCCTCCCCTCTCTATCTCGTCTTCCAGAGGACCCCTCTTCCCTCTCCCCTTCCTCCTTCCCCCCCCTTGGCCCCGCAGACAGAGACAGTGAGATATCTTGCCGTGGGTTTTTCGGTGTTTCTTCGTCTCTCTCTCTCTCTCTCCTTCCCTCCCCAAGAGGACCTTTCGGACCAGCCAGAGACCCTAAAGAATTATCTGGCTGGCCCAGACATCCGACTGCAGCAACGGTCATAAAGAAAAGAGAGAGTGTCCCAGAAAAAGGAGGAGAGGGACCCTGAGATAGAGGCGGGGAGAGAGAGGAGGGGGACCTTTCGAGGACCTTCTAGATACTGCCTATCACTGAGTAACAACTGTACAGTACCTAGCAAGTATGAAATCAGCAATGAGGGATGGAACTCACCAACAACTTCTTCCTCCTCTCCGAGTCAATGAACCTGCAGTGTACAAGTCCGCCCAGCACCGCGGCCGCTTTTTCCCGCACCTCCACCCGCTCGTTCACCAGCGCCGTCGTCACTGTCTTCATCACCCGCTCCACCCACTCGGAGCGGGACAGGATGATTGACATGTTGCTGAACACCGTGGTCTGAAACAAGGGAGGGATGTTGGTTGCAGTTCTTGCGTCGTGTCGGTGATGTACTAGGGGGGATTCAGCAAGAAGTGGTCTGATTTAATTTCTCAGCGTCGTGTCAGTGATGTACACGTACAATGTAGTTCAATGTAGTTCATTGTAGTTCATGTAGCTTCAAGGCCATATCAGTACTCACCCCAAGCACTTCCAGGACGGCGCACTTGGCCTTCCACGAGGTGGACTTGGTCGCCACCTGCTCGACGGCGTCCAGGCAGTCGCCCACCACGTCCATCGGGAGGAGGGTCTGGGAGAGGCAGGCGAGGGCGTACGTGCAGTCCTTGGCCAGGTGGGGCTCGAACTCGTTGGACTCATTCATGCAGAGCACCGGCAGGAGGCCGTAGGATTCACGCTTCACCCCGTTGAAGGCCCGCATCAGAGAGCCCGAGAGAAACTTGCACACCGTCTGCGCCAGCCGGATCGCCATTTGCCTCTTCTCGTACTCCGGGTCGGACGAGGGGGGCGGCGGCTGCGGCTGCGGCTCCTGAGCGTCTGCGGAAGAAGAAAGCGGCGACACCATCCCGTCCTGGGAGGGAGGTGGTGCTCCCCCCATGGCGGCAGCGGCGAGCTGCGCCAAGAGCTCCGGCGGAGGCGGCGGGCCGCCCAACATCTGCGCCAGGACTTCGGGGGAAGGGGGAGGACCCGGGAGTCGGGCCAGCAGCTCCGGGGGAGGAGGCCAGGACAGTCGAGCGAGAACCTCCGGCGGAGGCACTCTCGGCAGCCTAGCGAGAACCTCCGGAGGAGGAGGGCCCCGCAGACGGGCCAGGATCTCCGGGGGAGGAGGCATCCGCATCCTGGCCATTACTTCCGGAGAAAAGGGCATCCTTGGCGGAACCGCACCTCCGGGTCCCAACCGAGGTGGAGGCGGCCGCACTACCACTCCTCCTCCTGCTCCTCCATTCATGTCTGTGGGCGGTCTAGGCGTTGGTGCAGCCCCTGACGCCACGGTCGTCGCCGTCGACGCCGCCACCTCAGGTATCCTGGGCACCAGCAGCGCCGGGTCCGGTTCCTCGGTGAGGATCTCTAGCTGCGGCGCCACCTCCGCCAAGAAATCGGCGATTCGCGGGCTCCGCTTGTTGGAGGCCTCGCCGCGGCCCGGAAAGTCGAGGTCGTTGAGGAAGATGTTGGTGATGACTGAGCCCATGCGGTCCCGCACCTGCTGGTACGGGTGCGAGCAGTAGGGGCGGAGAAACTCAAGCAGCCTGTGCAGCATCCTGCCGGCCCGCCACTCCTGTTGCGCCACCGCCCCCTGCAGCACGTACAGCCTGGACGAGTCCATGAAGGCGCCCCTGGACTGCAGGGGCTCCTCCATCAGCACCTCCAGCATCCAGTGCATCCGGTTGGGGTCCCTCGACTCGCTGGCCGTGGCGAAGCAGGTGCCCCAGTCTCCGATCGTCTCCACGCTCACCTTGTCCAGCGCGTTGCGGATGAGCGGCGCCGCCCAAGCCCAGAGGCGCTCCGTCTTGTCGAACGGCCAGTGCTTGGAACCGCGAGAGAGGGCTGCAAGGATCTCAGCAGCGCATCTGGTACGGTAATAAAGACGAGAAAAATGGATGCAGGTTCGCAGAGCAGACACTATTCCGCTGTGACTATTACCTGTGTCCACTCTCCTGCCCCTCTTCCACCAGCCGTTCCAGATGCGGCTTGAACGGGTCCAGGACGACGTCGCCGAAGTTCCGGAAGAGCCCCTTGAACATGGAGAACCTCCTGGAGTCGAACCGGTCGCGGCCCTTGTGCTCCTCCAGCGAGAGGAACCCGACCAGCTTCTCCACGTCGGCGGCACAGGTGAAGAACTTGTGCATCTCCCTCTCCACCTCGTTCATCTCCCCCGTCCCCGGGTCCCTGTCCAGCCCGGGTTGGTCCGACTGCGGCGCGTAGACCAGCATCCTCCGGGGCCAGGTGTAGAAGCCCCAGTGCGTCTTGTGGATAAACCGAGGCTCGTCCCACTCCTCCGCCGTCTTCGGGGCCTTGGCCGGGTCGTACACCATAAACTCGTTGTCTTCGCGATCACCAGGCACGGAGGGAATCTTCCCTGTTGAGAGAAACAGTCAGTTTGGCTAATTATAGTACACCTATCCGCACCCAACTAATATGTATTTGCAAATTGCATTACCGGGTTCTTCCACCGGTTGTATCTCCCGCTTCGGGTGCTTCCTCTTCTGCTGCTTGCAGAGGCAGGCGACGAGGTGGATAGACACCTTGCGCACGATGAGGTCGTCGTGGATAAGGTTTCTGACAGCGATTCTGGCGGCGCGGGCCGGCAGGGGCTCGTCGTAGCGGGCCAGCAGGCCGATCAGGCCCAGCGCCATGTTGTAGTGGCGCCAGTGCATCGTGCCGGACTCCAGCTGAGGAAATGGGAAAAGCGTGAAGCTTCACAATTACGAATTTTCCTTGTGCATCTCACGATTTTGTCTGTTCTACCTGTTCGCACAACTTGTCTATGATGCCGTGGTACGACTTCACGTTGGCCTCGTTCTCCGTCTGCAGCGCCTTGAGGCCCTCCGCCACCTCCGCCTCCTCCGGGAATCTCTCCTTGCCCTTCTTCCCCGCCGTCTCTGGGATGATGGGCGAGTCTGCCTCCCAGAGCGCGAGAGCCTTCTCCTTCCTCACGTCCTCGGCGATGTCGATCCGCAGGGCAAACGTGTCGAGGCCGCGGAAGACGGCCTCGCTGATCCAGTCAAACAACTTGATGATGGACGGCTTCTCAGAGTGCTGCGCGCTCGTCAGCGCCGGCCAGAGCTCCTCCAGCATTTGCCAGTTGTGCTTCGTCAACAGAGACTTGTTTTTGTGACCTGGACAGAAGAGAATTTTGCGTTTTACCGTTTACGTACCTACAGTAGGCAGCTTTCCTCTCATCCATGTCTTTGTTAATCCTCACCGAGAATGACGTGCAGTGCCCCCTTGAACTGCTCGTGCTCCACCCCCTCCTTCTTCCTGATGAGCTCCAGCAGCCTCGGCATTACCTCCAGGTAGCTGTGGGAAAAGGTGCCCATGGTGCGGGAGAGCGCGTCCTGGGCCTTGGTACGCACATAGCTGTAGTGGCTGGTCGACAGGTCCAGCAACACGTGACAAACTCTGAAATAGAATGAAATAGGCAAAACAACATTAACCTTCCTATTTTACTTTGCTTAAGCAAAATAGGTAGCGCTCATATTTTTAAAGAACTATTATTCAACTTATGTTATTTGACGAAGTACCGTGTACGTGACCAATTCTTGTTCCGTTTATTTGGAACAGTGGTTGTTATAGTCGTCCAAATTAGGTGGGGCCGTACACTACCTTTCCCACTTTTCTGCCTTCATCAATAAACCTTCCTCATAAAAAAAAACAATAAGTAATGCATGATATGGTACTACTGTATGTATTTCTTTCAAGACTGACGTGCTTCAGAAACTGACAAGTGCTCTAGATAGACATTGCTTTTAAAAAGATGTAAACGTGATCCCTCTTCAATTTAAGGCAGGCCTCGTTTTCGTAGGGCGGTAGCACAACTGGTAAACGCGACACTTCCTAGGGGAGTTCCCTTTATTACGTCTAATAATATCTACTAGTGCGCAGAACTCGCTTAGCAAGCCTTCTTAACGAACTGAATGAATGGGTGGCGTCTGTTGCACATTTTTCTTCAAGTGCGCAAGTGTTACTGCCAACTTTCTTCAGAAATTTATGAAGGAAGCCTGCCGTGCACGTTAAAATGTACGCACGTAATGAGAAGGTTGGTCAACCGTGTACGTATATTACAAACTATGCCAAAAGCAGGGCAACGAAGCAACGAAGAAGTTACGAACCACTCTAACACAGTGACGACGACTAAGTCCATTCTGGACACAATGACATTTGCAGAAGATTTTTTGTTCGCTAAGGCTTTTTGACCAACAAATGATTTACTACTGTTTGGAAGACGACGGTTAGAACGCGCTTGCCACGCATCATCCGCACCTTCAGATGAGAAGTGTGAAACTGCAAGAACACACCATGATGAACTCCTGCGAAGGGGAAAGCATCAGGTGCTTACTGCTGGACTGCCAAGATCAAATTATCAAGTTGGTCACCTTATCCGATGAGCAAAAAACCACCATCCATCCCAACAAGGTTGACTGGCCGAGCAACCTGGCTGCCTTATTGCCAGAGTCCTCGCTGGAAATCATAAGCCCTTACATATCGTGGAAGCATGACAGCATGTTTCTCTCCTATGGACTTTCTGAAGATGGCGGCATAAACCCGGAAGTTTCCTTGAATATGTACCACACGTGCAGGAATTTCATCATTAAATTTTCCTTTCCTATTTTTTAAAGACAAGAATAACATACGTACCTTGCGTGCAACTTGGTGAATGGCACTCGGCACCGCTCTAGCAGCCTCTGTTCATGTTGCAGCAGGGCACGATCCACCAGCAGAGCTCGGATCTGCCTCCTCCCGCCCACGAGCCTGTTCTCAAGCGCCTTCCTGACAATGTGGTAGCTCTTCAGCCTGGCCTCGTGGTCCTCTCTGGAGGCGCCTCCGAACAGCAGCGTGGTCTGCAGCGCCGTCACCAGCGAGTGTTGCGACTTGGTATCGTCCCCCTCCCGCAGGAGTCGCCTGGCCACGGCGAAGAGAGCCTCAGCCACCGCCCGGCGCGCGTTGTTGCCGCCTCCGGAGCGGGAACCACCCGAGGTCAACCTCAAGATGCCGGACGAGGATGCGGTGGAGGTGTTCAGGAGCACAGAGACCGCGTCCACCAGCGTCTCCACGTGGGACACTCTCTCGAAGTCTTCCTCCTCTTCCTTGCTCTGTTCGGACTCGTCCTGCCGCTCGCCCCAGAAGGGCAGCACGCTGCCGCAACCCATTATGATGCTGTTGACGACGACGAGGCGCGTCCTAAGCTGCTCCTTGCTCAGCACCAGCTGGCTGTCCGCGAACGCCCTCAGTTCCTTCAGCTCGTCGCCCAGGAAGCGGTCCAACAGGGCCTGGGCTGCCGTCATCTCTTGCTCAGTAGGCAGGTGCCACTGCAGCTTCAGGTTGTGGATGTTTCCAGGCCTACCCCAATCCTGTGCGTTCAAATTAGTTGGTGATTCATGTGCATAATGCAAGTTACATATGCAAGTTACATAATTAACCTGCAGAAACACGAGAGGAAGCGCAACGTACCTTGATGGGCAGGTACTCTTCCAAGGGCCTATCGTAGCCTTCCGGGATTGCCCTGTACTCCATGGGGAAGGTGAGGGTGGTGGCCCTGAGGAGGTAGCGCAGGATGGAGCAGCCGAGAGAGTAGCCATCTTTGCTGGCCATGTGCAGGGTTTTTTCCAGGACTGACTCCAACGACGACAGGTAGCTCATGAGATAAATTCCAGGAACGCGGATGCACTGAAACACAAGTCGATACTCATTTTTTTAAAGGTTTTTTTTTAGGTTAGGCACTCCCAGGTGCAATAAGGTCGAAACCTTGAGTGCAAGGAACTGCGAAAAGAAAAAAGTCATGCCACTTTGCTATACCTCAGCAATGAGGAGCAAGTTGAACTTGAGCTCGTCATCCAGAGTCTCCTCCTTGGACAAATCCTCCGCCTGCAGCAACGAGGTGGCCTTCTCAAGCGCCCGGGGGAGAAACGTCGGCAGTCCCCTCTCCGGCCTGTTCTTGCAGAGGCACCTGCACAGCCCGGCTGCAATCTTGCCGGCAATCTTGGTCTCTAGGATGCGACCTTGCACGAAGTCGCGCACCCTGGCCAGGGCGACCTCGTAGATCGGCGCAGAAGACTGGACGAGGATCGAGTTGAAGGTAGAGGCCATGCCGATGTCCTTCATGCTGTCCTCGCGATTGGCCTGGTGGTCGCTCGTCGACACCTCCTGGCGGGTCTGCTCGAACACGGAGCTCTCGATCACCAGGAAGCACCGGTCGAGGAACTGGACCACAAAGTCCTCAATCTAAAAGAAGGTGTGGAGAACGAACAAATCTAGGATAAAGTACCTAGAAGCCATATGCGGCGCCACTAGATACGACAATTTCAATCCGAAACATTTAGCATGTACAGTACTACCCAACGAAACATTGACTGGGCGGGCAGTCTGGAAAACGGCACAGGTTAGCCTAAAAGAACAACATAGTTAACCTTGAGACAGATACTGGTGGGAGTTTATCGAAGCCCACCAGCATCTGTCTCGAAGCACACTAAGTTGTTCTTTTAGACTAGTTTTAGTCGACCTGTGGTGGAGGGTTTCGCGACGTGTTTCGTTGGGTACCTAAGTGATGTGGGATCCAGTGCGACATTTTCGAACGCCTAACTCACGTCGTACAGGTGGAACCAGATGTTCCCGAAGTGGGGACTGCTTGAACTCTTATTACTACTAGTCGTGACATTTCCTGCACAGCTGTTAAATTTTGCTTCTGCTTCAACCGAAGTCTTACCTGTGCTGTCTGTCCGCAAACGATCCTTTCTTCTTCCGTCAGGTTCGGGTAGTGCAGGTGCGCCTGCGAGCAGTCCACCATGGGCACGAGCGTGCAGAAGGTGGAAATAAACTGGAAGGTCACCATGGCCTTCCTCATGTCGTTTGGGTCGATGCCCGGGAGCGTGGCCAGGAGCAGGGGCAGGACGTGCGTGGGTCCCTCCGGGTATCCCGGCGAGGGTCCCTCCGGGTAGACGAGGCTCCGCGAGACGGAGACGACCGCGTGCATGCAGGCGGTCAGCTTGTGGGGCTCCGTCAGGGTTGCCAACGCCTCGTGCATCCGCTCCACCAGTGGCGGGATGATCGACGCCGGCCTGAGGGTGGCTAGGTGCTGCAGGGCGGCGCCAGCCTCCGTCATGCCCGTCTTGGAGTACATGGCCTGCAAGGCGATGGGCTTCAGGGTGTCCACGAAGACCGTCACGTCCTCGTCCGTCAGCTTGTGCTCCTCCGGCACCACGCATCCCCACCTCTCCTTCGCGAAGCGCTCCCTGCGGAAGTTATCACCGTGAGGCGAAATTAACTCCATCTTTTTTTCAAGTACTGTGACCATCCATTCACCTGTGAAGGCGTCTGATAAAGACGGAGGTGAGTTTGAACAAGAACTCGGCCAGCTTCTGGGAGTGGCGTCCGTAGTTGGCGGCGTGGTAGTAGGATTCCAAGCACTGGAACATCTGGTCGAGGTAGCGCTGCGTGCTGGACTTGCTACCGACCGAAGCCACGATCCACTTGCAGGACGTCTGCACGTCTACCATTGCAGATTTGGTACCTAAAAATACGAGTAATAGGTGCAAACAATTGGTCTCCCGAAAAGAGCAAAAATAGGATGAGATGCTTAGATGCAGTGGTCTACGCATCTAGTGAGGGTGCATCCACAGGCTTTGATTATAATCTTCTGGCATTCTTTCTCCTTCTAATTTCACAACATGCAATTCCAACTCCAGCGATTTTAGTGATGAGCACGATCCAGACCCGAAATATCCAATATTTAACTTGCTGACTCGAATCTGTTCACATTTACGACACATTGGCACCAAGCACTAAGCACCCGGTTGAGCAACGAGCTCAAAATCGGCTTCCGCTTAATTCTGAACCACTCACCGACGTTGGTGTTCTTGTACATCACGGGCAGGTTAAAGTTCTTCTGAATCCTTGCGAAGAAGGTAGGAATGTAGGGCTCCCAGTCGATCTTCCCGATGTTGTGGTCGGCCAACCGCGCGTAGAGGCACATCAGGTGCTAAAGAAAGAAATAGACTCTTGATCTGGTTTAATTCGGTCCACTACCCGACCAACACACAGCGCATAGAAATTTTGATGCGCCACATAGACCAAACATAGGACATACGGTATGTACCTATGGTATAGGATATGTACAGTAGTATTTTGCTCAGTCTAGCAGTCCATCACATTGCCAGCACAGCAAGCAGCACATAACACATCACCAGATGTTAGAAAACCGTTCTGGCACTGCAGAATATGTCCTAATAAAGTGTCACAATATGTTCGGTTCTGTGTGCTGTGTGTGGTCGGGTAAACAGAAGCAATAAAGCACCTCACCGGTTCCCATGGAGGAGCGTTGAGGCAAGTCTGCCAGAAACTCATGAACTCTCCGAACCAGAGCTCGTAGGTGGAGTCCTCTCGTCCGACCACATCAAACGTGGGCAAGAACATCTCAAAGTAGGCCATGGCCTTGCCCATGGTGACGTCGAAGGGGCACAGCAGGGGCCTCCACTCGTCCAACATCTCCGATGTGGCCTCTGGCGGGAAGTAATCGCGGCAGCAGCGGATCAGCTGGCGGAGAGTGTTCTCCAGGGCTCTGGAAACCAAAGGGAAGACACAGCTATGACGTGTCAAGCTTTTAGAAGCGAAGTCATCCCTCCAATATTGAGCAGTAATTTATAACAGCGATGTATCGTTATAAAAAACCATGCGATTATCATTCTTTATTATCGATAAAAAGTCCAAAAACAATCAGTAGCCTTGATCGCCATTGCACTACGTACATTTTTAGACGCCTTAATGCAGTGATTTTTAGCGGCGACAAAATGAAGCAAACGCAGCTCTACCATTATGCGGAACATTCACGACAGTGAGACTGACAATGAGACTGGGTAAACACGGTTAGCGGGAGAGACCTTTCTGGCCAAAAAAGAAGGTGACAAGATGACGACTCGGAGAAATGGAAGAGGAGGAGGGGAGAAAAGGCCTACTAGTACAACCGCCTCTACTCGAAGCTCCTCTCACACTCTCCCCCCCGCCCCCCCCCCGCCCGACCCCCCCCCCGTCCGGAACTCCGACCCATGGGGGGGCAGCGGGGGATACGGGCGGCTCCGGAGG
>JAAUYM010107641.1_pt1 | contig 10118 bp, 16 predicted proteins | sample 7278001 | NCBI WGS metagenome assembly JAAUYM01 (sample SAMN14350224, study PRJNA611818) | marine sediment metagenome | isolation source: surface marine sediment (1.8m) | place: French Polynesia: Moorea | collected 2018-08
CACAAAGATGGTTGGGGCTCGCGACCCTGGGAGGTAAAATCCCCAGTTGGTCAGATAAAACGAGTGATGCTCATAACAAGAGCTGTCACTGAATAAACGCAGAACGCAGAAGCTGGTGGCAAAGATTTCCCTTTATTTCATTGAAGAAGAAAGCAGTGAGGTGAGGAAAAATGCTTAAAACACCCTTTTTCTCCACTAGGGTTGTTGCACTTGCAAAGGGACAGCTAGCTTCTGCTCCTTTTCTTATAGTAGATGCAGGAGGGGGGGGGCTGCATCTACTACCGCCTCCTTTTTTTTCCTTAAGGGCCCCTTTTCCTCCCTTCTTCGGAGCAAAATGAAGGAGAGATCCTGCGGCAACTTAATCCCGACGGGACTTTTGGCCATTTTCCAAAACAAAACAAAATGTGACATTAATGTGCTATGAGATGTTCTATTTTCAAGCGGAATTTTTAAACGCTCGTAACTTTTCAAAAGTCCCGTCGGGATATTACTCAGAATTGAAAAGAGTCCATGCACGTCTCTCAGAGACCTTCCACTTCTTCAGAAAAATGTGCAGTGGTACAACCAGCACTCTCGTCTTTTTATGACTGGAAATACCCCATAAAGGCACCTTACGTGTACAGTTCTTACGGTATAGTACAGAATGTCCGCAGGCAAAGTGTAGTGAACGGGTGCTAAGGTTCGTCTTGAGTCAAAGGGAAGGCTAAAAATATCTTCCTGTGAGGATGGGACGAGGCAGTCTACAAACCCTTGCGCCTCCCTGCGTCTCCAGAGCTTCCTGCGTCTTCACAAGTGTTTGGAACACCATAGACCCTAAAAGGACGTCAACTAAAAAACAACGAAGCGTTGCATTTTTTTTCACCTTTGAGAGAGACAAAGAGACCCTTAATCAGTGTCAATAAATATGGAAAAATGTACGTTGTCAAATAGCTACTTATAAAATGTTCCCCCCCCCTAAAAGTTGTATTCAGGTCATATAACTAACTAGGTACTGTACGTATGTACTACACCCTGATTTGGAACAACAAAAGAAGACGCTAGTATATCTGGCAGTGCTGGACACGCAGGAACCTGCAGGGAGACGCAGGAATCTGCAGGGAGACGCAGGCAGACGCAGGGGGACGCAAAGGTTTATGTGGTTTACCTCTCCACCCCCCCACCCCCCCCGTGAGAATGACTGGCAAAAAAAAAAAACATTCTGCACCAATTCCCCTCTTTTTCCTCCCTCCCCGAAGAGGCCCACTGAAGCGCAAGGAGAAAACTTCCCACCACCCCAGAGGGAAAGGAGGAGGAAAAACAAAGCAAACAAAGGAAAAAGTTCTCACTAATTTATTCCTGTACAAAACTACAAGACCGTCCTCTTCCTCCGTGTGTTGCATCCGCGTCAGATGGTCGGGCAGACGTGCGAGGTGACGTCCCCCCTGAGCATGGCCTGCGTGATCTTGAGCGGGACCCTCTCGATGACCACGTCCTTGATGCACCCGACGAAGTTGGCGTCCGTCCTCCTCCCGGTGAGCCGGTCCGCCTTCTGGTGCCCGCCGATGAAGAGCCCATGGTTGGTGTCGGTGGAGGAGACCCCCGGCACGCCGATGCCAGGGTTGGCGAAGGCGCCGTCCACGGACAGCGTCACCACGTTCTTGGCCTTCACCGCTGCAGGGGAGAGACACAACTTTGCTGTTCATATTAAAAATTAAGGAAGTTTTTCACTTTTGAGTACTACTACGTATAGTGTAATGTGCCTTGTAGCTACCTAGTATGTGGATGAAGTTTTTGATCTGGAAGTTTACTAAATTGCCAATCTAACTATTTTTGAGCAAATTGGCACCAAAATTACAGAATAATAGCAGCAGCAGCAGCAGCATGGGCAGCAAAACTGCCTCCTGCCCCCCTCCACATGCACATAGTACCGTGGATGTCGTGCCACCTCCCGTCGCAGAACTGGAAGGTGGAGTCCGGCGGCTTGAAGAAGGCGGTGATGGGCCCGCGCCCGTTGTCCACGGTGAAGGTCAGCGTCCCGTCGATCATCTGCAGGATAAGGAAGTCCCTGCGCCCCTGGATGGCCAGCAGGATGCCGGAGACGTTCCTCGGCTTGATCTGCATGGTGACGTCGAAGTCGAGGCCCACGCGGAACTTGCGCGCGGCCAGGATGGACCCGCCCCCGGGGCCGATGAACACCCCGGGCTCAACCTTTGCAATAACAGAAAGGCAACGTATTAACAAGACAACTATATATGTTTCGTGGTAACTCTGATTAAATTTAGGCTAATTCGCCAAAAAAAGTGTGTGTGAAATAGTCACTTTCTGAGCAGTCCTTCACCTTGTCGGAGCAGGGCACGACGCCGGACTTGTTGTTGCGGCTCCACTTGCCCACCGGCTTGCCGCGCAGGCGGAAGTCTCGCAGGCAGCCCACGAAGCCACTCTCCAACTTCTGCGTGGCCAGGAACCCATGGGGGAAAAGGAGGAAGGGGAGAAAGAAGGAAAAAATAACAGAATTAGGGCAGTTTTTACTATTTTTCCCGAAGCATATCATGCGGGCGATATGCTGCTCTCTCTCTCTTTTTTATAATGATGTATAGTAGTATGTGCATGGGATGAAAATGATTATAAATGGTCGTGCACGAAGGGAAGGAGGGGGAAAAAAAACCTTCACCAGACCTAAAAAAAAAAAAAACAATTCTGGCCAGGAAATTCGTGAGGAAAAAAATGAGAAGAGATCCAAGTTCTGAACAAGGTTATCAGAGCAAAAGGAAGTAAACTTTATTTGTAGCAGTATGCTATAGAGCTATGAAGAGTGCATGTCAGGTCTCCTGAGCTCTACTTCCAGGAAGGAAGACTCCGGTTGTAATTTATTTTACGGGAGGGGGGAAGGGTGGAGGGGAAGAAGGGAGCATGCCTTGCCTACCCGCCAATGCAGTAGCTGGCTTCACCCTTTTCTTCTGCAGTAGCAAAATTGGTATGTATTATTCACATGGGCATCTCTTTCCTCTCCCCTCCTCCCTCTCTCCCACACCCTTCTCTCTTTCCCATCTGGGTCTTTCTCCACTTTGGAGATGTAAATCCCATTTACTTTTTTCTTCTCTTCCCCGGTAGTATTATGACACGCACATTTACTACTGTACATACTACTGACACTACCTACTACATACTACCATCATATCAGATTATTATATCACTTAGTTGCAGTGTAACCAACGGTATGTTCCACAGAAGGGTTACAATCGGCTATTCTTGAAGGCAATGTGCCAAACTTCAGGAAAAAACATGCCAGTCCATAATATAGCTAGATCACTTTTTTTCATACTGACATGCCAGGTTTGCAACTTTTGGCTTTGACATATGCCAGTTGGCAACCCTGCAAGTTCATAGTGCTATAAGCATGAGGTGAAAAGGAAATGTGAAAAGACCACTACACGTGTGTGTGACGTTCCTGTCACTTCCAGACAAACAAAGGCACCCAAAATCTGCTTTCACAATGTACTAAGTACATGTACAGTCCTGCAGTGGCAGTACAACGAATTAAAGAACTCTTGCTCTCTCTCTGACTCCAAACAATCGCGACTGTTTGGGGGAGAGGGGGGGTGGTGGTGGTGGTTTATTTCTGTTTCTCTCTCCGCAATCTGCCGCAGTATCGGGTTGGCCTCTCCTCAGAGAGAGAGGGAGAGAGGGAGGAGGGAGGACGTAACGTCAGCGTCAGGGTACGCGGAAAGAGAAGGGAAGAGGGGAGGGGGTCTGCAGACTCCTCCTCCGCACTAATAGTAGTACTTACAGGGGTAGCCTCCTTCCTTCTCCAGAAAACGGTGGCAATGAAGTGGGGGTAATATAAACTTTGCCAGCAGGTCAGGGCCTGGTAGTAGTAATTACCCCATGGAGAGAAGAAGCTAGGCTAGGCTTCAGGAGAATCCAGCCACTATTTTTCAGTTAGTGGGGGAAAAAACCCCTAGTAGTACATACAGTATGTCGTTGCTTTCCCCCCACTCACCATGAGGTTCCTCTGCGCCGCCGGATCGTCCATCACCTCCCTCTTGACGCCGCCCAGGAAGAACTCGGGCGCCACCTCGATGCTCTTTGTGGTGCCGTACGAGTCCTGTAGTGGAGAGGGGGGGAAGAATTTTTTTTTTTTTTGCACATTTGACATTTGGGAATCCGCCTGTTGTCCATCCTTTTTCCCCCACCTGCTCTCCCCTGAGGTGTCCGTCGACGAAGAGCTTCCCCCTCTCCCCCTGGCGGGAGAACTCGACCCTGTGCCACTGGCCGTCGGCGAACGACTGCTCCGTCTCGATGAACACGCTGCCGGAGCCGCAGTTGAAGCCGTACACCAGCTGGAAAGAGGACGTGGTAAGTAAGGGTGGACTGTGAAAAAGGTGGTTTTTTTGGGGGTGGGTGGGTTCAACTAAGCACTTCTTCTCCTTGGGAACAAGCTCCACTTCCAGCTTTCTTCCAGCATCCATGCGCATCTCTTTCCACAACGTCATCAAACCTTAATTTGGGAGATTGGGAAAGTTTAAAAAGAAAAAGACAAACTGTTCCCTGTCACACTCCCATCCTCCCTCCCCCTCCCCCCCATTTTAGAATACGTACAGTAAAGAGGAGCATTTTCGTACACCCAAGTCCCCTTAAATGAATCCTCTGCCTCCCCATGTCTGAGAAAACTTTTTAAAAATGTTTCACTCACTCTGCCTTCCTTGATAAGGAGGGCGATGAAGTCCGTGTGGGTCTCGTCGGCCACGTAGAAGACGATGCCGTCCTCGAACGTCGTCTTCAGCTCCAGGGAGAACTCGGACCGCTTCTTGATCTTCAGCTTCTTGTGGAACTCCAAGTAGGTGTCGCGCTTCGTGCCTGCCCAGGGCAAAGAAAGAAAGCAATATTGTGGAAGCCCTTGAGAAGAGAAAGCAACACGTTCGCAATTGTCTGCCTTCCCGACGAATATGACTGAGGTATCGTTGGCGTCTGATCCAGGTATCAGCGATACTAGTCGGGTTGGGAAAAGGTTTCTCAGCAAGGGAGGGGGGGAGGAGAGAGAGGAAATGAGGAGAAAGAGAGGAGGAAAAAAGTCGCTTCTGCCAGAAACGCAGAATAGTTGCAAACATCAACCTTCGGTTTTTAGTAAAGTTGACATTTTTCGGGAAAAGTTAACAAAATGGAGGTTGGTTGGTTTTTTTTTACTAGATTGAACGCCAAAAATATAGTTAAAAGTTACCAAGCAGGGAAACCTGTACCATAAAATATAAATTTAAACACTAAACACACTTACTCACCGAATCTGAGCCCGGATGTCCGCCCGACGTCCGGGTCCGGTGCGGGCGCCAGGGGCAGTTTGCAGTCGCCGTACTTGTCCGGCGCAGGGGCGCCCGTCGGCGGCCTCAGGAGGTCGCCCCACCCGGAGTCGACTTCTTCCTCCTCGCCGGGGCCGCCGCTGGCCCCGTCGCCCGTCGCCGCCCCGGGCCCACTGCCACCGGGCGCGCCGGGCTCGCCGGGCTCGCCGGAGTCTCCGTCTCCTGCGCGTTGCATGGTATCCATTTAACTATGCTAGCAACTTAAATTTGTATTTTGAGGCAACTAAAAAACACTGTAGCGCAAAAATCAAGAGGGGCAAAAAATACATATTCCGGATCCCAATTGACCTTTTGTTACCAAACATCTTTCCTCCAGTCAGCTCGTAATGCAATTGCTTGTAGACAATCCCCCGCAGATAGGCTTACCCTCCGTTTCCCCACCAAACAGCCGCCAGGCTAAGTTTGCAACGTTTTTTGACCTACTAAAGTTACTAAGACCATATGCCCATGGATAGCAGTTGTGTGTTAAGTTAATGTCTCATACGCGTGAGAGGAAAAAAAAAAGATTACACATAGTTCTGATGAGACAAGGGGTATGTCTGGTCGGGGTTGCTGTGGTAGCACAGTATGTACATACTGTATTTCCCAGATGGGATAATCTGGAGACTCATTCTTCGGAGCAAGTAGCTTTCTCAGAAAGAACTAACTTCTTGGGGCTGGGCAGATGGGTGCCTTTGTACGTAGAATGAATTCATAAAAAGTAGTACGTACACAGTACACATAGGTGTATATTACGCGTACTTTTCCTCGGAAGAAAGTGCCATACTAATAGTAGTACCCCACCAGACAGCCGACATGCTAAATTGGTAACATTTTTGGTTTAGTTAAGCTACTAGAACCTAAGCTTATGTGCCGATTCTGCCTGCCGTATGTGTCAACTTTGGAGAAAAAAATTGCAGTTGCGTGTCGAATTGACGTTTCGTATGCGTGAGAGCGACGACGCAGAGTCTGGTCGGGTCGTCTTGCAGTAACGCAAAAGAAAGCGCCAGAAGAAAAAGCCAGGGACAAACTCGGGTGCGGGACCACATGTCGGACATCATGGATAATTGATAGAAAAGACCTGACAACTTCTCCCCCCCCCCCCAAACTTAATTAGTGTGCAAGTAACCACTATCCAGAAGTTAGTGACCAAGTTTGTTTCTGTCGCGCCTCCTACATAGTTGGGCACTCTGTGCTCGAGACGACCTTACAAAAGGTAAGTAGCTGTACGTACCAATAAAAAAAAAAGGTATCCCCAGGGGGGGGGGGGGAGGAAAGAGGTACCACCATGCCAAGAGCATTACATAAAGCGCATTTCTGAAGAGATGGTGGAATCCGTGGAGGCTTTCGCTACAAGATTACGTGCGTACGACGAAAGAAGATGGGTCTTTGTTGATATGATGGAAGGAAAGGCGAAGTGGTGCACAAAGTACGTTGTGTACTACTACTGTAGTACCCCACAATTCCTGGGAATTGCTCCTTTTTCGACCAGATTGAATGCTGCTGTACGTACTGTACGTACAAAGCATCCTGTTATCTCGTCTTCTTTGGTAACCCTATCGGATGAGCATCTTGGATGTTAAGTTAGAAACATCCCACGTCTCCTCCTCCTCTTCCGTCGTCTCTGTCCGGTTAATTAATCCCAATTATACCAGTACAGTCAGTGACTGCGCCGCATTGTGTAAACTAGTACGTTGTCGTACTAGAACACGACTTACTTGCCAGAACCCACAGACAGGGACCAATATCGGAGAAGAGGAAAGGGGGGGCTCAGTCCCTCACCTAGCACGTGTAGCATCTTTCCCTCCCCCCCCCCCTCCATCTCCAAGAACCGACTCACCCGTCTGAGCGGGGAGCTCCACCTTGCAGATGCCCTTCTGCACTCCGGGGGACCGCTCCACCCCGCGGTTGAGGTCGAGCACCACCTCGCCGCCGATGACCACGTCCCGGAGGCACCCGATGTAGGGCGCCTCCGACGCGGCGGAGTCGTATCCCACCGTCACGTCCTCGGCCAGGCCGCCGAGGTACACCTTGAAGTCGGCGTCCAGGTGGGGCATCTGATCGGATTCGGACACGTCGGTCCTGAAAGATAAAGATGGTTCTTTTTGTGGGAAATTTAATGTGGCATATCGAGGAAAGTACACCAATCGTGGTACTGGATAGAAAAGTGCTACTCGTACATACGTACATACGTACAGCACAAAAGGCACAGCTGTTAATCAAAGAAATGGAAACGTGACTGAGAGGGCCACTTTTCTATTTCCTTTTATGTTGTACCCAACCAGATAGCCATCACAGTAAATTCATAACGTTTTTGACCAAGTCAAAATAGAACCTAAGCTTACATGCCTATTTTGAATGCCATAAATGTGAACTTTTTTTACACAAATGGATGGTCATCGTCTGTTTTATTAATGTCTCACAAAACATGAGAGAAAAAAGTTACACATAGTTATACCGCATATACCGTAGGTGTACCGTATTATGTTTTAAATATGTTTGATACGTACCGACGAGACAAAGGCTATGTCCTGTCGGGTAGGGCCGGAGGCCATGTCATCATCATCATCACACAAGCCTCCCTCCTAGGCTCATCCGTTTCCGGACCCGGAGAGAAGAGAGCAAATATTTTTTGTACCACCATAACTACGTACCGCACGTATGTGCCCTTCTTTTTTCGCATGTACTAACCATGGCGCAATTGCTCATCATCAAACTGAGTGGCTGGTTTCACGTTTCCTTTAGGTCAAGTGCCACTAGAACTTGGGCTTGCTGCTTCTGTATCATGTAGGTATTACCTTGTAGATAGAACCTAGTAGCAAAGTAGGAAAAAAAGGTGCGTCGTCGACTCACCTGAAGTAGGCGTGGTCGTCGATGTGCATCTCGATGTAGGTCTTGGTGACGGCGACGGAGACGGTGTGCCACTCGTTGTCGTTGTAAGTCTCCGCCTTGCCGCCGGCGCTGCCCGCGCTGGCACCCGCGCCGGCGCCACCTGCTGCGTCGTCCGTGTTGATCTCGTGGGAGAGGAAGACCTTGAGGTGGAGGGCGCCGTCGAAGAGCGAGAGTGAGATGTAGTGGAACCTGCCGGTGTCGACGGCGTACATGAGGACGCTCCTCCTCTGGCCCGTCCTGAACATGAAGCTGATCTCGAAGCTGCCCATCAGGGAGAGGTTCTTGAGCTGCACGAAGCCCGGCGTCGCCGGGGGGAAGTAGGCCATCGTCTCCTCCTGGGTGTGGTTCAATCAAGAAGAAAGAGTCATCCGAATTTTGTGCGTTTATTCCCCACGTCTTGAGTTCTCCCTCGTCCTTAAGAGGACCCCTCCCGTACCTCCTCCACGCATCCCTCCTTGGTGTCGATCCTCTGGGTGTGCCTGCCAAAGTCGGCCGGGTCGGGACCGAGGTAGAGGTCCTCCACGCACCCGGTGAAGTTGACGGTCCCGGCGAGCTCCGCGAAGGGAGCCCCGCCGCCGGGGAAGCCACCCACGTAGATGTCCGACGTGATGGACAGCCTGACCATCTGCCCCTGGGCCTCCGCCTCCCCCACGGCCGTGCCGTCGACCTCCATCCTGCCGAGGCGGCCGTTCCGCCTGATCTCCGCGCTGTGCCACGCGTCCACCTCCAGCGGCTCGTCCGTGCTCAGCTCGGCCGTGCCGTCTCCGAGGTTAAAGCTGAAATAAAAATGAGACAAGAAAAAAGATGAAAAATGGGAAAAAAAATCAACTTGACAGGAAAAGACGCTTCAATGTTGAAGAATCCCTTGGGAAATCAACCTGTCCTTTTCTTTTTTTTTTTATCGCCCTTATACAACGGGAACTTTTCCAATGCAATCACAAAAGAAAGCAGTTAATCCTCCTTTCGTTGTGAGAAAGCCCTTTCATACTTCTCCCTGTCGGGAAAAGAAGAAAAAAAGCCCAAAGTGAAGACACCCACCCCCCCACCCTCACCCTCCCCTCCCGGCGGTACCTGTAGACGAGTCTCCGTGCCCTCATCTCCAAGGCGACAAAGTCCCCCTCGGTCTCGTCCCCGGCCACCAGCAGCGCGCCGTCCGCGGACTCGGGCTTGAACCTCAGCCTGACGGCCAGCTCCTCCTCCATCTCCACGTAGTCGGAGCGGTCCAGGGCGAGGAAGCCGGAGCCGGAGAAGCGCACCCCGGTCTCGGGCTTCTCCTTGAACTTGTTCCGACCCTGGTAAATGGTAAGTGTCATTTGGTCATTGACAAGGTTTTACGCCAAATTGAACATAAAAAGAACTCGAATTGATGCAAAAAAAAGCTTTACACCAACGTACAGTACGTAGTTGCAGTACTGTGCACAGTACGAGTACATTGTGCTAGTGTACCTATATGTACTGTAGTAGTACAAGTACATAGTATTCATGCTATGAATGTGCTCTATCGGTAACGGCAATGAAGAATGCTTGTCCGCATACCTCCACAGTTAACACATTATTATGCCTATAGCCTAGTAGACCTGAACGTACAGTTGTACTATACCGTATGTAACCCAACCTACAACGCATTCTCAAGAAACTTCCGACTGAGCTCCAATGCAGAAATTTTGTTAATAAGCACTGACTAAGCATGCAAATCAGCACCAAACATGCAAAAACATGTATGCAATGTGTGTACATATATTCCAACTAAGCTTTCATTTTGCATACCATCCACCGTTGGTGGTTGGGCAGTACTGTACTACTACAGCTCCTCAGCCTGGCACTCACTCACCGGCGCCCCCACTATGGACACTGCTGCGCGGTAGTTGAAGAGTCCGAGCGCCTGCCCGCCTATCCGCAGCCCCTCGACCTGCC
>JAAUYM010052796.1_pt1 | contig 10114 bp, 11 predicted proteins | sample 7278001 | NCBI WGS metagenome assembly JAAUYM01 (sample SAMN14350224, study PRJNA611818) | marine sediment metagenome | isolation source: surface marine sediment (1.8m) | place: French Polynesia: Moorea | collected 2018-08
AATCATCATCATGTTGCTGGTCACACCGATACTGGTGTGGAACGTCATGAATGCACGCAAGGAAATGAAGTAGGAGGGCACGATGGATAATATTGCAGGCAGTAAATCTTCATTAGTCTGGGCGGTCCACCTGTCAGTTGCCTTCCTGGTTCTGATGTGGTTATTCCCGACCGTTGGACTATTCGTTTCTTCATTTCGTACGGCTGATCAGATATCTACCAGTGGATGGTGGCGCTCGCTTGGTGATGTCGAACAAAACCTCGTGTTGCGCGCTGCTGATCCGGATGATTTCCGCGTGTTGGCCGGTGACGGGCGTTATGAGGTGACCGGTAATCTGTTTGAGGAGGGCGTTGAAGCCACGATTAGCGTCTGGGGTACTTCATCCAGAGCTATTTCAGCTTACCAGGCAGGTGAGGTTGCAGAGCTGAAAGGCGGTGAGACCATTACCGTCGACAGCGCGGGAAATTATGTCTGGTCAGGACCCGAAGACAAAATGACCGGCCGCGGGCAACGGGTGTTTGCGACTGCTCTGACCCCACCGGACTTTACCTTCGCGAATTACGACACCATGCTGCTCGATGAAAAGAATTCGGAGGGTATGGCGAAAGCCTTTTTCAATACACTAACGGTGACCATACCGGCCACCATCATACCCATTGTCATTGCTGCTTTTGCTGCCTTTGCACTGGCCTGGATGGAGTTCCCGGGCAGGGCATTATTGATAGCCGCAGTGGTTGGTTTGTTAGTAGTGCCATTGCAACTGGCGCTAATCCCACTACTGAAGCTGCATCTGGGTATCGGTATTGGCAAGGGTTATCTGGGTGTCTGGCTCGCGCATACCGGGTTTGGATTACCGCTGGCTATTTATCTGTTAAGGAATTACATGGTCGGTTTGCCGCGTGACATTATCGAGAATGCGCGTGTTGATGGCGCAACCGATTTCCAGATTTTTACCAAGATCATTTTACCGCTGTCGTTCCCGGCGTTAGCGTCATTTGCCATTTTCCAGTTCCTATGGACCTGGAATGACTTACTGGTAGCCAAGGTGTTCCTGATAGATGCAACAGGTGAAACCACGGTAATGACCAATCAAATAGTCGAACTACTGGGTACCCGTGGTGGTAACTGGGAGATTCTCGCAACCGCGGCATTTGTTTCGATAGCGGTGCCACTGGCGGTGTTTTTCCTCATGCAGCGCTACCTGGTGCGTGGTTTGCTGGCCGGTTCGGTGAAGTAACAAAAGATGGAAGCAGTTAATCTTCAAACGCAAGTCGATACAGCTGACTGGTGGCGCGGTTGCGTCATCTATCAGGTTTATCCGCGCAGCTTTCAGGATTCAACCGGCGATGGTATCGGCGATATAGCAGGTATAACCCGCCGCTTGCCGCATATTGCGTCTCTCGGTGTCGATGCGGTTTGGATATCACCATTCTTTCGCTCACCGATGAAAGATTTCGGCTATGACGTCAGTGATTATTGCGATGTCGATCCGATGTTTGGCAGTCTCGCCGATTTTGACGTGTTGCTGGAGCGCGCCCACGAGCTTGGTCTGAAGGTGATGATCGATCTGGTGTTGAGTCATACGTCGGACCAACACCCATGGTTCATGGAAAGTCGTGTTAGCCGCGATAATGCTCGTGCCAACTGGTACGTCTGGTCTGATCCGAAACCTGACGGCACACCACCGAATAACTGGTTATCAATTTTTGGTGGTTCGGCCTGGCAATGGGACACGAGGCGACAGCAATACTATTTGCATAATTTCCTGACCAGCCAGCCCGACCTGAATTTCCATAATCCTGATGTGCAAACAGCTTTGCTCGACATAACCCGTTTCTGGCTGGAGCGAGGCGTTGATGGATTTCGCCTCGATACCATCAATTTCTATGTCCACGATGCCCAGCTTCGTGACAATCCACCGCTACCGGTTGAACAGCGTAATTCCACCATTGCCCCGGCAGTAAATCCTTACAATCACCAGGAGCACCTGTATTCAAAAAACCGGGAAGAAAACCTTGAGTTTCTGGCAAAGTTCCGGGCGTTGCTGGATGAATTCGATGCCAGAACCTGCCTGGGAGAAATTGGCGATGCACAACGTGGTCTTGAAATTCTGGGGCAATACACGGCTGGCGAGCAGCGTGCGCACATGTGTTACGCCTTTGAGTTATTGCAGGCGCAACCGGTCACGCCTGACTGGGTGGCCGCTATTTTCGATCGCATGGCCAACGTCGCCACAGACGGCTGGGCTTGTTGGGCATTTTCAAATCACGACGTGGTGCGCCATGCAAGCCGCTGGCATTTGTCTGACGAGGCGCTCAGGCTGCATGCGACACTACTAATGTGTTTGCGTGGTTCGGCCTGCATTTATCAGGGCGAAGAACTCGGTTTACGTGAAGCTGACGTCGCCTTCGAAGACCTGCAGGATCCTTACGGCATCGAATTTTGGCCCGAATTTAAAGGCCGTGACGGTTGTCGCACTCCCATGGTTTGGGATGACAAGGCGCAAAATGCTGGATTTTCTTCGGGCAAGACCTGGTTGCCAGTGAGTGCTGAGCAACAGACCAGGGCAGTGTCGATGCAGGACAAGGACGAAAACAGCCTAATGAATCATTATCGTCGGGTAATCAAGCTGCGCCACTCGTTCGCCGCGTTGGCGGTTGGCGACATTGAAATAGTCACTGCTGAGGCTCCGTTGCTTGGATTTTACCGGATCGCCGATGGCAATCGTATTTACTGCCTGTTCAACCTGAGTGACGAGGCATTGGTGGCCAATTTACCCGAGGGTAATTGGCAAAATATTGGAGATCAGGTCGGTGCTGCACCGATTTCGGAGACTGGATCTGTCGGTCTCGCCGGATGGCAATGTGCCATCGTGTTAGATAAGGGGAATAATAATGGCTGATTTGAAGCTAACCAGTATCGATAAAACCTATCCGGGAAACGTTAATGTATTGAAGGACATTAATCTGGATATTACCGCCGGCGAGTTAATCGTATTTGTCGGCCCCTCGGGCTGCGGTAAATCAACCTTGCTGCGCATGATCGCGGGTCTTGAAAGGATTACCGGTGGCAACCTCGAAATCGATGGTGAAATGGTTAACGACGTACCACCCGCTCAGCGTGGCATCGCGATGGTGTTCCAGTCTTATGCTTTGTACCCACACATGACGGTACGAGAAAACATGTCGTTTGCACTGAAAATCGCCAAAAAATCGCAGGACGAGATCGACGCTGCGGTGGCAAAAGCGGCGCAAATTCTGCAACTGGATCCTTATCTGGACCGTTTGCCCAAAGCCCTGTCCGGTGGTCAGCGTCAGCGAGTGGCGATCGGTCGTTCAATTGTTCGTGATCCAAAGGTTTATCTTTTTGATGAGCCATTGTCGAACCTTGATGCGGCGCTCAGGGTGGCGACCCGGATCGAAATCGCCAGACTCAAGGAGGCCATGCCTGACAGAACGATGATTTATGTTACCCATGATCAGGTCGAGGCGATGACGCTGGCGAGCCGAATTGTCGTGCTGGCCAACAAGGGCATTGCACAGGTTGGCGCACCCCTGGAACTGTACGAAAAACCTCGCAACGAGTTCGTTGCGCAGTTCATCGGTTCGCCTGCAATGAACCTGTTGTCCGGCAAAATCACAGCGACTGGCGAACAGACCAAAATCAGTCTCGATGGGGGTGGCGAGGCCGTCTCCGCGGTTCCGACACGTGATGACGACATGGGTCGCACCGTGAATATCGGCGTTAGACCAGAAGACTTCCAGGAGACCGAGGGCGCCTGTATTTATGAAGGCTCAGTCGAATTTACCGAAGCACTGGGTGAAGTTACGCTACTTTACTTTGAATCTGAATCACATGACGGTGCTGGTTACATCGCCAAGCTGCCGGGTATCCATGCCGATTTACGCGGCAAGAGTGTCAAGGTAACTGCCGATCCGGAAAAAGTTCATCTGTTCGCAGACGGTGAGTCGCTCTTATATCGAGACTGACCAACTAACAGGTCGAGGCCGGCCTGATCAGGATCTCGATGCCAGCAGATCTCGAAACCATTTTGCGCTCTGTTTTGGTGTGCGTTCCAGGGTTTGGTAGTCGACGTGAACCAAACCAAAGCGCTTGGCATATCCAAATGCCCATTCGAAGTTATCCAGCAATGACCAGGCAAAATAACCACTGAGCGGCACTCCCGATTCTATGGCTTGCTGACAGGCCATCAAATGACTCTGGTAGTAGCGTATCCGCTCGATATCATCTATGTTGCCGTTTTCGTCCAACCCCGTCGGATAAGCGGCGCCGTTTTCAGTGATGACGATTCTTTTCGCCCCGTAATCATCATGTAATCGATGTAAAAGCTGGTTTAATGAATCGGGGCTGATTTCCCAGCCCATGTCAGTAACCTGCTCAGCACCGGGCGCGGGTACCGTTCTGGGTAGATTGTCTGCTTCAGCAATTTCGCTGCTGCGTACAATTTCGCGGGTGTAGTAGTTAATACCGAGAAAATCAGTCTCTGCGGTTATCAGATCCATATCACCATCGAGAATCCACTCGAGTTCTCTGCTCTTGATTCGACCTTTTTGCAGGTGAGTCTGCAGCACATCCTCGGGGTAGCCGCGACCAAATAACGGGTCCAAAAACCAACGGTTATATTCACCATCAAACTGCCGGCAGGCTTGCTGGTCTGCCTCTGATTCTGACGCTGCTATCGCAGGGCAGAGGTTAACCGTGATGCCTACTTCGCAATCATTTGAATTATTGCGAATCACCGGGACTGCCTGACCGTGCGAGATTAGCAAGTGATGAGCAGTCCGCAGCGTTTCCTGCCAGTCCTCATGTCCCGGAGCATGCTCTCCATGCAAGTGACCTAATACGCTGATCACCCAGGGCTCATTGTGGGTTATCCAGTGTTTGATCCGGTCTCCGAGCGCCCTCGACATAATGTCGGCGTAGCGAACGAACTGCTCGCCTGTCTGCCGGTTGGGCCAACCACCGAGTTCCTGTAAGTGCAGGGGCAGATCCCAGTGATATAAGGTGCACCACGGTTGCAGTCCTCGTTCCAACATGCCATCAACCAGGCGATCGTAAAAATCGATTCCCGCTTGCAACGGTTTTTCTTCGAGACCAGTCGGCAGGATGCGCGGCCAGGCAATTGAAAACCGGTAGGCGTCGAAACCAAGCGCCTTCAGCAAGTCGAGATCTTCCGGCCATCGATGATAATGATCGCAGGCTATATCGCCGTTCTCAGCATTCACCACCTTACCTGGCTGCCGGCAAAATTCATCCCAGATAGAAGCTCCTCGCCCAGCTTCATTGACCGCACCCTCGATCTGATAACTGGAAGTGGCGGTCCCCCAGGTGAAGTCAGCGGGAAATTGCTTGATGTCTGGTGAAGCCATGCTAAATCCTCGGAAATCTGCCGGGTGGTTAGCGCGGTATTGTCGGTGATAGCCGTGGCTGCAGCAAGGCATTCCGAAACGCTGAGGCAAGGCCAACAAATTGCTTTATCTTGCAGTGCTTGAGTGTATAATCGCGCACCTCTGTGGGGGGTATAAAGCGGCGTCGAGCGGTTAAAACCGGACTGTCGAATGGTCAGATTGAACACCGATTAGTAACCTCCGAGCCTCAATATAGTGAGGCTTTTTGGTGAAGCCCGCTTCGGGTAAGATGAGCCAAAACATCCTGGCTGGGTGGCAGAGTGGTTATGCACCGGATTGCAAATCCGTGTACGTCGGTTCGATTCCGGCCTCAGCCTCCATTTATCCCGTTCTGATTACCTGGATCGGAGTTCTCAAACCCTTGTCCGGTGAACCGAGCGGATGCACCCGATGCCCGGGTGGCGAAATTGGTAGACGCAAGGGACTTAAAATCCCTCGACCGAAAGGTCGTGCCGGTTCGACTCCGGCTCCGGGCACCATTTCTCCAGTTTTTCTGGTACCTGTCCTCGTTCTTCGATTTACCCGGTCAGTCGACTTTGTTTGTGGAAAGCAATAACCTGTTTTCGATTAAAGGGCAACGGAGACTGAGATGAGAAGCATTGAACCGCTGGTAACGACTTGCCTGTGCGGCGAGGTAAAAATTACCGTATCCGAAATGGAAGAAGAATTTGCTGCCTGTCATTGTGGAATGTGTCGTAAATGGGGTGGTGGGCCTTTTCTTGCCGTGGGATGTAATCAAGCAGTAGAAATAGAAGGAGATTCGGTCAGCGTTTTCGATTCATCAGCGTGGGCTGAACGGGGATTCTGCAGCAGCTGCGGTACACACCTCTTTTATCGCATCAAGGAAACCGGGCAGCATCAGATTCCTGTCGGACTGTTTGGAGACTCTTTACCTTCTGCATTTGGATTACAGGTTTTTATCGATCGAAAACCCGACTATTACGCATTTGAAAATCACACGGAAGTTTTGACCGAGAAACAGATTTTCGACATGTATGCTCCGAAAGACTGAGACCTAAGCAGGTATTACCTGTCACCAATCAGCTGGTGTAAACCCAGTTTTATACTGAGAGATTAAAAACTAACCATGCCAAACTTAGCACGGTCTTTTCGGTTAGATTTTTACCTCAGCTAGTAAAGGAACGTGATCCGATAACCGTTTCCAGGGTGAACCATGCAGATGCCAGCAATCAGTCAGTTCACAGCCGCGAACGAAAATCCGGTCCATTCGGAGTATCGGCATTAGCGATGGGAAGGTACGAGCAGCAGCTCCTTTGGAGGCCTCAAAGACTTCAGAAAACCCATTTTGCTCGCTGAGATATCGGGAGGCGTGTCCCCGCCAGTCGTTGAAATCACCAGCAATGATCAGGGCATCATGCTGATTAATCTCTTGCTCAACGTAATCGGCCAGGCGTTGTAATTGGCGATCGCGTTCAAAGCCAAATAAACCGAGATGCACACAGATCACCTGCAGTAATTTCTCGTTACCCGGCAGGTTAATGGTGGCGTGTAACAGGCTTCTGCTGGCGCGTTTCATCAGGGAGACATCAACGTTGTTGGTGCCCACAATCGGATACTTGCTCAATACCGCGTTTCCGTGATGCCCACGCTGATAGACGGCATTTTTTCCATAGCTGTGGTGCGTCCACACTTCGTCGGCAAGGTACTCCAGCTGATTACTTCCGGACCATTCGCTTATTTTCTTGGTGCTACCCTCATGGTGACCATGAATCTCCTGTAGTAGTAATAAGTCTGCATCAACCAGGCGTAACGAGTGGCGAATTTCCTCCAGCACGAAGCGCCGGTTGGTCGTACTCATACCTTTATGAATGTTGTAGGTCAGTAGCCTGATCGATTCTGGCATGTTTGTGAGTGCCATAATTAACGGTGTATCATGGATAATACATGAACGGCAGACCAGAAATCGTTCTCAATTGGCCTAATGCGGTCAGCATGCTGCGGATTTTTATGGCTCCGGTGATGTTGACTTTGTCCCTTTTAGGTTATGGGGGGTGGTTTCTTGCGGCGGCGCTGTTTTCAGGATTCACCGATGTGGTCGATGGATTCCTCGCGCGGCGGCTGAATCAGATCACTGAATTTGGTTCGCATCTCGATAGCTGGGGCGACTTTACTGTATACAGCTGTATGGCGATTGGTGCCTGGTTACTGTGGCCGGAGGTAGTAATTGCTGAAGGCGTCTGGTTTGCCGCGATTGTGGCCAGTTTTGTATTGCCTGCCCTGTTTGGATTGATCAAGTTTCGCGCTTTCACCAGTTATCACACGCTGAGTGTCAAGGTGGCGGTTTTTGTTACTTTTGTTGGCTATCTGTTGTTATTTACCGGCATTGATTCGACGGTATTCAAGATAGCCGCAGTCGCCTGCGTGATCGCCGCCATTGAAGAAATCATCATTACTCTGCTCATGCAACACCAACACGTCGATGTGCGAAATATCAAACGCGCCTGGCGTTATCATCAGCAAGGTGAATGATGGGTGATGCGATTGCGGTATTCGCCAGCTCGCGGCGACAGGGCAATACGGGAAAACTAATCGATTGGGTTGCTGGCGAACTGGGGATCGAAATCGTCGACCTTGCCGACAAGAACATCTCCCCGTACGACTACGATCATCGCAATATCAATGATGACTTTATTCCGTTGATGGAACATCTTCTGACCCACGATAAGATAATTTTTGTAACGCCGGTGTACTGGTACGGCCCCAGTGCCCAGATGAAAACATTTATTGATCGTACCTCGGATTTTCTCGATCTCAAGCAACTCAGGGAAATGGGCCGGCAACTCAGGGGCAAGGTCGCGTACATCGTTTGCACCTCGATTAGCGACGATGCAGACCAGTCGTTTCTGAACGCAATGAAGGACTCCTTTGAATATCTCGGTATGTCCTACAGCGGTTATTTACATGCCAACTGTGAGGATGGATATCAACCGGCAAGCTACGAAAAAGATGTGCAGCGGTTTATTGATTCAATTAAGCAGGATCAATAGCATAACCAACGAAATGAACCAACAAGAATCGGCGGGACTCAAACTGCGCAGTTTCACTCTAAACGGATAAACACAATGACTGAAGAGACAAAATACAGCCTGCCTAAAGTATGGCAGTGGGATAAAGATAACGGCGGAAAGTGGGCCAGCACCAATCGACCGATAGCCGGTGCGACGCATGACCATGAATTGCCGGTAGGTGAGCATCCGCTGCAGCTTTACAGTCTCGGAACCCCGAATGGTGTGAAGGTGACCGCCATGCTGGAAGAATTGCTGGCCCTGGGCCATAGTGGCGCCGAGTACGATGCCTGGTTAATCGATATTGGCAAGGGCGACCAGTTCGGCTCCGACTTCACCCGTTTGAATCCTAATTCGAAAATTCCGGTTTTGCTCGATCGCTCAATGGACCCCGAACTCCCAGTATTTGAATCTTGTGCCATATTGCACTACCTGGCACGTAAATTCGGTGAATTTCTGCCCGCGGACGAAGCCACTTATTCTGAATGTATTTCATGGTTATTCTGGCAGGAGAGCGGGGCGTCTTTTGTCGGTGGTGGATTTGGCCATTTCTATGCTTATGCACCCTACCCGATGGAGTATCCAATTAATCGCTATACCATGGAAACCAAGCGACAGCTCGATGTGCTGGATCGATTACTGGCCAATCGAGAGTACGTATGCGGAGATCAGTATACGATAGCCGATATTGCGAACTGGTGTTGGTATGGCCAGGTTGCCCTGGGTGATGTCTACGATGCGGTGGAATTTCTCGATGCCTCTATTTACAAGCATGTTAATCGTTGGGCACAACAGATTAAGGAGAGACCGGCCATTCAGCGAGGCAGACTGGTTAATCGTGTCTTTGGTCCGGAAGAACAACAGCTGAGAGAGCGGCATGCGGCCAGTGACATCGATGCCGTGTTATAAATCGCTGGCCCTACAGAAATGGTGTGAAACATGAGTGACTGGAAAACGGCTCACCGCAGCTTTTATTACGAAAAGGCGGAATTACCTGACGACATTTCTTTTCGTGCGGCAGAGACGGCTTTACTGGTCATCGATATTCAGAACACCTATCTTGAAGTGCCCTCCGATCAGGGAGAGGCACAGCGCTGGTCCGGATTTTTCGATCGCATGAATAACACCGTTATTCCGAATACTAGAAAATTGATCGACTGGGCGCGAAACAACAAGGTCGAACCGGTTTTCGCGCGCATTGCCTGCCTGACTGAAGATGGCCGGGATCGATCCCTGAGCCAAAAAAAACCTGGCTTTAATTATCTTTTGTTGCCCAAGGACCGTGAAGACAGTCAACTGGTTGCAGAATTACAGCCACAGGGTGACGAGATAACCGTGTTGAAGACAACTGACAGTGCGCTTACCGGCACCAATCTTAGATTGATATTGCGCAATCTTGGCATTCGTCATGTCATCGTTGCCGGTATTTTTACCGATCAGTGTGTCAGCTCGACGGTGCGTAGCCTGGCCGACGAAAGCTTTGAGGTGACGGTTGTTGAGGATTGTTGCGCCGCCGCCACTGAGCAACTGCACCTCCACGAGCTGGAAATCATCAATATGATTTATTGCCATGTGGTGCAGCTGGAAGACGTCCCGGGATTTTTGGTAAGCGACTAGCAATCATGGCAAAAACGGTTGCTGAGCTTTTGCAAACCTTGC
>JAAUYM010056845.1_pt1 | contig 10114 bp, 9 predicted proteins | sample 7278001 | NCBI WGS metagenome assembly JAAUYM01 (sample SAMN14350224, study PRJNA611818) | marine sediment metagenome | isolation source: surface marine sediment (1.8m) | place: French Polynesia: Moorea | collected 2018-08
ATGGTGTACATATGTATACAGATATATAGTATTTCTTTATCTATAGTGATGTGTCTGTAGCACGACTTAATTAAATATTACCAAAATTATGAAGTAGTACACTGACGTGTGAATAGTGCCAATTTACCCTCCCCCCCCCCGCAAAAAAAACGTACCAGACGTTAGTTATACACTTACGTGACTGAGCGTGCCGCGGCGAAGGCGTCGGCCGTGGAGGCCTCCACCGAGTGGGACATGGACTTCCCCGTGGTGGTCGGGAGCGAGGCGGACAGGCAGTAACCTGGGATTGGGAGGAGGAGGGACACACAAAATTTTGAATTATAAGTTTTCCAACACAGCCCCCAATTAACTACCCGACGGGACTTTTGGTCCGTTTCCAGGACAAAAGGAAATCCGTGACACTTTTTTGACGTGTTCCACGTTACATGTTCCCAAGCGGGATTTGTCACGCTATAGCAACTTCCAAAGCCCCGTCGGGGCAAGTTGGGGACTGTAGTAGGACTGTATTCTCACTGGCATCCTGGCAGTTTGTCCCCGAGTCCGGGCAGGCCACGCTGTCCCCGGAGCAGCTGTCGGAGCCGGGCTGGATGGGGTCGCCGTCCGACTCGGTGTTGGCGTCGCAGCAGTCGGCGCCGTCGTTGTAGGCGAAGAAGTGCGGGTCCACGCAGAAGGAGGTACCAGCTGAGGGTGGGGTTTTGGGTCACCGTGACGCTCATACTTTGACATATTTTTTTTCTTAATGTTTCTTATTTACTGCAGGTGATGGAGCAGACGGCATATTTGTTCTTGGTGCACTCCTGTGCCTCGACCTTGTAGCTGCCGCCGTCGAGCTTGTACTTGAAGCAGCGCTTGTCGTCGCTGACGCACTTGTCGCACTTGAAGGTGGCCAGGTGGGAGATGTCCACGCTCTTGTCCTCGGCCAGGTTCTTGAGGTCGTCGAAGTCGCCCGTGGCCCCGCAGGCCGAACCGGAGTCGTGGCAGTCCCCCTCCGGGTTGGGGTCGTAGAGGTCGATCCACACGTCACCTAGTGTTGCAGTGGTAGAGGTATACCCAACCAATATTGGTGCCGCACCATTGCAGAGCCACACCACCGGCCGGCTACGCCAATAGTACTAATTAATGGTGATGGAGTCAAAATTCGGGGTTGCTCTAGGTAGGGCCAAAAAATCCTTCTTTTCGCACTTGTATTTCTACGTACGCCTGCTCTGGCGTTAGGACAACCCATCACCGAATGCACGCTAGCAACATTGGTTGGGTAGTAGTACCTATCCACAAGGGGATGGCTCTCAACTGTCCTTACTGAATCCGGTGGCGAAGAGCGCGTTGACCTTTTCGGCCGTGTCGACCTCGGCCAGCTGGAGCTGCCATCCCTGGCAGGCGTCCACGGCCAGGTCCACTCCCGCGTACTTGGAGTCCGACTTCAGGAAGTGCATGTTCCCCACCGAGGTCATCGACGCGGCCACCGCTGTCGGCGGACAGGCTGAGGAAACAAAACAGACCAAGTGCCTCAATATCCCGACGAAACATTTTTTTTTGGGGTGGTGGTGGTGGTGGTCCCAATCACACCATTCTATCTGCCGTTCCTGTACACTACCTACAGGGTGGCGGTGTGATTCAGTGTTCTGAGGCCGGTTCTTTAAGAAAAAAGTTAGTCATTGACTAAAGCTAAGCATCCAACTTTTGTACTTTTCTGACTTATCTGAATAGTTTGTGTAAGTATTAAGTGTCAAGATTTTATAACTGCAATGTTATAACTTATAAATTATGTTAAGTTCCAGTTGATCTGAGAACTGTGTAGGTAGTAACGGGGAAGACAAATGTTCCCTGGTTAAATTTAATGCACGAACTTCTTTCTAAAGAACCGGCCTCTGGAGTCTACATATTGCAATGAGCTCCTACGGGCTGGCGTGGTCGTCGGCGCCGCGGTGGTCGGCGCGGGCGTGGTCGGCGGCGGCGGCGTGGGCGGCGGCGCCTGCGTGGTGGCCACGATGCCGCCGTTGCAGAGGCAGACGGCGCAGCCGACGTCGGTGCCGGTGGCCCCGAAGGTCTTTCCGTCGTTCGACACCAGCTGGTACGGCTTGTCCGCGCCCTCCGCCTTGAACTCGGTCCACCAGCCCATGTTCACGGACACCGTGCTCCCGAACGTCGGCGGCACCCAGCGGAGGTCGCCGTCGCAGCCGCTGTTCAAGCAGTCGGCGCCGTTCGGGTTCGCCAGGGCGGTGAAGCACTTGTTGCCCGGAGCAGCAGCTGCGGGAAGGGGAGGGGAGGGGAGGGGAGATACGTACCAGGTCAGAGCACTTCACAATCTGTTAAGTAACCCGACGGGACTTTCAAAGTTATGAGCATTAAAAATTCCCGCTTGGAAACATGCAATGGGACATGTTGTCAGACTACCACACACAAAAAAAGTGACAAGTCACTTTTTTGTTGTTGTTGTTGTTCCGGAGAATGACCAACAGTCCCGTCGGAGACCCACCCAATGTGTCCCTTTTCGCTCTAGCAGATATGCTTGCTCACCAGCTGCCTCTTGCACCTTGCCGTACCCGGTCGAGCTGGTCATGGTGGACAGGGCCCTCCCGGACCACTCCTCGCACTTCGACTTGGCCTGCTGGTAGGTGAAGGGGCCATCCTGGAAGAGCAGGCAGGTAGAATTAACATGCATATTAAGTTGAACCGCCAATTTTTTTTTTGTCTTTCCAATAAAACAACAGTCTTTACTCTGTTCTCAAATTGACTGAGACTTTGCGCGCGCAATTTTATAAGAAATCGTCGCAGTTAGAAACCCGACGGGACTTTTAAACTTGCGAGCGTAACAAATTCAGCTTTAAACATGTAACGGAGCATGTCATTAGAATGCCACGTAAGTGTCACAATTCTTTTCGTAAATTTGTTGCGCTCGTAAGTTTAAAAATCCCGTCGGGAACTCTTCACATTTAATGCTTGCACATAATGTATTCATATAAGCCAGAATTAAAGTAGAGAAGTTGGGCGCTTCACTTTAATGCAATAGAACTTAATTTTTTTTTTAGAGAAGTGGTCTCAGGCTTTTTTTTTGCTTGTGCACTTGACTCACGTATCTGTAGAAGTGGTAGGTGCCGCCGGTGGTGTAGAATTGTCCCGGCGGGCAACTCGCGTCGGCCCCGAAGTCAACCACTGGACGGAGGGAGAGAAGCATGGCTCAAAATTTCAGATTCTCAAAAAAAAAAGGAGAAGGGGTGTTTTTCCCATCTTGTAGTGTAATAGATGTACCCGACGGAACTTTAAAAGCTACGCTTGGAAGCATATAACGAAACATGTCATTACTCTCATTAAACTATACCGCACATTAAGGTCAAACTTTTTTTTTGTTCTGAAACATGACCAAAGGTCCCGTCGGGTAACTACGTATATTGTGCTTACAAGTCTTACCTAATAGGAAAATGTGCAGCAAGACGGGGAGGAAATGCTCCTCCTTCTTCGTCATCGTGATGACGACGACCGACCTCGTCGCCTCCGTGGACAACACTGGGGGAGACACCACAACGGACAAAGACCTTTGTGCTCCCCTCCCCCCCCCCCACGTCCTCCGTCAGGGTTGCCAAGTGCACTTAGTAAAAAAAAAGCCAAACAGCGTTTGATCCACCCGACTGGACAGGTTTGCAAACACACAAAGAGAAATGAGTCTCCTATGCCTCGCTTATTAAGGTGGAACCTGTTGTTGAATGAGGGGGTGACCTGATGGATGATCAGTTTAAATTCTTTTAAGTTTAAATTCAGAGACCATGAGAAGGAGGAACATTGACTGAAAGTTCCGTCGGGCAAAACAATAAATAAGATACTGTCCAAAAAGCGGCCTCGATTGATGACCTTGTCTTTGACTTTTTTGTTGCAAGTTTTCGGGCAATTTTTTTTTTTGAAGAAAGGCCATTATTTTTACACTTGGACTTAAAAAAAGCCAGTGTGGCATCCATCCCTGGCGTCCACACCCCTTCCTTAGTCTCCCTTGACAATGAACACAAACAAAGCACTCCTTGAAGTGGTGGTTGCCACAAGAACCCTAGAATCGATTTGAGAAGCCCCCCCTCCCCACACACACAATGTTGTCTCTTGGTCATTTGTTTCACGTGTCCGGGAAGATTGCCTCATCCTTTCCTCTCCTCTACTAAGTACAGCTCATCAGGCTGCACATGAAATATTGAGGAGATTTTTGGCCAACGTCAGGTTTTTTTCGGACTTTCACAACACCTCATTATCCTCATTACTTTCTTTGCGTTTGTCCATCTGGGGAAAAGGGAAGAAAAGAGTGATTGAATTTCCCGGAAAAAAGCAACTTTTAATGCATACTTGACACACACACGCGCTCGCATAAAATAAGAGGTTTTTGATTAATGTCAGGTTTCTGAACTTGAAAACACCTCGTTATCCCCATTACTTTCCGTTTGAGGAAGAAAAGCCATTCAATTTCGAAAAAAAAATGCAACTTTTAATCTACTCTGGTCACAAGCATGGCGTGTAATAATGCTCCTGATCATATTTTTTATTATTGAAACGCAACACCCATCCTTGCTAAAAGTCAAATCACAATATCTTCTTTTATCATCGTCGGAGGGAGGAAATCAAGGTGGCCGGAGAGTTGTTATCACAGAAGGCGCTGCTGCTCAGGTCCTCCTGCCCCTGGTAGTAGGGATGACTCCGAGCTGGCTCGAGCCCGACTCATCAGTCAGGGCGACCAGAGCCCGAGGTAGGAGGACCATCCGACCTCGGCCCTGGTGGCGTCGTCCATGTCAGCTGGAATATGTAAAAAAAAAAAAAAAGACAAGAACAGAATTACAGTTGGACTCGGCTAAATAGGAATTTCTGTCTTGACTTGACTCACCCTGTATGGACTTCTGCAGCTGCTCCACCTCGGCCGGCGACAGCCTGAGCAGGGTGGTGACCACCGGAACCAGCCTCAGCTTCTCCTCGTTGCCCGGGAGGGTCACGAACTGCGGAAAGAGGTAGGAGGATCGGAGGATTAATCAGGTTCAGGAAGCATCCCCCCCCCCCTCCCTCGTCCATCCCTGTGCCAACCACACCCCTTCCATGAAAAAAAAAATGGGGGACTTCCCCCCCCCCCAAAAAAAAATGGGGAACCCCACTCCCCCCCCCCCCAAAAAAAAAAAAGAAGTCAGGAGAGAAAACAAATGGGACGACGACGTCCACTCTCCACCCCAAAGGAAAGAAAAGAAAAGAAAATCCAATGGAAGAAGACCTCGTTGAAACGAGTCTCCTGGCAGCCATTCAGAGTGATATACGTACTGCAAGCATCTCTCTCTCTCTCACACACACACTTTGCCATTTCAACTTTTATTTTTTGAGGACACTTTTTTTTTGCAAGTTAGAAATTTTACCGATAGAATAAAAGATTACTCGACAGTGGAGGGGGGAGGGGGTGGGGGGTGGGGGGAGACTGTCATAGCCACCCAAAAAACTGCGCATAAACGAGTCACGCACACTGGGGCGGTCGGACAAAGGTTAGGAGTGAAAAGCTCGATGTTGCAAAAAGTGGCACAATCAATAAACTGCCATCTGCACGTGCTAACCTGGCAAATTTTCCTGTTTCCGTTCGGGGCTTTCTACAAATTATGGTGGCCGTCTATGTAGGCCTGGCATGTAGCACAGGGCCTACCTGTGTCCCCTGCCTACTAAATGTTGCATGCACGTCCCTGGGGGTGTCCTTGAAACTGTAGCATTACTGTTAACCTTGCCCTAGAAGGCAAATGTTGTCCAGAGGGCGATGATGAGCGCCAGAGATGGTGTCCAGCTCCTGCAGGCCGCCCGAGCCGGGTGCGAGGCGGCCGTCGAGGCACTCCTGGCCGGCGGGGCCGACGTCAACGCCAGGGGCGCCACGAGACTGACCGCGCTGCACCTGTCCGCCAAGCACGGGCACCTGCGGGTGACGCGACTGCTGGTGGCGAGGGGGGCCGGCCTGGAGGCGAAGGAGGAGGACGGCTGGACGCCCCTCCACCTGGCCGTGAAGTACGGTCACGAGGAGGTGGCCGACCTGCTGATGGGAGAGGGTGCTGACCCCACGGCGCCCTACGAGAGGGGCAGGGGGAGCGTGCACCTGGCCGCTGACAAGGCCCAGCCCTGGTTCATCAGGCTGGCGGGCAGGTACGGCCGCAGCCTTGTAAGTGAGACAGACGATGATGCAGCGACGCCTCTCCACATTGGTGCAAACGTTGGTCACAGGAAAGTTGTTGAAGTGCTGATCGAAGAGGGCGCCGGCCTCGACGCCAAGGACAGGTGGGGGAGGACCGCACTCCACTTGGCCTCAATGAGCGGGCATTCCGAGGTCGTGGACGTGCTGCTTAGAAACGGGGCCAGCATGACGGAAAGAGACGGGAAGGGCCGCACGGCCCTCCACTGGGCCGCAAAGTACGGTCACAGCGGGGCGGTCAACGTCCTGACCGAGGTCGCCGACAGGATGGTCCTGGCGGCGGGAGGCGGCCTGAGGAGCCTGGCGCTCTTCGCCGGCAACGAGGAGATGGCCCTGCGGCTGTCGGGCGAGGCAAGGAAGGTCACGCTGGACACCGAGGACAGCCTGGGGAAGACGCCCCTCTTCTACGCGTGCGAGGGCTTCGCGGGCTACACGGACCGCCCGGAGAGCCCGGGCACCCCTGGCGCCGTCAGCCGCGACCTCGTCAGGATGTTCTCCGTCAGCCACAAGGCCTGCGCTCTGGCACTCGTCAGCAGAGGCTTCACCCAGCTCGGGGGCGACTACATCGGTCATTCCGCGGTGTATTTTTCAATAGACGGCAGGAGGGCTAGCGGTCACGACCACGGAGTCTATCACCTGCTTCAAGACATGGACTTTGTCGACTCGGAGCACATCAGACTTCAGGTTGAGAAGGGTGAGTGAGCAGGAAGAAGAAAAAAAGAGGCAACAAGTCGCATTTACACCCAAATTTTTCCCCACGCAGCTGTGGAACTGGGCAACTCGTCCGTGTTTCTCGCCCTGATGCGATTCCTGAACAGAAGGTCGTCGTCCAGCGAGAGGGACCAGCGGAGGTGGAGGCGGAACCTCATCGCCCTGCTGGTGAGGAGGTCGGACTACGGGGAGGATCGAGCGGCGATCGCGGAGGAGCTGCTGACCGGGGTCACCGACCTCGCGGGCCTGCCGCCTACGGACGACACCGGGCACACCGTCTTCTCGCACGCCGTCGAGAGCGGCCTGTGCGGAGTTGTCAGAGCCATCCTGCGGATCCCCAGGTGCCGGAGCCTGGTGGGCGCGGGCACGCCACATCCCCTGTGGATCGCCGCGAACAGGGGACGCGTGGAGATGCTCCGGATCCTCCTGGAGCACAGGGACAGGATAGACGTCAGGGAGTGCGTCGCGCCGGACGGGACCACCCCTCTCATGGTGGCGATTGCCAGGCAACTGCCACCATGCTGCACCGACGTCCTGAAGCAGTTCTATTCTGGGAGCGACCTCCAGAAGGAGCTGGCTGAATTTGGAGAGGTCGTCGACGGTTCGAGGTCTCCACTGGGCAAGGTCGCAACCGCAGTCCCATCACGACTGGTCATGATGAGCCAAGAATTTCCCCTCTTCACCGATCAATGGAAGGGCTTGGGGGACGACTTCGCCAAGGTGCCCGGAAGGGAGGCGGATGCTCTTCGAATGGAGGACGTCCAGTCCCAAATCCTGGACAGGTTCTGCTGCATAACGGGGGACGCGTTCGACGTTGACCAGATGGACCCCACTGGATGCACAAGCACGTGCAAGCAGTAAGTCAATTTTGCAAAATGCAGACAAGAAGATGGCCAAGCTGCCACCACAAGTTGTCATGTCGGATCTCTCAGGACGGAGGAGTGCCTGAAGGTCAGGGCGCTTCTGCAGGCGTGCAGGCTCCTCCTGGCCGAACTGAGGCGGGGACCCTTCTCCGAGCTGGAACCCAAGTTCTTCCTCATCGGATCCGTCGCGGAGGGGACCAAGCTGCGACCGGCCAGCGAGGTCGACATCACGCTCAGGTTCCAGGCGCTGGCCGACAGGCCCCTCATCCTCAGGGATGGCGACGACGACGCCTGCCACCTCCTCTACCGGGAGGGACACACCCCGAAGCCCTTCTGCTACCCAGAATTCCTTCTCGGCCTCATGAGGGAGCTTAAGAGTGGGCTCCTGGAGAGTCGCAGGCGTCCGGAATGGCCCTGTGGCCTGGAGGTCCGGGGAGACTGGACGGCCTGCCAAAGCTGCATCCGCCAATCCCGACGAAAGGACAGAGGAGGCCCCTTGAAGTACTGCGGGAGATGCCCCCCACCGGCCGTCACCCACACAAAGATCGGCCCCTGCCTGGCCTTCCTGTGGAGGGACGAAGCCCAGCCCCTCTCGGTCGACCTGGTTCCGGTGTTTCCCGTCAGGAGCCCCAGGAGGGGCCTCCTGTCCCTCTTCAACAGCGCCGTCAGGACGCTGGTGAGGAGGAAGCCCGAGAACTGGGTGGAGCACCTCCGGGGCATCATCGAGCGGGACAGACTCCTGCCGGAGACCTTCGCGAAATCCCTGGAGGAGGACAACGAGGCAAGCGTGTACGACGTCGCCGTGAAAGTCCTCAACTACGGGCACGGGGACACCCACATCATCCGCCCGGCGCAGGTCACGGAGGTCAGGGAGCTCGGTCGACACGGGGACAAGCTGAGGCGCGTCTACGCGCGCCTGAAGGCCGCCAGGGACCTCCTGAGGATCGCCGACGCCAAGAGCTACCTGATCAAGAAGGTCGTCCTCCTGGACGAGGTAAAGGACGCCGTCCTCGACCCGGACATGCCGCTGGACGAGGCGATGCTGGCCGTGGCGTCCCACCCGGAGCTGAAGACCAAGTTCGACGCCAGGTTGGACCTTGACCGGTGGGCCGAGAGGATCGAGACTAGGAAGCGGACGGGAGATGATGACGCCATCGTCGACATCCCGCTCCGCTCTGCCCGTTGATGCTGGATGCTGGATACTGACTTAAAACAATTTCTAATGCAGTACATTACCGGTATGACATTACCACCACCACGTGGCCTTTGATCTGCACTCTTAATATCTTTTTTAAATATACACACACACACACATACATTACTATATAGTAATTCTCGAAAAAAAAATATTTCCCCTTCCTCCCATTTCCCAGGCTTTTTTTTTTTCAGATCTCTGCATTATGAAATATAAGACAGCAGATCGACGGGGATGAAAGGATCAGAGAGGATGAAGAAATGCAAAATGGAATTCTGAACAAAAGAAAGAAAAGAAAGCAGAGTGACTGAGAAGGGAGAGAGGAAATATGATAATGCGACTCCCAAAAGCAGAAAGAGCATCATCTCCGCACGAGGGGGGAGGAAGGAAAAAAAAAAAGGATACTACCCAACCAATATTGGTATCACTAGGGGGGGCACACCATCGGTGGCAACACTAGTGGTAGTTGGCCTTGGGGCTGAAATATTAGTTGCTCAATTAAGGTTTTCATATCACTAACATGGTGTTAAGGAACGCCAGGGCAGATGTTAGAATAGCGAAAAAAAAAATCCTTAGAGCAACCTATCACTAAATTTCACGCTAGCAATATTGGTTGGGTAGTAGCAGTACGGTGGCAGGACGACCAAGGACCAACCTTGAGGATGACGTTCTTGACGTATTCCAGGTGCTCGATGTGCTTCTGCCGCTCCTCGGCACGTTGGTAGGATCTTGGGGAAGAGAAAAAAAAACATTTTTTGACGTAATGACAGAAAAAACACATCTTTTATGTAATATATAATATCATTACTCGTATGTACGAGTAAATTTTTAATCTAAAATAATATTTTTTTTTCATAAAAATAGAAATCTTAAGGCATTTCTCTCTCTCTCTCTCTGTCTCTCTCTCTCCACAAATGAAATCCTGAGTATTGTCGCCCCCACCCCACCCACCTGATCTCCTCCTTGAGGAGCTCGCTCATCTGCGCCAGCCTGGCGTTCTCTCCCTCGCTCTCGCGCCGCAGCCGCCGAGCGCCGCGTGGCGCACCTGGCGCAGCTGCTCAGCGAGAGCGAGGGAGAGAACGCCAGGCTGGCGCAGATGAGCGAGCTCCTCAAGGAGGAGATCAGGTGGGTGGGGTGGGGGCGACAATACTCAGGATTTCATTTGTG
>JAAUYM010135981.1_pt1 | contig 10113 bp, 10 predicted proteins | sample 7278001 | NCBI WGS metagenome assembly JAAUYM01 (sample SAMN14350224, study PRJNA611818) | marine sediment metagenome | isolation source: surface marine sediment (1.8m) | place: French Polynesia: Moorea | collected 2018-08
CGAAATTATAAAGTTGGTCTTTTAGCCAGCGAGCGAAGCGAGCTCAGGCACGAGCTGTCTTTTACTATTGCAAAATCTTACCCAGCAACGCGGGTACGTTCAGGCTAGTTATAATTATATGCAAATAAGCTTTAAAAACTTAAATTTGCCGTAACCTAGATAAAACGTATGACACCCCATTAAATTTTTGGCCTTTCAATCCATATCTCCGAATATACGAGTACCTGGTTCAGCAAACCTTGCGGCTTGATGGGTAGTAGTGTGAACACTGCAGGTATACACAAGGGAAGTCTTGTCTACTATTCTATCCTGCAAACAAATCTTACTCTACTGTATATACGTTTACCATGCGAACCTGACGGGCTAGAAATTGACCAATTTGCGTTTACTAAAAACTCAAATTTTAATCCTCGGTAATAAAACAAATGTGACTTTTTTTAATTTGTTCCACAAAAAGTTGCTTCAAATCAGTTTAAAATTAGGCATGGCCAAAGTAAAACATGTGCAGCGCATTTATGTAACAGTATGCAGTATGTTTTAGCTGGCAAAAATATCCTTGTTTGATCATAGAGCCATCTTAACATTAAACGAGATGGAAGCAACAACGGCTAGAAACCAAAAAAGCTGACAGTGTGCAGATTTCATTCATTCTATGATATGTAGTTAGTCAGTTCTTGCAAAGAAAAAGAGAGCTCATTGGAGCAGTCTTCCCACTAACAACCAAAGTGGGGAGGATGCACTAACTCTCTTTTAACTCTGTTGCAGTTAAAAATAATTAACAGAGAAGGAGAAGACTAGCAGGAATGTATATTTCTTTCTGGCCTCAATTTATACCAAAAAATTGGCTCGTAATGGGAAGGCATGCTTTTGGACTTTGAGGAAGGGAGGCAAAAGGGAATGGATCAATGACCTACTGTATAGCACTCTATACGTGATGACGACGGTTTTCGCTTTTGCACCCCCTGCGAAGGAGGAGGAGGAGGAGCGAGAAGAGTGAGTGCATGTGGAGCTTTTGAAGAGAGGGGGAAAAAAGCTAGTCCTTTCGCTTCATTAACGGCGATTATTACTATGGCGATCACACATGGGCCATCACTACTGGCACGAGAGAAAGGCAAATCCGACGAGAAGAATGGGAGCCCTCTGCCCATGTACAATACTAACGTGTGTTTTTGCACCGTAATGCAACTCAGCGGGGAAGTAAGAGGAAATGGTAAAAATGCGACGGCCCTACCGCACACAACAGCTCATTTTCCCGTCGGCTGCCCTCCCTTTCACACGTCTCATCGAGAGCGGAGGAGAGCAACCCACCAAGATGGGGGCATGGGCGTCGTCGTCGTCGTCGTCGTCGTCGTCGTCGGCAGCTGGCGTCGGCTTCGTCGTCGTCCTCCTCCTCGTCCTCTCCCTCCTCGCGCCCTCGCCCGCCGAAGCCGCTGGGGGACCAAAGTCCTGTCCTCTCACGGCCGCCATGAAAGACTTCGACTTGGCCAAGGTATGGCATAAAATGCTTTAGCTGCTTATCCCGAACTATTGGGTCATAATCCAAAAGTGGGTCGTGAAGTCTGAAGTCTCACCGAGTGGGTCGCCAGGGGGCCTTGATAAAATAGTACATAGTAGCACTTATAAAAGTAATGTGAAACAATACGTCTCCTCCCCTCTCCACAATACAGTCGAGTTTCACATTAACAATATTGTTGGTCAGCAGCAAATATATTGTTAATGTGAAATTATTGTTAAAGTGAAACAAGGTTTTTTTGAAGTAGTCAGTGATGTGTTGCTCTGCTTGAGTGACTGAGATACATTAACAGCACTCACTCCGGCTGTGATCTCACACTGGCTCTCTCCTCTCCTCCCTGCTGACCTCCTCCTCCATCTCGTCACCATTGCCAGCGATTGGACTTCTGTCCTTCTTTCTTTGCTTTTCCTTTTTTTTATAATCCAAGGAAACAATTGCAGCTTGACAGATTCTACAGCCTTTCTTCATACCAAAAGATGACAAAAAAATATTGTTAATCTGAAACTCTTCCAGAAAAAAATATTGTTATATGGAAACAATTTATGTAATAAAATTTTGGTATGCAGCAAAAATATTATTAATGTGAGAATTATTGTTAATGTGAGAATTGTTAATGTGAAACTCGACTGTATTATGTAGCAGATCTGAATGCCAAAATGGGTTGCGATCTGAAGAGACTCCTGGCTTATGCATGCTTTTTCTCTCTCTCTCCTTTACGCTAGTTCACTGGGGACTGGTACGTCCTCGAATACGAGTACCCCAAGAAGATGGACCTGCACGCTCTGAGCTGCATCGGTCTGCACTTCTCCCTGACCGGCTTCGACTCCGTCATGACCAACTTCACCTTCCGCTTCCCGGCCAAGACGGGCCACTTTTATCACGTCCCGACCATCTCCCTAGTAACGGAGGGCGAGAGGGCCGTCTGGGAGACGCAGTTCAGGGGAGGTAGGTCGGACAAACGCACTGAGACATCTGCGTGTGGAGTATATACACATGTACCGTACACATTGCACTTGATGTGCAACATAGCACAATTTTAGAAACACGCATTGTAACAGATAGAGGCAATGTACTCTACAAATGCCCATATCATTGTAGATCGATTATTGTAACAGATATTGGCAGGTGGCAGGTAGATAAAGACATATAGCCACGCCTACCCTAACAATAACAAAGAAACATGAATTGTGACAGATACCTATAGCAGGTATGTACGGTACAACTCTTTTCTTGTTTTTCCCAGTGAACCTGGTCTCCCTGGTAATCGACACGGACTACTCGAACTGGGCCGTCCTCGTCCAGTGCCACGAGGGCGTCTCCGGGGAGCCCGCCTTCCTCTCCACCCGCCTGCTCTCGCGCACGCGCAAGGTGGAGGCCGGACACTGGATCAAGGCGGAGAAATCCGTGGAGAGGGCAAAGGCGGCGGCGCCATACAGGCTAGTCACAATTAGCAAAAACCTTGCTAATAATAAATAACATATAGGAGTAATTTCTCGTCTTCCCGCGCACCAGGTATCCCATCGACCAGAAGCAGTGTGGAGAGCTGGACGGGGACCAAGGGGAGTACGCGTAAGGAAGGCCACCAAGCAGGTGGCATGACATAAACACAGAACAACAACAACAAAAAGGTTTCGCAAATACTCGACTAGTTTTTAAAGTGGGGGAGAGATTTCTGGCAAAGGAGCCCCCTGAAAATCTTCTACATGCTACTGCCACGTGAGGTGACCGACCTGGGAATGTTCGACGGTATTTCTGGCGCCAATTCTTGATTTTCCTTGGCTTATCGTTACCACGACAATTGTTATTCGCCGTTAAAATTATAATAAAGATTTAACAACAGCTGCTTGACTTCTTGTACTACTGTACTATGTACCTGTGTAGTAACCCTCTTTTCAATAAAGTTTTCTTTTGGTCGATCTCTGTCTGTTCTCTACAACAAATTGTACGCACGGTGAAGACAAATGCTGTCATATACCGTATGTATGTACGTATACATATAATATTTAAATTTTACACTTAGGTAGTTTGCCGTTAAGTACCTGGTACATATACCGGTATGCACGGTACAGTAGTACAAATAGACACATAACATGCAGAACGTAAATCTACTATGTCCAGACAGGTACCTACAGTACCATCCATTAATAGGCGTTAGAACAGAGACGAAAGCCTGCCCCAGCTGTTGGTACTACTTTTAGAGGTGACTGAATTACTGTGTGTCTTCCTTTTCATTTAACGGTAGCAGTGGGAAGAGTCTGGTTGATCCTGCTGCTGTCCTCCTGGCAGTAGGGCAGCTTAATGTCGTGGTAGCAGTCGGAGGGGCCCTTTCAAACGAACGTGTGTGTATAAGACAGAACGACTTCTCTGCACTCGCCTTGAGTTTATAAAACTGCCTCACCGTGGTGACTAGCATGACTGTTCCGTGGATGGTGGCAGAGATGCCAAAGACGACGAGGAAGACGGCGACGAGGCGGTTCCAGTCGCCAAAGAAGCCGCCCTCCCCTTTGCCCCAGCTCAGCTTCAGGTAGCAGGCCCCAGGCAGCACGTAGGCGAGAGGGACGGCGAAGTAGAGGCCCTGCAAAGGTGCGTGGCGGGGGAGAGACAACGATCCAAAGGTTGTCAACAACGATCCTTACGTTCAAGACGAGAACCAGACCCAGACAGTCCGTGGAGAGGGAGATGGCGAAGCAAAGGGCCACCACGCCTATGGTGATGGCGACGTGGGAGAAGAGTAAGGAGTTCTTCCACTTGTCACTCTCCTCCCCCTTCCCCCCTCCGGACAGCAGCCCCATCCGCTGGAAGAGGATGTTCTCCATGACCTCCCTGCACACGAAGCACTCGATGGGGTAGGTCAGCATGATTGTGGCTGCGAAGAGGAGTCGGCAGACATTCATCAGGTCGTCGCTCCAGCAGTAGTTGTTGAGCAGGTCTCCCTGCGTCTGCTCCAGAAAAGTGACGTATCCACCAACAGCAAAGGCCAGCATGGCCAGAAAGGAGGAGAAGACGGAGAGGTGTGTCACCCGGTCCCACCGCTGCTGGGAGGCGCCCTCCAAGGCAGAGTACAGCAGGAAGGAGTTGTGGTGGCACATGTAGGCTGTAAGGAGGCAGAGACATGAGAGTGAGTGAAAAAAGATCGGAATGGCAGCTTGCTTGATGTGTTTTGCCTCACCAAAAGTCATTATTCCAAATGCTTGAGAGTACCCGTGGAAGTTAAAGTATGTAATTTCTCCTGTGTCGGGGCTGCAATGGTTTGAATAGTCAATCAGACATTTTTCCATTTTTTTTTTTCACCCTGGCTGTCTCACATTTGTCCTGCCATGGTGAAGAACCGGACGAAAACGCAGGCCGCGATGAAGACAACGAAGACGAGGCTGAGAAGGCTGACCTTGGCCAACTTCCCAATCTCCCTGAGTGGGAGTAAAAAAGATTACTTATTGATCTCAGGCACACCCGACGAGACTTTTCAGGGATAAGTAACAAATCGTCAGGAACAAACGTATTTCCTTAACTATCAAAGACATGTTGCAGGATCAAGTTCTTTCGATATAGATACCCTCGTATTGCAATCAGTCTTGGAACCTTCAATCGGCAGAATTTGCTATCCTACTGCCAATGACATGTTTTTTTTAAAGGTTGACACACTACAGGTATTTGTTCCTCAAAATGACCAGTTATCCCGTCGGGGTCGGTCACCCCGCTCCCCCTCTCCCTCCCTCCCTCCCGCAGGCAGTAGCAGTGCTCACTTGTAGAGTGAGAGCGGGAGCGTGACGACGACGGTGGTGATGGCGATGGCGACCTCCCTCCGGGCGAAGAAGGACTCCGGGTGCAGCCCTGTGGAGCGGACCAACACGCGGATGATGGTGTCGCCCACGATCACGTTGTAGCTGATCATCGCTGTGTAAGAGACGGAGAGAGAGAGAAACAGGCACCTTTCTGTCTGATAGCGACAATGTGCCGAATATGTGTGTAACTTACCGATGAACGGGTAGACGAACTGGAATAAAGTGAGGACTGCATAGCCAGTGAAGCCAAAGGAAGCTAAGACCATGTCCTAAAAAGAGTGGGAAAAATAAATGCTGATGTTACTACGCGTACGTAAATGTACTGCACATTGTACTCATAGGTGGGCGCGACCCCTCTCAAGTGCTGGCAGGGTGATTTTTGCAAAGAGTGGGAGCTGGTATTTTTTGTGGTAAAAATTTGGCCAGGTGTTGAGGGGGGTCCAGCAGGGTAAAAAAAAATGAGCGCGCTATGCCCGCCACACACACAAAAAGCACAAATGCAGTTCAAAAAAGTACAAGAACAGCAAATGTATTATAGATTTTTGCACTGCAAAAATCAGTTTGTACCTGGTAAGTAGACGTTCCCGACAAGTTCCCATTCTTGACGAGGAGGACGAGGGACCGGTCTATGAAGAGCGCCGTGACGCACAGGGTGGCGATCCCCAGCGCCATCCCCGCCTCCCGGAGGGCGAACGGCATGCCTGGAACAAGCGATCAGGAGTAAAAAAAGAAAAGGAAAACAAAATGCTTGCTATCATGGCTACATTCAGATACCAATGATGCCGGATCCGATGATGGAGTTGACGTAGTTGAAGGTGGTTGCGAGGGCCGAGGCCCCGCCGCCGCTGACGCTCTTGCCGCCCTCCTGGCAGTCCATGGCCTCCTGGCTGATGCTGCTTTTTCGCCCTCCTCCTCCGTTGCCGTCGCCACCGCCGCCAGAGTTGGTGCCTGTGGCTTCCCCGGGCTGAGATGAGGAAGTGAGTGTGATAAACACCAGACAACTGCAAAGCCTAATACTAAGCTAAACTCATAAAGAAAAATCATGCTGCTCCATTCAGACTTTAGTTTCCAGTTTCGTCGCTTTTGCTCCTTTCATATAGTCGCAGAAGCAGAAGGAAGATGAGAAAGCAAGAATTTTGAGAGGAGAGGAAGGACCTCTTTCGCAACCATCTGTTGCTCGCAGTGGCCTTGATGGGCACCACAGACACAAGCTTACCTCGTTCGGCGGCGATCCCGCCCTCTTCTCCAGGATGTAGCTGGTCTCGTCAGCCTGCGGCGCCTTCTTCCTTACGTGCTTCAACATCTTGGTTGGGGGAGGATTTTTTTTTATTCCTCCTGGTGGGACAAAGATGGCTCCTCTACCAGCTCTACTACTCTGACCCTCTTCCTCTTGGCCTTTTCCACCCCTCCTTCTCTTCAGACGGCGGCAGTGGTCTCTGGAGGATTAGGGCACCCACCACATGACCAGCGGTCCCCGAACGGGACCTCCTTCTCCAAACAAGCACAGAGAAAGAAAGGCCTCTCCTTCTCTCCACCTCCCCGCTTTCCTCCCCTTTCTCACGGTCTTTCATCCACAGACAGTCGACGACATAGCCTCACAATGTACAGTACACTACAATGTATGCATTACCGGATTTTACTTTGCACAGGTGCTTCTTTTTGTCAACAACTTCTTCTTCTGTGACGTTAGAAAGCAAAAATACTGCTGCCCAGGCAAAGGAGATCAACTTTAATTAATCAACAGGTCTTGTGCTTCCTTCTCTCACTTGATCAGCAGCAGACGCAGACACTTGCGGGTCACTGTTGTAGTACTGTACATAGTAGTTGTAGGCAGACCCGAGCGACGCCCCCTCATTTTCATTTCCGTCTTCTCCTCCTCCTCCCTAAAAGCACGCTCTCTGCTAAAGCACACTACACAGCCCTTTCTCCTCTCTCCCCCACCCCGCATAAAAGACAGCACCCCCCTCTTTCTGCTGCTCTCTCTCTTTCTCCCATTCTGATCATTCTGACTCCTCTTCCTTCTACTGCACAGCGTCCCATGGGTGTGCGGCAGAGATCGAATTACCGCTTATCAACGACAGCATTCCGACAGTAGAGGATGTTAAAAAAAACTATGATTTTTTAATGCGTTTTCCCATATTTTTTTAAACAGGTCAGTTGACAGGTGCTGTGCAAACACAGTTCCAAAAATAATACCGGTATCATTGTATCAACTTTTAGCTAAGGTAATTAAGATGTTGCAAAGAGGACACTTTTTTCTACAACCACCGCATGCTGGCAGTGACCCTAATGTGAGGGAACGTACGTCAACCACAAGTATGAAGTATGAGACACTTCATATCGCTGGCTAGAAAAAAAAAAGATATTTTTATGGGTGGGCAAGCATTACAGACTTCAGGTTTGTGCCGATGTGATGCACAGAACATGGTGGGGTTTTTTTACACATTTTGGCAGTTTTGAAAAAAAAAAGCATTTATTTTGGCCCTCTATTTTTGGACAGGTCCTCTATTTTTGTCTAAAATATCAGCTTAATTTATTGTTTCTGCTCTCAAAGATTTTGTCCAAACACCCTCACCAGACCTGAGGCCTGATGTCCGATCCGATTCAAACAAAGCATCAGCAAAAATGTGAACTTTTACTGCAGTCTTTTTAATTACAGATGTATTGAACTTACCCAACTGCACATGCCACTTGTCTCTTCGGTACATATCTGACATCACATACAGGTATTTTGGCATTTTCAATCACGTAAGAATAACATTGCCTTAAAGAATCATATACAAATACGGAGTCTAGTTATAACCTGTCTTATATCAGGCAGTAGTAGTAGTTATGCGTAACATCATGATGACATCAGAGACTAGGTACCTACTGTACATGTACAGTATATTTTGATATCACCAGAACTTGACAAGGTCAAACGCGTCCGGATACGTTCCCTCAGAGAAGAGGAGGAGGTCGGTGTCGCTGGACAGGATGAGACCCAGATCTTCTTCCTCGTAAGGCCTGTGCCCTCTGTGGCTCTGGACTTCCACCTAGCGCAAGACCCCCGACGTTGCATCGTAACGTATTTTTTTTTCTTTCCTACCGTACCTTGCCCAGCAGGTTTCCATCCGCAGTCCTCCAAAGGTCAAGTCTTTCGCGGTCACCGGTCACGAACCAATTTGGTGACACGGCCAGGTAGGTCTGCAGGTAATGGCGACTTGTAGTTTTACTTTACCTTAGGCGACACAGTTGATCACACACACCAGGTGAGAATTTTCCAGCGTGATCTTGTAGAGGAGATCTCCGGTAACTGCGTTCGCTTCACTCTTGTAGCTGAAAGCCCACCCCAAATTTAGAGACGGATAGATTTGACTGCATGGTTGCAGAGACCACACCTGACGGCGTAGACGCTCCTCGTGGGCACCTGCAGGAGGGAGAGGGCCACCCGCTTGTTGTGGCACAGCCTCATCTGGCATAGCGGCGTCCAGGCCGCGTCGCAGAGCTGCCAGGGCGACGTCTCGACAGGGTACTCGAAAAGGCACTTCCACGGGAGCCTATAGACTTCATCAGGAAGATCCGGAGATGGAACTGCCGTTTTCGCAAACTCGTCAGTCAACGACTTACTCGGAATGATGCTGTTGTCCTCCGCTTCCCCCGCACCCTGGGGACGTCTTCCCTCTTCCTCCACTCGTGACTGCAATCGGCACGCCATGAGGCGGACGGCCGACGCCTCAGCTCCACGCTCGGCGCACAGGGTTGCCACCAGCAGCCCCTCCGCCACGTCCACGTCCATGGCCGGGCACGCGCAGCCATCCGGGACGACCACGACGAAGGCTGAGATGGAGGGAGAGGGGGAGCAGTCCACCACCAGGAGGGCGCTCGGGCTGAGGACGACCTCTCTCGGGGAGTTCGCACGACGCTGCCCTTTCCTCAGGAGGACGACCGTCGCCGGCATGAAGAAGGGGCGGTGCTCGCAATGGAAGGCCATGCCGTACTCCGACAGTTCTGTATACAATGTAAGTGCAGTCTACTGATCAGTTTGTCATCATCCCCTTCTACATGCACACAAACCTTCCGGCAGGAGGAACGTCTTGTGCCACTTGACGTCTGGAAGTGACGCCACCCTGATGGACCCGGGATCGACGGGATGCGCGACCACGGCGAAGGCAGCGGCGGAGGAGCCACTGGTCGTCTCCAGCACCTCCAGAAAACCTTGCTGAAATGGGCCATCCCACTCTTTCCAAGCACGCGTAACCCCTGGGAGGGAAGGGGAGGGGGGGGGATGAGGGAGAGATAAACATCGAAAGACGTAACAATGCAACCAATGGTGCTTTCCATACCAGTTGCCTTTTGAATATCTAAAAGCCTGGCGAAGACCGGCGTCTCCGCGGACAGGTCCAGAGCGACTAGACCGGCCTCGGTCTCTTGCTTTTTCTTCGCCTTGGTGACGTAGAGAAGACGCGAGCCCCAAATGGCGAAGCACTCCAGAACTTCCGGAATGCTGGGACAAGAATTTATAGCAGTACCAGAGAATAATTCGCACCATTTTAGTTCCTTGGTCATCAAGGAAGGAGTGTTGGCGTACTTTGTAAAAAAAATCATAATATGGCAAAATGATTAGTTTCTCAAAGTATACACAAATTTCAAAAGGCGACGGTATTTAAAAATGCAAAAATTTCTTTATTGACCAAAGAATAATCAAACAAATTTTATGTTTGATCGAGCTGAACATACTGTATAGCTCATCGGACATCGGAATGCACATCGAAATGTAGCAGGAGCCGGGTAAAAAAAAAAAAGAGGAGTCGCCCACCTGTCGAACAATGCGCCCAC
>JAAUYM010032368.1_pt1 | contig 10111 bp, 14 predicted proteins | sample 7278001 | NCBI WGS metagenome assembly JAAUYM01 (sample SAMN14350224, study PRJNA611818) | marine sediment metagenome | isolation source: surface marine sediment (1.8m) | place: French Polynesia: Moorea | collected 2018-08
CTCTCTCTCTTTCTCTCTCTCTCTCTCTCTACGATCGATTGGAGAGAGAGGGAGCAGTTTTTTTTGCTATACTGTACGTAGCTCTGGTACGGCGCCGGTGGTACGCGCGTTGGTGACCTTGCCCAGGTTCCTGTCATTGAAGATCTTGCTCAAGTTGAGGCCAAAATCAACAATCTGGCTGCCGGTGCACCTCGGTGTTCCTCCAAGCTCTTGTCTTGCCAAATACAGCTGCCAAATTCTGCCTTTTTAGCCAGAAAATTAAAAAAAAAGGATTGCGACATAATTCTTGAACTGTGGGGTACATAGTACATAGTACTAGTACTAGTACATAATACTACCCAAGCAGTATCGCTAGTGTGTACAGTACGTTTAGTGATGGATTGTCCAAACACGCCAGGGCAGGGGTTATTAAAATAATGAAAAAAGAAAAGAACCCTCTTAGAGCAACCTAATGCAACCCAAATTTCGGGTATATTAAAAAAAAATAGAGAGAGAATAAATGCTTCTTTCTCCAGTTACCAGATGGCGAGCAAGACCGTGAACCTGGAGGTCGAGGTGGTGAAGACCCCGGACCCGGAGGACGAGGACTACTACTACTACGGCGACGACATCGAGAAGGAGCAGCTGGAGGAGATGAGGAGGAGGGACGAGGAGGAGTCCGGCGACTGGGACGTCAAGGTGGAGGACATCAAGGCCAGCCTGCACAGGATCAGGGGGTCGGTCAACGCCCTCTCCAGGTACCAGGACGGCATGATCGCCTCCTACACGCAGGACATGAACATGGCGGAGAAGAACAACGAGAACATCGCCGTGTGGTCCCTGGCGCACCTGGCCGTGCTCCTGGGCATCGGCGCCGTGCAGGTCCTCATGATCAAGAGCCTCTTCGCCGACAGGACCTTCGGATACCGCCTGGTGTCCGGGATGGCGGACCTGGAACGGTCCAGCACCACGTTCAACAAGAGTTACTAGCAGCAAGGAATAAATTGCGCAAATTTGCGATTTCTTTCGTCTTCTTTTAGTATAGGTGTAGTGTAATTTCTTTTTTTCTTTCTCTGAAAAAAAAAAAGTATTCCCCTCCATCTGTGCAGCACGCACTCCCAACATTGCGCTAAACTTTTTAGGTGCACCTGTTTCAGCCTGGCAGGAAATGGCCATCAGGGGGAAAGAAAAAAAGAAACAGGGATGCCACTTTGTCCTGTTCAAAGTCAGATTTTGAAAAATGGCCTTTTATGCATTTACCCTTTTTTGGGAAGGGGGAGCCCAAACACATTAATTTCTCTTAAAGCACCAATTTGGGAACATTCGCTTGGTATTTCTTTTTTACGTCACATTTTTTATTATCTGGCATTTCTGGACCATTGCCTGGCTTCTTTTTTCACCTAGTGCACCTGGCAACTCTGACCAAGAGATTTCATTAGTCAGTGTGACAGCAAATATGAACGTGGTCCGGTCCAGCGCGCTGTCTGCCCTCCTGCTGTCCCTGCTGCTGTCCGTCGGCCCCGCCCCGGCCTCCGGGAGGTCCTTCTCGCGCACCCTGACGGTGCGGGTGCCGCCCGGCGACGTCCACTGCCTCTACATCTCGGACGTCGGCGTCGGAGACCAGATCGAGGTCGCATTCGAGGTCAGCGCGAACAGCATTACAGTACAGGGGTTTGCACCGGTACTCTCATTGCTTTTAAAAATGGCCTGCATAAATTAAAATCAATAGAAAGAGCCTTGGAAGACTTCTGAGATGCCTCCCTGGTCTTAATTAACCTTTTATTTAAATAAAAGTTGTACGGGAAATTGACGTGCCTAAGATTTTGGGTGTAAGATGCCCCCCCCAAAAAATCTGTAAATAAGTTTGAGAGGTGTTTCCTTCTATACGTAGGTGGTGGACACGGGAACGACCGGCAACCTGGACGTGAGCGCCTCCATCTCCGACCCTGAGGGCGCCCTGCTCGCCGAGGAGACCAAGGTGGACCGGAGCGCCATGAGGGCGGACGCGAGCCTCCCGGGAGACTACAAGATATGCGTGGACAACAGGTAGGTACTACCCGACGGGACTTTTTAAGCTTACAAGCGTGACAATTTTACGGAAAAAATTGGGACATTTACTGTGTGTTTAAAGCTGAATTTGTTACTCTCGCAAGTTTAAAAGTCTCGTCGGGTAGTACAGCATCTACTGTACTATATTAAAAAAAACATGAGCACATGTATTGCACTTCTTTCTGGACAAGGTTTATTGAAAAAAAGAGAGAGAGATGAGATCATAACGTGCATCCTTTTGCTTCTTCCCAACCAATATCGCTAGCGTGCATTTAGTGATGGGTTGTCATGGTGAAAAAAAAAATCCCTTAGAGCAACCCAAATTTTGATCCCCATCGCTAATTGCCACTAGTGGTGTAGCCGTTGGTGTGCATCTGTTGGTACCAATATTGGTTGGGTTATTTGATTTTATTTTGTCTTCCTGTCCCCCCCCCCGCCCATTTCCCAAGCTATTCCCAGTTCTCCGCGAAGGACGTTGGCCTGGAGATGATGGTCGCCAGCGCCAGCGACTACTACTACGACGACTACATCGAGGAGGACCTCATGGAGAAGATGAGGGAGATGGACAAGCACCTCTCAGATTCCTGGCAGCTGTCGGTGAGAACCCAACCAATATTGGTTGTACCACTAGCGCCGCAGCAACGAATACGCCAGTGTAGTGGTAATTATAGTGATGGGGGTCAAGGTTGCTCTAGGTTGCTCTAAGGGGTTTCCTTTTTTTCTCACTATTTTAACATCTCCGCGTTAGGACAACCCACCACTAAACGCACACTAGCAATATTGGTTGGGGAAGGACAGATTAGATTCCGCGAAAATGACCCGACTGTTACTGGGGGTTAAATCTTGGCCATCATAACCCACCCATTCCCATGCAGGTTGGTGAGATCAAGGAGAGCCTCCGCACCATCCGCTTCGCCGTCCGGACGGCCTCCCGCCTCCAGGACCAGATGGGCTTCTCCTACACCCAGGACATGAACATGGTGGAGAGCAACTGGGGCAAGATCACCCTGTGGTCGCTGGCGCACCTCGGCGCACTGGTGGCCACCGCACTCACCCAGGTCTTCATGGTTAAGAGGCTCTTCGACGACAGGTCATTCAGGCACAGGATCATGCTGGCGGCCGGGACAGGAGGAGGAGGAGGAGGGAGCTGATCAGGGGAGGGAGGAGGAGGAGGAGGAGAAAGAGGAGGAGGAGGAGGAGGAGGAGGAGGAAGAGGAGGAGAAGGGAGCTGATCAGGGGGAGAAAGGAAGGATTTTTTCACTCACAAGTACTTTTGTCATCATCATGGTGAATAAAAGTCAGCAGTTACACTCTCTCTCCCTCCCCCGCTCTCTCTCTTGATGTGTACGTGTGTGTGTACACACACGCCCTCTTAAAGGGAAGCGAGGATTGTTGTGAATTTACTTTACACGTGTGTCAGGGACACGCTCACACACCCACACACACTCTAACCTGCTCTTATCAGCTCCTTCCCCCCCCCCCTCCTCCGCTTTTATCACGCAAGCTGAACACCTACCCCGACCAGACATTTCTACTAGTACGTTGCCTATAATTCTGTGGTCACTCTGAGAAAAAACTCTACTTTAGCTCTCAAGGGCAGTTGTTGTGACAGGATTACCGTACTGCGGGCTTGCAGGTCAATTGCAACTCAATTATGATCAAACGTCATTTCTTAAAATTAAAAGTGTGGACCGGTCTTTGCCACTCACACCAGGCTCATGTGGAACCTAACTACAAGTCTCTCATGAGTGCGGACCAAATGTGGATCCTGCTTTGACTCTGTCATGTGATCGAACGTGAGCTGGGTCATGTCTGGTCGGGTGACAGGCATGCACTTGCAGCAGCAGCAGCAGTAGTAGCAGACTTTCTTCCACATGATGGAGAGGCCGTCCTTCTTCCCCCTGGCCCTGTTGGTGACCTGCCTCGTCGCCTCCGTCGGGTCCCAACAGCAGCAGCAGCAGCAGCAGCAACAGCCGGAGTTCGCCGCCGGAGTGGACCCGGACGTGGAGTTCGTGTTCAACCCTGACGTGTACGACGGCTACCAGCGGCGCTTCACCGTCGACGTCCCGGCCAAGAAGGAGGAGTGCTTCTTCGTAGAGAACGTCCGACCAGGGCACAAGCTGCACTTCCACTTCATGGTATGTACCTAATAGTACATACCATGTAACCCGACCAATATCGCTAGCGTGCATTTAGTGATGGGTTGTCCATGGCAGGTGTTAAAATAGTGAAAGAAAGAAGCCCTTAGAGCAACCTAGAGCAGCCCAAATTTTGACCCCCATCACTAATTACGTGGCGTGGCTCTAGTGGTACCAATATTGGTACCCACTCACCCACCCCTTGCAAATTCCCAAATTCAGTGTTGCTAGATTTTTCTGCCAGCTGTGTACGTGTACCAAGCTAACCTTAAAAAAAACTAAGCGAGGAGATACCAAACCACATTTTCCTGCATTTTTATTAACAAAGTTTTGCCTGAATGATACGAGATTGGTCGCAAGCAATACCATCTGGCAACACTGCCCAAACTTCAAGCTGACCTTAGGTGCTTGTGCTTCGAAATGCAACAAAAGCAATGCACTTTTTTTCTGTACATGTACACATCTTGTCACTTGAAACGTAGGTCGTCAACGTGGGGAAGAACGGCCAAAAGTTGGACATCTCGGCCAAGATCAAGAGTCCGGAGTCCAAGATCATCAACTTCCAGAGCAGGAAGTCCGAAGGAAAGATGATCGGGGAAGAGATTAGCATCCCGGGAGATTACGAGTTCTGCTTCAACAACAGGTGATCATGGCGCCTCTCACACTATCTGCAACCCCTCTAGGACCACAGATTCGTTGCTCTATGTACGTAGGTTGTAGACTATTTGGAGACTCCAAATGTTTCGTTGGGTACGGTGGATGCAAAAGATGCATTTTGTTTGCACATTTTGTACTACGTACAGTAGTACAGTGCACATATACCCATTTTTTTTTCAGATATTCCATGTTCGAGTCCAAGAAGGTGTTTTGGGAGGTGGAGGTGGAAGGGGCCGAGGACGAGAGCAGGCAGGAGCAGATGGAGGCGGACGCCAGCATCGAGGAGTTCAAGGAGAACGCCAAGATCATCAAGAAGTCAGTGGCGCAGGTGGGGGGAAAAACAGAAAAAAAATAAACGAAAGCATGTAGTACTACCCAACCAATATTGGTACCACTACAGCTATGCCACTATTAGTGATGGGGGCAAAATTTGTGTTGCTCTAGGATGGTCTAAGGATTTTTTTTTATATCGTCTCTTCAACACCTGCTCTGGCGTTAACCCTGAGAGATGGCCCAATTTCCCGCTTACCCGGGTTTCCCATATGACCCGAGTTGGAATTTATGTTACCCGAATTTATGATTGTAAATTCCATTTTCCAGAAAAATGTCTCAATTAACCTAGTTTGACTGTACTGACTTTCTCTATAAACAGGTTCGCACGAAGGTGTCGCGGATGAAGCACCAGCAGTGGAGGATGGAGCAGAACATGAAGAGGGACGGGGCGAGGGCGGACGCGCTACAAGGCAGGTCTTGCTCATTCTTAGTAGGGTTTGTAGTAGGATAGGAAAACCCGACCAGACAGCCGTCACGCCAAATTAGCTACCGTTTTCACCTAGTGAAGTTAAGCTCATGTGTCTATTTTGACAGCCAACTTTGCTTTCTTTCTTTCCCAACATGAATGACAGTTGTGTGTTTACCCGACAGGACTTTTGGTCATTTTTCAGAACAAAAAAAATGCTACATTAATTCATGGTAGTTTAATGACATGTTTCATAACATGTTTTAAGCGAAATTTGTTGTAACTTTCAGTCCCGTCGGGTAATTAACGTCTTGTAGCGAATGTGTCACAGAGAAAAAAATAAAGATATCTTAAAGCATCAAACAAGTTATGCTTGAAATATGTCATATATATATACCGACGAGACAAGCTGTACCCCAGGGTATGTCTGGTCGGGAACATGAGCCCATGGTTTTTTTTGGGGGGGGGGTCTTTTTCAGACATGGTCGACCGGTGGAGCGTGATCCACGTCTTTATCGTGGTCGGGGTGGGCATCGTCCAGGTCATCGTCCTCAGGAGGTTCTTCAGCGTCAAGACGGGGCCACACAGGATCCACGTCAGGGCATGAACGACGCGACTCAGTTATTTTTTTCCTTTTTGTGCCTCCCTCCCGTCGATATTGATCTCGTTTGTAAAGGAGACGTCGGATTAAAACAAACAAACAAACAACAGAAGTTGGGCTTCTTGTGACACCCTGGATACCCGACGAAACATTTGGGGTCTCTAAGTAGTCTCTAAGTAATCTAACTACAACCCCTCTGGAGGTCCTAGAGGGTTGTAGACTACTTAGATACTTCAAATGTTTCGTTGGGTACCTCCGGACTAACAATTAAGATGTTCGTGATTTGTGTGCACTGTAGCATCCCAGGACGGGAATCAGCATCTTTTTTTATTTTATTTTTGACACACCTGTGACTCTGTACACGTAGCGTGAGTGTAGCATCGCCTACTAGATACTACTACTAATGCAGCAGCGTCTTCCACACCTGGTGAGGGGAGGAGAGAGGGAGAAGCGGCCCAACCAATACTGATACCACCAGAACTACACAACGGCTATGCCACTAGTGGTCATTAGTGAGAATTTGGATTTCTCTAGGTTGCTCTAAGGGTTATTTTCTTTTCACAACGTATTTTAACACCTGCTGTGGCGTTAGGACAACCGATCACTAAATCGCACGCTAGCAATATTGGTCGGGAGCTCATTCCCGCACGTTCCTCCCGAGACGTCCTCTTCTCATTAAGTGACTTGTCTCTCTACTGCACTCTATACTAGTGAAACAATACTAGGTATGAGAGAGTATCTCCTCCTCTTCCTCCTCCTCGTGCTGTCCCTCGGGTCCGGCGAGGAGCAGCAGCAGCAGCCCCCCGTCCCCCCTCCTCCTCCCATGGAGCTGTCCTCCGAGTACGAGCGGTCCTACACCACCGTGGTGGCCTGGGGGGCGGACAGCTGCTTCTACGTCGAAGGGGTCACCAGGGGGAACGTCGTAGACATGAACTTCATGGTCGTGGACTTCCACGTTCATCTCCTGTTGTTGCTGTTGTTGCTGCTGCTCTTGCTGTTGATTCTGTCGCTGTTGTTGTTGTTACTGTTGCTGTAGTGGATGCTGGCAATGACGAAATCACTCTTAGTGCGTTTCTAGACATCGACATTATCATCAAAAACCTCGACTTTATCAACTCTAACCACGTCCGGACCAGCATCAACATCCTGGCAAAACTGGCACTCTTTCTTTTCTCTGCCCGCCCAGACACGGTTGGAGTTTTTATAAAGTTGTTCAGGTTTTTGCTAATGATGTTGATAATAAAGGTAATGTTGCAATTTTTTTATTTTTTTTTTAAATAAAGAGAGTTTATGTGACCATTTTGGGAATAAAAGTTAGGTGGCAATTTCAAATTCAAGGAAGTGTCTTACCTTTTTACTAAACGATAAAATTATATGCCGCAATGGTTACTACGCACACAGGTACTGGACACCGACCCCAACAACGGAAGGCGCCTGGAGGTGTCTGCCTCCCTGCTGGGGCCGAGGGCGACCGTCATCTGGCAGGACCACGACAGGTCCTTCGGGCGGACCGGAGAGATGGCCGCCGAGGAGGAAGGGGACTACCAGATATGCTTCCACAACAGGTGAACCTACTAGTAGTACAGAAGAACACGGATAAGTGGAGCAGTTTGGAACCTGTCAGATTAGTCCACTTACGTATGTATAATCATAATCTGACTACAGTAGAACACAGATAAATGGGTCACTTTGGAACCCAATCCACTTATAATCATAATGTGATTACAGTACCTATGTAGGTTTTGTAACTAAGTCTCCTAAGTTGGTTCCAACATATTTAAATCCCCTTCTGATCCACTTATCCGTGTTTCTTCTGCAGTGCATTATTGTTTGAGATCACAGCTCCCGACGGGACTTTCAAAATACGAACGTAACAGATCCATTAGCGTCACATTTACTGTTCTGAAAGATGATCAGCAAAAGTCCCGTCGGGGTTTGAAACCTGTTTCAGTCGTGTCTCCGGCGCCTACGACAAGACGGTCTCCTGGGAGGTGACGGTGGAGGGGAAGGTGGACAAGGTCCTGTTGGACAGGGCGCTGGTCCGCGACGCGGAGGAGAACTCGGAGAGGCTCCTGGCCGCCGTCAACAAGATCCGCGCCTACGTCAACAGGTCCATGAGGCTCCAGTGGTCGAGCAAGTTCGCGCACAGCAGGGACCTGCGGTACATGGTGGCGATGGCGAGTGAGTTCAGGAAAGGCCAAGCGACGACAGGGGGTTCTCAACCCACTTTTCATAAGTACAGAGGACCCCGCATTCCACCACACGTGTGCAGTAGTAAAGCATTGTGTGGAACAGAGTGGGTTGCTCTGGAGGTCTGAAAGTGGGTCGAGCTCTCTCCCCTCCTCAAAACAAAAAAGGTTAAAAACCACTTACCAATTGGTCTGTTCTGCAGGCATGATTGACACTTGGAGCCTGGTCCACGCGCTGGTGGTGGTCGCCGTCTGCGGCTGGCAGGTCTGCTTCCTCAGGAGGCTCTTCAGCCTGAGGCCGGCCGCGCAGGGAACCAAGGCCAGGGCGTGAACATCCCAACCGACGTCGACAGCGAGCATTTTAGCGACGGGTTGTCCTAACAGAGCAGGTGCTAAAATGTAGTGAAAAAAGAAGAAGAAGAACCCTTAGAGCAACCCAAGGCAACCCAAATTTCGACTTCCCATCACTAATTACCACTAGTGGCGTAGCCGTTGGTGTGGATCTAGTGGTACCAAACATTGGTCGGGCAGGTTGGAGAGGAGAGAAGGAGGAAAAAAGAGGGGGGCAGGAGGAGGAGAAATCACGTCTCAAAGAACATGTTACAGAGCTCCTCCTCCTCCTTTTTCCTCTTCCGCCAGCCTTCGTCGTTCCCACCACCACCTCCCCCCCCCCACATCTCCTCCTTCCCTTTTCTTGCTCGCCAGCTTGCAACCTTTCCCACCGCTTTTCCATCCCCCTCCTTTCCGCCCCCCCTCCCTTCTTCTCCTCCTCCTCTCGTAATAAGTGTGAGAGAACGGATTTTGGACGCAACTGGCGCCACCCACGACAACAAGCGTAGCATGGAAGAAGAAGAAGAAGAAGCCTGGATGGCGTGTCCACCAAGGGGGGAGGAGGATTCTCCTCCTTCTTCTCACAGGGCCTCCGCCTCCCCCCCCTTGCCCCCCCCCCAAGACCTCTTTTTCCTTTCGCTCCGCACCACCTGTCTGCGCTCCCACAATTAAAACTCTGTCAATAGCGGATTTGAGGAATAGGCACAGCATGAGAAGAAGACGAGTGAGAGAGAGGGGCAGAGTTGCCAGATCTGCAAAATAAATAAAAGCCATACAGTGAATATGACAATGTCCGAAAAAACAAAAGGCCCCTATTTTTTTTGCTTTTATTTCTTTTTTATTAACAAAGTTTGAACCAAAAGTTTAGAAAAAAAGTACAAATGTTTTAAATTGGCCTAGAAGAGGACAAACTGGCAAACTGGAGGAGAAGAGGGGGGAGGCCCTCGGTGGATGGCCCCGACGTTTCCAATTCTTGTTGGAGGAGCAGCAGAAATTGCCTTGCCTCACTTTTCTGTCATACAAAATGGGTAGGGTGAGGTGCTTGCTTGCCTTTAATCAAGACTTCATCTCTCTCTTCTCTTTTGGTGGCCAATCAGCCGCAGAAGTTTCTCAAGCCGCCTCCTCCGCCTCCTTACCCGGCGAGACAGTTGGGTGGTTTTGAACTGCCGAAAAATTCGGATCGGAAAATGCTTTTATCCACTTGCTAAGAAAGATGTCAGCACATGTCCACTATACCCAACCAATGTAGCTATCATGAATTTAGTGATGGGTTGTCCTAACAGTACGGCGAGTTTCAGAATAGTGAAAAAAAAAAAATAATAAATCCTTGGAGCAACCAAATTTCGAGCCCATCACTAGTGGCGTAGCCGTTGGTGTGGCTCTAGGGATATCAATGTACAGTATGTACTGACTGGGTAGTACATATCAC
>JAAUYM010041289.1_pt1 | contig 10108 bp, 12 predicted proteins | sample 7278001 | NCBI WGS metagenome assembly JAAUYM01 (sample SAMN14350224, study PRJNA611818) | marine sediment metagenome | isolation source: surface marine sediment (1.8m) | place: French Polynesia: Moorea | collected 2018-08
TAACATATGACAACGTGTTGTGGTTGTTGCTTGCATTTGGCTACTTTGTGCTCGTTTGGTTTATTTGCTGTGCGAAAATAATCGGCTTTTTGACTTATTTACTATTGTAGTCATCATCTTTTCTCTCCTTAATTCATTCAAGCTCCTTCTCAGCTTCTCTGGGTTTTTTGGTTCCCCCTCCTCCCTGCTTTCTATTCCACTAGCTAGTACGTAGTACTACAGTGACGTCCTATAGTAACAAGCTTGTTCCTTGGAGGCAAGTGCACACAGAGGAGAGAAAGAGAGAGAGAGAGAGAGAGAGAGAGAGAGCGCAAGGAGGTTACGTCACTACCGTACTGTACTACACTGCAGTCTCTCACTCTCACCGATTGCTGCTCTGTTCCCACCGACGGACAGATCTGCCAGATGATGAGACGGAATTGCGCCACAGAATTGCATTTCTTCATTTGAAGATGTGGGTCCAATAGTAAAAGTAGCCAATTTAAGAGCATTTTTGGAGAAAAATGATAAATTTAACATATTAGGCAAAGAGAAAAAGAATGCTTTTGGCACTGTTTCGCTTGTAACTTACAGTACCTAACTTACTGTTGTACATGTATGGCTACCTTACCAAGATTGAAAGAGAAGAGTACGAGAAATCGTCAATCACATGATGTTGCTAACGCGAAATCTCCGGGATCTCTTCTGCCCGATACCGTCTGGCAACCCTGCCAGCAGAACCTCGAACTGCGTCTCTCTCTCTCTTTTGGCTCTTCCCCTCAGTGGCTGGCTCCCTTCTCCATAGCTCCGTCCAAAAAGGTGACAAAATAATAAGGAAGGAGGTGCTGACATTCCCATACGAGATCTTCCCAAGTTGGAGACTCTCCCCCGGTGCTACTTCGCACATTTCCTTCCGGCGAAGCCGGTCTCTTAAGTGGCTGTAAAGAAATAAAAAAATGCACAGACTTGCTTTGGGCCCATTAGACTCTTTTCAAGCCCTCATGAGACAGATGTGCGCTGTTGCTGTTGCTGCTGCTGCTGCTGCTGCTTTATTTCCTTGCCTTGCTTTCATTGGCTTGACTCTCTCTCTCTCTCTCTCTCTCTCTCTCGTCTCTTTGCTGTTGATGTGGCCCAGAGCAGAAGACCCTCTAAGGCAGCTTAAGCAGCTTCCATTGCTACTGTACATTCAGTTGTTGAGCGCGACGCAAGGGAAGAAAGGGAATGTGGTTATAGTAGTACATACATACTAAGTACGTAGTATATTTCAAAGATCTCCATTCCATGTTGCAAGGCACAAAGTAGAAGAGGGAGGAGAGACAGAATCCCTGGAGTGAGCAACGACCAAGGAAACCAGGCCGAACAAGCCGAGAGAGAGAGAGACACCCTTGCAGAACCGGTTTTTTTTAGGAGGAAGGAGGGGGGGAGGGAAACAAGTCTCTCTTCCCTCTTGGGGGTCTCGTGGTTTTTTTTTTCTTTCTGGCGTGGTGGTTTTGCGGCTGCATTCCTAGCGTAGTACTACTACCCTACCACACGCGCGCAAACAACATCCTCCTCATCTTTTTGCAGACGTGTGTGTTCATTTTTTTTGGTCCACTTCCAAGATGTCCGACTCGCCACTTCGTGTCTGCGTCACCGGCGCCGCCGGCCAGATTGCTTACTCGCTCCTGTACCAAATCTCCTCAGGTGAGTTGAGTGATCAGATGAATTCCCGACGGGACTTTGAAAGTTACGAGCACAGCAAATTTAAGAAAAAAAATGTGACATTTTAGAACGTGGTATTCTAATGACATGTTCCATTACTTGCTTCCAAGCCGAATTTGTTACGCTCGTAACTTAAAAGTCCCGTCGGGTTAGTAACGTTATATGGGAGTCTGGCTGTTGTAAAGTTTCTTTAATTCTTTTTGCAGCATTGTTCAATTCGGTCATTATTTTCCTTCTAGGTTATGTGTTCGGTCCTGACAAGTCCCTGGTGCTGACCTTGCTGGACATCCCCCCCATGATGGGGGTGCTCGAGGGCGTCGTGATGGAGCTCAGCGACTGCGCCATGCCGCTGGTCAAGGACGTCATAGCCACCGCAGACCCCGCAGTCGCATTTAAGGTGATTCATGTCATCCGTCGAGAGATTAGAGGGGAGGGGATGCGGCGCTGATAACAAGACAGATCGTTGCTTATGTATTATGTCCGAAAAGTTGCCGGCGGTACGAATAATGCGGGGAGGTTCTAATTTTCAGGACGTGGACGCCGCGTTCCTGGTTGGCGCCATGCCCAGGAGGGAGGGCATGGAGAGGAAGGACCTGCTGGCCGCCAACGTCAAGATCTTTAAAGTCCAAGGGCAGGCCCTGGATCAGAACGCCAAGAAGTCGGTAAAGGTCCTGGTGGTGGGGAACCCGGCCAACACCAACGCCCTCATCTGCTCGCACTACGCGCCATCCATCCCCAAGGACAACTTTTCAGCCATGACGAGGTGCGTACGAAACCGGCTCTACTTGGTTTAACGGAGTAATATGAGGGTTTTTTTTCCCACTTAGGCTCGACCAGAACCGGGCGACGGCGCAGCTGGCGCAGAAGGCCGGCGTGCCCATCTCTGAAGTGAGGAACGCTATCATCTGGGGCAACCACTCGTCCACGCAGTTCCCGGACGCCTCCCACGCCACCATCTCGGGCAGGCCGGCGCCGGAGGTCATCGCCGACGAGAAGTGGCTGCAGGAGATCTTCCTGCCGACGGTGCAGAAGCGCGGCGCCGCCGTCATCGCCGCGCGCAAGCTCAGCTCGGCCATGTCCGCCGCCAAGGCCGCGTGCGATCACATGAAGTCCTGGTTTGGCGGGACCAAGGACGGAGAGTGAGTCGTTCCATCTCAGTCCATGCAATAGCAGATGCAGTAGCAGAAACCCATTTTTGCAGGTTCGTGTCCATGGGCGTCTTCTCCGACGGCTCGTACGAGACTCCCAACGGGGTCATGTTCTCCTTCCCGGTCACCATCAAGGACGGCAAGTGGAGCATTGTGCAGGGCCTTCCCATTGGCGACTTCGCCCGCGGCCGCCTGAACAAGACCGGCAAGGAGCTGTGCGAGGAGAGGGACGAAGCCATGGCGGTCTGTCAGGTCAGAGACACAGCGAGGACACCCAATAAATGTTGCTTGATTATAACTTAGCAACCACGTTTCAAATTTGCAGGCTTGAACGGAAGGAGAAGAAGAAGAAGTCCCCAAAGTAGTCGGACCCTAAGGGGTCCTCATTCAATAAAAAGAAATGCTGCTCGTAAAGAAAAAGACATGATGTACGTATGATGAAGAAGAAACGTGTACTATGTACTACTACAACTAGTACATTTGCACCAATAGGCCTATTTCCGCCCCCTCCTGGTACTTCTGGCAGGCGGCGCCCGCGGAAATGTACTACTACTTAATAACAGCATGCGTAGAGACAATTACAAACACTCTTAAAAGGACTATATAAAAAAAAACAACGTGAAAAGCGCCTTCATCCGGTCAAAGCGTCGCCTCTCAGCTCCATCTGCCTCTGCCTGTGCCTGGCGAGGAGGAAGGCCGTCTCCTCGTGGCCGCGCGCCTCCGCCGCCTCCGCCGGCGTCCTCCCGGCGAGGTCGAGCGAGGCCGAGTCGGCGCCGAACTCCAGCAGCAGGTCCACCACGAAGAAGTGTCCGCCGGCGGCCGCCGCGTGCAGCGGGGTGGAGCCGGAGGGGAAGTCCGCCGCGTCCGCGTCCGCAGAGTTGTCCAAGAGGTACTTGGCCACGCTCAGGCGACCCTTTCTGAAAGATTTTCAAGAACAGCCAAAGTTTTAAAGAATGAGAATATAAGGAACTATATTTGCTACTTGGGCAAAATGTGGGCACCTGCTCGCTACGAAGAGTGGGGTCTCTCCCTGCCTGGTCCTCTTGTTGACCTCTGCGCCGTTGCTTACCAGGACGAAGGCCACATTGACGTGGCCCAGGGCGGACGCGATGTGAAGCGGCGTCCAGCCTCTGCGAGAATAACAATAAATCTCATTAACAATATTCCTGCTGCTGATTAAATTTCTTCATATGAGATGTTATACGTCACGTTAACAATAATCTCAGATTAGCAATTTAATACATTTGCTGCTGACGAACAATATTGTTAATGTGAGATCCGACTGTACCTGTTGTTTTCCGTCTTCGGGTCCGCTCCTGCCGCCAGCAGCATCCCTGCGATCCGGTGGAAACCCTTGAATGCCGCCAGATAGAGGGCCGAGGTCCCGTCCTCCAGCTTGGCCTCCAGGCTAACCTCCCGACCTAGCAGCAGTTCCACTCCCTTGGACGAGCACTTGAGAACAACAAAAAAAGATTATTGTTAGAGCACAGTTGAAGTCTAGTAATAATGATCGCGGAAGTAATTTCCAGTTACTAGGTATTAATTTCCTATAGTCACCTGCTGTACGGCGATGATGAGCGGCGTGAAACCCGAGGGCTCCATCCTGGCGTCGGCGTCTGCGCCCCTGCTGAGCAGGAGCGCCGCCGCCTCCGTCCGGTTCCCCAGCAGGGCCACCATGAGGGGCGTCCGCGTCTCGGCGTCGCGGTGCTCCAGGTCGGCGCCGTGGTCCAGAAGGAGGCTAAGTGGGGACGTGGCGAGAGCAGATTACTTAGTTCGCTAGGGCACTTATTATTAGGTATATGACGCATTTTAAGACTACCGTCGACATATTCGGTTATGGCAAGAAAAAGTTGTCGAAGTCAAACACTAATTATCCATAATTCAATAGTTTAATTCACAGATAGTATTCTAACTAGTATACGTACTTGACGATGTCGAGGTGTCCCCTAACGGCGGCCCAGAAGAGCGGCGTCGTCCCGTCGTTGGCGCGGGTGTTCACGTCCACTACCGGCGCGACGGGGGCACCGGATCCGACGTCGAATCCTTCCCCACCTCCTCCTTCCCCTCCTCCTCCTCCGGCCTCGAGGAGAGCCTCCACAACCTCGGTCTGCCCGAGCCTGAGAGGAAGTAAGAAGGTGTGGACAGGCAAGAAGAATATACATGTACAGATGCGGTTATTAAATGACTACCTGGCCGCCAGATGCATCGGCGTCATCCCGGCGGAGTCGGCAAAGCTGAGGTCCTTGACGGCGCCGTCCGCGCGGATGACGGCCAGGGCGATTGCGGTCTGCGAAAAAAAAGAGGCGGAGGAAGCAACTCCACTGATGCTGGTACACGTTACTCGCTTACCTGGTTGGACAGTATGGACTGCATGAGGAGGTCTTCAAAGTTTCCTCCCCCTCCAGGATCGAGCTTGGCCCCGCTCAGGATAAGGATCTCAACCGCCTTAAAGTTGTTGTTGGCCAGCGCGATGGTGAGGGAACTGTTGTTGCATGCAAACGAGTACGTGCACTGTATGATATGCCTGGACTTATATATAGTACAAGTCACCAAAGCAGCAGCAGCAGCGACGACAACAGAAGGAGTTGTACCGGTATCCACCTGTCCAAGTCCCCTGGGCTGAGGCCAAACTGCACCAGCTTCCTCAGGACCGCCAGATGTCCCGGCTTCTCTCCCCGCACCGCCGCCTGAGCGCACGACCTGCCCGACCCGTCCTTGGTCCAGTGGTCGGCGCCTGACTGGACCAGCGCCGCCAGCACGTCCGGGAAGCCGCCCCGACAGGCCAGCCAGGCCGGCGTGCGACCCTCGGAGTCCTCGGCGCCGACGTCGGCGCCGCTGCGGACGAGGAAGCGGGCCACGTTGGCCCTGCCGCGGCGGGCGGCCCGGTGCAGGGCCGTGGAGCCGCGCTCGTCCGTCCGGTCCACCACGGCGCCGTAGTGGGTGACCAGGATGCGGACGACCTCGAAGTGGCCCTCGGCCGCCGCCGCCTGCAGCGGGGTCTCCCCGGTGTCGGACGAGGTCCTGGCCTTGGCGCGCTTCCTCAGCAGGTAGCGCACGACGTTGGTGCGGCCGGCGGCGGCGGCTGCATGCAGCGCGGTGCGCCCGTCGAAGTCGCGGTCCTCCAGGGTGCCGCCACGGCGGATTAGATATCTTTGGAAAACCACTTACTATATTTGCCTTCTTTTTCTCAAAATACCCAATATTATTACGCTGCTTTTTTCCACTACCTGACCATTCCCTCGTGTCCGTTCTGCGCCGCCAGGAAGAGAGGCGTGCGCCCGAAGGCCGTCCTGGCGTTGACCGATGCGCCGTAGACGGCCAGGAGCTGCGCCACGGAAAGGTGCCCGTTGGCCGCCGCCGCGTGCAAAGCCGTCCACTGCTTCCGATCATCTGGAACACAAAAAAAAATGCTGCGAGTAGGGTGAAAAAGATGTCTGCTCGTCTTCTACTACATAGGTACGTTAGTGGTACACACTGGTCCTCTGATTTGGCTCTTCGCCCTCCTCAGCCAGGAGACGTTGGACACCGACGTAGTCTCCAGCTCGTGCGAGGGCCACAAGCGGAGGCTCCTCCTCCTCTTCCTCCTCCTCCTCCTTCACCCGCAGGGTCCTGCTCTGCGGCGCCAAGGACGCCTCCTCCTCCTCCTCCTTCTCCTTGTCGTCTGCCTTTTCGTTGGCCGAGGAGGCGACGAGGCGGGAGGCGCGACGGGCGGAGACGATGGCGGGAGGACGGATCTCGATCACCCGCGCAGGGACGGAATCTGAAGAGACGGGAAAGTCTTTTAACTCGTCCGGGTTTGGGGGGCGGCTATACCTCTACCTACCTATAACGTCGAGTAGGCGCGTCAGACCCTCATCGTCGTCTTCGTCTTGGTCTGCCGCAACATCTCCTTCGCTGTCGCCGCCGCCACCGCCGCCGTCGTCCTCCACTCGCTGCTGCTGCTGCTGCTGCTGCTGCTGCTGCGCCGTGGTGACGGCCATCGCCAGCTGCAACACCACCAAGATCTTCCACAGCGTCATCCCTCCTCTTTCTGTCAAGTTCTTTAACTGATCAATTTATCTTCCTCCAACTCTTGGTACGTGTCAGACCTTCTGCTGCCCACCATGACTATGGTTGCGGCGATGGTTGTTACATAACCGAGCATGGGAAATTTCGTGAGGGCCCGTTTCCTGTCCAGGTTCAATGGGTTTGGCAGACAGGTAGCGCCGCGGAATACTGCTGTGGTACAGTGAATTTGCCATCAGAGTTGACATCGTATCTCCGACTTTTTTTTTGTTCTTTTCCTCCCTTCCTTTCCTTGACATGTTGGCAGGATATAATTATAGGTACTAGTACCTAGAGAGATGCTTTCGGTCAAATGAACATCCATTCTTGTCTTCTACTTAAGCAAGCTTACTTGCTCGTACAATACGTACATGTAATGCTTCAAAAATATTAAGCTTTACCATTTTTAATTTCTAATACAAACTGTGTTGTTCTGGATTAATTGCTATACTGTACTTAAATTTAAGAATTAGCCTTGTCTTAATTACATAGTAGGTATACTGTACAGCAAATTTCACTGGTTTTGTAGGGAGACCTCCTTTTCGTCATGTACTAACCAATTAGGCAATGCCAAGAAACTGGATTAAACTACTGTATTTGTCCAGAAATGCATTATCACCCCATCTCTTCCCGGAAGCCCTGTTCACTGCTTTACATTACTTTAGGTTAATTCATTCAACCCAAGTACAGAAAATACTATACCCGTATATAACTGGCCACGTCAACTTTGTTGGTGTTAGGCGCATTTCTATAAATTGTTCTAGCGAAAATCCCTGCCAAGACCGTGTAAGGCAGAAACAGGCAGTTACCAAAGGTAGAAGGCATTTCTTGCATTGTAACGTCTTTGTCTCATTAGTAAGCAGCAGGAACACTTGTGTGATACAACACTTCCTATTGGCCTAGAAAGAATGTGTGCAAGGCAACCTTTCAGACTGCCTACTAAGAAGGCGTGCTAAGCTCTGGAAGCAATGGCATGAAGTGTGTACCGTACTACTGTAGTATTGGTGGAAAGGAGAGAAGAGGAGGAGTAAGTCGGGTCTAGTGGATATCTATGGGTCACTGTCAAGTCAAGAAGAGGAGAGGAGAGGAAGGAGGCAACCAAAGTCGGGCAACAACAGCAGCAACGGCACAGACAACAATTGAACAAAGGGAGTGAGTGAGTGAGTGAGCAACAGCAACGACGACGACGACGACGACAAAGACTTCTTCGAGGTGTGGCGTGGGGGAAGGGGAGGGAGGAAGGCCAACGGATCCGTTCATCCGAAGAAGGTGGTTCTGGGAGCTATAGCTGACTTTCACATAGTAATTTGTTGTTATCTCTCGACAGTTCGTCCCAACCGGCATTAGTCATCCGTTCACCTCGGCAACATTGATCGTGTGTGTCGCTCCGGAAAGGAGAGAGGAAACGCCCACCCACCACTGTCACCCAAGGAGACATCAAGGCCAACAACCACTCTTAATCATGTGCTGCCACAAGCTTGAGCTAAACCGGGGAACTTTGGCCGCCGCCATCGTCGGCTGCATAGTCCTCTTGGTACTGGGGATCTTGCTAATGGTGGAAGCTGAATTCCTCGTCCGCTTCATTGAGCATAGCAGCCTGGTCATCCTCCCTGGCACTCAGATGTACCCAAACTGGGTGGACCTACCTGTTCCCATCATCACCTCCATCTACCTGTTCAACGTGACAAATGCTGACTATGTTGTTCGCAGAGGGGCGAGGCCCAAGTTGGAGCAGGTTGGGCCATATGTGTACCATGAATACCATCACAAGACCAAGCTGAGATGGAATAACAATGGGACTGTCACCTATCAGCAGATCCGTACTTACCAGTTTGTGTCTGAGCTGTCCAATGGGACTCTGGAAGACAAAGTTGTCACTTTGAATGCTGTGGCAGCTGGGGTAAATGCCATTGCACTCAAGGAACCCAGTGCTGTCAAGTGGACGATTGGTGCTCTCCTGGTAGCTTTGAAGGAGAAACTTTTTGTGGAGAAGACAGTGAGAGAGATCTTATTTGATGGCTATGTTGACCCTGTCCTAGATAAGACCCCAGACTGGCTCCAGCCCAACATGCCCAAAAAGTTTGGGTATTATTATCAGCGCAATGGCTCAGACTGGTTTGATGGTGTGTTCAATATGTACACTGGGGAAAAAGATCTCTCAGAAATGTGTCACATCACATCTTGGAACTATTCCCAACAGCTAGCATCCTATCCACGTGAGTGTGGCAAGGTCCATGGTGCTGGAGACTTCTTCTCACCTGACCAGAACAAGACCTTTGTTGAGCTGTTCTCTAATGACCTCTGCAGAACTCTCAAGCTGGACTTTGACTCTACAACAACCAGTCATGGAATCAGTGTCAATGCCTACAAAATCAGCCCCAAGCTCTTTGCCAATGCCACACAGAACAAGGCCAACTGGTGCTATGACCCCAACAACAGAAACCTCCCCAGTGGCGTCTTTGATGCAGGGCCTTGTCGTCTGGAAGCTCCTGTCTTGATGTCACAGCCACACTTTTACCAGGCAGACACCTACTATCTCCGCCAGCTCCAGCCAGGTAGCCTCTCCCCAGACAAGGACAAGCATGAGACCACTTTTCTGGTTGAACCCCTGTCTGGCCTCCCCGTGGATGTTGTTGCCAGGTTCCAGGTCAACTTCTACTTGAGGAAGATTGGCAACATGGAGCTGTTCAAGCACCTGCGCAATGAGCTGTTTGTGCCCACAGTGTGGTTTGAGTCTCGTGTGACACTACCAGGCTCCATGCTGGCTGAAGTCTGGCTGCTCAGCAACCTGCGTATCATCTTCACTGTGGTTGGTTGTGTGCTACTTGGCCTCTCCATTACTCTGTGCTCTGTGGTCGGACTGCACTTCTGGAACAAGTCCTTTGTTCCAGTAGGCGTACTACTCAATGATGATGATGGCAACCAGAGCCTCGTCACTGATGCACAGACGGAAGATGAGAACCCACAGGGCAATCACTCACCACAGGTGAATATTAACCAGGAGGCGCAAGAGGACACCACGAATCACGGAGAAGAAACGTAACCAAATGGGAGAAAATGCATATTTTATACACTCAAGTATCTATTTACATTCTTTTGTTGGATTTTGCTGGTGATAAATCTACGTAATTATGATCACGATTTAGGTGTTTGTAGAAACAGGAAATAAAAAACAAATTATGGAATGTCATTTTTTTTTCAGTTGATGTTGAATTCCAACGAATCTAGATAAAGCA
>JAAUYM010030232.1_pt1 | contig 10107 bp, 16 predicted proteins | sample 7278001 | NCBI WGS metagenome assembly JAAUYM01 (sample SAMN14350224, study PRJNA611818) | marine sediment metagenome | isolation source: surface marine sediment (1.8m) | place: French Polynesia: Moorea | collected 2018-08
GGTGGGCGGACGAGTCCGCGAACATCTTGACCGCCGGCGGGTTATCGATCAGCTGATTAAAAATTCATGATCTGTGTCTTTCTTGCTGGGTCCCTCTCTTGAGAGGAGGACACTGGATCGGGAATTGCTGCAGGGATCTCGGCATTATTTCTTCGCGGTGTCTGTACTTCGTGGTGCTTAATTTGGATATTATTTAAACTCTGTGAACATTTTTTTGTTTTGTCAATCACTTCTGTTCTCTCTTTTCTTTCTTTCCGGCTCTGTTTACATCGAAATTCCACAAGTATTGTCGGAAATAAAATGTTTTTATTTCCGAAACCTTTCTCTTTTCCTCACTCGGCCTTTTAAACTTAACCCCTCTCCTCTTCCCCTGGCACAGAAGCACTTTCGAAATTTTGAGTATTTTCTTAATTAATCGATGCGACTTCTTGGTTCACAAGTGGCGACTGGAACAGAAACGCAGGGTTGCCAGATCTTAGAAGGCTGATATAGCCCACCCAACTCTAAGTAATAAACAAGAGCCACAAATCCTCACGACTTCCAAAAGTGGGCTTTGAATGCATTTCTGTACACAAATTTTAATTGACCGCAAGACAGAAATACAGCTTTTTTAACCAAATGGCCGCTGTGGCATGGCCCACCTGGCAACCCCGCCACAACATATTCTTGTGTGTAGAAGAACGCCCACCCACACCCCCACAGTTCGGCACGAGTGCGCGGTACATAGTACATGTCACTAGAACTCACGTGACAACGGCGACTCCGAATCGCTATCTTGGACTAGCTCACAGTCTAGTATTTCCCGCACTTTTTTTTCTCTATCTCAGCGGAGGGTAAAAAAAAACTCTGGGACAACCTAAGGCTATTGTCGACTATAAACGAACGCCAACAGCACCAATACCAGCAACGGCAGCAACAGCAGTAACGCAGCAACAGCAGGAGCAGCAACAGCAGCAACATCAGCACCAGCAGCAACATCTACACCAGCATCAACAGTAACAGCAGACACAGCAGCAGCAACAGTAGCAACAGCAGCAGCAACAGCAGCAGCAACAGTTATCTAACTGGGTTAACACGTAAAGTGAAGCACCAAGGGTGAAATAAACCTTGTCCCTTATATGCTCACCTTCCTTCCCTCCCCACGGTTTGAAAGATGCAGTCATAGTTATCTCCCGTCTCATCCAAGAGATAATGTTACTACTCGTATGTGTGTACGGTATAGTTGTACATACTACAGCAAACAAGAAGACCACCCACATGGAGCAGATGTTGCTGCTCCTGCTGGCGTCGTCCACGATGATGAAGATGATGTCCGGTTCGGACGCCGCGCAGCCGGCTACCAACGAGACTTGCGGCTTCCCCGGGCAGTGCGCCTCCGGGATGGGCTTCCTCGACTCCTTCCCCTGCTCCGACGAACACGACTGCCTCTACCGATGCTCCTCCTTCTCCTCCTCGGAGGAGGAGGAGGAGGAGGGGCCTTGCGCGCTCTACACCTTCTACGCCGACCTGAGGCAGTGCTGGCTTCTCTCCGGCTGCGGCGCCGTGGAGGAGGCCAACTGCCTGGACTGCGCCACCAGCCACGTTGACTGCGACGGCGACGGCGACGGCAGCGACGCCGGAGCAGTCTGCGCGGTGGAGGACCGGTGCGAGGGACCATGGATTGCTTCGGAGGACAGTCCGCACACCAACGAGTGCAGGTAGTTTCCTTTTTAACGCAATGAGTGAGTTTAGTATGTACTAAAAGTCTTTCAACATTCTGTTCCTTGTTCATCCTTTCGCCAGTTTTGGCTGTAACTCTTGCGTAAATTTGCTTCCAGACTTCATTGCCTGGAGCACGACGACTGCCTGTACTACAGCTACGACGAGACCCACTGCAGCCTGAGCGCGAGCTGCGACCGCCACTACCACGACGGCGTGTTCGCCCACTGGGAGAGGACCTGCCCGCAGGCCAACGCCTCCGCCTCGGAGGTGGGGCTCAAGCTGGTGCCGGAGGACAAGCTCCTGGTGGTGGGCGGCCTGGACTCTGCCCGCGGCCCGCTGAGCACCGTCGAGGTGGTCGACCTGTCCGGGTCCGGCCTCGCCTGCTCAGCTCCGGACTACCCTGCCGCCGTCCACGGGGCCATGATCAACTTTGCTGTGGACTACAGCGTCCTGGTGTGCGGCGGCACCGACGTCAACGGTACCGCGTCGACCGCCTGCAACACCCTGTCCAGCAGCAACTGGACGTCCTCGAGCACCACGCCTGTGCTGGAGAGGGCGAGGGAGGGCGTGGCGGCAGTGCAGCTGGACCGCACCCGCTGGTGGCTGACCGGGGGGGGACTCTTCGAGCTGACGTCGTCGGCCGTGCTGGAGCGCGGATACGCGGACGGGGAGGAGGCCTTCCTGCAAGGGGCGGAACTGCCGGACGGTGAGGGAAGAAGGAGAAGGTCCAATATTTTTCCTTAACTTGAGATCTCAGTTTCAGGTCTGCGGGAGCACAACTTGGTGTCTCTGGGCGCCGGCGCCGGCGCCGGCCAGGCCATCCTCCTCAACGGCCGGGAGGACGACGACAGGGTCTGGCTGGTGGTGGAGAGCAACCGAAGCAACTTCACCTTCGTGGAGATGGAGGCGAGCAACCCCAGCCCGAGACTCGGCGCGTTCGCTGGGCTGGCGACAAAGTCTGACGGGACTCGGCAGGCAGGTTCTTATGATGCATCAACGCGGGCTGTACTCTTACCCCCTCCCAAATTTGACTAAAGGCAGAATTTTGGCTTGAAAGTGGCCTTTAATAATTGGATAAAAAGGGTCAAAAGGCAAACTTATTGAGGTTTCCAGCGCCGCCCCCTTCCTCACCTTGAAACTAATCGTCGGCCCGAAAAAACGAAATCCTTGCTACTCCGCCTGCTGCTCCAATGTGTGTCGCTCCTCTTGCAGTTGGTGTTTGCCGGCGGGTACCCGTACACCGAGGAGACCTGGATCCTCGAGTTGGACCGAGAGGACCCCTCGGTCTGGACCCGCGGGCCGGACTTCCCCGTCCCGGCCTACCGGGGCGCCACGGTACAGTACGGATCCGGGTTTCTGGCCGTCGGGGGCGAGGCGGAGTCGGGCGAGGCCTCCGGGGCGATATTCAGGTTCGACCCAGGGGATGCGGGAGGAGGAGGGTCGCCGGGACCGGCCTGGACCAGGCTGGCGGAGGATCTGCAGCTGCCTAGGTCCGACTTCGCGGCCGTCATCATCACGGAGGACTACCTCTCTTGCTCTTGACTTAGTCCATTCAGATTTTTCGATATTAAAGTCCGGCTTGCCATGCTCAATCTCTTTAGTTATAGATCCTCATTCTTTGAGGTCTCTCTTATCCTCTGTAGTGAGATGACATAACTTGAGTCGCATTTGCAACTTACCGAGATAGAAACAGGTCGAATTTGCCATTAAAAAAAAGTACGGTATAGGTATCATGACAACAAATTCAACGTCATTCTACGGTATGTTCCCCGTCCCTGGGGACACCGGATAGTCCACGCAGCCGACGGAGGCCGAGGACAAGGAGCAGAGAGGTAGCGGAGGAGGACACAATCATCGCCCGCCCTTGGTAAGAAAGAACCTTGCGCAACCTCTCTCTCTCACTTCTCCTCGGACTTTCTCTCTTGAGGGACAGAGCAGAGAAGCAGAGGGCCTTTCTCGCTAGCCTCCTTTGAAAGTGGCCTCCACCCACTAGAGAGGAGGAGTGCCACTGCAGCTGATGATGATGGGGAGAGGGTCCACTTTTTAAGCACCAAAAAAATGGGCCAAAGGTGAGAGACACTCGTTGGACTTTTATCTTGTCGGAGACAAGTAACATTGTAGTAGGGTTTAACGGATCGATCCTTTCTACCATATTTGCAGGTGCTGCAGGGCTTGCCCGCTGAAGAAGGAGGAGCTGGACGAGTACGAGTTGCTCACGTTTCTCACCAGGAGAGAGATAATCAAAGCACATGAGAGGTACAGTACATGTGAAGCAGAACTGCAATATAGCAAGAACGGCAGCAGATGGGCAGTAGCAACATCAACATCAACAACTCAGAACTGAACACATTACCTATACTTCATCTTTACACAGATTTTCCAAGTTGGAGTCTGGCCACGTCCCTTCCACCTCCCGCCAGCACCACAGGGGCAGCGCCCACCACTACCACAAGCGGGAGACCCGCATCCCAATCGATGCCGTGGTGTCCGACACCCCCGGGCTGAGGGAGGCCCCCATGGGCGACCGCGTCTGCGCCGCCTTCTCCTCCGAGCGCGACGGGAGGATGAGCTTCGACGACTACCTGGACATGTTCAGCGTCATGTCGGACCGGGCCAGCCCGGAAATCAAGGCTCACTTCGCCTTCGCGGCCTTCGACTTCGACGGCGACGGGGTGGTGGGGAAGAACGACCTGGGCAAGGTGGTGGACAGGCTGTACCACACGAGCGAGAAGCACCTGACGGCGGAGGAGAAGCGCAAGGTGGTCTCTAGGCTGCTGGACGAGATAGACGTTGACAAGGACGGGTTTGTCTGCAAGCCTGAGTTCAGGTTTGCGGTTGCGCGGTGCGCAGACTTCTTCTACTCGTTCAAGCTCTATCTGGAATAAGAGAGTGAGAGAAAAAAGACACCAAGAAGAATTGCCTCCCCTGGTCCTTTACGCATCTGGAAGAAAAGTATCATTCTCATTTCACTGCCTTCATCATCGCCAAAGCAACTGTCTACTTTTCTTGTGATTGGATTTTTTATGATTATTTGTCTCAGAGAGCCCTTAAATTACAGTTGTAAAACAGTGTACAATTAAAAAACACGAAGGAAAATAGTATGACAATAATCATCGATTATACCTAGGTAGAAGCAACATAACATAAGATTGAGAATGAGATTCTCTCGGAGCTACCGTGGCTCAGGTCGGAACGTTGTGGGTAAAATTCTGAACCCATGAAATGTCAGATCAAAGAAAGCAAAAAAAACGTAATTGAAAGGTCAGTTTAGACGTTAAACGGATACATAAAAGCACCTTCTTAGGTTCTTGACTAAACATGCCAGCATTTTCCATGGTCCACCAACGAGATTGGTGATTTTTCTGTTTCCCATGACCACTCGCGATCCTCCTGGAAATGTCAACAAGGGTTCTGCAAAACAGGCATTTGATACCAGGCACTAGGCAGGCAGAGGCAGTATACTTTCACCGACTGACTTGACTTGTCAGGTGACTTGACTGATGCCAGGACCTCTACGTTGTGGTGCCCCTCCTCCTACCCCATGAGGCCCACCGTACCCTTCCGCCAAACCGTCCTCTTCCTCCACCCGAGACACCTGACGCGGTCGAGACAGCCCAGAAACAAGCTTTGCTCGGACAGCAACAACAACAACAACGGCAGCAACGACAACAGCAGCAGCAGCAGCGACTCCATCTTCTCCGCTCCTTCCATCGGGGCCGCCTTCATCCTCTTGGCCTTCCTGGCCAGAGACGCCGTCGCCGCGTTCAGGTTTGGCCATTGTACAGTAATCTCGAAAAAACGTTTCTGCTTAATTGGAGATGTCAGTACTCTGATCCATTAAGTGGTGAAACGTCTCCACCCCTCTCTCTTGTAGACTGTACCGCTCGCAGTTCTCCGAGAAGAAGGAGGAGGAAGAGGACGAGGTGAGAAGGGAGCCGAGGAACACCTCGGTCATCTGGTGAAAGGTGGGCTCTTGGGAACATGGCGGAGAAGAAAGCAGAGGAGGCCAAGAGGCTCAGGAAGCTGCTGGAGGAGCTGGTCAACTCGGGGCAGCCGAGGCTGGACGAACAGACCGTCAAGGAGGTCAAGAAGATCTGCAAGGCAGATCAGGTGAAGGCAGATTAATGTTTTCCTTAACATCTTAACATCTTAACATACCGCATTGTTCTACGTACTTAGGATGCTCTCCCCTTCACGTATGACCTGCTGCTGAGCAACCTCCGTCGGAAGCACTCTCAGGTTCGCGTCTCCTGCCTGCAGGTCATGGACCAGCTCTTTGTCAGGTCCCACGCCTTCAGGCAGCTTCTGTTGGCGGACCTGAAGGAGATTTTGGAGCTGACGATGGAGCCCGACTCGACGGGGACGGAGGACGCGTCGAAGAAAGTAGCGCGGCAGTTGCCGCCCCCGAAGGTGGCGAGGGAGCAGCTGAAGAAGCTCTCGCTGGAGACCGTGAAAGCGTGGACGGAGAAGTTCGGGGAAGGGTACAAGAGGCTCAGCCTGGCGTACAACTACCTGCGCCAGGTGCGGAAGGTGGACTTCAGCGACCTGGAGGCCAGGAGCGACCTGCAGAAGCGCCGCGAAGAGGAGCGGAAGAGGAGGTTGGACAACGTGTGGCGGGAGAGGGTGAGGAGGACCAGGGAGGAGATGGGGGAGAGGTCGGAGGACATGAGGGAGTGCCTCGTGCAGATCGACGCATGTCTGGCGCTTCTGGTCCCGTCGATGGAAGAGCCGGAAGGAGATGGAGTCGTCCAAGATAAAGATGCTGAAGGTATGCTTAGCTTAAGTGTCGTATCCAATGACAATTGTTGGCTGTTGTTTTCTTTAAAGCAGCAGATGTTCTTTTTTTCAATTTTGAGAAATACAATGTTCAAAAGAGAATGCTCCTTAAACTGAAGTATTGTGGCTTTGCAGATGTGGACAGTAGGCAGCACGGCATTTTAAGTCGCCAGCAAGACACTGTATCCATTGACGCCGAAGCCCTTGCCGCCGGACCTTCTGCTGCCTTGAGCAAGGAAGCGGAAGAGGACGACGTCGTCCTGGAGAACCTTCGCGATCAGCACCTGGTCCTCGTCTCTCGCCTGATACCTACAGCCAAGAAGTGGTCCGCCACGCTGGGCAAGGCCGGCGCGGACTGCGGCGCGGACGCCGATCTGCTCAAGCGCGCCATAGACGCCAAGCGCATCCTTGAGGAGGCCCGGGACAGGGTGGAGGCGCTCGGGATTGATCTCCAGAAGAAGAAGAGAAGAAAAGGAGAGAAGGAGAAGGGGAGCGTCGGCGACGACAGCAGCGAAGCCGACGACGACGACGACAATGACTTCATTGAAGTCGGTGATAAGGTACGACACCTCCCCAAATGGTAGGTGAGTCTGATGATGTTGTCCTGACCGGTCAGTCTTGTTCCATCTCCAGGAGGGATATGAGGAATTTGCTGTGGAGGAGGCCGCCGAAGCCGCCGCGTTTGCCTTCGACTTTGCTGAACCGAGACCGTCGACTTCCAGGGGCGATCCAAAAGCTGCCTCTGCGACAAGAGCGTTGTCGTCGTCGTCGACGTCGCTCCAAGAGGGCTCTCTGTCCCGGACAAGCTCTTCGGGCTCCGGAGAGTGGAAGCTAGGACTGAAGGAGAGGGAGGAGGAAGAGGATCCCACCACCTTCTCGGCCACCATCAAGAAGCTCAGGCAAGAGAAGCATCTGGACCTCTCAAACAGGTAAGGGTTTTACTTTGACAGTTGCTACAAGCTGGGCTGGGTTAGTAGGTATGTGTTAATATTCATGCTTATATGACACAGCCTTTCCAAGAAGTCTTTCAAGCCGTCTTCGTCGTCAGCCACATCCGAGTCCTCCGTCCCGACGGTGCCGTTTGACATCGACCTCTACGACTGGGGCGAGAAGAGGGAGCCACAGAAGGTCCTGGTGGACCCGGAAAAGCTCCGCTTCTGGGGCTCGAGCAGCAGCCAGGCGGAAGGGGAGATGGAGGTGCCGGGCAGCCAGGAGACCCGGAGGAAAATCGACTTTTCCGGGCGCTTCGAGCCGGTGGAGTGGAGCTGCCGAGCGCCGCTGCCCAGCGGGAAGCTGTGCCCGAGGAGGGACCGGGTCAAGTGTCCCCTGCACGGCAAGATCGTTGCCAGGTGGGAAGATCAGCGTGGTAATTCCGCAATGCCCAAGTCTAACTTGCCTCTTGCTACGTGTGCAGAGATGCGACGGGACGTCCGTCCAACCTGGAGGACAGGGTCAGGGAGGACGAGGAGAAAGAGAGGAAGGCTAATGAGAACCCGGATTGGCAAGACCCGGAACTGCTCAAGGTGGGTGCCCTGCGTGGTCAAACGATTTGTCCCAATGAAATATAGACGTGTCTCGCGCTCTAGGACTTGGAGGCGGCAACTGGCGTGAATCTGAAGATCCCAAAGAAGGGGGAGCGGCTGAAGAAGAAGGGGAAGAAGCACCCGGGTCTAATCAGCATCAAGGAGGAGACGGACACGGCCAGGAAGAGGCTGGAGAGGAAGGTCTTCAACCGATCCTCTATGAAGAGGGTGGCGGCAACCCTCAACAGACTGGACGCAGTGAAGCACAGGGATAAGTTTGCGGATCAGTTTAACTACGTTTTTACCAGATGAGAGGGTGGCTCTCAGACTAGTCACAATTTGTTGGTGCTTTATTCTGCTAACGAAAATACAGTACGTACATTTTGTTTTATACTTGATCTACGCGCGTACAAAAAAAATTGAATGCTACAAGACGTCATCGTCAAAAGTGCTGAATTGTCTCTCGGTAGGGAATGATGGCCTGTTGGTTGACGGTTGTTGCTCTTCTGCCAAGTCGACCTCGTCCAAGAGTCCCAGCTCCAGCACCTGCATTTTGGACATTTTTTTCCCCAGTAACTTGTACATCCACATGAAATGCTGCTACAAATACCTGAGTGCTGGTAGATGTCCTGTTGTCCTCGTTGCCCATGAACTCGCCCGAGATGCTCTCCTCTTGGTCGCCGTCGTCGTCGTCGATGATGTTCTCAAAGCCGTGGTCGACAATGAACTTGCGCCTTCCGCCGCCCCCCCTGGCGCTGCAGGCGAACATTGTCACGATGAGGGCGGTGAGGAAGACGATGGCGACGGCGCACCCGCTGATGATGAAGGCGTTGGCGTCGCCGCGGCGGAACCACGCGACAATCTTGGCGAAGCCTACAGACTCCTCCGATGTGGTGGTGGTTGATTGTTCATTTGCTGCTGGAGTGGTGGTCGGTGAACCTGTGGATGTGGAGGCTGTTGCCACTTCTGCTGTGCTTGTGGAGGCTGAGGTGGTTGACGTCGTTGTCGTAGAATTCGTAGAATCGCCAGGAGGTGCAGCAGGAGAAGAAGTTGCTGTTTCCTGAATACTTTCTGCCGCAGTTGTTTCTTTAGCAACTGAAACGGTGGTTGATGCCGATGTTGAACTTGCAGTAGGTGGAGCTGTAGTGCTAACAGACATGTGTTTAGTAGCACTAGTGACTGTGGAATCAACGGATGTTGTAATGGTTTGTGTTGCGGTTGTAGTAAAAGGAGGAGGTGTGATGGTCGTCGTAGGAGGAGGTGTGGTGGTGGTTGTTCTAGTCATAGGAAGTATTGTGGTTGTCGTGGTAGTAGTAGAGGTTGTGGTGATAGATATAGTTCCAGTAGTAGTGATTGTAACGGTAGTGGTGGTGGTGGTATTTGTGGTGGTGGTATTTGTGGTGGTAGTAGTTGTGGTGGTTGTCGTCGTAGTTGTCGGGGTTGTCGTCGTAGTTGTTGTGGTAGTCGTAGTCATAGTCGTAGTTGTAGTTGTGGTGGTGGGAGTGACAGAGAGAGCAACGATCTTCTTCCTGGTGGCACCAGACAAGAATCCAAAGACGTACTTCTGGACGACGCAAGTCCAGTCCCCAGCGTCGCTCACGTCCGCCCTGGCCAGGATCACCTTGCACTCGTGGCTGTCGTAGTCGCCCACATAGTGCATTCTGTAAAAAATAGTCCTAACTTTATGATAATGCATTTTTTAACGTATGAAACACCCTTAATTCTCACCTGAAAGAAAGATCGCCGTCGCAGTCTTGCTTCTCCACCTTTCCAGTCTTCCGCTTCCACTCGAAATCGCACCTTAAAGCAGCACATCAAACTCGATTACACAGTACACTGTGCTCTATATTTTTAAGATCGGACGACCGACTGACTTTCTGTTTCCCTTCTTCCAGGTGCAGTACTCGAAGTGGTCGTCGGCCTGGCACCTGAGCGTCACGGTGGCCCCCGGCGCCACCGCCGCCGGTCGGGCGGAGTGGCCCCAGATCTCGAAGGAGGAGGAGGGGGAGGCCGGCAACAGCAGCAGCAACGGCAAAGTGGACAAGAAAGACGACATCACGTTGCTGCGACACCTTTGTGACGGGAACACAATGAAATTCTGAGGAAA
>JAAUYM010043296.1_pt1 | contig 10106 bp, 6 predicted proteins | sample 7278001 | NCBI WGS metagenome assembly JAAUYM01 (sample SAMN14350224, study PRJNA611818) | marine sediment metagenome | isolation source: surface marine sediment (1.8m) | place: French Polynesia: Moorea | collected 2018-08
CACCACATGCTCTGCCAAGACAACGAACCTGGACTGCCAGTGTCCAAGCAGGAAAAAGTTGAAGAATCTGAAAAGGTCAAAGAGGCTAAGGAAGACAATCAGGCTGGAAAATCTCCCAGAGTGCAATCATCATGCCTCAAAGAAAGTTCCAATGAGGTGTCATGGGAGAGCAGCCGTCAAGAGCTGGCCAGGGAAAACGAGGTGGCAGCTGGGGGGGATGGCACGATCACCAATACAGTAGCAGGACTGCAGATGGTTGTCGATGTCAGAGAAAAACAGGATGGTGACCCTTTGGTTGAGGCTGGGAAGCAACACTCTGGAGAGGATGAAGGGGAAACAACGCAAGAGATCCCCATTATAAGCTCGCTGCTGATAGAGTCCACCTTCTTGGAAATTGCATACAAGTGACTAAGTGGCCTTCACAAGAGAATCTGCATGCATTTTTAGATACATATTGCTACTTTATATTTTGTGATCAGGTCTTACCAGGAGCAGCACGCAGTGAAGAAAACAGCACTGGCTAGGAGAAAGGAGGGTTGCACCAAGAACAGAGACAGGTATCTTAACATCAGTACCATCAAGATTCAGCTGGGAAGGTGTGTCATACATCATATATTGTGTGGAGGCAGGTTAATGCTTTTACATCTTGCTTGTTTCAATGGCCAGGCTATGGAAGTCAGTTCGTACATCGGATGAGATGGCCAGCATCGCCCGGAACCTGGACCGCAATGACTTCTCAGGGCACCACGAGCGCATCCTCTTTGCCATCCTGTTCAAGGTCATCAGGGATGAGAAGCTGAAGGAGGAGGATCCAGAGAGGGAGGTCAGGGTCAAGACTGGTCGGAGGGAGGAGGGGGAGCAGCAGGAGTCCAGCCCATATGGGTTGACTGTAAAGCAAAAGAAGGTGACAATATTTTATACGTACAGTAGTTCCAACTTGTGTCCAATATACGCACACTGTTACAGACTGGATGTTTTTTCACGTACTGAGTCTATTCGACTGGTTGACAAGGAACTCTGAGCACCTGAAGTCAGTTGTGCCACGATTCGCCACCTACCTGTACTACAGCATTTTTGAGGGAGACCGCCTATACAACATGAAGGGCTTTCAAGCCAGGAATGTTGTCACCATGTACCTCTGCGAGTCCCAGGAACCACATATTTGTGTGCATCCTCTTGGTTGTAAGTGTTTGCAGACACTGGTACATTTAAAATGACCACTGTGCAATCAATTGTACACGTCATTACATCACACAGGTCTGGCCCCAGATTTTTTTTTGGACTGGCTATCGGACCCAAGAGGCCTTCCAGGGGGGTCTGCTTGACCCGTGCATGGACACAGTCATGTGGTCAATATTTAACACTGGCCCTGCAACCAGCCTCAGAGATCTGAAGGTCGGAGAAGCCAAGGTGCGCATTGGAAAGGAGTGCTGCATTCGTCCCCCCCCAGGGCATCAGGGCCTTGGACCACTGTGCCAAGCTCCCGAGGCAGGTTCAGTTGAGGCCAAGAGACGAGGACTTCAAGGCCTCCACCTCCCGTGCCCTCGTTCTGCTCAGCAGGTCGCAAGACTACCGCTGGACCCTCAACCACCGATCGTCAACTCTCTCCTGGAGCTCTTCAAGAAGGAGACTGATGCCATCGCAGACTGCAACAGCGGATCCGGTGGTAACGAGGAGTCTCACAGGCTGATGCTGCTCTGGATCATTGAGCTGTTGGGTAAGGTGGCCCAGTGGATGCACGTGATCAGTGCATCACCCCTCTTTACAAGAGCATAGAGGGCTTCCTGGTGGACGCTGGGGATGCCAGGATGGAAGATGCCCGTCTGAGGGCTCTGCTCGGGTGTGGCCACCACCTGCAGGCGCAGGTAGCCATGTTTCTGTCTCAATGGAAGCCGGGGTTTTCTCCTTTCAGGGAAGAGACAATGAGGGCCGTCTGCGACTTTGTTGGAACCAGGAGGAGGAAGTTCGGAGAGAAGACCATCTCAGTGCAGAGGAAGAAGAAAATATTTGCCCATTGAAAAGAAGTGTTATGGAAAGAAGGAGAATAAAGCAGTTGTGATATTTTAACACCCTTATCTTGTGGTAAAAGGTTAATACATACAGATAAAGGCAAACTCCAAAGATGTGTTCGCAGTAAATACTAATAAAATTAAAGTGTGGTAAATTGATCTGAGTCATCAGGCCTTGGTACACCATAGTGTTGTCTGACAACATTATGGTGTGCGTAAAAACACAAAAAAGAAACGGCAACCTTATCCTGCTTAACAATAAGAGGGATACTTGATGTTGACGACATTGCAGTCTAGTAGTATGCATATTGTATTATATTTTTAGCCGATTTTTTTTACTAAAAGAAAAAAGATAGTACAGATAATAGAGTTTTTTCAATACAGTATCTGTCTACACTGTACTGTATTACAGTGAGAAGCCTGAGGAGAAAGAGAGAGACCAAACCATGGTACAGTATTTTGTAGCAGACAGCAGCACCCACCAGTAATGGCGTTGGCATTTGAAAGAGCTTGCTCTGGCTGGGGGCTTGAGTTACCCTGGCTGGGGGCAGATGGATGGAAGAAATGCATACAGACACAGGCGGCGCGGGGGAGGGGGGGTGGCTGCTGTTTGGCTGTGTTGCGAATTACTGCTAGGGAGGATAGGCTTGCCAGATGAGCTATTTTTTACATTATATTTATACCATCTCATCTATATAAATTGCTCTGTGGGACATGAAATTTCAATAATCATTGAGTTTCTTAAAGTTTTTCGAACTTTGGTGTGCTTACTGGGTAGCTATGTCCGTCTTTCTGAGACCTGGCAACTCTGATAGAGAGACGGAAGAGAAGCAGACGACGTTCTTGAGTGACTGGACTGAGCCAGTGCCAGACCAAAGCAAAGCAAATTCAAAGCCCGAGGACCCGCAACTTTCCGACGATCTCGACCGAGTTCGGAGTCACCCAGTCGGCAGCGTGAGGATGGAGAAGGCCGGCACCGTCATCAGGCGCTCCGGGGTCCGCCTGCGCACCTCCCTGGGGGGGTCGTCGCACGCGGACCTGCAGATGGCCATCGGGCAGCTCAAGGACGCCAGGGCCACCCACAGGGCCTTCCTGCAGTCGGAGGCGGCAGCCTGGCAGGACCTGACCAAGTGGGCTCTGAGGGAGTGCGAGGAAGTCGGGGGAAGGGCCATTCAGGTTGGACGAAAGAAATACTAACGTACATCGTAGTAACAAGACAATTGACGTATTTTCCTCCCCCTTTTCTTAGGATACCCTTGTCCAGATTGGCGATCTTGCCGCTCTCTGGGCCGAAGCGCAGAGGGAGTCCAACGAGGCCCTGCGCGAGTTCAGGCGCAGCTTCGAGATGGTGCTGGAGGGAGAGCGCGGCGTGGACGCCGCCAGGGCCGCCCTTTGCGCCGCGGAGGCTAGGGAGGCGCGGGCCAAGAAGGACCTCAAGAAGGCGGCGAGGAGGAAGGCGGCGCAGGCGGAGCTAGCGGAGCTGACCGGGAAGCTGGAGGCGGCAGAGAGGGAGCGCCAGATGGCGCAGCTGGAAGTGGCGGACAGAGTCAGGGAGCACGGAGTGATCAGGACGGTCAGGGTGAGGGAGGGGCTGCTCAAGCTGGCGCAGGCGCAGATGGACTCTGCGCAGAAGTGCGAGACGCTGTTCGGTGCGGCGCACTTCGTGGCGGAGCAGATGCCGGACGTGAGCGACGCGCACGACGTGGCCGACGTCAAGTACACCGGGTCGGGGGCGGCCATGCGCGCCGTGCAGACTGCCAAGGACAGAGTCAACGGCTTTAGGAGGGTGCGCCGCAGCCTCGGCGCCGCTGCCGCCGTCGACCCCCTGGACCCGCCGCCGCCCTACTCCGAGGAGGTGCCGACGACCCACTGCCACCTCTCCTCGCCCCCGTCCACCGCCTCTTTCCACGTCTCCTCCTGCTCCTCGTCGTTCTCGGCACACCCCTCCGCGTCCGCGTCCGCGTCGGCGGCCACCACGCCCCGGAGGAACTCCTCCCTGCCGTTTGGGGCGGCCTGTCTCTCGACATCCTCCTCCTCCTCCGTCAAGTCTCCCCCGTCCTCGGACCTGGCCACCTTCGAGAGGGAGCGTTCGAGGTCTCCGGAGGAGGCGCGGTTCCTGTTCGGGCCAACCCCACCTCTCCACGACCACAGTCGCGTCCCTCCCCGATCTCCTCCTCTTGGCGCCGACGGCGAGTCGTCCGCCGATGGGGAGGAGCTGGCCAGGCTGGAGGGGTGCATCAACGACCTCGATCTACACAAGAGGTGAGGTGGGATCGCCGACTCGGAAGAAGAACTCTTCACAGTGCCATATATTGCTCAAGAGATTATTATCATGTAGGAATGTGCATCATTTTTATACATATAATCACGCACTACATACTACTATATATCATCAATTGTGCTTGTCAGTGTAGTATTCTTTTAATCTTTAATGTTTGTCTTGAATTACTTTTTAATAATAAAAGGCGTATTGTTTATTAAGCATTGTTGCTTTATTTGCACGCTGTGGCGAGGAAGGAGATTACAGCAGTCTCCATTTTATGAATCTCAAAATTACGATCAATATCGGAATTACGACATGTGTAACTACATGTCTGCTTTTAATATCTCTTGATTTTACGATCTGAACGTCTATTGTACTGTAAAAGTTCTGCTGTTGATCAAAGATATTGAAAAAAAAAAAGATTCTATTACGTAGATTTCAAGATCGACTCTTGCAAGCGTATCTCTGCTCACTGCCTCTTTATTTCTTCAATATACATACTACACAGTAGTACAAGTTTGGCATCCTTTTAATTTGTTTCGCATTCAGTTACAATATAATTGATTATGGGGGGGGATGGCAAAAGCAAAACTCATAGAGAAGACCAAGGGCCTTTGGCTCCACGGTGCCGCTAAGGCGTCGGGAGTTGCATTTTTGAGACAAAAATCGAACACATCGGTAACAGAGTTATTTCTTTCGCGAAAAAAAATCCCTGATTGCGATACTGCGTACTGCTGATAATTGTACAACATTCAGTGTAGTATAGTAAATTGTGGGTAGAAGACACCGCCCGAATCTGTTTTTATCACGGTTCCGTCACGGCTGCTACTGGCAATAATTGGGGGAAAGGGAAAGAAAAGAAAGCTAGCATGACTGCCATAGAGGCCCTTCACCGGTACGTAGTAGCTTGGAGGGAAGAAAAGATTACAAGAATTGGAGGGACGGGGAGGGAATTAGGAAAAAAAAAGCAAAAAGTTAAAGTCCACAGAGTTTCTGCTGGCTTCTCAATACGAGTTAAACATGCCTGCATCATCAAGAGCCCATTCGCAAAAAAAAGGAGATCCTCATTTACAAAAAAAGATGCTGTACAGGTGAAGAGAGAGAGCGAGAGAAGCTTCTCCTCCGGTGGTAGAAGAACCTCTCTCAGCGGAGCAAGATTCCAGCTGCTGCCTGGAGCGCCTGGCCTCCTCCTCCCACCGCGGGAGCGGGAGCGGGAGCCGGAGCCGGAGCCGGAGCGGGCGCGGGCCCCCTGCGGGTCTCCCTGAGCAGCCTCTTTCCGTGCCTGGTCTCGTGCTTCACCAGGTGGTCGGAGCGCACGAAGCGGTGGCCGCAGATGGCGCAGGCGAAGCGCTTCTCTCCGGTGTGCGCGCGGCGGTGGCGGGAAAGCTCGTCCGACCGGGCGAAGCGCTTGTCGCACCCACCCACTGGGCAAGTGTACGGGCGCTCACCTACGTAGGCACAGGCAGGAAAGGAGGGAGGAAAACAGAAATCAAGAGGACATACTGGTACAACAGGATAGAGCGAATGGCTGTTACGGTAGTACTAGTATACTCACCAGTGTGGTTCCGGTAGTGAGCCTTGAGGTGGGACGACTTGAGATAAGTCTTCCCACACCCCGGGTGGTCGCACACGTAGGCCCTCTCTCTCTTGTCGTTGGGCATCTTCTTGGGCTTGGAAGTGCGATAGAAGTTGTTGAAGGCGTCGGCCACGGCCGCCGGGAGTGACGGAGCCGGAGACGACGACGACGACGACGCCATCGCCGCTGCCGACGACGACGCCATCGCCGCTGCCGACGGCGCCGTTGCCGCCGGCCCCGGGTCGTTGAGCACGATCAGGGCGGGAACGATCCGGTGCCCTCCGCAGAAGCCGGAGGCGCCGGCGCCGCAGCCGCCGACGGCCGAGATCTCGCGCTCGTTCGTCAGGATGGTCATTCCGTTGGCCAGGCGGGTAACCGTGGTGGGACTGTTGCCGTTGTCGTCTCCTCTGTTTGCGTGGGGTGCCAGTGCTGCTGCCGCGGCGGACAGGGCGGCCTGAAAGACAGCCGACTCTTCCTCCGCTTTGGTCGATGACTGATGACGGACGTCGTCGGCCTCCCTCTCCTCCTTTGGCGGGCCCTGCGTCACCCTGGTCGAGGCTGCGGGACTCGAGAGAAGGCGGCCGACGTTGTCCTTGTTGCTATTGTTGCTGCGATGCTGCTGACCTCCGATGTTCTTCCAGCCTTCCTCCTCCTCCTCCTGCCTTGGCGGATCCGTCGTCTCCTTCTTGAGGCACAGCGGCTCCACCTGCTCCCCTCCCTGGCCCATCAACATCAGCATCGTCGGGAGGCTGCTGGAGATGTCTTGCGGGGCGGAATTGACACGCCCTTCGTCGCCTCCGGCGCAACTGCGCTCGCGGTCGGTGTTCTTGGTCACCACCCAGATCTCGTCGGTGTCGGCAAAGTTGGAGGCCTGCGGAAAGTCCTGCACCTCCTTCACCTCGAACACCACGTGCTCCCTCCTCGCCCGTCTGGACCCGGCCATCGAGAGGTCCTCGGCAAAGCTCTGGTCCTCCTCTTGGTACTCGCAGTTGCTGCTGTTCATCGACGTCTCCTCCTTGGAAGGGGACTGCGGCGGGGTCATGGGGGAAAAGCGGTCCAGAACCTGTTGGTGGTGGTGGGGATAAAGGTGGGGTTGATAAACCATGGCTATGAGAAAAAAAGTATTTCTCCGTTCTCACCTGCGGCATGCGATGTCTCCCAGACGGGAGGAGGACGGTGGTCGTGCCGGCCGTCTCGACGGACTGCCGCGCCTTCGCCTCCGCGTCCATGTCCGCGTCCTCATCCTGGTCGCAGCCGCAGTCGGACGAGGGCGGAGTCTCTGGACCGGAGTAGGAGCTCCAGAGGGAGGCCAGGCGCTTCTTCATGTGCAGAAGAGACATCCTGAAAGGATCTGCAGACGAAAAACAGGGGGAGGAGGAAAGAAAGGTCATATGCACTGAAATACAGCAATGTTAAGCGTATTGTCATCACGATTTTCCATTTAAATGGTATTGTACAGTACGGTACATAATGTCCATTAAAAAAGTCAATACCTCGCTTCACTACCTTGATGTGCTTAACAGAGCTTTTTAATATGGCAAAATTACTGCCTTTCTGGAAGTGCAAAGTACACATTAACATAATTTTTTAAATATAAATCTATGTGAAACCGAGTATTCAGTTTCTGGGTGGACATGCTGTACCTTACCGTATATTATAACTTGTGGTATGATAACGGGAACACATTAAGGCAGGGCTCGGAGTTGAAAGGCGCGCGCTCTAGCTGGCAATTTGGCGGGTCCGATGGGACTGCCCTTAGCAACGGGGAAGAGCTTCATATACCTATGTACGGTAAGCAGCCTCAGGGAGTGAGTGTAGTACAAAGGAACGTACGCTTGCCCTTCCTCCTCCTCCTCCTCCTCCTCCTTATCCTTCAGGGGTTGCTCCTTCCTGTCCGGCTACTTTAACTCAAGTACCTCCTCGTCCTCCTCCCTTCCTTTTGTTGCGGAGGGGGGGTGAAGGAATGGGGAGGGAGGGCGAGAGAGAATTCTTTATGTAATGGCGCGCTGCGTAAACTGCGGGAGGAAGGGGAGATCACGTAAGCAACACGTGAATTCTTCCCAAAGGGGTGGAGGGATCGCCAAAGGCCGGCCTGATGCAAGCGGCAGCCGTTCTTGCTATCGACAACACGAGCGCGCTTGCCATGCCAGTAGCAGTCCGGGGCGGAAGGTGGGGGGGGGGATCAGGTTTGCCAATTGGGATGTTTGATAGCCAAAGATACCTGGCACATTTTAAAAGTGCTTGTTCCTAGCTTAAGCTTATTCTTTGCAACATTTTTTAGATTTTGCCACACTAAAAGGTGGCAGTTTTACGTCCTGAAATTGGGCATGTTGCCTTCCACAAAAAATTTCCAACACTGATATACCAGCTGGCAACCCTGTTCCCGTGTGTGTGTAAGACAGACTTCAGACTGCGTTGTTTGCTATGTATACGTACCTATGTACAGGAGGGGGATACACTGCCTTCGTGCATTCATACATTGGGAGAGTAGCACGCATGGGCCTCGTGGCTTTTTTGTCAAGTATTATTGAGCTGACATAATGCCACCCACGTCCCATATTTCATAAGCCGTTTCCAACACAGCATATCCACGAAAAGACTGAAAACTTTTTCCTTAATGAAACTAAAATTTATTTGAATAATTTCTGGCAATGTAAAATATTTTTAAAGGTTATTATAAAACTCATTTTGTACAAAAAAGTTAAGCACTGTGCAATTCTATAAATACTTTATTATCTACCTGCTGTAACAGCAGTATGTACACACTAGCTGCGCAGAAGAGTCTCGACCTCTCCGGCTCAAAGGCCACACACACATGTGAGTGAGTGGGGTCCATAATTTTTTTTTTCACTCCGTCCCATCGTGTCAAAGATTTTTGACAGAAATGCTTTGCGGATGAGAAGGGCGGACAAACCCACTGATGCGAAATTAAAGTAGTACAAAGTACAGCTACTAGTATACTTCTATAAGCGTGCCCCTTCAAACGGGTCGTTGACTTCGTCCACCAAGGCTCCTTCCTTCTCTCCATTGAGGCTCTATCTCGGGCTCAGGCAAGCTCATGGCGAAGCAAGACATACGAAACAAAATCTTTGCTCTCAAGTTTGAACCTATTATATCATTTTAATCTAACAAAAGTAAGTTATCAAGAGGCCTTTAAAATGACTTCTGGCAAGTGTCAAAATAAGCAATTAGGTTAGGTAAGGTAAGCTTAGGAAATCACTAAAAGTTATGGCATCTTTGCGCTACACGTTACTCCCACGACCAAAGCACGGTAGTGCTGTACCTGTTAGGGAATCATGAATGCGACGATTTCGTGGCTGCCAAGGACACGCGCAGTGGGGAGGGAGTGGGGGCCTAATCGAACGGCTAGTCGTCCGTCACTAGCTTGCGTGTCTCTACATAACAATAGCCTAGTCTGGTGCTAGTAAACAGACTGAGCTGCATGTGAAGGCGGGCGGACGGTGCCCTGCTCGCACTGCTCCCTCCTCTTTTCCTCCCATGTACCTTGTACTAGTACAGACCGTCCTCAGCTTGCCCCCCCCCCTTCCTCCCCTCCGCCCCCAACACACACTGTTGCTATTTCACGAGATGAGAGCGTGATATGCGAGATGGGTTGGTAGGTATCGGCAACGGAGGGCAGATCTCTTGGGTGGGTGGTGGCGGGACAAAGGGGCATACTATTTTTTTTTGCGGACAGGGCCAGCGCTGGATTGCAACCGCCCAAAAAACAGGCAAGTCACATGTGGAAGACGTGAAATATTAAGACAAGTGGCTATGCTTCCCTCTGGCTGGCTCATTGCTCTACCCAAGTGGCCAAAAAGGAAATTTCGAATGGCCTTCTGCAAGTGCAGTTTTATGTCAAGTAAGATCGTGGTGCTCAGGTAAGTTGTTCTAGTATACGCATACCCAAAAAAACCTATCTAGACACATGAGAAAAAGAACCTTAGTATTCCTAGCAAATCCAATTAAGGCGGAATTGGCAAGCGGAGAATATCAGTCCTTTTTCATCTATGTACCTACCTCTGCAAAGAAACCCAACCGACCGACCACATTTGATATCGCGATTTTTTTCGTGTGTGTGAGGAAGAGGTGGAGGAAGAGAATGGAGACTTGATGCGGCGGGCCAACAGGTGCATTTTTTCCTATGTATAGTTGTTCTGTCGACTTGACTAATTTTTATCTCCATAACATGAATTACTATCAAATGCTAGGAATCAGCGAAAAAAGCCTCTTGTGTAAAAAAGTTGTAAAATTTCCA
>JAAUYM010148123.1_pt1 | contig 10105 bp, 12 predicted proteins | sample 7278001 | NCBI WGS metagenome assembly JAAUYM01 (sample SAMN14350224, study PRJNA611818) | marine sediment metagenome | isolation source: surface marine sediment (1.8m) | place: French Polynesia: Moorea | collected 2018-08
ATAAATACCAACTGCAGAATACAGTCAAGGTAGACATTGACTGAAAGCTTGATTACAGTCGCTTCGCATTCAAAGTTTGTGGAAGTTTCATATCATCTGTTAGATTTGTGAAAGCTAACTGCCAACCATTTGCTAGGGTTAAAACTTTTCCTTCTGGAGTATCGGTTTGTTCAACTACTTCTTCTTCTAGGTCTTTTTTAGCAACGTAGACCGATAGATGTCCTAAATTATTTTTATGTAACATTACTTTCATGAATTTTTACTCCTACTCTGAATAAATCAATGATTTTTTTTGGTCTTCTTTGCTAGGATTTTAGAATCAAAGGCATCGAGCTAACTGTTAAGTACTAACCGCCTCTAATTCTTTTTTGCGACAGCCAATTATATAGCCCCTCTCGATAATATGTACGGCATAGATATAGGAAGTTTGTAGATAAGTTCCAATGCCGACAACGTATCCTTCTTCCCCTTTTTTAGCCAGGGTTTCTCCGATATCTTTACCGGGGAAAGTTCCATCATTGCGAATCAACTTTCGCAATTTAACTTTCTGTTCAAGTTCAAAGACTGGCGGTAAATCTAGTTCTAGTTCATCCAATTGCATTGGCAACGATCTCCTGTGGAACTAAGTTAAGCAATTCTTCAATAGTGAGGCTTCTTTTTACCTGTACCGATAAATTTCGGACGGCAGTTAGAAGCGATCGCGTTTCTTTTCTGGTGAGGTTAATCCCTCTTTCCTGAAGGAGATTGGCAATGAGATGGCTACCAGAATGTTTGCCTACGACTAACTTTCTTTCCCAACCCACTTCTTCTGGGGTAAAAGCCTCATAGGTAGAAGAATTTTGTAAAATACCATGGGCGTGAATGCCCGATTCATGGGTAAAGGCATTTTCCCCGACAATTGCCTTCCAGGGAGGTAGGGCACAGCCAGAGGCATTGACTACAAACTCCGATAATTCGCGAAATCTACGGGTTTCGATGCCGATATCGATGCCGTAAATCCGCTTGAGAGCCATTACCACTTCTTCTAAGGCTGCATTACCTGCTCTTTCCCCCAAACCATTGACTGTAGTATTGACCGACAATGCTCCTGCTTGTACCCCAGCTAAGGCGTTGGCTGTTGCCATGCCAAAATCATTATGGGTGTGCATCTCCAGGGGAATCGATAACTGAGAGACGAGTTGGCTGACTCTTTTATATGTAGTCAAGGGGTCGAGAATACCGACGGTGTCGCAGAAGCGAAAACGGGAAGCACCAAAATCCTGGGCAGCTAGGGCGACATCAAGTAAAAAGGCTTGATCGGCACGGGAAGAATCTTCTCCACCAATGGCTACATATAAACCATGATCGAGGGCAAAATTAATACTATCCCGCAGGCGATCGAAGACTAACTGACAATTGCCTTGAAACTTAACCCCAATTTGAATTTCAGAAACAGGCACAGATATATGTACTCTAGTCAAACCACAAGCTAGAGAAGCCTCAAGATCGGAGCGCAAGGCACGATTCCAGCCTGTAATTTGAGTACGAAGCTTGAGACGAGCAATAGCGGCGATCGCTTCTGCTTCCGAACCACCCATTGCGGGAATACCTACTTCCAACTCATGTACGCCAATGGCATCCATTAAGGCAGCGAAAGCAACTTTTTCTTCAACGGTAAAGGCAACTCCCGCCGCTTGTTCACCATCCCGCAAGGTAGTATCGTTAATTTGAATTTGACTCATAGCACTACACCGTGTTGCAGTTATCAGTTATCAGTGACCAGTTATCAGTTAATAACCAGCCACTATTACTGTTGCTCTAGGCAGACTTAACAAATGCCAAAGTGAGACTATCTTCGGCAAGGAAGTGATCGAGGTGGAAAGCTCTTTCTTCAGTAGCTAAGAGGATTTGCTCGTATAAATAACGAGTGGCGCGATCGCCAACACTTTCAGCTTGGGCTGCTTGACGACGAATTAAGTCAATAATTGCCTGTTCTGCTGCTAAATCGTTGACAATCATTTGACGAGCATTAAAAATGCCATCTTCTTCTGGAGTAAAGCAGCATAATTCCGCTAACTTAGCCAAGCTAGCTACAGGAATGCCACCCAAACCGTTGAGACGTTCCCCAAGTTCGTGGACATGATTGGCAACGGCATCATAACTTTCTTGAAAATATTGATGGAGAGAATAAAATTCTGAACCGTTCACCACAAAATGATGTTTTTGGTATTGAAGGTAAAGAGCCTGAAAACTAGCTAGGGCAAGATTTAAGCCTTCGCAAACAGGAATCACTACCTCTTTTCCCAAACCAATGGGGTTGTTACCAACTTGACCGAAAGACTGAACTAATGTTTGTGTCATGATTTTTCTTGTAGTAAGTGTCGATGTAACGATGAATCGGGACGATCCGCGATCGTTTCAATAACAGAGGGCAAAAAAATTATTTTTTCTTCCCTACTCTGTTATGTCTTCCCTCCCGTGCCGGGATCGTCTGATGAAATGCGTCCATCTCTGAATCCGAGCAGGTTTGCCAACACCGCTCTAACCAATCAACTAATTCTTGGCGAGGAGCAACAAATTGTTGGACAGTACTGCGAACTAAAATTGCATGAATGCAGTTTTCCACCCCGCTCCATAGCGAACCATCATCGGGACACCAACAGGGAATTTCTAGTTCTTGGAGGCGACGATAGACGCACCAGCGAGTGCCGGGAGGAATTTTTGCTACCTGAGTGATTATGGCATCAGGATAGAATGAAGATGGTCTAAACATAATTCTGAGGCTGAGGTTGCGCTAAATTCTGTATCTGTTGTTCCAATTGCTCGATCCGGTCGAGTAAAGAACGAATTACTTTGGCTTCTATATCGGGTAATTTGCCATGTTCGAGAGGGCAGCCATGACCAGTACGAGAAATAATCCGACCAGGAACTCCTACCACCGTGCAATCATCGGCTATGTCTCGCAACACCACTGAACTTGCGCCAATGCGGACGTGACTGCCAATACGGATATTGCCTAAAACTTTTGCTCCAGCCCCCACTACAACATGGTTACCCAAAGTTGGATGCCGCTTGCCACTTTCTTTCCCCGTTCCCCCCAAAGTGACATTTTGATAGATCAGGCAGTAGTCTCCCACAATGGCAGTTTCGCCGATAACGACTCCCATACCATGGTCAATAAATACTCCCCGTCCGATCGTCGCACCAGGATGGATCTCGATGCCCGTGAAAAATCTGGCTAGATGGGAAAGAAAACGCGGGAAAAAAGGGATTTGCTGACGAAGCAGCCAGTGGGCAAGGCGATGTAGGGCAAGGGCGTGTAAACCAGGATAGCAGCACAATACTTCTAACCAGTTACGCGCAGCAGGGTCGCGCTCAAAAATGATTTGAAAATCCGCTTGCAGTAAGTTTAACCAAGAAAAGAAAGTAGCTGCTTTGGGCTTCTTTTCTTTGCTCCACTCTCGGTTTGTTGTAAAAGTAAAAGGCTGCACCATGGTTTGGGGAAGGGGCGATCGTACAAAGCTGATGTCACTGTTTATATCAGTTGCCCTGTATGGTGGTGCGGACAGGAAGGAAGATTATGTTGATTAAATTTATTAAGGCTGCACTCAGTCGAGCGCGATCTTTACAGATAGGGAAACAATCGAGTTAACAAAAATTTTTTGAGGTAGGGGGTCGGGTATTTTAAAAGTAGGGTTTGAGTATTTGCGGGCAAAGGGACTTTTATTTCGGTACTCAACCTCAAACTCTAGATAGATAAGGAAAAAAGAGCAGTTATTCAAAGACTCGATCGCGACGGAGCGTGTACTCAATTATTAAGCAACAATCAATCAGTCAAAATCTAGATACAGCAAGCTTTTTAGCTCTTTCAGGTCTTTAAATTTAGAGCAAATATACGCTTATCAGATCGCCTCAAAAAAAAATGTTAATTTAGATACGGATTCGTCATTATTCAATTCCGCGAGAAAAAAATTGAATTCCGTGACAGCACTGGAGAAGCTCTTTTTATCTGCTTACTCCAGTTTTTTATTTCCATTAACTGAACCTTCTGCCTCCTGCCCTTTAACTTCTGCCTTCCCGCCGAAGGCGGATAATCGCTGGCGACACAGATCATATCTAAAGCGAGTACTCAAAATACCGAACCCCTCCAGCAAAAATACTAGACCTCAATCCCAAAAATACTAGCCCCCAGATCCTAAAAAAATTTTTTCTCCCCATCATTAGAGGCTTTGAGCCTGCAAGTACATTTCTAATCAATCCAATAAATCTAACTCACTCAAGTTTTCCCCCTTGCCCAAAAAGTGGGTGATATAACTTCTATAACGCTCGGACATCTGAAATCTCAAACTCGCTAATTTGCCTTCGAATCCATTCAGAGTTCAGCATTCAGCATTCAGCATTCAGCATTTTTCTCCTTACTAACTCGCTCGCGGAATTCAATTCAATGTCACCAACTAGCAATACTCTGACTACCGAACCAAAGACCCAGTCAGCCGAATCCCAATTCAAAACCAAACTAAAAAAGTCTTCTCAAGGCTGCGGCTGTAGTTCGACCACACCACAACAGATCGATCCTAAAATCCAAGAAAGGATTGAAAAACATCCTTGCTACAGCGAAGAGGCACATCACCACTATGCCCGGATGCACGTTGCAGTTGCCCCTGCTTGTAACATTCAGTGCAATTATTGCAATCGCAAGTATGACTGCGCCAACGAAAGTCGTCCTGGGGTAGTTAGCGAATTGCTTACCCCCGAAGAAGCAGCACACAAAGTCTTGGTAATTGCTGGCAAAATCCCGCAGATGACAGTTTTGGGAATTGCTGGACCAGGCGATCCTTTAGCCAATCCCAAACAAACTTTCCGCACCTTTGAATTAATCGCAGACAAAGCACCCGATATCAAACTGTGTTTATCTACTAACGGGTTAATGCTTCCCGATCACGTTCAACGGATCAAAGACTTAAACGTCGATCACGTCACGATCACAATTAACATGGTTGACCCCGAAGTGGGGACAAAAATTTATCCTTGGGTTCGCTTCAATCGCAAACGCTACAAAGGCACAGAAGCCGTCCAGATTCTCCACGAACGTCAGATGGAAGGCTTACAAGCGCTCCAAGAAAACGATATTCTTTGCAAAGTTAACTCGGTCATGATTCCGGGGATTAACGATCAACACTTAGTTGAAGTAGATGAGGTAATTAGATCTAAGGGTGCATTCCTCCACAATATAATGCCCCTCATTTCTGCTCCAGAACACGGTACCTACTTTGGTTTAACTGGACAAAGAGGTCCAACTCCCAAAGAACTCAAAGCCTTACAAGATCAATGTTCTGGCAACATGAAAATGATGCGTCACTGCCGTCAGTGTCGTGCTGATGCCGTCGGCTTACTTGGTGAAGACCGTTCTCAAGAATTTACTAAGGAGAAGTTCTTAGAGATGACTCCAGAATACAATCTGGAAAAACGCCAGGAAGTTCATGCAGGGATCAAACAGATTAAAGATGCCATGAAAGCTGCCAAAGAAAAAAGAGCAGCCAAGAAAAAACAAAGAGGAGAGAAAATCCTGGTTGCAGTAGCAACTAAAGGCGGGGGAGTTGTTAACCAACACTTCGGTCATGCTAAAGAATTCCAAATCTTTGAAGTAGATGGTGTAGAGGCTAAATTCGTCGGACACCGCAAAGTTGACCATTACTGTCAGGGAGGTTACGGCGAAGATGCAACCTTAAACAATATTATTGGTGCAATTAAAGATTGCAAAGCCGTACTCGCTTCTAAGATTGGAGATTGTCCTCAAGGAATGCTGCGGGAAGCTAGTGTAGAGCCAGTTCAAGGCTACGACACCATTGATACTTTGGCTTTGAAATTCTACGAACAATTCAAACAGCAAAAATAATTGGAGTAGGACGATGACCCTTAACACCAGCCAAACTAACTTCAGGAGCGATCGCTATTGGTTTGAAGATTACCAAAGGGTGACGAAAGAACAAAATAGTAGTTTTTTTGCCACTCACAGCCTTTGTACTAATTGTTCTGACTATTACGATATCCCTCCTTGTCAAACTAACTTTACTACTGATAGTGGTTGCTTCCCTAGCCTGATTAGCTCAGAGCAAAATTAATCGGAGTAAGGTCATGACTTACACCATTACCGACCAATGTATCGCCTGTGAAAAGTGTTTACCTCTCTGTCCTACAGGGGCAATCGAGAAAAACAATAACGGCAAATTCTCTATCGCTCCTAATCTCTGCAATGATTGCCTTGGTTCCTATGGAGTCGCTCAATGCATGGCAGGCTGTCCCACCTTTAATGGTTGCACCCCCACGGTCTCTAGTTTGATTAAATCGGCTAGGACAACTAGCACCAACTATTGGGATAACTGGTTTACAACTTACGACCGCCTGATCTCCAGACTGAGAGCCAAACAAGAAACCCAATACTGGCGGCATTGGTTTGATACTTACTCCCAAAAATTAGACCTTCTACTACATACTTAAAACCCGATCGATGTCAGAAGTCACGGAATATTGAATGGGGAAAGAGCAATGAACGACTGCATTTATCTCGATAACAACGCCACAACCAAAATAGATGATGAAGTTTTAGCAGCCATGCTGCCCTATTTAACCATCTATTACGGCAACCCTTCTAGCATGCATACATTTGGCGGACAAGTTGGTCGGGTAGTAAGGGAAGCCAGAAAACAAGTAGCATCCCTTTTAGGGGCCCAAGATTCAGAAATCGTCTTTACAAGTTGCGGTACAGAAGGAGATAATGCAGCCATTTTTGCCGCACTGAAAGCCCAGCCTGACAGACGACAGATCGTTACTACCCAAGTAGAACATCCCGCTGTCCTCAATGTTTGCAGATATTTAGAAAAACAAGGTTTTACGGTTACTTATCTATCAGTTAACTCTCAAGGACAGATTGACTTAGATGAAGTAGAAGCAGCAATGACTGGAAATACCGCCTTAGTCTCGATTATGTATGCCAATAATGAGACTGGTGTGATCTTTCCAGTGGAACAAATTGGACAAATGGCGAAGGAATACGGTGCCATCTTCCATGTGGATGCTGTCCAAGCCATTGGTAAAGTTCCTTTAGACATGAGCAACAGCACCATCGATTTGTTGACTTTATCTGGTCACAAAATTCACGCCCCCAAAGGCATCGGTGCATTATATGTGCGTAAAGGAACAAGATTTCGTCCTCTGTTGATCGGCGGACACCAAGAAAGAGGTCGCCGGGGTGGGACAGAGAATGTAGCAGGGATAGTTGCGTTGGGGAAAGCAGCCGAATTAGCCGGGCAGCATTTAGCTGAGATTGACCGAGAACGGAAACTGCGCGATCGCTTAGAACAAGGCATCCTTAATACTATTGCCAATACTGCTGTTAACGGTCATCCGACTCAAAGACTGCCTAACACTACTAACATTGGCTTCAAATATATCGAAGGAGAAGCAATCCTACTCTCTCTCGACCAATATGGCATCTGTGCCTCTTCTGGTTCGGCTTGTACTTCTGGTTCTCTAGAGCCTTCCCACGTACTGCGGGCGATGGGACTACCCTATAGCATTTTGCACGGTTCGATTCGCTTTAGCCTATCCCGTTTCACTACAGAAGCAGAAATTGACCGCGTTCTCGAAATTCTACCAGGAATTATCGACCGTCTGCGGGAACTTTCTCCCTTCAATAGCGATGATGCTGATTGGCTCAAAGAACAAGAACAAGCTGTACTTGCTAAATAGTAAGGGCAAACAGCACCCTAGGGAAAAATTGATAACTGCTCACTGATAACTGGTAACTGACAATGTGGGACTATACCGATCGAGTAATGGAACACTTCCACAATCCCCGCAATCAAGGCAAGATCGTGGAGAAAGCGGAAGGAGAACAAATCGTCACTGGGGAAGTAGGTAGTATTGCCTGTGGAGATGCCCTCAAACTCCATCTCAAAATTGACGAATCAACTCAAACTATCAAAGATGCTCGCTTCCAAACCTTTGGTTGTGCCAGCGCGATCGCCTCTTCCTCTGCCCTAACTGAATTACTCAAAGGCAGAAAAGTAGAAGATGCCCTCAAACTAACCAACAAAGAAATTGCCGAATATTTGGGAGGATTACCAGAAGAAAAAATGCACTGTTCCGTTATGGGACAGGAAGCATTGGAAACAGCAATTTACACCTATAAGGGTATCCCCCTCGAAACCCATGAAGATGATGAAGGTGCGCTTGTCTGTCGTTGTTTCGGCGTTAGCGATACCAAAATTAAACGGCTTATTGTCGAAAATGACCTCACTACTGCCGAGCAAGTTACTAACTACGTTAAAGCAGGTGGTGGATGCGGTTCGTGCTTACCAGATATCGACGATATCCTCTACGAAATTGCCCAACAGAAGGAAAAAAGCGTGGCGGTGGCAACAGAAATTGCCGCTGCCAAACAACCAGCTACTCCTCAAACAGCTAGACCTCTTACCAATCTCCAGAAAATTACCCTCATTCAACAGGTCATAGACCAAGAAATTAGACCAGTTTTAGCTGAAGACGGCGGCGATCTCGAACTGTTTGATGTGGTCGGAGATGTAGTTAAAGTCATTCTCAAAGGTGCTTGTAGCGGTTGTGCTTCTTCTACTGAAACTTTAAAAATTGCCATCGAAGCCACTCTTCAAGACCGCGTTTCACCCACTTTAACTGTTGAATCAATAAGCGGGTAATTATTCCCGAACTAAACCCGATGTTCTTTAATTATCAACCTTCCCAGGGAGAGCGATCGCCGCCAAACCTTTAAAGCGCAGCTTGAAACTAGATTTCAGTTAACTCCGCCAGAGATTGACGGTTCGCAGGGACGGAATTCCCCAACTAGTAAGGCAATCAAAACCAATCATTTCTCTAAGATGAGTTCTCAAATCTAATCAGATTGACTCTCCTTGATTCGAGCCACTAACCCAAAAATCTCCAGTCTATTGACCAAGGATTTACCGAGGAGTAAGACAAAGATTAAAAGCCAGTAGGGAAGAAATTCCCATCACAAACAAAACCAATACCCCAATACCCAATTATCTTTGTTTTGCAGAATCGGAAATCCATCTCTTTCTTAAATTCACCTAGTCATCTACGCACAAGCGAGAAATTAACCATGAGACAAATTGCATTCTACGGAAAAGGCGGTATCGGTAAATCTACTACTTCTCAAAACACCATCGCTGCCCTCTCAGAAACTCAAAGAGTGATGATCGTCGGTTGTGACCCCAAAGCTGACTCTACCCGCTTAATGCTTCACTGTAAAGCTCAAACCACCATTTTGCACTTAGCTGCAGAGCGCGGTTCAGTAGAAGACCTCGAACTCGATGAAGTTTTACTCACTGGATATAACAACGTTCGCTGCGTTGAGTCTGGCGGTCCCGAACCAGGTGTTGGCTGTGCTGGACGCGGTATTATCACTGCCATCAACTTCCTTGAAGAAGAAGGTGCCTACGAAGACATCGAGTTAGTCTCCTACGACGTATTGGGTGACGTTGTTTGCGGTGGTTTCGCGATGCCCATCCGTGAAGGTAAAGCCCAAGAAATCTACATTGTTACATCTGGTGAAATGATGGCAATGTACGCAGCTAATAACATTGCTCGCGGGATTCTCAAATACGCCCACTCTGGTGGTGTTCGTTTAGGCGGTTTGATCTGCAACAGCCGTAAAGTTGACCGAGAAGTTGAATTAATTGAAGCTTTGGCTGACAAACTCGGCACTAAAATGATTCACTTTATTCCTCGCGATAACGTTGTTCAACGGGCAGAATTGCGTCGTATGACTGTTATTGAGTATGAGCCTGATCATCCTCAAGCTCAAGAATATCGTGCTCTTGCTCGCAAGATTGAAAACAACACCGACTTAGTTATTCCTACTCCGATCACCATGGACGAGCTCGAAGAATTATTAGTTGAGTTCGGATTTATGGATTCTGATGCAGAATATCAAAAAGCGATCGAAGCAGATAAAGCTAAAGCTACTGCCAACGTCTAATTGAGTAAACAGTGACCAGTAAACAGTGAATAACTAATAACTGAAGCACTGGTCACTGATAACTGTTCACTGATAACTGAAAGAGGGGAACACCATGACAACTCTAGACGA
>JAAUYM010175889.1_pt1 | contig 10104 bp, 11 predicted proteins | sample 7278001 | NCBI WGS metagenome assembly JAAUYM01 (sample SAMN14350224, study PRJNA611818) | marine sediment metagenome | isolation source: surface marine sediment (1.8m) | place: French Polynesia: Moorea | collected 2018-08
CGCGGCGCAACGCAAGTGCCAACACCCCGGTCACCAGCAGAATCGAGATCACCTTGTCGAATTCCGCCCCAATGAGAATGCTGTTGGAGGTCATGTACTCGACATAATCGCGGGTAATCATCTGCGTCTTGGTACTCGCCCAAATGACGTAGGCGACCATCAGCGTCCAGCCGATGGCCGCGCTGATACCGGTTGCGATGACAAAGCGCGCATCGAAATGCAGCGTGCGGATGCTGATGAATATGAACACGTAGAGCAAGGTCGGGGCCTTCAGATAGAACGACGGCGGCTGACCGTATTGCAGGTGAAAACTCCAGATCAGCCCCATCAGCAGGGCAATATCCACCACCGAAGACAGGTATAGCATCCAGTCCGGTAATTCGCGTTTGATCGCCAGCCGGAGACGGACCAGGCTGAACAGGAAGTAGGCACTCAGGGTCCACGGCACCGGTGCAAAGGTCGTTTCCGCGTTGAAGGTCTTGGGCGAGATCAGGTACAACAACGTGAAAATCGTGACGATCAACAGCTGGATGATACTGATCAGGATTTCACTGCGCTCCTGCTGCTGGCGAATCGCCGTTTTCAATCGTTCAGGCAGTGCTGGGGTGCTAAGCTTGGAAATCATTTCCGTATTAATTGTGCGGTGTTTTTACTTAACACTCTGACCGAAAGGCATGGTGAAGATTCCATGTTCATCGACTTTACCATGATGAAAGTATTTAACAACGCGATTGAAGGCAGTTAGGAGAATTCTAGAGTGGTCTGCAGGCTGAGGCTCAGGGACGAGCCGGATTCATCGAACCACCGACAATATGCTATTCGATTCCCAGCTATTTAGACGAATGATAACTACACCAGGAGCAATTCGATGGGAGTAGGAATAATGGTGCCCAGGGGCGGAATCGAACCACCGACACGGGGATTTTCAGTCCCCTGCTCTACCGACTGAGCTACCTGGGCATCGGGTACTGCACGGACATGCAGATTTGGCGAAGCGCGTATTAAATAGTTATGCGCGGCTTCAGTCAAGCCCAAATTGACCGAGCCATGGTTGGATTGGGGTATGGCTCCTTCATCTGTCCTCATGTGATCCGGTTTTGCATTGCATCTGTCATGCTTATTCCGCAGAATCGATTGCGGGGTCAATACAAAATCGCCCGCAAGATATTGAACAACGAACTAAAGGATTCATACGATGCAGATTGAAGCTGCGACGATTATCGTCACCGGTGCCGGGCGTGGCCTGGGCAAAACCATCAGCCACGACCTGGCAGCCCAGGGCGCCAACGTGGCCCTGGTGGATCTCGATCCGGCCACCCTGGAACACGCGGTGTCGGAATGTGCTCACGGCAAGGGCCGGGTGCAGGGCTATGTCAAAAACATTGCCGACGAGCAGCAGGTAGCTGAACTGTTCGCCCAGGTCGAGAACGATCTCGGTCCGGTCGCCGGTCTGGTCAACAACGCCGGGATCCTGCGTGACCGCCTCCTGGTCAAGGCCAGTGACGGCGAGATCACCGATCGCATGTCACTCGCCGATTGGCAGGCAGTTATCGACGTCAACCTGACCGGGGTCTTTCTGTGTGGCCGGGAAGCAGCCAGCCGGATGATCCAGAGCGGCACCCGCGGCGCGATCATCAATATCTCCAGCATCAGCCGGGCCGGTAATGCCGGCCAGTCGAATTATGCCGCCGCCAAGGCCGGGGTTGCCGCGCTCACGGTGACCTGGGCCAAGGAACTTGCTCGCCATGGGATCCGCGTCGCCGCGATTGCTCCCGGGGTATTCGAAACCGACATGGTCGCGCAGATGAAACCTGAGGCGCATGACCGGATGGTCGGGATGATTCCATTACGCCGTACCGGTGAACTGGAGGAAATGGCCGACGCGGTCAGTTTTATTTTCGGCAACGATTACTTCAGCGGCCGCATCCTGGAACTGGATGGGGGCCTACGTCTGTAGCTCTGCCGGCATTGTTCGGATCAACGACCGTAATCGAACATATTCTGGAAATAGTGCTGCGGTGAGGTAAATGCCTCGCTGCCATTACGGATATCCGATGACATCTGCGACAGGCTGTTGCGCATGTAGTGCACATTGTAAGACATGCTGTCCACACCTTTGCGCATGGAGCTGAGATCCGCCGACATCGCATTCTGGATGCTGCTGATATCGTTGTTCAACTGGGAGATATTCTGGTCGATTTGCGCGGTCTCGTTGTGCATGCCGTAGATCTGCACCGACATGTTGCGGACATCTCCCGACATCCTGGAGATATGGGTATCGATAGCGTTGATGCCGTCATGGATGCCCTGGGTCCGCTCTGCCATGGTCTTGATGTCGGCCGACATGTTATCCAGGTTCTGCGACATCCTGACCGTATGCTCATTCATCGCGCTCAGGTGACCGGTTAACTCCTGCATGGTCTGGTTGATGAAAAAGCCACCCACCAGTAACACGGCGATCAATGCTATTTGCAGGAATATTTTCAAAGTATGGGATGCGAATACATAGAGTTGACCAACTTCAGTCAGGCCCCGTGCCGGAGCCTGACTGAGCTGTTTATTGAATTAGAGGTCGCCCTCGGCGCCGGCGGTGATGATCGAGTAGATGTTGTTACGCACCTGCATGCCCAGGCCCTGCAGTTCCTTCGGCAGCGCGGCATCGCTCATGGTCTTGTCCATGTTCAGGGTGACCAGCCAGGTCTCACCCTCGTTGCCCTCGATGACCGAGATCCGGCATGGCAGGTAGCCGGCGAAGGCGATACTGTACTTGACCATCTGCGCGGCGATCATCGCGTCGCAGAACTGGAAGATTTCCATCCGGTTGGACTTACCGCCCATTGCGGCGACCTGCTCTGACAGCGGCATATGGCCGACCAGCTTGAAGTTGAGCATGTTGGCACGCAGTTTCATCGAGTCGATCGCGTCATCCGCGGATACGTCCTCGATGACCTTGCACTTGATCATGTTCATCGGCGCTTCTTCGCAGGAATCGGCCAGTTCTACCAGTTCATCGGCCTGCGCGTGGAACGACAAACCGAACAGAATCAGGGTGGTTATGAGTAATTGCTTCATGTATGACCTCGTTGTTATTGGGCTATTTGATAGAAAATTGGGGCTATTATTGGGCGAAAATTCGTCGCATTCAAACTTATTTTAAGTGTCTATGCGGACGTACGCTGGAATGACGAGGTTTTTATTAATATTATTCCATATGCAATGAGAGTGATTTTTATGCCAGAAAATCCGTCCACGAAATCTCGTTACCTTCATTTTCACCTGTTGATCCCTTTAGTGCTGATCTCTATAGCTGTGCATGCAGAAACGATCCTTTCCGGCACCAGTGGCGATGATGCAATCCAGGGCACCGCAAACGCCGATATTCTGGCCGGTGGTGACGGCAATGACAGGCTCTTTGGCGGCGCCGGCGCGGATGAACTTCGTGGAGGCAACGGCGATGATATCCTGATTGGCGGCGACGGCATTGACCTGCTGTATGGCGGCCTGGGCGCGGATCAGTTCATCCTCAAGCTGGATCCCGCGGAAATGGATCAGATTGTGGATTTTTCCCCGGAACAGGGCGATACAGTGGTCATAGACTGGCACCAGATATCAACCCGACATTTGACCAGCACCGATATCAAGCTCGATCACAAGGGCAGGGTCAAGGTCAAGCTGGGTAATGGCAAGTGGGTCAATGTCGTCGCACTCAAGCGCGTTGATGTGAACATGAGATTCAACCTGGAAGGAACCAAAGCGTACTTAAAATTTTCCAATAGGTTCTAGGCCACTGGTTTGTCGAGGTTTTGATTGATGATTAATAGGTGTTTACGAATACTACTGGTGCTGTCCATGTGTTTTTCTCCAGCGGCAGTTGGTTCCAGCAAGATCAAGATGAAGGATGTGAGAGTCCTGGCCAAGGAACCGGTGAACCGTATTCTGGCGCAGGCACCCATCGAGGAATTTACGATCGACAGCTATTGGAAGTCGGTGAATGGACGCAACAAGCCTCTGGTGGTGTTTTTCTACTCGAACCGGCATAGTCCGTCACAGCGCGTCGCGACCCTGATCAGGTATATCGCACCGGATTATGCCGACAGGATGGCATTTGCCAAGGTGCAGGTGGCTGACAAGGGAAGTCCCGGCAAAAAACAGGCTGAACAATTGAATAAAAGTTTCAGTCTGGACAACACCCCGGGTATCCTGTTTTACGACAATGTAAACTCAACCATGGTGCTCGAAGACGAGGATTATATCGATGCCGACTTCAAGGAGTTTCGAACGCCAAGTATGTTGTTATGGAGAACCTATTATTCTGCCGTACGCAAAGAGCTTGATGCGTTGCTGGCAGACTGAAACATAACTGAGATTGATCACCATGACCAAAAATCCATCGTCACCCGAGAGCTACCAACTAATCGAAACCCGCCTGCAGGAGCGGCTCGATAACGGCGATACCGTTTGCAACCTGTGCCTGTGGCGCTGCCGCCTGCGTCATGGCCAGCGCGGTTTCTGCCAGGCCCATGTCAACCGCAACGGCACCCTGTACAACCTGTCCTACGGCATCATCTCGGCGATCGAGGTCGAGGCGATCGAGAACAAGCCAGTCTACCACTATCGCCCCGGCAGCAAGGTGATGTCGATCGGCAGCTATGGCTGTAACTTCCGCTGCAAGGGCTGTCACAACCTGGAGATCTCCTGGGGCGTCGAGGCGCTAAACAGGCTGGCGCGCGGCGAATCCACCGATGCCTGGGTCCGGCCGGAACAGGTCGTCGAGCTGGCGCAGAAGCACGGCGTCGACGGCATTGCCTTCACCTATTCCGAACCGGCGGTATGGCTGGAGTACGTCATCGATGTAGGCAAGCTGGCCAAGGAAGCCGGGCTGTATACCGTGTACGTCTCCAACAGCTACGTCACCGAGGAAGCCTTGCAGGAGGTTGCACCATATATCGATGTGATGTGCTCCGACATCAAGAGCCTGCGCGATGATTTCTACCGGGACATCTGCCCAACCAGCCAGGTCAGCGAGGTGCTGACGTCGATCAAGCAGGCGCATGAACTGGGGATCCACGTCGAGACTCGGACCAACATCATTCCCGGCAAGAACGATGACCCGGATGAGTTAAGGCGCATTGCCGAATGGATCCGCGATAACCTCGGCGCCGATAGCCCCTGGCATGTGACCAAGTTTTTCCCCGCCTATCAGTTGTCGCATGTACCGGAAACCCCGAACGAGATCATCGAGCTCGCCGCCGCGCAGGCCCGCGAAGTCGGTCTCGAGCATGTGCATTCGCATACCGATATCAGCTGCGACTGCGCCAGCGACAATGCCAGCGTCGATGACTGGCTCGGGCGCTCGGCCGAGGAGATCGAGCAGATGAACAAGTGCTCAGCGAGCTGTTGTGGGTCGGAAGGGATATTGGTCAAGAAGTTCGAGAAGGAAGCCGGGTTGATAAAATAGCTATCGAGAGGCTATTCATAATCCTTAAGCTACTTATATTTTTGCTAGCCTGCTTAATGGATTCCCGCGCTGGCGGTAATCCATTAAAAAATGAAACCAAACAGTTCATTGGTCTGCGTTATTGCTCCATTACGGAACAATAACGCATAAACGATGACTAATACCTATTGTTGAGCTGTAAAGGAGAGGGGCACAGATGCCCGAAACCGTCACCTACCGGGGAGACATGAATATTATCCAGGTCGATTCATTCGACGTGGTCAGCGAGGCAGATCTAAAGCATACCCTCGAGACGGTCATGAAACTGCGCGAGGAACACGGCACCACCCGGGTCTTTATTGATGCCAGCAAGCAATCGTCCATGCCTTCCCCAGTCTCACTTTTTCAGTTTGGTAATGACATGGCAGCCCATGTGCGTGACATGAGATTCGCCGTTTATTTCCTGCCCGGCATGGTTCGCGACCTGGCCTTCCTCGAAGACGTGGCGGTCAATCGGGGTGTTCAGGTCAAGCGATTTGAAGCAGCCGATGCAGCGCTGCAATGGCTGTTGGAAAGTTAAATTTCTAATCCCTTTATCTCGTCATCCCGGGCTTGACCCGGGATCCATTACGAACGGATCCAGACTGTTAAATGGATTCCGGCCTTCGCCGGAATGACGAAGATTTTTTATAAGCTGGTATCATTGCGGAAGGATGTAAGGCGAATAGGTGTCAAGGATGAAAACCACCAAGTATTTTCGGACTATTCAAACACGTCCAGATAGGGCAACCATAAAACCTGAATGAATTCAGTTTGTTATCGACAATCCCATAAGGGAAGTAATGCAGGAAGACGGAAGAAAACGACGCTGGGCTCAGATCAGCGAGATGGAAAACCGTTATCTACGTGTTATCCTTTTAGAAGATGGAGAAACGGTACACAACGCATTTTTCGATCGAGGGTTTAAGCCATGAAAATGAGTTACTTTGATGACACAGATACCTTGTACATAGAGTTCAGGGAAGACAGCGTGGTTGAAACAAAGGACCTTGATGAAAATACTATCCTCGATCTTGATGCCTCAGGGAATATCATCGCCATCACTGTTGAGCACGCAAGTAAGCGCACAGATATTAGCCAGCTCACCCTCTCAGGCATCGCCGCCTGACGATAATTTAACCCAAAATCAACACAATCAATCGCCTTGGGCCATGGATTCCATAGGCCAGGGTCTGCTCGATATCCGCGGTCTTCGATGGGCCGGAAATCAATAACGCATTGGTCGGCATGCCGTCGGCCCAGTGTTGCTCCTGCATCACCTGGGCGAAGGTTTCATAGATACTGTCGGCTTGTAATAAAGCAATATGCAGTGGCGGTACCAGCGACATCAGACGTGGTTCATCCTTATCCGGCCACAGGATCAGGCTGCCGGTCTCGGCAATGCCGCCGCGGGTGGTGGTGATGCTGGCATCGATGTCATGGAACAGCTCGGGCTTCCATTGCTCGATGTCCTGCTCATAGCATTTGACCTGCAGCGCCGGGTTGAACAGTTGTTTGAACTTGTCGCATTCGGGACTGGTGCCGATTAACACATGCTTGATCTGGCGCTTCGGTAGCTCCTGGTTCAGCCAGTTGACCCAATCAGCATCAGGCAGCCGATGCACCTCGGTGCGCACCGCGGTCATGCGCTCGGTCAGGCGTTCGACCTTGCTGTCACGATCCCAGCCGTAATGCGGCTGATAGGGTGGCGGGCTCGGCGCATCGATCTGCGAGCGTTCGCGCAGGCGGGCGAGGATATTGTCGCGGGCGCTACTCATGATCGAATCCCTGTTGTCTGGCCATTTCCTCGAGACTTTTCGCCGCCGGTTTCGGCGCACTGCGGTAACGGGTCCAGGCGCCGACCCTGGGTGGGGTCAGGCCACGCAAGCGCGTCGCGGTCCAGCGAAAAAAATGATAAAAACCCGGCTTACTGTAGAGCTGCCGCCAGATACTCCAGGACATCGCCTCGGTGGATTTGCGCATGCTGCCCTTGCCGTGAATCTTTGCCTCCGAACGTTCGGCCTCGACCGATTCGGCGCGCAGGCGATTGATCAGGCTCGGCAGGGGGATACGCACCGGACATACCTCGCCGCAGGCACCACAAAGGCTGCAGGCCGAGGTCAGGGTACCGATCTTGTCCAGACCCAGACGCTGCGGTTCGAGCACGCTACCGATCGGGCCGGGATATACCGTGCCATAGGCATGGCCACCGACCTGGACGTAGACCGGGCAGTGGTTGATGCAGCTGCCGCAACGGATGCAGCGCAGGGTATCGAGCAATTCGTCATCCATCCGGATCAGTGAGCGCCGGTTATCCAGCAATACCAGGTGTACCGCGCGCGGACCATCCTTCTCGCCCTGCTGGCGCGGACGGCTAATCATGTTGATATAGGTCGTCACCGGCTGACCGGTCGCCGACTTGGGCAGGATGTTCATTAACGGTGGGATATGCTCCAGTTTTTCCACCACCTTCTCGATGCCGGTGATCGCAATATGCAGATCCGGCGAGGTAGTGCTGAGGCGCCCGTTGCCCTCGTTCTCGACCAGGCACAGGGTGCCGGTTTCCGCGACCGCGAAATTGACCCCGGAAATACCGGCATCGGCATTGGCGAATTTCTCGCGCAGAATCTTGCGCGCGGCCAGGGTCAGTTCATCGACGTCATCGGTATAGCCGAGCTCGGGATGAAATTTCTGGAACAGCTCTGCGACCTCGAAGCGATTCTTGTGGATCGCCGGCTGCACGATATGCGACGGCGGTTCCTCGGCAAGCTGGATGATGTATTCACCGAGATCCGATTCCAGCACCTCGAGTCCGCGCTCATCCAGGTAGTGGTTGAGCTCGGTTTCCTCCGACACCATCGACTTGCCCTTGACCACGGTTTTGGCTCCGGCACCTTTTAAGATTTGGTAGATGATTTCATTGGCCTGCTCGGCGTCCTCGGCCCAGTGCACCTGGATGCCGTTGGCGGTCAGCTGCTGTTCCAACTGCTCGAGCAGTTGCGGTTGCCGGCTCAGCGCATACTGGCGGATCGCCCGCGCCTGGTCACGCAGGCCCTGCAGTTCAGCATCGTCTGGAAACTGGGCCGCCCTGCCCTCCATCAGTCCGCTCATCGCGGTTCTGAAGTTGCGCCGTGCCTGGTCGTTGTGCAGAGCATCATCGATACGCTGGTGAAAGGCTTCAGTCTGCTGCATGGGTTCGCTCCCATAAAAATTCAGCGATATGCTGGGTGGTTGGCGGCTGGTTGCCCTGCTTTTCAAAGGCTCCACCGATATTCATCAGGCAACCGCAGTCCTGGCTGATCACGCGCTGGGCGCCGGTGGCGCGCAGGCTATCGGTCTTGTCCTTCACCATCGCGCCGGAGATCTCTGCCTGCTTGACCGCGAAGGTACCGCCAAAGCCGCAGCACTCGGGCTTGCGCTCCTGTTCCAGTACCTCGACCTTGTCGAGCTGGGCGACCAGCGCCTCGATCGAGTCGGCCACGCCCATCTCGCGCCGCGCCGAGCAGGAGGTATGGATTGCGATCTGCATTGGTTCGCCGAGGTCGTTGAGTTCGAGTTGCAATACCTGGTCGAGGAATTCGGTCAGCTCATAGGTACGGGCGGCAACGGCTTTAGCCTGGGCTTCATCGGGTTCGCCGGCAAACAGTTCCGGCCAGTGCTGCTTGATCATGCCGGCACAGGATCCGGATGGCACCACCAGCGGGATGTCGCGCGGGAAACAGGCCAGCAGCGCGCGGGCGACATCCAGCGCTTCGTGCCGGTAACCGGAGTTGAATGCCGGCTGCCCACGGCAGGTCTGATCCCTGGGGAAGATTACCCGCACCCCGGCCTCGCGGATCAATTGCATCCCGGCCAGACCGGCTTTCGGGTACAGCAGGTCGATCAGGCAGGTGCCGAAGAAATAAATCTCCTCTGGTTTTTGCATGTTTCCTCTGGTGGTTGCATTTGTTTTTGTCGTTGTCGTTGTGTTTATCGTCATTCCGGCGCAGGCCGGAATCCATTTCAAGGTATGGCTCCGTTCGCAATGGATCCCGGATCAAGTCCGGGATGACGCCAATTATTGTCATCGCGAGCGTCAGCGCGGCGATCTACGCGGCTTCGAGAGATTGCCACGCCCTGCGGGCTCGCAATGACAGGATTAGATTCATTGCACCATCATTCCTCTGCCAGCGCATAATTTACCGCGGCCTCGGCATGGATCGCGGTAGTGTCGAACAGCCTGACCTCGGTGTCGGCCTGTTGCACCAACAGGGTGATCTCGGTACAGCCCTCAATAATACACTCTGCACCTTTGTCTACCAATTGCTGGATAAAGTTCAGGTAATCCTGTTTCGACGCGGGCTTGATCTCGCCGTAGCAGAGCTCGTCGAAGATCACGTCGTTGATGCGGATACAGCTGGGGTCATCCGGGACCAGCACCTCGATTCCGCGGTCAATCAGACGCTGTTTGTAATAGTCCATCTGCATCGTGAATTTGGTGCCGAGCAGGCCGGTGCTGTTATAACCGGCAGCGAGGATCGCATCGGCAGTGGCATCGGCGATATGCAGGATCGGGATATTAATCTCACTCTCGATCTGCGGCACCGAGATGTGCATGGTATTGGTCCCGATCAACAGGAAATCGGCAC
>JAAUYM010029849.1_pt1 | contig 10100 bp, 15 predicted proteins | sample 7278001 | NCBI WGS metagenome assembly JAAUYM01 (sample SAMN14350224, study PRJNA611818) | marine sediment metagenome | isolation source: surface marine sediment (1.8m) | place: French Polynesia: Moorea | collected 2018-08
CCAAGAAGCCGCCCCGCCGCGCCGTCGGCAAGGGCAACGGACTCTTGAACGGGTTGCCTGAGGAGAGGAAGGCATGTACAGTGGAATCTCATTTTTTTTGTAAAATGATGGAAATTAAAAAGAATTGTGAATTCCAGATTTTAATGCATTATTTTTTTTGGCGGACTGTTTGAAGTCATGAAACAAAGATTTAACAATAAAAAAAAACCGCTCAGATTTACAAAAAAAAGAGAGATTTCACTGTGTCTAATACGTGTTACCGCAATTCCTGCTCCAATTCCAGCCTCGCCTGCTGTGCAAGGGCTGCCAGCGAAAGCTGCTCTTTATGCCGGAGGAGGAGGAGGAAGAGGAGGAGGAGGACGGTCCCCAGGGCCCGTTGGAGTGCAGGCTGCTGCTGCAGGCCCACAGGTTCGTCACCCTGCGGGCCAGGCGCGACTGGGCGCAGGTGGCCGCAATGTGCGAGCAGGACATCAGGTGATTGGGCCTCTCCCCGCTTCCCCATGTGTACCGTACGCATACCCAACCACCAACGGTGATGTGCAAAATGGAAGCTCAGTCGGAATGTGTAGTACACGTCGCACACACGCTTTTGCACGTTTGGCGCCAATTTGTATGCTCTGTCGGTGCTTAAGTAACGCAATTTCTGCATCGGAGCTCAGTCGGAAGTTCATTAAGAGTGCGTTGTTGGTTGGGTATAGTACTAACTATTTAGGGCACACAATTTGTGATCCCGACTGGGATTTCTCAGATCAGTTATCGTACTGTATGTAACTACGTGATGATGTACTAAGCACATTGTCCCAGTTTTCCAGTTCCCAGCTCCAAAGACGTCCCCACCGAGGTACCACTTAAGGAACGATTGCACGCGATTGAGGAGGAGGAGGAGGAGGAGGAGGAGGAGGAGGAGGAGGAGGAGGAGGAGGAGGAGGAGGAGGAGGAGGTCAGATTGCGTTTTTACCAGCGCTGGAGGAAGGAGGTGGATTGTGATCTTATCTATCTGTGGCGGCGGTGGCAAGGTCTTTCCCTCTCCCCTCCCCCCCCCTCCAATCCACCCTAGTAAACAGGAAGGAAAGAAAGGAGACGGGGTACAGTCACTTTTGTGGAAATTTTGGGTCCCAAAAGTTTCTAGACACGTACCGTACTCGACCTTTAAGGTACCATGTTCTCAGCTGTTCTCTCCCTGGTCTGCTTATGACCCATTTTTCAGATTTCTACTGTACCTCCTTCCCTTCCTATCTCTTTCCGAAGAGGGTGAGACATTTCCTTTGAGTCTTCTCCTCTTTCCTCCTCCTCCTTCTCCTTTCTTCCGATGCCAGCCAGCGTCACGAATGAATAATGAAGACAATCCAATTTTCAAAGGTTCCCATTTTCCTTCTCCTTTTCTGCCCATTTTTTTCGTCCCCAGAAGAAAAAAAAATCTTTTCGTGAAGTGATAAAACTTGGTGGCCCTCCCTCAAAGTCTCTTTTTTAATTGTCTTTTGGGCGGGGACGCAGCTTCAAAAAGTGAAAACGCAGACGTGTAGACGATAGAGAAGGACATTTTCAGAGCCTGAAGTGAAGAAAAAGTTCCGTTATCTTTTTTCTTCATAGATAGTCTGAAAAAAAAGTTTAAAATCCTCCCACTCTCCAGAAATGATCTCATAAAAAAGAGACATGCCAAATTGAGACACAAAAAAGGGTATCATACCGTGCCTCCAATTAGGAGCAGTCTGGGGAGACATTTTTTTTGCACTGCAGGCAATAAAAAATTTAAGATTCAACTCCAATAACATCTGGCAGGGTAAATAAACTTGGAAGGAATGTCCGGACTTACGTCACGAGCCTGGAAAAGATGTTGCCCACCCAGTAATGTTTGGGTAGGAGTGGGAGGAGGAGGAGGAGGGTGGAAATGAGGAGAAGACCGAGCATCAACAGCACATCTGCCCAAACAAACAATGCATGTCTAAAAGAGGGGGAGAAGGTTTATGCAGGCACAACAGGTGACTTGAGAAAAGAAACGAGAGAAAAACGGGAAGAGTCTCGAGAAAAAAAAAGCTAAATACCTGAATTCCAAAAAAAAAACTTGAGCATATTACGAATTTGTCTGCTCTCTAATATACGGAATAACTGAGCGCATCTTGGGTAGTCTGTAGGGCTCTTCTTGAGAAAACGCCCACCGACATTAAACTTGAAGAGGACTCTTCATGTGCCAGTACAAAGCAGAAGAGAAGGGGGCTCTCTTTTTTGCTCAAAATCCCTCCGATTTGTACAAAAGCTTTTTTCTTTCGCAATTTTTTTTTTCGGGAAAGAAGGCGGCGGCGAACACGCAAGAGTTTCCTTATCTAAGCCCGCAAATTCGACTCCCCCGCTTCCCCTTCCCCCCCCCCCCCTGACAAAAGCGTCACAAAAGATGGCTTTTTAAGTTGGGGGGAAAGGAGGAGGAGGGGGGGAGGAAGAATCGTCTTTGTCAGCAGCTGAAGAAGCAGATGATAAAGAGGGAAAAAATTGTAGTATGACACTGCGGAGGCAGCACAGAGAGAAATTGAGAAACTTGAAATCCCGTCTCTCTCTGCCTCCTCCCCCTCCCCCCCCCCTTTTTTTAGGGGTGAGAAGCATTTCTTTTCTTCGAACTCGGGAAGCCATGCAAGCCAGGCCATCATCAGTCAGTGCATAAAGAACGGAAGGGGTGAGAAGAAGTTTGACAAGCAAAAATCTGGCACCAGACAAGAGACACAGCGGCCGAGACGTCATAAACAGATTACTTTTTTTCCATGCTATGTGGCTCAGCTGTGTGAGGAGGCCTAGTAGTACGAAACACACACACACACACTTGCTCATACGTGTAAACAGCTACACATTCACGTGCTATCATCGGCAGAAGGGGAGAGGGAGGAGAGAGAGAGAAGGCCCTGTCTAAAAAAGAAAAGCCAATCTTGTTTACATCACCGAGATATCAGAAGAAGTTCCTGAGCTGAAGCAGTCTCAAGATCCGACTCCGCACGGAAGGAAGTGAGGCTTGCTTGCTACGATTGTCCTCCGCGGTGATCGATGGACGTCACCGGCGACTCCGGAGTGGGCTTGGGGAGCGGAGGGAGGAGGGAGGAGACGACGACGAGGAGGAGGAGGTGCGGGTGGTGGTGGCGAACTACGTAGTACAGTAGAACTCCGATTTACATAGTACCAGCAGACGTTTTTTACTTTCATTGTTATGTAGAGTAGGCAGATTAGAAAGAAAAAGAAGTCAAATTTGGCAATCTTCACTCATGTACCTATTTTTACTTTACTGTATTTTTACTTAGCGCCAACTCTGAGACTGAGAACTTTTTGGCCTCCGCCGCCGTCGCAGAGGGACTCCGCAGATACGACTACCTGGTGAGTACTGCTATATGGTAGGACACGGATCACTTGCTAAGTGGATCAAACGCTTAAGTGGATCAAATTTGCCGGTACCAATTTGGGAGGTGCCCTTATGTGTGTCCAACTGACAAATGCATGTTTGATCAAATCTGCGATCCACTTAACAGTGTGACATAAGCGCCTCTATAGAGACACCTGCTACACAGAACAGAACCTGTCGACAGGTGCGCCTGCTTCTGGTGGGCGACAGCGGTGTGGGCAAGACGTGCCTGGTGCGGCGCGCGGCCGAGGACACCTACGGCGACGGCGACGGCGGCGACGGGGACGAGGAGGAGGAGGAGGAAGGGAGGAACCATCAGCACCAGCCCACCGTCGTCGTGGACTTCAAGACGAGGGTGGTGGCCATGGAGGACGGCAAGTCGGTCAAGCTGCAGATCTGGGACACCTCCGGGCTGGACCGCTTCGCCCACCTCAGGGAGAACTTCTACGGGTCGGCCTCCGGCGTCGTCTTCTGCTTCGACGTCTGCGACAGGGCTTCCTACCTCAACCTCGGCCGGTGGATCAGGGAGGTTAACCAGAAGGCCGGAGGTGAGCGAAACCCCTGATTGACTGACTGACAACCTGTACCTCTTTAGCGTAAAGGGAATGAGAAATTTTCTTTCATGCAAGTCTGGGGAAAAGGAGGAGGAAGATATTTATATTTTTTTGAGCAAGTCACCCAGATTACGGCGTCACGACGGTGACCTTATAAAAAGAGCTCTGATATCTCTTCTCATTCCGCGTTTCATCATACTTAATGCGAAATAAAGCAAGACAGGCTCTGACAGACAACCAAAGGAACCACCTGCCGGGGGGAGGGGGGAGGGGGGAGGGGGGTGCACACACAAAAAAACATCGACCTCCTTAAACCTTTTCTCCTCTTTGTAGAGCAATCCAGGCAGCAGTTGAAGGTGATCGCGGCCTGCAAGTGCGATCGGGACTCGCAGCGGGAGGTGACGAGAGCGGAGGCACAGGTACGCCAAAAATAACAAAATAAAACACACAATTATTTTCATTTTAAGCATTTTGGCAAAAAAATCACACATTTATGTGTTCCAAACCGGGTGTTGGCAAAAACTAACAAAAACAATAATATATTTTCTAAATCAGGTGTTGGTAGTCCCCCATACCATGTAAATTCTAATGTAGGTAGGTAGGTGTTGGCAAACTTAACGAACATTTACTGTATGTTTAAAACTAGGTGTTGGCCATCTCTCACGGCGCCCGCTACCGCGAGACGTCCGCCCTGACCGGGGACGGGGTGATGGAGGCGCTCGCCGGCCTGGCGCGGTCCGTGCTGGCGGCGGAGAGGGACGGGTGGAGGCCGGAGGACTTCAGGGAGCAGCCGGGGACGAAGACGGCGGAGGTGAGGATGAGGCCGCTGAGCGGAGGCAGGGTCATCCGCGACCTCTCCCTCCGACTCTCCCTCCGACGCCCGACGGCCAAGTCGCTCAGGAAGTCCTTCAGGTTCAGGTCCAGGAGGGGAGGGAGGGCGGCGGGCGACGGAAAGATTGCGGAGGAAGAGGAGGAGGACGCTTCCAAACAGGCCGCCAGGTCTTTGAACGCCAAGGAGGAAGAAGAGGAAGAAGAGGACGTGGTGAAACCGTCACTGAACTGCCTTGCTTGCAACAGGGTGAGAAAGTCTTCCGTGAGGTGATGGACCAGAGCCACTCCTTCTTACGTTCCATTCTTCATGACCCTTCTCCTCCTCCTCCTCCTCCCATCTTTCATGTACAAATTGCCCTCTGTATGCTGCAGCAGTGAAAAAAGAAAATGGGAGATTGAAGGTCCATTTTCTCTGGAGAGGATTTCTTCCCTGTGTGATGTCGTGAAGGCCAAGAGGCATCATACTAGTAGTAGAATGCATTTGCTACTTACAGGCTCTTGTCATGGGTTCTGTTCGATCTTGATATTAGTAGTATATTGTTAACAAAAGTCAATTCGCGAAATGCTGTGTTTTGTAAGGCGAAGATGTAAGAATAACTAAAGGATAAATATATATTTTTCTTCATTTGCTATCGATCATTCTCTAGTACTACGAACTGAGCAGGTCCTGCGTAGTAGTATGTACAGTTGAGTAAAATAAAAAGTAACTTAAAGACGATCCTGCTAACTACCCAACTGCAGACTTAAAAAACATCTTATTAGCGAGGTCCTTTTCTCCCTGCTAGGTACTTACTTCCCTTCCCCTTCCCTCGCTTCTTTATTGTGTCAGGCCACGCTAATCACCTCCTCCTCCTCCATTTTCCCCTCTGGCCTCTCTTCTCTCCTCTCAGTCGGCGGACGGACGTCGAAGAGTCCAGGGAGAGGGGGAAAAAAAGGTCCTCCCTCAAGTGGAAGGGGTGTAATTTATTCTCGCTTAAAGGGACGCTAGAGAAGAAAAGGGAGAAGCGAGGGGATAAGTATGCAGTAGCAGCGAGGGAGAATGGGGCCTCCTCTCTTTTCTCTTTTTGCAGTTACTTTTCTCCTCCTTCTCCTGCCCGCTTCTGATTCGTGACTCATTTCACGCTCTCCACTTCACCCCCACAGGTATTTTCTTTCTTCTCTTTGAGTGGAGGAAGAAAAATATGTGTTTGGCTGTTTGGGACGTCTACTATAGAGTCCTTTTTTTGTTCCTTCCTTTCTTTTCGCGAAATATTTTTGTGCATGCATGCTGTCTTCTCCTCCCCCATCCCACCACCCCCTGCTGAAATATACGCAATCTTTTTTTTCTGGGAAAACGCAGCGTGCGCCTCGGAGTATTAAAAGTTCTTCCTCCTCCTCTTCCTCCTTCCTTCGTGAAGCTAAAAGGCAATTTTTGGGCATTCCCACACACACGCCGCCGCCACCACCGCCGCCCTCGCCGCCGCCTCCGCCGCCTTCTCATTCCTTTTTCTCATAATCGATATTCAAATGAACTTCCAGAGGAAGGAGAAGGAAAAATATCCTTAAATTTCATGCCCTCTTCGGAGGACGGGAGGAAAGAGGAAAAGGAGGAGGAAGAATAAAAGTAGTGAAAAATGATCGGGAACTTCCTCCTCCTTTGAATACCTGTTTTTCTCTGCTGCATTATTTCCTCCTTCGAAAGGAGGACACACAAGATGGATGGGGAGGAGGAGGGAAGCAGGGTCGCAATTATCCTCTCTTCGCCCCAGTTGAAAGAGGATTTTAGGGCGATGGAGGGGGACGAGGAGGAGGAGGAGGAGGAAGAGGAGAAAAACTTGCTGAAAAGTGGCTCGTTTGTGCGTAGCAAAAAGGTGCCTTTCTGTGTCATGCTGTTTCTAATGTCTTTCTTCTCTGCGCATGCGTGCTCGTTCTCCTCGGACTTAATGAGGGGCTCACGCATCTACTAAGTCTCTTAATTGGGTCTCTTTACCTACGCGGAGGCGGCGGCGCAGTTTCCCTCTCTCTACCGTCAAACAAACATCTCCTGAGAAAAATATATGCGAATTCTGCTGGCGCATGAGCATTAGGGTGAGGAAGGAGGACATATGGCCGTCCACATTTCGCCTTCGTCCTTTTCATAGACGAAGAAAAAAAACCTCAAGCAAGTTTTGCCTTGTGGCAAGAGACAAATAGCTTCTTTTTTTTAGTGTTTCGCCCTCAAACCTTCTAGATGAGAAAGTTTTCTTTTGTGTTTTTGCCTGTCAAGTGAAAACTCCAACTTAATTCCAATGCTTCCCCTCCTCCTCCTCCTCCTGTGACCTCGCAATTGACAGGAGGAGAAGAGAGAAAGAGAGAGAGAGGGGGGAGAATGGAACTGATGGAGAATGGAGAATTTTAATTTCGAATCAATAGGTGGAGGTAGATGGAGGTTGGCGCGACCCCTTGGAGATTCTCAAATTGGCTTCCACACAAGAAAGGAGGAGGAAGATGATGAATGCATCGAAAAAGTAGGGGAGAAAAGGGAAAAGAGGAGAGAAAAAAGAATCTTTGATTCATCCCTTAAATGGCTGGCAATGCATGATTGCGCAACCATCCTACATCGCTCCAAACTTTTGGGAAACTAAAGTGCTTCTGCGAGATTTCAGGGTTTTTTTCAATGCTTCATGACGTTTACGAGGAGTGCATTCCATGCTTCTGCTGCATAATCTGACAGATATTTTTTTTCTCTCTGTCCTCATGGACTTTGAAAAAAAAATTGGTGCCAATGAGGAAAATTCCTCCATTGACAAGATTTTTTGGCAATGGGAAAGGGAGGGGAAAGGCATCGTCAGCTGGGTTGGGACAGATTCTTTGGGCAGGAGGAGAGAATGATGGAGGAAGAAAGAATTTCCTGTCAGTCTGCATTCTTTGGTCGGACGTTTGGTTAGAAGAGCACACCATTGATTTGGAACCCATGGGTTTCTTTCTTGTGCTTTGAGCAGACATCTGAAAAGTACGTCTGCATGAAAAAAAATGCGAAGTTCTTCTAACTACATGTACATGTATATAATATTTTCCAAGCTCTTTTTTATCCGTCCTGCCTTGAGGGAAGAGGACAATTTTCCCCCTGGTCGAGGAAAAGAACATTAATCTGCTCATGCCTCCCGACAAAAACCTGTCCTCTCCCTCTTCCCCCTTCTCCCCTCCTCCTTAACAAGATACGAAACTCGGGAACTGGAACAATTGGGCAAAAAACTGCAAAAGCTTTCGCCCTTCCTGTCAATTTGGAAGCATCCACGTCTCTCTCTCTCTCTCTTTCTCTCTTTCTCTTTCACCGTGATAAAAATCCGGTCACAGAAGTGAAATTTTTATGGAGGCTAGAAAACTTTATTTTTTAAAAAAGATATAGTAGTAACTTTTTTTCCCTTTGCATACCTCGAGATGGGACCAGAGCATTTTTTTTTCAGACTTTGCCGAAAGTGCAACGAGGAGGAAGGAAGGAAGAAAGGAAAAAGGGTCTTTTAATGCTAAGTAACAAAAAAAATGTGGGGAAATTCCGAGGTGGCTGCTTGGAATATGTAATTCGTTTCCTTCTCCTAATTTGTTTAGCACTACGTAGCGCGCAAATTCGCTGTTTTTGATGTGACGTCGGCGGCTCCTTCTGTGGAACTTTTTTTTTGGGGGGGGGGGAGGAAGGCGTGAATGAAGAAAACGCCTTCTTTTTGCTTTGCAACCCCTCCACCCCCAAAAGATATGCCTTTTTTCACAGTCAGATATGCAAATTAGTTTTTTTATGAAGACTGAGGACGGAAAACACGCAACCAAGAACTGTAGAAACTCTTCAAAAAATATTATGCGGTGCTCTGATATAGTGAATTGGATCAGTGCAGCGCTAAGCACTTCACTACATAGATGCAATTCACATTTCTATGAAGCAATGAAGAATTGGGGCGTTACATTACTTTATTTTTAAAAAAGTAATCATGATATTGAAGCTTACTAGGTCAAGTTTCTCAGCATCTTTTTCTTGTCAAAAAAGACCGTCCAGGTTGAACGCGCTCCGCGATTCCCCAAATTTTTACCCATAATTTGTTTGTGAAGAATGGTCAGGAAACCAGTTTTTCCTTGTCCATCTCTCTCTCTCTCTCTCTCTCCCTTCTTCTTCATCTTCTCGCCCCAATTCACTCCTCGGAGCTCGGATATCGGGATGGAGAATAATGATTTTTTTTCTTTCGGTGAGGCCAACGGAGCAAGAGCAAAAATCCCTCTTTTATCTGGTGAAACCATCACAGCAGCATTCCTTCTCCACCTCTCTCAAGATACAAAGTGCCTTCTTGATACAGGAAGAAGAAGAAATTCTCCTTCAAGAGCCTCATTGTGCAGAGAAATTGAAAGAAAATACGACTTCGTAGGAATAGATTTATCAAACTTGGAGCAACTTTATATAGCACATAAAAACTGTGTTAGGTGATGTTCCGCGCAAACTCTGCAAGAAACTACGATCTAAAGCGATGACAAAGGAGGCCATGAGAAATAGAATTGTGGAGAAGGAGGATAGAGCGTCAGAAATGGCCATTCTGATCCAAAGAAATTACGCACGGTCTTCTCACTCGGACGGATCTCTTTTCATCTCCGGAGGAGGTGAAAAGGAACAGGAAGGTGCTTTTGGTAATGAGAAAGGAAAGGGAGAGATATATGGTCAGTAAAGGAGGACGACGGGTGAAGAGAATTTTGAAGGACGTGCCGGGAAATTACGCGACTTTTTTTCTCTCTCTCTCAGAGATATCTTGAGACGAGAAGTGCAAGGGTTGCCAGAGAAGGAGGAGGCAAACAAACTCGCATTCCGCCAAAAGGCCTCTTTTCAATCCTCTTTCTCTGGACTCCTATTCATTCTGAAAGAGAAAAGAAGACGACGATAAAAACAGAGAGAGAAAGAGAAAATTTTCTTGCATCGTCATTCACTCCCATCGTTATCCTGCTCCTCCCACCTCCCACCGTTATCGTTTCATGCGTGAATGGTGAAAGAGGGAGAGAAATGACCATTGAAGGAGAAATGCAGGTGATAAAAAAACTTTAAAGTGTATCATTTTTTGGCAGTTATTTCTTGCGCTCAAAAAAATTATGGGTAAAAAATAAAGCGTGCAAGAGACCTTTTTTTGGGTAATTACGTTCTCGCGTGCTCCCATGTACCAACCAACTAACATTATTCACAAAAAAACTCTTTTTGTTTCACCTTCTCCATCCGCCCACGTACGTACAAGTTATTAAGTGCACACCTCCTCCTCCTCCTCCTCCTCCTCCAGAACCGCACGCCGAGCCCCAGCACCCCGCCCCACAACCCAACAACCAACACCAAGAGAGAGAAAAACACCACCAACACC
>JAAUYM010146869.1_pt1 | contig 10095 bp, 10 predicted proteins | sample 7278001 | NCBI WGS metagenome assembly JAAUYM01 (sample SAMN14350224, study PRJNA611818) | marine sediment metagenome | isolation source: surface marine sediment (1.8m) | place: French Polynesia: Moorea | collected 2018-08
CCCCCCCCCCCCCCCCCGCGGCCCCCGCCGCCCCGCGCCCCCCCCAACGCAAAGAAGGAAGGAGGGGTGGAGGTTGAGGTGGATGACCATATTCTATTAGCTGTTTCCTCTTTCTCTCTCTCTCTCTCTCGGCAGGAGGGAGAAAATGAAAGGCTACATGTTCGGAAAATGGCAACGCCGCCGAAGATAGTTGCCATCCCACCATTAGAGCGACTCAACATGAAAACATGAGAAATGCAAGAAGTTACCAACATATAACGACCATTTTTTAAGAAAGGAAAATAGCGTTTGTGCGTCAAGAGAAAGAGTGGAAAAGAGGTAATGGTGGAAATGGGATGTTAGATAGAGCAAAAGAGCAAAAGTTGGAGGAGGAGGCACTCAATTGCCATCAACCACAGATCTGACCGTGAAAGGAAGGCGGCGAGATTCTCTGCACAGTTCCAACCACCTTTCTTTTACCACCACCTTCCTCCAACTGGGGGGGGGGGAGAGAAGTCACGAAAATTGGATTGGACGCGGCGTGGAGGGGCTGAAGGAAGAAAAAAAGACAAGAAATGTTCCGGATCAAAAAGGTGAAGTGCACTTAGCGCCACTGGAGATCTCGACCTTGGTGATGGAGAAGGAGGGATGGCGAGAGAGGGAGAGAGACCAGAGGAGGGGGGGAGGTATTTAAAATTCCAGAATTTGGGGATTTTTTTTTCTTGTCCCTCCCGTCCCGGGAAATGACCACTCTTCTCCACCATCTGTTGCTGCTTGCGGCAAGTCAAGGTCAGGTCTGCCTTCTGGTATATTGGTCACGCGGATTGGTATGTCACCCATGCTCTAGGTAGTACCTATGGTGGTGGAGGAAGAATTACCACCACCAGCAGCAGCGCCAACAGCTCTTATCTCTGCGGTATCGCGTGTCGTGCCATTATGGATGGCCCTCCGCAGAGGCAGAGGTGCCAATTTCAGGGGGGAGCAGGAGGAGAAAGGAGGGGGGGCGGGTACGGCACCTCCTCCTCCTCTTCTTCCTCCTCCTCCCCCTCCCCTTTTTTGGCAACCGCAGTTGGGTCGGTGCTCTATAATATATGGGGGCACTATATCACAAAACAATTTGGTTCAATTTTCTCACCTCTGTTGTCGGCGGGGGCAAGGCCATGCAGAATAAGGAATTGAGTCGATTGAACCTGCATTCTGGCCGAAAAGTAGTTTTTGAAAGAAAAAAAACACCATATTTGTCGATGTTAGAGAAAAAATCGTGGCACTATTAAGTCAAACCGTGAACAATAAATTTGTGGGTTAAACCAGAGACAAAGCTCAGCTGGTGCCAAATTTCTCGGAAAGTCGGTTGGTACGTTTTTTTTCTTCCTCCATTCAAACGACTCACGAGTCTCCTCAGAAATTGGACGGGTCTTGGAGAAAATTCTTCTTCTCTGTCCCTCAGAATGATCCATAAAAGAAGGATGCAAAGAAAGAAAAACTCATCTAAATATATATTTTTTGGTCCGCAATTTGGGTTCTTCCACACGTGGCAATTTTTTTCTTCTTTTGTCTGGAAGAAATGCAAAAAGGCTCTAGGAGGGAGGGTGAGGAGGGTCAATAGACATTTGTAGAATGAGGAATAATTACACGGCTTTTGTGGTTGTGCTACTTGAACATACTACTAGTACGGGACGGTCAGTCCCCACTGCCGCATTTTTTTGTGCTACTCTCAGTACGTCAGCACTTCACAACAACAGAAGGACTCCACTATACTAGTAAAGATGGCATAGTGAGTAATTCTAATTTAACTACACTAATTATGTAGACAAAAAGGTAAACAGGATAAGCACAGAAGTATTTAGTAAAGACTTTACTACAATTAACGGATGTCTACTGTACTTGTACTATCCGCATGTACTACCCAGGGACCTGCTTCATGTGCTACGCTTAGCTAGAGTAAGGCCTTCCGTTTCAGGATGACTGTAATTTAAAACAAGTGCTACCCAACTCACCACATTTTTCTCCGAAAAAAAAATTGGTGTTTTCTACAGACTACGACACAGAAAAAGCAGGGGTTTTTTCTTCCTTAGCTGGTTATCTTTTTAATGTACAGTACTCTCCTTGTACTAGGATGTAGCTTTAACATGCGGTCAAGAAAACGCTCTTGCAAGAAAGAAAAGGGTGAAAAGAACAGAAAAAAATTGAGCAATCTTGAACTGACGTAAGTGACATTACTGCCCGGTTCATGCTTTCTTATGTTCTAAAAATACATACAAGGATGGATTAACAACAACAAGGACAAGGAACTGCACACGTGTAGATCGCGATGCTTGGTGGCAAGAAACAAAAAGTTCTCCTCAAAGTCACGTGTGCAGAGTTAGTGCGATATTACAAGCATCCCGCGGAGAAGCTAACGAGGCGTGAGAGGAGGGGAAAAAAACTTTTTTACGGTGGGAAGCAAAAAATTGAGGATTTTTTTCCTTGTTCGTGTGCAAGACCACACGTTTCTCTTTCAAGAAAAAGAGAAAGAAAATCGAGAGTGAAGAAAAAAAGCATTCATCCAAGCAAAGCCAAAAGTTGTCAGTCAGTCTTTTTTCTTTACAATGACGAGACAACACGACAAGAAGAGAAAAACCATGCAGCAGAACAATTCACCATTCCAAGGTCTCATGATTCTACTACTGTACAACTACGATATAGAAGCTCCAAAGGCGGACGTTGCAAGAATTGCAATCATAGTGCACAGACTCAAATTGTACTGGCAGTAGAACAATACCGACCCCTACCTTCCTCTCTATCCTAGAGCTTCTCGAATTTCCGAATACTTGAATACCCATTGCATTCGGATGTTGGAATATCGATCGAAATCCGGAAAAATCCTGGGGACTTGTTGGGATTTTAACATTTCATTTCCGGGAAACAGGAACGATGGTGGTCGAGTACCCGGGAACCCCGGGTGGTTTGGACAAAACTCTAACCCCCCCGCCTCCTTCTTCTCCTCATGCTTTGCGACCTGCTACAGTCGGACTCTGGCATCCCTGGCATCTGCGTCTCAAACAGACCCGCGCCAGTTCCATTGTCAAGTCGTCCGATACGTCACGTTTAGGTCATGCCCTCCGGTTAAAAAAAACTCGGATATCCGGTTTTTGTCCTATACGTATGGATGGCGAACGAAAAAAATGGAATAAAACCGAATGTTTTTCGCATTTTTCCGAAATGTTGCAAATAACCGAATAATTTTTAGACCGGATTTTTTTTGTAAATTCGTGCTTCCCCTACTCACATTCCGACTAACCTGGGTTTCCTTCCTTCTTTCTTTTTTTTTGCAAACATCCCAGGCGGTGCCATATCAGCGCCCAGGAATGCTCCGACCTCGCTGAGTTGGGTGGTCACAGACGTTCCTTCACACATGGAGAATTTTTTTTTTTATTCCTTTGGCCGCCTTTGCCACCAGAGTGGACGAATTCTCTCTTGCTCTCTTCTCGACTGGAGGTCAAGAGAAATGGTCTTCTTAACTAAAAAGAGCATAAGTAGAGTGTGTACAAAGTGCTTAATTATCCTTCCAAAATTTCCCTCTTTCTCCATTGCTACTACTATGCCTTAGTCAAAAAACAGATTTTTACCGGGATTTTAAAAAAAAGTATGAATACAGTATACATGTACTACAATGTGTTTAATTCACATCATTCATCATTTCCTTTTCCCTCATTGTGAGTACTTTGCGTTAGTAAGACTGTGGGGTATTTTTTTTCCTAACCATCCCACACCCGATTTTGCTCTCTTCCCCTTCCTTCCCTCCCCCCCCCTCTTCGCGACCATATGTGGCGTCAACGTGCCTCGCAGAAGCTCCTCCACGGAGGCGAGACCATTAATCACCCACCCATTATTAGGCGACGAAGAAGAAGAGAGAGGAAAAACTCAACAGAGGTCGTGGGCGAAAGATGGACAAAAACGGAGGAAAGGGGGGGGGAGAGGTAAGAGTGCGACCAAATCAGAACGAGAACCAATTTCTGTGACCGGACAACACATTGTGCTATGGACTACTTCTACGGAAGAAGACGCCACATTGCAACAGGCAACAACCCAGAAATTCCATCTGCTATTGTCTCCCCTCCCCCCCCTCCCTTCCTGACCTGACATTCTTGACCTGGGGTGCCAAAACCACCTTAATTTCCTTTTCCTTTCGCGTCGGCGGCGGCGGCGGCGGCAAGCCACGCGAAGCTTTTGTGATCAAATTAAAAAAATTGGGTCCTCTCTTCTTCCATTTTCTGCAATCTCCACATCCTCTTCGTCCCTTCTCCCCACCACCACCACCCCCCCCCCCGAGGGGGGATGTTCCAAAGAAGGGGAGCACTGCTTGCCGCAGCGTCGCCGTAGACACCATCAGTGTGTCAAGATTTTTTTCCGTCAATTATCATCCCTCCTCCTTTCCCTCCCTGCCTCCCTCTCCCTTTGATCCTAAAAAGGTAGTAGTACTGTAGAGGAGAGTAGCACATCCTCTACCGCGCTGGAATGCGGTAGTCGGCAATTTGGGCGATGGAAGAAAAAAAAAAGTAGAAGCAAGGTGGTCTCCCCTCCCCCCTCCCCCCCCCTCCATTGGGCTTTGTAAGACGTCATAAGTGGAGGAACAGCAAGCGACGGTGTAATCATCGCATTAAAGAGAGAAAGGGAAGAGGAGGAGAGAGAGGAGAGGGCTTCGGTGTGCCATGTGCCAGATTTGAGCGTCCGTCGCCGCTATGCCAAGAGGTATGTTGATGATGATAATGACGATGATTGCAGCCGCAGTCACCAATGAGGGGCTTTATGTCTCTTCCTCCTTCTCCTCCTCCTTCTCCTCCTCTTTATACCTAGCTGCAGTGCCAATTCTGGAAGGGTCCATTCGCCAGGGGTCGTAAAAAAAAAAAAAAGAAAGGACTTGACAAAGGCGGGCGTTGATGCTGTGATGTCGTGTATTCTGTTCTCTTTCCCCCACTCTTTTTTGCACACACAGACAGACCTCTCTCTCTATTCGCTGCCGCCGCAAGGTGGGAAAAACATGACTAGATGCGGCAAAAGAGAGAGATCTTTCCGTCTTCTCTGCTTTCGTGGAGTATAGTACAAAAAAAGTGCGAAACAACTCGTAAAAAAAAATAATAACACTGAGCAAAAAAAAATGGGTGTGTGGAAGATGAGCAACAATCATGCCTAGTTTACATTTGGGATATGGCATTTGGCTTAAATAAATTATATAGCGCTCGCATAAGAAGGGAGGAGGAAGAAAAAATAACAACTAGTGTAGGTATAAAGGTAGGATTCATCTGTACAGAACTACTAGTACAACTACTACTACTAAACGGCGACAGTGAGCTGCTTGGAGAACTCCAACCTAGATGCGGCGACGGCGGCGGTGGCGGCGGTGGCAGCGCTGCCTTCGCTGCCGTCCTTATCGCTGCTCCCCTCGGCCGCCGCCTCCGCCGTCTCCTCTGTCGTTCCCCTCTCTTCCTCCTCCTCCAGCTCCATCTCCTCCTCGTGGGACGCGGAACCCTCCTCTCCCTCGTTGGAGTCCGGCGGAGATTCCGGCTGCGGGTGGTGTTGTTGCTGTTGCTGTTGCTGTTGCTGCTGCTGCTGCTGCTGTTGAGATCCCAGCATTGCCAGCGCACGGTGGTACAGGGCGAGTGAGGCGGCCGCCGGAGCTGACGGTGACCCGGAGGAGGAAGCTGACCCGGCGGACGACTGGAACTCGGCCTCGTGGGTCTTGAGGTGGGCGCGGAGGTTGCAGGACAGGGCGAATTTTTTGTGGCAAATGTCGCAGCTGAAGGGCTTGTCGCCTAAAAAAAATATGTAAAATAAATGAAAAAGTGAGTAATGGAATCTTTATAACATAGTTTTTTTGCAGGTTTTCTGTTTAAAATTGTTCGAAATCCTTGAGAACGCGCGCTCAATCGTAGTACTTTAACAATACAGCGTGTCGGTGTAAATACAAGGTTGCTGCTTGAATAAAAGGTGCAAACTTTTCTTCTCTTCGTCTTGCATTTCTTTCAGGTGAGAAAAAAAGGGCTGAACTGGTAGTGGAAGTGAGAAAAGCTGCTGCACATTTTTGCGGCTATTTGGGAATTTGCAAATTCAGCAAGGCTCACACGTCAAGAAAGAGAGTGAAGCAGGAGGAGCCATTGTTGGCAAAATGCCGCCTTCTCCTTGAGAAAATTAAGGTTTTTTTTTTCTTTTTAAAGCAGAGACGGGATGCAACAATGGTGGGGAGAGGGGAGGAAGGCGCAGCGCGCATTTCTTTGTGGGCTGTCTTGGGGCAAGATAAAAGATGGTGTACCTGGTACAGTCAGTGTTCAATTTTGGCAAGTTAGGAAAAAAAAGTTGCTTAAATCATATTTGCTGTCCAAGGCAAATTCCTTTCAGACTTGAAAAACTGCCAACCCAAAAACTGAATAAACTGCCTGAACCGAACGTACGTACAGTCAACATCAAACGTTGACTGTAGCACCTCACTTCTCGCCTACCTGAATGGAGCAACAGATGGTTCTTCAGGTTGGTCTGCTTGCTGAATCCTCTGTGGCAGATATGGCACTTGAAGGGCCACGTCCCAGTGTGGACGTACGTGTGCGACTTCAGATCGCCCGGGGTGGGGAAGGACTTGGAGCACATGGTGCACTTGTGGGGCTTCTCCTAGCAAGGCGAGAAAAAAAATCGAACGAGACGTTTAAAAATGGCCAATTAGGCTGCCCCGACGATGACGATAAACAAGATTTGTCTTCTTTTTCTTCCTCACCTTGACGTGGGTCATCTTGTGGTAGTACAGGTTGCTGGATGCAGTAAACCTTTTTCCACAGACCCCGCACTGGTGGGGCTTCTCCCCGCTGTGGATCCTACGGTGGGTGTTGAGCGAGGAGGAGGTGGAGAAACCCTTGCTGCAGATATCACAGACGTGCGGCCGCTCCCCGGTGTGGATGCGGATGTGGCGCTTGAGCAAGCTCGGACGATCGAACGCCTTGCCGCAGTAGTTGCACGGGAGCATGTTCTTCTCTCTCCGCCGGACGACCGGAGGACGCGGGGCGGAAGGAGTCGTCGTTGTCGTGTTTAGCCGCGCTGACGAAGAAGACGTCGCCGCCGTTGCGGGTAGCTTGAGAGGGAAATTTGGCTTCGAGGAGGAGGAGGAGGAGAAAGAGGGAGTCTTGGAAGTGAGGGACTCCACCGAGAAGGTGAGGGGAGGAGAGGAAGACGAAGAAGCGGAAGATAACTTGTGGACGTTCGACGGAGGAGGAACTTTGGGCATCGGCAAGTTGGCGGAGGAGGCAAGCGTCCTGAGGATGGGGTCCGTCGACTCGTTGGTGGAGGTGGTGCAGTCGCTGGAGACGGACCTCCTCCCGCCCCCTTCCGAGTGGGTCGGCGAGATGGGGAAGACCTTGGAGATGGCCGCTGAGGCGGCGGCGGAGGGGGTAGAGGTGGCGACGGCGGCGGCGGCTGCCACGGAGGAGGCGGAGGCGGCAGGGGCGGCAGCGATGAGGGAGGTGGAGAGGTCAAGCGGGCTCTCCTCCAGCGCGTTGTCAATCAGCCTCTTGAAGAGCGTGTGCCTGAGATACTGTATGGCCGGGAGGAGAAAGGCCTCCTCTGGTCTCTCCGGGACGAAGAAGCAGACCAGCTCGGACTTGGCCGGGAGGTCGCGGATGACCTCGAAGACGGGCTCGCCCGTGGCCCCCTTGGCGCCGACCACGTTGACCGCGTCCGTGTAGACGAGTGAGTAGCGTAGGAAGCGGATCCAGTTGCACTGTCGCACGCGCCGGGAGAGCGGGGCCGGGCCCAGGTCGGACACCTCGTCGTACAGGCCGAACCTGTTCCTCACCTGAAAGAGAAGAGAGACGATGCTGTAGTAGTGTTTGTACCGTACGTAATAGCCGTACCGTGCTGATAAAATTTGATCCCTTTTCTTAGCTCCAAATGGCTGATTACGTACACTACTGACATAAAAGACTGTCTGTCATAGAGCACTCACGTCGAACTCGGGCAGCTTCTCGAACAGCGGCAGCTTGTCGCTGCGCACTGTCCCCTTCCACGGGAGAAACCTGGTGCCCTTCTCCACGGACTCCGCCGTCCAGATGCTCAGGTCGGCGCCGCAGGGCGGCGGAGACACCCCAAGGAGGGCGGCCGCCGCAGCCGCCGGAGCCGCAGCCGCCGCGGCGGCCGGCAACCTGGTGGCCGGGCCCAGGCACAGTTCCTCCGGACACAGCACCAGCGACTCCATAGTCGCTCTTGCTACTAGAGAGGCCGAAAAGAAGAGAGTCCTGTGTTTGTGTCGCTATCTTTTTCTTAGAACGTCAAAGAACCGGTCCTTTTTCTTCTGTCGCAAGGCGTCTTTTCGTGTTCGGCAGCGGTGACCGACTGATGGGGATCATCTTGCAAGAAGAAGAAGAAGAAGAAGAAAAGGTGGAATCATCATAGTGGTCAAGCAAGCGCTGTGGTGATCTCAACGCGCGTCCGTCTCGGTAGCAGCAGCAGCAGCGGTTGCGATGGCAGCAGAGAGATAGAGGGAGAGACAGCCCATGTGTGTGGGTGAGTGAGCGCGCACGAAAAAAAAAGAAAAACAGTAGCGCCGTCTTCCGCCGCTACCGTAGGAAGAAAGAAAGGATTTTTGCTCCCGTTCCTTCTCCTCCTCTTTGGCATCTCTTGGCTGTCTGTGTTACGGATTCTCCGCGGGAGATGGATGCTGCAGTACGTACGTACCTCTTCTCCCACTCTCTCTCTCTTTCTCTTCTGACCGTCGGCGGCGCCGTGAAACTCCGTTGTGATCTCTCTCTCCCTGTCTATTCTCCTTCTCCCACAATCTCGAGTAGCGGGAAAGGCGGTGGCGGTCGCTACTACGTAGAACCAAGAAGCAAGAAGACCCTTTCTTTTTAAAGGTCTCTTTTTTTTTAAGCGGAATGGTAAGGAATTGAAACTTTTGTGGCTTGACTGCTTGTTTGTGTTTATTTTACCAAATTAACATTTGCATCAGACAAACTTGCTGATACCTACCGTAGCTGCACAGTTCTGTATGATATGTACAGATTTTTATGGCAATATTGATGTACTACGTACCGTACAGTGTCATGTTTAGTGTCACTCGCCTTACAGGCCATCACCGAGTGACGTGTAATAGTAAATGCTCCAGATAAAAGAACATTCCGGTTATACGTAAGAGCAGTCTACTCTGGGCCCAAGAAATGTTCTCAAAAGTGGAGTCGACTGTACTAGGTAGTACGTCCCGAGCATCCTGTACTGCAGTATTATTTACAGGCATTCTCCTGGACGCTTCAATCAAAAATGGAGCTTGACATTCCTCGCCCAAGGCGACTCCTTCCTCCCTCCTCTCCCCCTTCCTAAGATTTTTTTAACGCGTCCCAAGTCAAAAATTTGTTAGCATCCACCTTCTCGTTCCTCGGGCATTCTTTATCACTAGGCCGCTTGGACCATTCAAGAAGAGGAGCTTCGGTCTAATGCGCCACGACCGCAAAGACGCTATTTATGCACGGTGACCATAGACAAACACAGAGTGGAGGAGGGGGCAATTACGAACAGCTAACTTTTGTGCCAGATTGAGGCATGTTTTTATGGTGCAAAAATCCAAAACCGGATTTCGTGCGCTGCATATTTTGTCTAGGTAATTAAGTAAAAAACAAACCGGGCAATTACGGTTAATCAGATAAAATTTTCTAGGTTTAGGTGATAATCGAATAAAAAATGCGCGTTCAAGGTGGACCGCTGCAACCGAAAAAATCGCATAGCCGGTCATGCGATTTTTCGGGTTCGGAAAAAACTTATACCAGGCACACACCTACATACTACATGCCCTACTAACTAAGCAATTGCTGCTAAGAATGCTTACATACCGTATCTATGGTTTTGAAAAACTTTTGCTCTGCCTGCTTCCTTCCATCTGAGAGGCAGCAGCATCACAGGCTGGGCGACCAGATTAAAATTATAATTAAATGCTCCAGGTAATAATCCATTGTTTATGATGTCGACGAGGAGGGGGGAAGAAACATTGCCGGGGGAGGGGCGGGAGAATGAGAGGAATACTTGGGACGGAATTCAGGGGCTTTTTACGGCGGTAGCCGTGGAAGGAGTCTCTCTACATCGACCTCAAAGGAGAACAGAGGAGGAGGA
>JAAUYM010003436.1_pt1 | contig 10094 bp, 9 predicted proteins | sample 7278001 | NCBI WGS metagenome assembly JAAUYM01 (sample SAMN14350224, study PRJNA611818) | marine sediment metagenome | isolation source: surface marine sediment (1.8m) | place: French Polynesia: Moorea | collected 2018-08
CTCAAGGCGGAGATGTCGGCGGCAAAGTCGCGGCTCGGGCTCGGGATGAACGGCGGCGGAAAGAACGGCTGGAGCTACGAGCTGCACGAAGGCCTCCTCCTGCTCCCCCGCCGGGTTTGACCTCGGGTGGTGCATCCCCGAGGCCTCCACGTGCAGCTCGTAGCTCCAGCCGTTCTTTCCGCCGCCGTTCATCCCGAGCCCGAGCCGCGACTTTGCCGCCGACATCTCCGCCTTGAGCCGCCCCTGCTCGCACCTGATGAGGCTGACCTGCTCCTGGCGCCACCTGCCGTCCATTCTGCGCACGTCCTCCTCCGCGTAGGAGACCAGGCTCAGGGGCGGCAGGCTGCCCAGCTCGCTGCACAGGGTCAACTCATCCGGCTTCTTTGCCGCCACTATCTCGCATTCCTTTGAGGCGGTGGGGCTCTCCAGGCTGTCTGCGGCGCTGCTCTCGTATCCGGAGCTCCTGCAGTGCCTGTTGTGCTTCCTTCTCCTCCCCTGCTGCTGCTGCTGCTGTTGCAGTTGCTGCTGTTGCTGCTGCTGCGACGCCGAGGACTTGCTTGAGGCACCCCTTCCCCCCTGTCGCATCCTGACGACGGCCACCTGGTGCTGTTGCTGCTGCTCCCCCAGCCCTGAGTCGTTGGAGGAGGTGTCTCCCGCCTTGTTCCTCCTGGCGGCGGGTGCCGAGGGAAACGAGTAGGGGGAGGCCAGCAAGGTGGCGTTGTAGGGGGAGGTATTTAGAGACGGAAAGTACGGGGTCTTCTTGTCACCATCGCCGCAGCTGGTAATTTGCTCATGCTTTTTTCTTATGCTGCTCTGCTGCTGCTGCTGTTGGTGACGGTGGTGGTGTCTTGAAGACCCTCTGGAGGAAGAGGTGCCTTTGGCGTTTTTTGGAGAATGGGGAGAAGATGAGGAAGAAAGTGGAACAGATTTTTTGCCGGCAGCCACCCCCACAATGGAGGGGGAGCCCGCCTTGTCTGCGAGAAGCTGTTGCTGCTGCTGCTGTTGCTGCAGGGATGATCTCAACTTGCAACTGTTCTTCGCTGAAGAATCCGACCTTTGCAGTGACTTCGTCGTTGTCGATGATGGTGGAGCTGTCTTCTTCTTCTCCTCCTTCCTGGATGCTCCGATTTTGAGCGGACTCCGGGAGATCTTTCTGGTGGCGCTCGAGAGGAGACGACTAAACTTGGGCACGCGGTTGCCGGCGGACTTGACCGGAGATTCCCCCGACGCCGACGCCTTCACTACTGCTTGCTTATCCTTGGCACTGCTGTCCGTTGGCTCCAAGGATGGCGGCTTCAAAGATTTGGAGGAGGTGGTGGAGGTGGAGGTGGAGGAAGACAGCCTCTGGTGGAGCTTCTTCCCCACCGTTGCTGTGTTCGATGATAATTTGTGTTGGTGGTGGTGTGGCGAACGATGCTGCTGCTGCTGCTGCTGCCTGACTAGAGTGGAGGAAGGGTGTCTGAAGTTCGACGCCGTCAAGTTGGAGGGAGGCGGGGGTGGTGGAGGAGGGGGTAGCATCTCCTCCGGGTCCGAGCTGCAGCTGGACTGTCCGGTGCCCGGAGACCGTCGGGGCGCCACCGCCACGCTCCTGGCCGCCGGGGGAGGAAGGTGATGGTGGTGGGTAGAGTTGGTGGAGGAGGAGGAGGTGCTACCGCTCGCGTGGGCGTGGCGCCTCTTCTCGCCTTCCAGAGTGAATTGTTGCTGAGAAGAGGAGGAGGAGGCTCTGACGGGGGGAGTGGGAGGAGGGGGCTTTCCAGTGGAAGAGGCGGAGGAGGAGGCAATTTTGTGATTCAAGTCAGGATTGCTCGCCCCATCAGGCACGTGGTCTCTCCGCAGACCTGCTGCTGAGGTGGAGGAAGGAAGAGGAGGAGACTCTGAGAAGAGAGGAGGAGGTGGCGAAGGGAGGGGAGAGGAAGAGGCGTCGCCTGCGGCACCCTTCCTCTCCTGTTGTTGGCGGCCGTTGTAAGCCTGCTTGAGATCCTTGAGCTTTGCATACTTGGCCAGCTCCTGGTCAATGCCCTCAAGCACAGGGCTGTCCGAACGGTCAACTGCGCCTCCTCCTCCTCCTCCCTTGGCGAGCACGGCATCCGGAGGCGGAGGAGGGAGGGGCAGCGAGGTCTGGGAGGAAGTGTCCGCGTTGTCACCCTTGGACGTCAACGACGGGAGGAAGAAGCCGAGGTCAGACAGGGAGATGGAGTTCGGGTCTCCGGGCCTCAGCATCTCCAGACCGACTCCGGCAAGACCGCCGGATTGGGAGCCGCCCAAGAAGTCGGTATAGTCCGGCGCTCCCCTCACAGGCTCGCTGCACAGGCTGTTCAGGTCTCCCGTGGATCCCGGCACGGTCGCCGTCCCCTCCTCTCCCTCCTTTCTGTTGGCCAGCACCCCGAGTGAGTAGGTCGATCCCCTCTGCTCATCCCCACGCTGCTGCTGTAGCTGCCTGATCAGCTGCCTCTCCTCCAGGTGGCTCTGGGTCTTGGCGGAGATGGAGGAGATGCTGGCGTAGAGATCATGCAGCTTGGACAGCTGATCGAAACGCTGCTCGAAAAAGTTGTTGCCGGAGCTCTTGCCGATGGCGTTGGCCTTGTTGACGTAGTGGAGCAGCCTGCCGTCTAGAGTGGACAGCTTGGACGGGTCCATGCTGTCGTCGCTGCAGCTGTTTGGCTCGGAGGAGGCGGTGGTAGACTCCTCCGTCACCTCGGTCACCGTGCTCAGCTGTAGGGAGGAGGGCAACGCTCCGTCCTCCTCCCCCTCCTCCTCCTGTTCTTGCGCACAGGGGCTGTTCGTCAAGAAAATGGCCTGCTGCTGCTGCTGCTGCTGCTGTTGCTGCTGGGAAGTGGACTTGTCTGGTGTGACAGAGTAAGGTCCATTTATTGCCCCAACCTGGGTGGATGACTTTTCTACTGCGCTCTGCTGCTGTACCACACACAGATATTGCTCCTCCTCTTCCTCCACCTCTTTTCCCCTTTTCTGTGGTCGTACATCCTTCAAGGACCCTCTTCCTACTTCCACAACCCCTTTCTTGTTCTTCCTCCCCCCCCATTCCTCCTCTTCTTTTTCTTCTTCCAGATCCCTGGCCATTCTCTCGCAGTGGGTTTGCAGTTCCTCCAGGCTGTGAATATTGCACCATTGGTCATTGTTATTTCTGGATGTGCTGCCGCCACCGCCACCGCTGCCGGAAGAAGGAGGAGGATGGGGGGCGGAGGAGGAGGGTGAGAGGGTTGTAGCAGATGTCGATATTGACTCCCTCTTCTTTCTCTCTTCACCTCCTCCTCCTTTTTCTTCCTCCTCCTCCTTTTTCTGGCTGAAGAGGCAACCTGGAAGAAGAGAAAAGAAAGAAACATAGTACGGTAGAACAGTACAGCATTCACAGCGTGAATTATCGTCTTAGTCCTACAACGGTTTGCTGAAATCATGTCTCATAGTCTTGCACAGTTGTTTTTCCTTCTGTGCTTTTGCTGTTGTTATTACACTCTTTTTCCCCCCTTTCCTCCTCCCCTCAAGCACTCGGTGTTACTACGGCGACACAACCCGGAAGCGAGAAAAAAAACTGAAGTGGGAGGATGTGTAAGAAGAGGAAGAGAGAGGAGGAGGAATGTTGTGTATAAGTTGGGGGAATAATGAGTTTTTGTCGGCGAAAGTCCTTCTTCTCCACTTCTTCCCACTTTCTCTCCCTCCTTCACAGCTTTTTATCCCTCATCTTTCCTCTCTCCTTCTCTTTTTTTTGCTGCCCTTCATTGACGCATTCACAAGAGATGTGAAGAAAGGGCAAAGAGGAGAAGGGGAAAGGAGGGAAGCTGAGGCAAAAAATTCACTAAGTGAGAACTGAATTAAGACCTTCTTTTCCTTGCGAGAAGGAGCAGCTGGTGGAGAAGAAAAGAAAGTTGGGAGGAGAGGGGGCAAGAAAAAAAAAAGAACGAAAGGGGCTATTGAACAAGGGGAGGAGGAAGACGGCAAAAAAAGGGAAATAGAGAGAGAGATTCTGCCATTGCAGCACTTGAAAAAGTAGGTCTTGATGTACTCGAAACCTGCTGCGCTTGCCACATCAAAGGTCTCTCTCTTTTTCTTATTTGTCTTGCTTCTTTGGAAGCAAAAAAGCAGACGAAAAGGCATCAATAAAAACTCTCTTTAAGAGAGGCCTCTTTTCCTCTCCGCCACTCTGAGTGTCTCGTTGTGTCTCCTCTCTGAAGTACCTCTGGGTCCACGAAAGGGACTCTTGAGAGGGGAGGGGAGAAGAGAAAGAAAGAGAGAGAGAGACTGATGCCGAAATGGGGGCGTTGTTCAAGAGAGGGGCACGGAAGAAGAGGAGGACAGGGGACACATTAGGCCTAAAGGAGGGAATGGGAGGAAGAGGAGAAGAGTGGTGAGAGGTCATCATCCCTCCTCCCAAAGAAGACAAAATTAAGCCCCACATCTCTTCTCCTCTTTGCTATTCTCCTCCTCTCTCCTCCTTCTCCTCTTCCTTCATTATCATTAACCTCATTCTCTCCCCTCCCCTCTCGCCTATGTATGCGTCTGAAACTGCTCCCTTTTTCTCCCTCCTCCTCCTTTTATTGTCCAGGTCTGCCCCTCACCCCTCTCTCTCGCTCATACACCCAATTAAGAAAAGAATGCGAAGTAAGGAAGGGGTCTAAAACCCTGTTTTAAGTTCTAAAAGTCGTCCTCCTCCTCCTTCTCTCCTTCTTTGCAGCAGCACGTGCCTACCACTAAAAGGAAGAAAATTCGGGAATTTCTGCGTCATTTGCCACCCACAAAGCTCATTCAATTAAGGTGGGGAGGAAGGGAGAAAGAGAGAGACCCAGACCTACTGGAGCAAACGGAGTAGTAGGTTTGTGCTATCCCCACATCAGTGCAAAACTTTTGTCGCTTGCTTGATGCAGTTTCCATCGAGTCAAGATGCGGATACAGCTTGTGTAGCAATCTTCCCAGCATTTTCAAACAAAAAAGTTGAGCCACAAATGCCCATCTACCTCATTCTCAACACTACACTACATATATACTTAAAAAAACTTTATCCTGCAATCATTGCCCCCTTTTGTAACTTTTCTGATGCTGGGAAAAATAACGTTTGGCGGGAGGGAACAAGACCTGAAAGAACAAAAAGCTTTCCCAATTTCCTGCTTTCCTCTAGTCTCCCACTCTAGCAAATCTCATCAAACTCACCGCCGCCGCCGCCGCCGCCGCCGCCGCCGCCGCTGCCGCCACCGCTGCTCAAACTTTTCTTCTTCCCATCGGACATCGGGGATGAGGAGGGGCTCACAACTTTGCAGTGTCCGTTTGACTTTCCTCCTCCGTGATGCCGAGAAGAGGGAGAAGGTTGAGGATGCTGAAGCTGATGACGACGGGTGTTCTTGCCAGGATTGGACAAAACTTCTTCCCCGGCCTTGGAGGGGGCAGTCTCCTCCGGGAAGATAGAGCTGACCGCCGGGCTCGGGGGGACGGAGACGCCGTTATCATCATCCTCTTCGGCGCCGCCGTCGTTGCCGTCGTCGTCTGTGTTATGCACGTGTACGTCGGCCGAGACGGTGGTGGTGGTGGCGGCGGTGGAGGAGTTGCCCTCCTTTCCCTCCTTGCCGTTCTCCTTTTCCCCGTCGCTCTCCGAGCTGCTGGTCTCCACAGTCCTGAAGTGGGTAAGCACCTTGCAGTCTGGGTTGCCGTTTTCCAGCGCGGCCTCCCCTCCCTCCTTCAGCCAGGCAAATGGCTCCGGCTTCTCCCCCTCCACTTCTTCTTTTTTCTCGTTGGACATCTCGGGCGGCGCCTGCACCGGCACCATCTTCTTAGCCTTGGTCTCCTGCGCCCTCCTCCTCTGCACGGCCAGCTCCGCCGCCTGGCATTCCACCCACTGCTGGATCATGCCGCGCTTGTGGTCGTCCATGAAGCCGTAGGCAGCAGCGCCGCTGTCGCCGCTGTCGCTGTGCCGCGTCGACAGCGGCTGGTGGCCACGGCGCTGCCTCACAACAAAGCCGCCGCCGCCGCCGCCGCTTCGAGCCGCCGCCGCCGCGGCTGCCTGGAGCACCTGCGGCCGATCTATCCACCACTCTTCCTCGCCCCCGCTGCTGAATCCGCCGTTGGAAGGCGCTTGCCGATATCCGGCCACCCTCCCGTGCAGCGGCATCTTGCCCTTGGGACTCCTGGGCAGGCTGCCTCCTCCTCCTCCTCCCCCTCCCCCTCTCCCGAGGGAACCGTAGTAGCTTCCGTGCTGATATTGCTGCATCCTCCTCGGGTGGAAGAGCACCCCTCCTCCCTGATGTTGTCTTGGCGAATTGAGGACACCGAACATTCCCCTTGTTGGGGTGGATCCGACGCTCCCAGGTCGACTCCGCTTTCCCCCTCCCCCTACTCCTCCTCCCGCAACCGGCATCCTCTTATTGGGGTTGTCCGAAAGCGGAGAGCGGTGATGCTGCCTCATCCCGCTGCTTCCCGCGCTCCTCCTCCTCTCCAGCGTCCTGGTGCCGGTCCTGTCGCGCTCCACCGTGGATCCCCTGAGTGCCGTGGCCATCATGCCGCGGTTGTCCCCGCTGTTGAGGTTGGGCAGGTAGACCGGCGGATGCTCCGCGTCCGTGTCATCGTCGTCTCCGCCGTTCCTCCCGACATAAATGACGGTGTCGCAGCTCTGCTCGCTGGATGAAGGGTCTGTCGAGGTCGTGGTCGCCTCCGTCTCCTTGAACCCGCCTCTCTTGTTCTCGTCGGAGGACCCGGAGCCTGACCCACCGCCGCTGCTGCCCGACCCCCTTCCTCCCCTCCTCCGCCGCATCCGGTGGATTCTGGAGGCCAGCTGCGCCGTGTGCAGGGCCTCGGAGTAGTTTGCCGGCGCCGGGGAGACGTGGGCAAGCATTGCGGCCTGGCAGGCCGGCGACCCGACCAGGAGACACTCCCTCAGCAGGAGGGTTACAGGACTCTCCCTGCAGGGCAGGTGGCGCTGCCCGTTGAAGATGCCGAGGAGGACGTGGCCCAGGGCAGACAGGGTGATGGAGCCGCCGCCGCCGCCCGTGCGGACCCTCTCGCAGCAGCCGAAGTCTATGAGGTGCAGCCTGGACCTGCCTCCCTCGATCACCCGGGAGGAGACTTCCTCTTCCCCCTGCTCACCCCCGTCCTGCTGCTGTTGCCTCTTCTTGGACGAGTCCACGGAATACTGGTACAAGTGGAGTGTGAAGACGAGGTGCGAGTCCCTCCCCTCTCTCTCCGACCTGCCCCTCCTGGACAGGGCAACATCGAGGTAGTGCGCCGCCCTTTCCACCGTCGGACAGCGCACCTCGGTCAAGTTCTGCATCACTCCTCCTCCTCCTCCGCCTCCTCCTGCTTTTGCGAACAGGGCGCTAGGAGGCGCCGCACCTTCCTCCCTCAGATGGGCAAGAAGATCCTTGACTTCCTCTCCTCCTCTTCCTCCCAGACCGCCGCCGCCGCCGCTGCCTCCTCCTGCAATCTCCATGGCAGAGGCCCTGACTGCGAACCTGGCGTTGGACTTCTCCTTCCTCTCCGCCACGCACTGGAAGGTCCACGTCACGGCCGTCGGGATGATCCCGGCCTCCCTCGGGGTGGCGTCCGCGCCCACCATGGTGCGCGTCTTGCCCAGCGCGGCGTGTCCGAAGGAGAAGACGCAGCCGTCGGCGCCGTGAACGACGGCGGCGTGGATGGCGTCCGACAGCGCCGAAGCCGCCACCTCCGACTGCGGGTCCTCGTCCGTGAAGAGCCCGTCGAAGGCAAACATCTTGGGCGCGGACACCACCTCCTTGTTGTTGCTGTTGCAGGAGGAGGAAGAAGGGTCCAACAGAGTGACCTGTCTCCTCTTCTTGTCCATGACGAAGTGTTGCTGGCCCTTCTTCTTCTCCTCTGTCAACTTGGACGTGGCCACCCTCAAGATTACCCTCACCTTCCCCATGGAGGAAGACGAGGAGGAGGAAGAGGAGGGAGGAACTTTGAGCAGGTTGTTCTTGCTGCCGTCGTTGTCGTCTCCCATCCTCTTGAGGAGGGCGGGCGGCACCGGCGGAGGGCACTTGCTGAGGATGGAGGAGAAGTTGTAGGACAGGGTCTCCTCCTCCTCGTCCATCTTGGTGGAGGAGGAGACGACGATGGCGTTGCTGGCCTGTCTGCTGCGCACGCGAGTGAAGTATGCGGCCGCAGTGCTCTGCTGGCCGGCGGAGCCCATCGGACCGGAGTGAGAGATGATGTACCTGCTGCTGCCAGGGGCGCCGCCACCTGGCAACCTGGCAGGTGAGGAGGGCAGGCTTGTGGCCTCCCCGTCGCCGCCGCCGCCGCCGCCGCCGCTGCCGCCACCGCCGCCGCGATGCTTGAAGTGAGCTGCGTCAAAGCTCATCTTGGCGGCGACAGCCTCTTCCGAAGAAAAGTGGCGAATCTTGATCCATTGTGTTGAACTGTGAGGCTCCCTGTCGCCTTCTTCCTTCCCTCCATTTTCCCTTCCCCCTCTTGTGATGGGGGAAAAGGACTAACCTGCAACAGAGAAGAAGAAGAGAGTAAAATTAGACAGACTGTTGTGACGGCTCTTAAGAGTTGATGGTAATTGCGATGCCTTGTCAGTCTTCTTTCTCTCCCTCCCTACCTCTTTCTCCTCCTCCAAACTCTACCTCTTTCCTCTACAGCTAGTTGAAAAGAGAGTTGGGAAGGAGGGAGAGGCAGAAAGTTTTGCCAGTTTTGCCTCCACGAAGAAGAAGTACAGTGGGAAAGGGGGGAGGAAATGGATGGCGAGACAGAAGGGGGAGAGTATACGGGGTGTCTAAAAGAGTATGTCTTTTTCTGAGTTAAAATTTAATTTAATTTAAAAGTGCACCAAAGTTTCATTCTTACAAGCTTTACACTTTTTTTAGACAACCTGTAACTGGCAGGATAGAGTTAGTTGTGGAGGGAGGAGAGAGGGAGGGTTTGGTGAGAAATTGGATTAATCAGATCACGTGCTGGTGTGAGTTGCGTATGCGATCAGGGGAAAGGAGGATGAGGAAGAGAGCAGTGGAGGAGTGGAAGGGGGAGGAGAAGGAGGAGGAGGAGAAAGAGAAGGGGAGGGAAAGAGGTGTCTCTTCCGCTTTGGGGGGGGGGGAGAGGGGGGTTGGAGGAGGGGGTGAGGAAGAAAAAGAAGGCCAGTGAGAGAGAGAGAGAGATGTTACGGAAGCTTTTTTTTCCTCTCCTTCCTCCATCTTCTTTCTTTATCCCATCCGGGGCTTAACGTGAGAAACGTGTCCTGGATGATATTGCCACTTGGCTGACTGCCTGTGCTGCTCGTAGAGGAAGGAAGGAGGCAGGGAAGAAAGTCTTCGTCATTGCAAGAAAAAGAGAATTTTCTTTCTCTTTTCCCAGATCCAAAAAAAACCCCACTTTTACACACATGTGCCACTAACACTAGTCGAACAGACATCTCTTCTTGTTCCTTTCCCCCCTCCCCATCAACTTACTCGACCGAGGTCGGGGAAAGGGGGGGGAGGGAATGTGCAAACTGCTGTGCATCCATCCAACAACCCTCTTTTCTCCTCCTTCCTCTCGTCCTCCCACTGGAGGGATTAATAAAGTTTTATGGGTCGTCGTCGAGCGTTTTGACTCAAGCGCTTGTCCATTTTCGAACCCAAAACTCTCCCTGCTCAAAAACAACATGCACCCCTTCTTTCCCTTTCTTTTTCAGTTATCGGTTGGAATGTCTTTGCTGTTTGGAGGGGTGGGTGGAGGGAGGAGAGCGTAAAACGAGTTCAGGAAGAAGAGAAGAAAGAGAAAGGCTCCATAAATCTCGCAACATTAAACGCGGCGACTAAGATGAATGAAGCAAAGCAGAGGGAACGAGTAGTTTCTTTCTTCCTTTTTACGTTTTCGTTTGGCAAACGTTGCAGCTTTTTGTGTGTTTTTTTGCTCACAAAGTTCTGGGAAGCCACGTGCTGCGTGTGAGTGTGGACGTTACTCACGGTGTTCGACAGGACTTAATCTTTCGAAATTCCTCCTCCCCCCCCCCTCGAGGCCAGAGGGGCAGAACGTGGTCTGCATTGGCGACTCTTCCCCCCCTTAAGTGAAATGGATATGAACCAGACTCTTCCTCATCCCCCATGTCCTTTCTTCCTCCTCCTCCTCCTCACTCTCCCAACCCATGTCCTCCACTCTCCCCC
>JAAUYM010099364.1_pt1 | contig 10094 bp, 14 predicted proteins | sample 7278001 | NCBI WGS metagenome assembly JAAUYM01 (sample SAMN14350224, study PRJNA611818) | marine sediment metagenome | isolation source: surface marine sediment (1.8m) | place: French Polynesia: Moorea | collected 2018-08
CATACGTACAGAGTTGAACCCGCTTAAATGGGTGTTTGGTCGGGAATGGGTAAAATTTTCCACATTTTCTGGGATTTCCACTTATCTCCTTATGTGTTCCTACTTAAGCAGCACCACCGCCTATCCGATCCCCACTTTGGCGGTTTTGACTGTAGCAGTAGAATGAAGGCATTTCTTAGAGAGAGATCGAGGGATGGGGGGTGGGGGGGATGGGAAGCGACGCGTGAGATTGCATATTTCTAACCTAAGGACAGCGCGGTAAACGCAAGTGCTGCTCAGGCTAGCACATGTGGTCGGAATTACTAGCAGTGTTGACACATTTTTCTCAAACTAAAAGCGCGTGGGGCAAGATAAAACAGAAAAATTTAGTCAGTGTCTGAGGTGTTCGGAATTTCTCTCGTCGTCGATTCCTTTCTTTCCTTGTTCGTTTTGATTGATGAAGGGAAGCGTCGCCTCAGCTTCCGCCCACTCACCCGCAAAAAAAGGGGGAGGGGGACCCCCCAAAGTTGGGCTCCTTCTCGGGAAAAACGGGCACCGCTTTGGAGAGTTGCGAAAAAAAAAGAAGACAAGGTTGATCTCGTGTTGCCATTCAGGGCATCTTCCTGCAGCAGCAGCAGCAGAGGAAGAAGAATATTAGGTTTTCGTACTAAAAGAAATTCAGCTCTGAAGCTCCTTCCTCCTCGTCTGCCCCCTTCTCTCCTTTCTCTCAGTGGGTGGCAAATTGTCTTCCCGCTGGGAGAGACAGCAGAAGAGACTTGCCCTTGCCCCCTCTCAAAAGGCTTCTTCTTCTTCTTCTTTTCTCTCTCTTTCTCCAGGATATGCAGTATCTGGTAGCATCAGGCAGGTGGCCACTGGACAGAAAGTACTTTTACGGATACAGTGACTTTCACAACTTGTACGACTGAGGGCGAACTTGGGCAGAGCTGCCTGGGACGAAAGGAACTTCAACCTTGAAATCACCCTTTTTTGAACTTGAAACATCGCAAGCACCCCATTTAAATTCGATTTTGCAGCTTCCAAGTTTCCAAGAAACAGTCCTTCCTTATACTACGGAGTAGAGTGATTTCTTTCTGCTTAACTGAAGAATGCTGCTGGGTCGTGATCCAGGGTTATACTGACGCCAGCGACTTTGAAAAAAAAATGCCTCGGGGGAGGGAGAATGGTGCCATTGTGCCACTGCGAGAATGTCTTATCTCAAGAAAACGGCTTGCTTCACCTCCCAAAAAGAAAAAGTCCCTGGAGAAAAATTTAGGGATTCCTTGGAAGAGAGGGGGAGGAGAAAGGAAGGAATTATTTATGCAAAGACGCCTCTTCCAATTCGCTTTAATGGCTCGTTATACTAGACTACAGTAAACCTCTGATGTTCAGTAAAGTCGATGGTAAAGTGCTTGAAGTTTACTAGTACTGTACAGCAGTATTTTTACCATACAGGAGAGGTAGGTTGTAGTAGTAGAGAAACACCAATTTGATCATCATAACAACCTTACTATAGCGGAGCTTTTTTCATCATGTTGGAATTTACGAGTACTATACACTGTACACTAATAGTACTACAGTACTACCTACCGGTATAGCGGAGGTCCATTGTACTACTAGGAAGGTGGGAGAGCAGAGAGTGCTTGGGAGGTGTTGATGGCGGCCAAAAAAAGAGACAGCAGGGTTTACCAACCAGAAGCCAAAGTTTTGCCATTTTTGCTTTAGGTCAAAAGAGGTTAGTATCATAGGAGTTGCCTTCCCGAGAGTCTAGGAAAGATGGCGGCTCTCCTTTTGCTCATGCTGGCAAAAAAAATAGCAGCTGTCTTGGCAGAAACGAGGGGTTTCTTGTGCGCAGAGGAGAACGCTCTTCCTTGGAGGCTGATGATGATGAGAATATACTATCTGCCTCTCTTTCTTGCCACGGTTGAGAAAAGATAGAGAGAGAGAAAAAAAAAAGATGGCCACTGTGGAGTACGAAAGCAAGCTTTCCCCACTCCCCAGCAACAGCAAAGGCTGTTTGCAAAATCGAAGAACCACGGTGGTCACGTCACGCCCATCTTTGCCGCAACTTTCCTGGAATACTGGGTGTTGTACATAGCATACTGTGCTGTGTATCATTAGGCGGATCTGATAAAAAGCCTATGGACTGGCCTTTTTTCATCCACAGAATTCCCATCTCGTCAGATTGCTTTTTCACATGAATCTCCTTCTCCTCCTCCTCCTCCTCCTATTCCTCCTCGTCCTCCTGCTCCTCCTCTTCCTCCTCCTCTCTCCACTGTTTTGCTGCGCAGATATCGTCTAAATCCACGTTGTTGTTTCCGCCGACTTTCTCTGGAATCTCCCTTTTTTGTGGTTTGATATCCGAGCTCCCTCCTCTTCATCTCTCCACTCAACCCCCGCAATATCTGCGATGATCAAAAGTCGATTGATGATCCTTTCTCTCGCTTTCCTCTTCAATCTCCTCCTCCTCCTCCCCTCCACTTTGCAAGTCCGATATTATCGGGCCGAAATGATGATGACGATGATGACGGTGATGGGGGGCGTGGGCGTGACCTGTTCAGGCTGGTAGGAAGAAGAGTGTGCTTTCGTACAGTAGAACAGCTTTTGTTCTTAGATACCGTAGTTGCCAAACTTACCCGCTATCGTGCAAAAGTCCCAGAAGGATGGAATAAAATCCTATTCGTACTCTCATTCTTATGAAATTCTACCCCATTTGCGTTTCCCACTGAGGTCCTTTAGAAACGATAAGTTTACCACATCCTCTCCTTTTCTGGAAGAGAAAGCAGGAGGATGCTGGAAAAAAAAACCGTAGGGTGCTATTAAGGTGAAAGAGGCTACTTCAGACAATGGTCGAGGGAAAGGTACGTTGCCTAAAATGAAAGTCTTCTTATGTGAAAGATTTGCTCAAAAATTGTACTTTCTTTGTTGGTACGTAGTGTACATACATGTACCTACATTGTCTCCACTGGGATATCTGTGATTTTTCCATTTTCAGCGACTTGGGTCGGCGGTGGCTTTATCAACGGCTCTGCCGAGTACGCCTACTCCCACGGGTTGGTCTGGGTGCAGGCCCCCTTTGGATTCGCACTGGCTCTGCTCGTCAGTAAGTAAAGCGGTAAAGTAAAGTACAGTATAATAAACAAGTGAGGTAATAAAGCACAACAGTGTGCAGTAAGGTAGAGGAAAGTGTACTAGTAAAGCACACTACCAGTAAAGTAGACAAAAATAGGTACAGTAAAGCACACTGCAAGTAAAGTAGAGTAAAATGCAGTAAAATAGAGCAAAGTGCAGTAAAGTAGAGTAAAATATTGCAAAGCACAGGAAAGTGCAGAAAAGTACAGATAAGTACAGTAAAGTGTAAAATAATGTACAGTAAGTTTGCCAGTAAGCAAGTTTGTACAGTAACTAATTTTCAGTAATTTGTGCTTCGAGGCATTTATACAAGGTTCTTTCATTTCCGAGCTGTCTCCCAAGTCTTTCTGGCTTTTCTTTTTTTTTCTTTCGCTCTCCTCCCCTTTCATCCCACTTTACCCCCCCAAAGGGAGGAGGGAGGGGCGAGATAGGCCCAAGGACGCTTCCAAAGCTTTCCACCAAACAGATTTTCCCAAAGTTGGCGGATTAAACAGCACATACCTAGAACTTCGTCAACCCGACCAGCAACAATCCCTCTGTACATTGTGTAGCAGAATAAAAATTTGCTACTTAGTCTTTTAACTCCAACTGAGCTACCAAAACTTGGCCAGATCGAGCTAATAGTAGCCACCGACGGAGGGTAGTACATTTCCGATCCACAAAAGTAGATATTTCTGCATGCAGTTGTGTAACTGTACATAATTTTTAATGGCTATATTATAAGCTATTATTTTTACACCAAAACACTCTCCACCTTGAACGTGTGTGCGCCCATTAATGTCTTTTCTCTCTCTCCCTCTCTCTCTCTCTCCGTGCGCAGGCGGGACTTTTTTCGCCAGGAAGATGCGCGACTCGAACTACGTGACCATGATCGACCCGTTCACGCAGAAGTACGGGCGCTTCGGGGCCCTGCAGGCAGTCATCGCCGCGTTCGCGGACATCCTGTGGAGCGCCGCCATCCTCGGGGCGCTGGGTGAGTCATGAATCAGGGTTTTCTTAAAAGAAAAAAAACCGGATATTCGGCAATTGATAAAACCGGACAACGGGTCAAAAAAACTGATATTATCCCTCCGGGTTTTATTTAAAGCGAACAGGATATTCGGTTTTAGGGTCAAAACCGAATGTTTCGGTTCGGAAAAAAATTCATGCCCTAGGTGGGTGGGGCTTGAGTGCGGTAATCCCAAAAAATCGTTGGTCCTTCATCTCAGAATTCTCTGATGTTGTGTCTGGGGAGATTAGGGAGTCGTTTTGGAGGTCGAGGGAGAGATCAAGTGGACTTTCTTTAAAAAAAGATATGGGACGGAAGCAATCGCCAAGATGTTTTTAAACGTCCAAGTTTTATCCTGGATGGAACTGCAAACATAAAGACAATGCAGTGTAAAAAAAAAGACTTTTTCACCTTTTCCAACGGTAGTAATATGGGAAAAAAGTGTCGCGACCTTTCAATCTTCTATTAACGAAAACTATGAGAATTCAGAAATTCATGTCTCAACGCTAGAAACCATCCTACTTAGTAGGTTCGCTGACACGTAATTAGCTATTTTTGTTCTCTTTTTTTGCAGGCAGCACCCTCCAGGTAATCCTGGGCCTGGAGCGGAACGTCTCCATCATCGCCAGCGCCGTTATCGCCGTCCTGTACACCCTCGTCGGCGGACTCATCTCCGTCGCCTACACCGACGTCTTCCAGCTTTTCTTTATGGCCTTCGGACTGGTACGACCTCGCCTCCCCCTCACTTCCAATCATTAAATCATGAAGCATCAAACCAGTTCAAAATTGGGTTAAAACGCACTGCTTGTGCAGGTGCTGTCCCTTCCGTTCGCCGCCACCAACGAGCACGTCTCCTCTATCGACTGGAACACCACCTACTGGGGTGGCACCCTGGACCAGCAGTTCTACGGGGAGTACATCGACTTCTGGTTCCTGCTCCTGCTGGGCGGGGTGCCCTGGCAGGCTTACTTCCAGAGAGCGCTGTCCGCGTGAGTCGCACTCTACCGCGTGAACCCCCTGCTACAGTGGAATCCGCTTAATACCAGAGTTGCCAGGTTTTAGTAGGAGAAACATGCCGGTTTGCCACAGCCAAGCTTCAAGTCATGAAAAAAAGCCCAGAGCGTAGAGTTGGAGCAAGCACTTTTTAAAACATGCCAAATTTGCCATTTCTGGCCATAAAGTACTGTCATTTGGCAACACTGATTCTCCCTCTCATGTACCTACAGCAAGAGCTCCGAGCGCGCCCGCTGGAACGCCTACGGCGGCTGCGCCATCTCCCTGCTGATGGCGGTGCCGCCGGTGCTGTTTGGCGGGGTAGCCAAGGCCACCGACTGGAAGTCCACGGGGCTGGGCCACGTGCCGACGAAGGAAGAGTACTCCAACATTCTTCCCTACTGCCTGCAGTACCTGACACCGCCCTGGGTGGCCTTCTTCGGGCTGGGGGCCGTTAGCGCCGCCGTTATGTCTTCCACCGACTCCTCCATGCTCTCCGCCGCCTCCATGATGGCCAGGAACGTGCACAAGAAGGTCTTCAGGCCCAACGTGAGAGAAAATTTTGACCCTCGCGAGCATGCAGTGTTGCCAGATTTCCTGAAAGAAAAGAGAAAAATTTCCCTTCAAAAGCAAACCAGCAGTAGGTAAATTTTGTCCCCAAAAAAGTCAAATCACGTTTTGTTTCATTGTTATTAATTAATAACCCTGGCCTCAAGACTTACACTGTTCTTTTTGGCACCACCTGGCAGCACAGCAACTATGGAAAAAAAACAATGTATTTTTGTATTTCTTTGAAAAAAATGGCTGTTTCACCTAAAGATCTTTTTGATATTTCTTTTCAAGTCCCTTTTCTACCTTTTTTTTCATCTCATGAACAATGGGAAGAGAAATATGACTTTTTTCTCCCCCTTTAATTAAAAACGACTAATGAATGTGAAAAAAAGCTGGAGCAACTTTCACCTTGTGCTCTCTCGTCTTTTCTGCCAGATCCCCTAATTAATTTTTCCTCCTAAACTTTCAGGCGTCCGACCTGGAAGTCCTTATCTCCCTGTGGGTGTTCATCTCCATCAACTGCACCCTGGCAACCCTGCTCGCCATCTTCTACAACAGCGTCTACAACCTCTTGTGAGTACCTCTTGGACACAGCAAATTACGGCAATTTGCCATGTTGAATGACCCCTTTCAGCGTCCTCTGCGGTGACCTGGTGTACGTGGTGCTGTTCCCGCAGTTCCTGCTGGTGCTCTACTACGACAGGGCGAACACCTACGGATCCGTCGTCTCGTACTTCTTCGGACTCGTCCTACGGCTACTCTGTGAGCAAAAAAAAAAATGAAATGTTTATCGGGGTTGCCAAGTCTTGGAAAGCTGATACGAGTCCAAAGAGTAGCTGAGCCCAAGTCAAAACAAAAGACCTAAACTATAAAAAACTTTTTTCCAGAGCTAAAGATCCATTTTTATGAACAGATTCTTACAGTCTACGAAGCTCAAATGTAGCCATTTACATAGCCAAAAACGGCCATGGCATAGTCCACCTGGCAACCCTGTTGTTAATCTGCATTTGTTGTTCTTGTTGTTCTTGTCCTTTTGTTTCCTGTTGCTAGGGAGATAAGTGATGCTTATACATAGTTACGTACACGTAGTACATGCATACACAGCAGTTGCATTTAGTACGCGTGGGAAAGAACCCGTCTTCAGGACATGGTACATCCTCCCAAAAAATCCCATCCATCATCTTTTTCTCCTTCTTGTCCATGACAATACCGTTTGTACTCTACTTCCGCATCCCTCTTTTTCCGCTCCTATTGTTTTCCCAAATCGTTTCTTTGGCCTGTTTTTCTTTTTTCTTTTCCTATGTATACTGTACTTGTACAGTACCCCACACTTACAGCGTAAACTGCGTGGTCTATTTTTGTGTAATTCTTTCGTCTTTTTGCGTACGTACATGTTGGGTTAATCTGAGGAATCTGTTGTATACACTGCGAAAGGCTTGGAATGCTCTCTTTCCGTCTCTTGTCACATGCTGTCTAACCCATGTGATGAGGAATCCATCCAGTACACAAACCCCACCGTCGCACTAGTACACACAATGGGTTGTGGCCAATAAGCATATTGTCTGAGGTAGAAAAGGAAAAAAATTGCCTGTACAGTGACCCAAATTGGTTGGAGGAGAAATAGTAGGACCCGATGTGTGCTCTTTCTCAAGTTCCCATCTTTTCTTGCAGGTGGCGATACCCTCTTGAAGTTTGACCCCGTACTTCCAGTCATGCAGGTACGATGTACAGCATGTCCACCCAAAAAATACTTGTTGGGCATCATGTTAACGCAAAATGTTTTGTGCTTTTACAACACTATGGACAATTTTTTTCAAATGTTGAAAAAGTCAGTCATTTCACCATATTTTTCAACTTTGCCAGACAGACCAAGGTATTCAGTTACCCTCCACCCCTTGCCCATGTGTACTGTAATCATCCGCCCCGCTCGTTGCCAGATCCCGTGCAGTGAGGAGGCCCTCGCCGCCGCGGCAGCCGAGGGCGAGACCTGCGAGCCCGGCCCCATCCCCTTCAGGACCATCATCATGCTGGCCTCCATCGTCGTCCACGTGGCCGTCAGCGAGTTCACCCACAGGATCTTCACCGAGAAGATGGCTCCGCTCAGGGACGACTTCCTCAAGTGCTTCGACGTCGGGTGAGTCCACAAGGTCCAACAATGGAGTCTGTCGTTGTTGCTGCGCTTTCTGAATACAGTGAACCTCCGCTATATGGTAAACCTCAACACTACTATTTGCAAGGTTTGTATAGTAAATATCATAATTTTACAAACCTAAGGAGATATTAGAGGTCAAACTTCTGCCTGGATAGGTGGGTGCACGTCACATGACCAGGCACAGTTGAGTCATACTCCGTGTTTTGAACATCAGCGGTGGTTGTTGCAGCGCCAATCTAAAGAATTGTGAAGACTGTACCGGCATGTCCCTCCCTCTCTCGCTCTCTCCTCTTAGTCGCAACGGCGAGATCGTCCCTCACCACACCCGCTACCTCGACGACCAGGCAGGGGACATCAAGCTGGCCAACATGAAGGGGGAGCTCAGCATCCCGCGGCCAAAGATCAGATGAAAGATCTGCAGGAGCAAGAGGAAAGCAAAATCTCTCGTCGTCATAGTAATTACGAGGCAATAATTTATAGCACTTACGATATGACTTCTTATGAATTTAAAAAAATGTAATTACGAATGTTTTTTTTAATCCACTATTTTAGGTATTTGACAAAGACAGTATACTATGTACAACTACTACGTGTGTGCAGTACACAAATGATGACAGGAAAAAAAAATGCAAAAGAGGTACAAACTGAACGCTTCCTTCGTCGCATCCCGACGAAAGTTTATTTGGGAAATCGGGGTCAGTCTTGACTCCAGCGAGAACAAGGAAAAACGTGGTGGCCACTGGCTGCGTCAGTATAAACAAATCCCTCGCCACTCAATTTCTTCTTCCTCCTCCCCCCTCCACGCAGGAGTTTATTCGAGAATTAAATTTGGGATGTTTTTCCGTTCAGTTCAGGCTAAAAAAAACCCCACACATAGTTTTGGTATTGTGTTACATCGCAGCATCACTTATGTATATACGGAGTACACCAGAAGAAATATTAATAGCTGCGATGGTGCTAATGTAGCATCATACTGTTTCTTTCTCTCCCTCCGTCAATCTTTTTCTGGGCCTCCTGAGAACCTGTCTCAGACAGACGGAAGGAGAGAGAGGAGCCCTTCATCCTCTGCTGCATCATCGCCAGGGGTCAGAATTGCCACAGTCGATCACTCACTCACACCTAGGGCATACCCGAATTCTATTTTTTTTTAAAGAAAAAATAGTTCCGAATTATAGTAGTGTAGTGTGGTTTTTGACAACTAGTAGTGTATAAGGATGCTAATCTTTTTTTTGTCCGGACAATTTTGGTCAAAAACCTGATATTACCACAAACCGGATGGCTTTCCCCTGCTCTTACAGCATCACAGGGCGAGAAAAGCAACAAACACCCTCCTCCTCTTCCCCCTCCTCCTTCTTCCTGGCCTTTTGTCCCTGGACCTCTTTAGCCTCGTCTCGGATTTCTCCCCCTACTCCTTCTCCACCTCCTCCTCTTCCTCGCTTCTTCTTCTTCCTCCATCTCCTGTCCATCATCCCCCTGCGTCTTTCTATCCGGTCTACTCCTTATTAAAGAAAGTGCCCGTGGAACTTTGATATGGTGAATTTCTTTAATACAGAAATGAGTGCATCGATGTAGTGATTTATGTTAATAGTACAACGGACAGTTTATTACTGATTGACCAGTTCATGAAGAACCTGCTCAAGTTGATGACTTCTCTTCCAATTTAAGCTGTTCAAAAGAAGTTGTTGCCTCATCCAAAAAGTTTGTCTCTTCCAATCAAGTAGTGCATTACCGCATTGTCCCAAGTTGAGATGCTACGTTGTTGCGGTGGTAGGTCTTGCCATTGCTCCGCTGCACTGTACAGAAGAGAATATGCCGAAGCTGAGTTACCTCACCAATAAAACATCTACCTAGCAGTTCTATTGGCTTAAATGGACTCCAGCACCAAGTCTTTTTCAAGTCTTTTTCAAGTCTTTTTAATTACGTCCCCCTGAAGATCTTAAACAGACCCAGATTTTGGGGTCCGTTTAAGGCCTACAGAGCTGCTAGGTAGATGTTTTATCGGTGACGTAACTCAGCAATGAAAAAGCCATTCCTTATTTACTTGAGAAAGGCTTGACGTGACATAAGGACAATGCGCGGTCGAGATACTCTCACGTTTTATCGGTTAAAATCTTTCTCTAGTAAATAGGGTGTGTAGTAGAGGTGTGTGTGGTCGGGATACTAGCCTACACGATGGCAAAATCTGTAAATTTTGCGCTAACGAATAATTTAATGTGCCCACAGAAGGTCCATTAAATTCAAATTGTCTCTTCTGCCTCTTCCTGAAGAAGAGAAAAGGTCAGACAATCGCCGCGACTGACG
>JAAUYM010135704.1_pt1 | contig 10094 bp, 10 predicted proteins | sample 7278001 | NCBI WGS metagenome assembly JAAUYM01 (sample SAMN14350224, study PRJNA611818) | marine sediment metagenome | isolation source: surface marine sediment (1.8m) | place: French Polynesia: Moorea | collected 2018-08
CTAATTTGTTAACAGATGTGTTGGAGACTGGCTTACGTTGCCTCGCGTTTGTGCGCGTGTACAGGGTGTCCCAATAACAACTGACGACCTTATTTAGTTTTCCCGCACATACCTTCTATAGCGTATTAAATCCAAAAGTTACGTTTTTCTGGGACATCCTGTAGGTACGAAAGAGAAGCTGGCAAGTTGACATTCGAAGGGTTCGTTAAGACGGAAGAGGCATATCGAAAGTTCATGAGAAAGTGATTCTCCTATAGGTATTAAAAGAGCTCAAGGTCTTTCATGAATTACGAAAAACTACGTCACATTTGTCCTCAACTGGCTGTTCTACTCCATGGGAATTTTTTTCCGACGTAGTTCAAGTGTTAAACCCATAGCATAGCGTCAAAAAAGCTGCACGCAAGCAGGGAAGGGGAGGAAAAATTTCCCTCCCCACTTCACACCTGTCAATAAGAGAGACGATCAAAGCAGTGGATTCCAGTACCAGTGTCGACAACGGAAAGCCCGGACGTTCAAAGTCCTCATTCCCATAAAAAAAAAAGAACTTTTGCCTTGTCATTTGTTCAAACTAACCGACTATAAAAAGCCAGGAGAAAGCTACCCAGGTATAAACTTTCAAGAAGTGCCTCTGTCTTAGAAGTGTAAAAGAAAACGAAATTTCTAAATGTCGCAACTGCGTCAATCGATAATCTCCTCTTGCCGTCAAGGTCTACGACTATGACTGGGCGTTCCGGGACGACTTCATGGGCGGCTCCACCGTCTCGCTGGTCCGCCTGGACCTAGACCGGGACCAGGAGCTGCTGGTGACGCTCGCCGACCCCTCGGCCAAGTCGCAGGCGGAGTACCTCGGGCAGATTGAGTTGGCCGTGCGACTGGAGCCCAAGAGGTCCACGGACAGGTCGTCGTCAATCTTGTCGGCCCTGTCGCACGCGGAGAGGCAGGTGAGAAAGAGGAAGGACATGGAGGAGGAAGCAGGACAGACAAAAAATCGGTCTTAGCTTTGCGTACGCACAAAGTTGTAGGCCCAACTATCGATTTTCCATACCTAATTTTGTACCACAGCAACGCTGAGAAGTCTTAGTAGAAGCATCCTAGAACTTGTAATCATAGGATCAGAAGCATGTAAGTCGTTTACTACGTTAAATCATGAATAACGACCTATAGTATGTACGTGGATTATCCCACGCAGGATGATGATGCCTTGAAAAAAGTACCCAACTGACATCCATCGGAGGTCAAAAAGTGGAAAAGTTGCAGCAAAACCATGCTCAGTCGGTGGTTGCTAGGTTGCATTTGCCCCTTAATTTTTTTGGAGAGTCGAAAAAAAGGTAACGGACTAAGCTCCGAAATAGCAAGCTTTTAGGAAATTTAGAGTGGATTATAGTTGGTTGGGAAGCTTTTAAATTCCCATTAGGAAAGTTCCTCCAAGTAAAATCCCATCTATCCTCTAATCCAACCGACTCACCAGGCGTCCTCCAGTCGTCACGGCAGCAAGGAAGGCTCGGCAGCGAGGGAGATGGCCAAGTCCAAGGGCGGCGGCGGGGGCTCGTCGCCGTGGAGCGCCGTCCTCAACGTGGTGCTCATCGAGGGGCAGGACCTGCTGGCCATGGATTTCGAGGGCACCAGCGACCCATACTGCAAGTTCAGGCGAGTTTTCTTGCCACGTTAACCACTTGTTTGCCCCTCCCTCCCCCCACTTAATGACAGCAATTTTCTTTTTTTTTTTTTAAGCCTGTGGGTGAAGGACATCAAAAGCAGTCTCCCTTGATAATACAGTGCCGCAGTTTTCTTTGGGCAGGTCGTTAACTGCTCTTTTTTGCTAGGTACATACAACTACATAACTAATGTAACAGCAAGGTGTCAAGGATGAGTTGAAATACTAGCACCATTTTGTTTTTGCGTGTCCTTGAAACAACGATGGTATACCTACGTATGTACCAGTAGTACAGAATGTACAGTTAAATTTTGAAAATTTGAAAATCACCACAAAAATATTGTAAGATTTATCGTAAAACTAAAATCAAATTTATCACTTGGTTTTTCAGGCCAACAACTTAAAAGTGAAATTGATCGTAAAATCGAGATTTTCAAAATCGAGATTTCACTGTATCGAGCACATAACATTACAGTATATTGTAGAAAAAGGATTTTTTCTGCTGAATATTTTTATTAATGCCGCATGGTAAAAGTTCTGCGCATATGGAACAATTTTTTTCCAAAAATCTTTACTCCCTCCCCACCAGCACTTTCTGCAATGCATAGTCAATGAGGCAGGCTTCCAACAATTTTTTTCCTCCAGCTGCAGCATCCAGTGAGTTTCTCTCGTGAGGGAGCCTTTTTTCACCCTCTTGGGATAGAAACATTTTTCACACCACATATTACTACTACTATACAACAATTTGGTGCTTGGAGAAGGAGGAAAAATTTCTCTCTAGAGAAAAGAGGGAAAAATGCTTTTGATGATACAGTCGACATTTGATTTATGACAAAGATATCTGTCAAGACCAAAAAAGTTGCTCAAGTTTTGCTTGTCATGCTGTTAAGTATTTATTTTTAGCACAAGTATCAAGTCACAAACCTGCCAAATTCAAATATCTTGCCATAACCGAATATCGACTCTATTTTTGTTTCTTCCAATGTAGTAAGCCAACTGTTTGCCAATTTTTTTCTCTCTTCTCTCCTTTTTTAGGTTGGGCAACGAGCGGTACAAGTCTAAGCCCATCTTCGAGACGCTGAACCCGCGCTGGCTGGAGCAGTTCGATCTGTACGTGTTCTCGGAGCAGACCCAGGAGATGGAGATCACCGTGTGGGACAAGGACCAGAGGAGCAAGGACGACTTTATGGGCAGGTAGGGTATTAGAAAGAAAATTCAGATTGGGTCATAAGAGAAATTTTCCCATAGCGGAGTTTTTGACTGCAGTTAGCGCAGTTTACTAACAGACTTCTACTGTATCACCTTTTTAAGAAACCACTTACTCCAGCACTACAAGTTCTGTCAATTTTTCTCTTTTTCAATATCCTCTTCTTGGACAAAATCAATACACTTGGTGCAGTAGCAGAGAGAAAGGGACTGCAAAATAATTACATAGAAGGGAGAACAGAAGGAGGATAAACCTTGCTTTTACGGCGGAATTTACGAGGCACGCACATTCCAAAAAGTCTAGAACGAAAAAGGGGCTCACCCCAAATCCAGGTTTTTTTTTGTAAGGGCAGGGAAATGAAGTAGTAGTAGAAGAAGATGGTAGTAGTAGTACGTACATAACAGAGAGGGAGAGGAAGGAGGCGGTATTGGAAGTTGGAAATTGGCAGAACCAACAACCAAAAAAGTTCCTCTTTATGTTCTCGAAGCAAGCAGAAGAAGGTGGTAGGAAGAACTACCAAATAGGTTTTAAAAAGAAAGTTTGCCCCCGCGCTGACCTTTTTTGCAAAAAAATAGGGGGACGGGTAGGAACCACTAGGCTTGTATACTGCGTACAAAAACAAAAAGCTTTTAGGGACTTTTGAGGACAGCAGGTGGGCACCAAAGGCCCCACGTCATGGGCACGCATAGAAAAAATATTGAGATAAATTTTGAAGTTAGACTGAGACTGGTGCTGATCATAATACCTTTACTATAGCGGAGTTTCTTTTACTATACAGTATTGGAATTTGTTACTATACCAGAAGGTATTGTAAACGCATCTCGATGTTTCGTTCTTCCTTAATTTCAGATGTTCCGTGGACGTGTCGTCCCTGCCTCCGGACTCCACCCGAGACGCCTGGCTGGACCTGCAGGAGGGCGGGGGACGGATCCACCTGCTACTCACCCTCTCCGGGCTGACGGACCCGGCGGACACGCTGCCAGAGGGCCACGCGCCGGACCCGGCCGACCTGCCGGCGTACGAGCACCCGGACAGGCCGGCGCGGGTGAGGCAGCTCCACTGGAGGCGGTCCCTGGCCGACTTCAACGACGTGGGACACCTGGAGGTCAAGGTGTACGCAGCGAGGGGGCTGCTGGCGGCGGACCTCGGTGGCAAGAGCGACCCCTACGCGGTGCTGGAGCTGGACAACACCCGCCTGCAGACGCACACCGTCTACAAGACCGTCAGCCCGGTGTGGAACAGGAACTTTGTCTTCCCGGTCAGGGACCTCCACTCCACCCTCTTCATCACCGTCTACGACGATGACAGCAAGCACACGTGAGTCACCGAGATCAAATGCACGTATAGTGCTAGAAGTCGGATAAATCGGGTGTCCATTAATAGGAAACATTGGGTAATTAGGAAATTTTCTGTGGAACAGAATTTGTAAGATGCTACGTACATTGTTTCCCACATCTACTTTTTTTTTCCTTCCAGGTTTGAATTCTTGGGCAAGTTGGCCATCTCGCTGCTTCGTGTGGAGTCTGGCAAGAAGCGGTGGTTTGCCCTGAAGGACAAGAAGCTCCGTTGCCGGGCCAAGGGCGCTAACCCGCAGATCCTCCTGGAGCTGTTCTTCGCCTCCAACCCGGTCAGGGGCGCCGTCAGGACCGTCAACCCCAAGGAGGAGAGATACATGAGGGCGGCGGAGAAGTTCAAGAGACAGGTGAGTACTACGTTAGGAGCGAGTTTTCCCGTGCTAATCTGCATGTTATATTATTCCCTCATGTTATATTTTGTTCTTCTCATTTTTTTTCAGGTGTTCCTGCGCAACGTGATGCGCATCAAGGCCATCGTGATGGAGTTCGTAGCCCTGGGCAAGTTCGTGGAGAGCTGCCTGGAGTGGGAGCACCCGATCCGATCCGCTATCGCCTTCGCCTGCTTCATGACCGTCACGTACTTTGCCGAGCCCTACATGGCACCAGTCGCCCTTCTCCTCGTCTTCCTGAAGAACTACGTCATCATGAGCTACCTGGACCCCAAGGGGCACCACCACCCTCACTCCTCGTGGGAGGGCGACCACCTGGACATGGAGGAGGAGGAGGACGAACATGAGGAGGAGAAGGAGGAGAAGAAGACTCTCAAGGCCAGGCTGCAAGCAATACAGGTACTGTGGAAGGGAACCAATGTAAGAATTAAACAATCAATCATAATAAGATTAAAATATTCAGATTCCTTGTCAAAATGCACTGAAAGACATCGATGTTACAGCGAGTTGCTAAAACTGTGTTCAGATGAAAGGAAAGAGTCTCCTGAGAAATCTGAAGTGGTCGTTAAACTCCCTAAGGTCCTCCTGTCCCAGCGGCCCCTCCGCGGCCACGCCGTCTGCGGACTCCTCCGCTCTCAGCAGCAGCCTGAAGAGCAAGCCGGACATTCCCTGCAGGTGTCGCTCGGTCTCCTCAGCCAAGTCCGTCAAGGCGACGTCGCCGCCACCGTCGCCTGCCATCCTGTCCCTCATGAGGTTGTGGATCCTGACGATTCTGTCGTGCAGCCCCAGGACTTCCTCCCTCGTCAACCTCCTGCCGCTCCCCACGATTTGCAGCCTCGGTCTCCGCCTTCTCTTGTCCATCTTCCCGCCGCCCATGATGTTCCTCCCCCTGCGGTTGTTGTGCGCGCTGACCTGGGCCGTGCGGATCCTCTCCTCGGGGGTCTCCACGAGACTCTCCGCGTCCTGCAAGATCACGTTTCAATCTCCCATAAGTTTTTGTGAGAAAGAGCGATTCTCTTACTTGATTCGCGAAAAGGAGTCGTCGCAGTCGCCTGAAGGAGGTAGGAAGTGGATTCGCCCTTGGTCCAAACGCCTGATGAGAGAACATCAATTGAAGCAAAGCCCCCCCGCCTCCAATCCGTTAATGTCTCACCTCAGTTTTTGTCCTCTTGTTGTCTGTCGGTGCCGGCCGCTTTAAAAGATTAATAATGATCTCCTTTAGTGCTTTCTTCTCGTCATCGACTTTTCGCTCGGATTCTTCCTTAATTTGGTCGGCTGCTTCAGAAGCAAACTCGCTTGGATCTTTTAATTTGCCTGAGATTTCGACCTTGTCGGCAGTCTTGGTTTGGTCAGGTTGGTCAAAATCTCGGACAGGATCAGTTCTGCTTCTTTCAACAACAATCGCCACTTGAGAATCAGCGTCGTTCAGCAACGTGAAGGAGTCTGACCCGGCATTGCTGTTTTCCAGAACCTGGTCGACAACCCTGGCGATGTCCAGCATTCCTCCGTACCTCGCCTGGGGCCCGTCCCGTCGGGGGAAGAGGCGCAGGATGTCAATCCCGTCGCCGTTCCTCAGCCTGACACTGTTTCTGACGTAGAACCTGGGATCCCTGTAGTAGTCGGGGTCTTCGGGGACTCTTCTGCCATCCGGAGCGTTGACGAGTAGCATGGGAGCAGTTTTGCCAACATTGGCATAGCCTGTCGAGTGCCGTATTTGCCCGTCTTCTTCTCCAACTAATATCTTTTCTGGAGAGTCGTCTCCAGAGCCAGTAGTGTTCAAGACAAAGAAGTCTGACTGAGCCTGAGAGAGGAGCACTTCAGGCTCGCGGGACTTGATCTCGAAGGTGTTCTGCGCTGCTGCCGTCGCTGCTGCCGCTGCTGCTGTCGTCGTCGCTGGCGTTGTCGCTGCGGCAGATGGTGTTGCAATTTCTGTTGTTGCCGGCGCCTCCGCCGATTTGAGAAAGAACAGGTCATTGCTGCTGATTCGGTTAGTGTGTCTCTGGTCGGGACCTCGGAAGTAGTAAGCGTCACTCCGCGAGACCATGCTCAACGGAAAAGTTAAGATGATGGCGACCACTCTTGTATGCATCTTCTACGTATGAGCGGTGGCAAGCAGATTTCTTCCCTCTTTGATGAAGTTGCACAACGCAACCAAAGACTTGCTCCTCTTCCTCCTCCCAATTAGCCAAGCGAAAACATTCGTGGTGGTGAAAGGATGACGTTCTTTCTCCTCCTCTTCCTCCGACTTGATGTCACGCACTTCTCGTTTAGTGGAGGATCCGCCAAGCAAGATCTTGCTTCTTCCACGTCCAACGAATGACTGTACACGTACTACAGTGTGCCTGCACGTTCTAGCAGTGAAACGGGAGAAGAGGGAGAGAGGAAAACAATGACGAAGAAGGGAATGGGAGAGGGGACCGACACCAAAGAAGAAGAAGGGAGAGGAAAACGCAAATTGGGAAACAACATTCAATAATTACAGTCTTATAAATGAATGTGGTGGTTTTTTTTTACTACGCAGTAAGGTCAAAACTGTATTCCATCAAGTGAGTCATGTCCTCTTGTGCCACTAACGAAAAGAAGAAGACACGTTAGTAGAGCGGAGTAAAGAAAGAAAAAGTAGGTGTGAGAAATTGAGCGAGAAATTGCTTTGCTCCGGTGTCGGGAAGAGAATCGTTTTCTCTGGCGCCTCGAACCGCCTCGCTAACGATGCAATTTCTGCAGATGGAGAGACGGACAACAAGACACGGACATTTGGAAAATATGGGATTCTTGTGCTCATGTATGTGAGCAACATCTTTCTATGTTAAGATGCTTGACTAGTACATCCTGTGGATGACGGAATTAAACTTATCTTTCTTCTTCATTATTTGCACAGGAGGTCACGGCGATGGTCCAGAACGCCCTGGGGGCGGTGGCCTCCCTGGGCGAGTCCGTGAAGAACACGTTCAACTTCTCCGTGCCCTTCCTCTCCTGGCTGGCCGTGTGGGCGCTGCTGGCCGCCGCCGTCCTCCTCTACTTTGTCTCCCCGCGGTACCTCGTCATGGCCTGGGGACTCAACAAGTTCACCAAGAAGCTGCTCCGGCCCAACTTCGTCAACAACAACGAGGTGCTGGACTTTCTCAGCCGGGTGCCGGACGACGAGCAGCTGCACGACTTCCGCGAGCTGCGGCTCTGCACGGACGACGAGGGCGGACCCGGCGGGGGCGGCGCCGGGGGCGGTGGCGCCGGCGGACAGACCGGGTCGCCCAAGAGGAAGGACGCGCAGAAGAAGCAGAAGAAGCAGTGATGCAGGCGGACGGGGGTCGAGTTTGCGTGTGATAGCTGGTGACCGTTACTACCGAACCCACCTAGTGGGTGGGTACGACAAACACTCCACTTTTTTTTTTTCAACTTGACATTGCAAGGAACACATCACATCAAAACGTGAAAGCAAAAGGTGACTAACTTTGGTTTCATTTTTATAGCTGGTTGAAGGAGCTGCTACCACCGTTGCTGAAGGTCGGTCGCTGTGCAAAAGAAGTGAGTGAGATCTAGTCTGAGAAGGAAGCACCCGACTTGGCGGAATTCGTGAAACAGGTTGTGATATCGTGCTCATGCAGCAAAAAGGATTTGCTTTTTTCTTAAAACTGTTTTATTTCCCTCCCTCCTCCTTTTCAAGCCCTTCCTGGCCTAACAAGAAAACTTTTGACAGAAAGGAAAACTGGGAAATTGGCAGTAGCCTTGGACCCGGCTGCAGGATGGATTTGTTTTCCGTCTCCATCAAAGAGAACGGATAAAAAAAAACTTTTTTGTCCGTCGTTTTGACGGCGCAGTGCATATCTTCTTCTTAAGACAAAGAACTTCTTCATACTGTACTAGTAATATATTGTCTTACCGTACATTCATTTTTCCAATCTTGCAGACCTCTTGATACGTATTACATTGAAAAATAGGTAGGATAGTGTGTACCTAGATCCCGTTTGGAGGCATTTTTTTTCCCGGAGTATTCTGCCATGCTCAAATGTGGAGAAAAGTCCAGCGCCAAGATAAAGAGGCGCACTTTATTTACTACTTAAGGGGAAAAAAAGAAGAGTGTATCAATCAGCATTAAGTATTTTACCTCCTTTCTCTTCTCTCTCTCTCTCTCCTCTCTCTCCATTCAAGTCCACATGCAGTCAGTTATTTAAAAAATGTCAAATCACTACTACAACTTTATCTTCGGCATCCTGGACTAGCCGGGGATGCCGTGGTTCTTTGAAAAGATCGGCCAAAGTTTGTCATCAGGACACCATTGTTCCCGTTCTTGTTACCATTGTCTTGTTATATTTTTGTATCTCTGATCTAAGGAAGATTAAAAGATTCTACCGACAATCTGGCACTGGTCGAGGTTTTTCTTTCCACTTTGTAAAACTGGATACCGTTCTAACTAAAAGTGAAAGGTTCCGTGAACGTGGCCGGAAATATCCGAAGAATTCTCGAAGTCAACGCTCTGGTATGGCGGTGGATATCTGGAAGTACCGGTACAGTACGTACGTATCCGACTTCACTAGACCAAAGTTGACTGTAGGAAGCTGAGCATGTCCATCCACAAAATAAACCTGATCACTAAAAAGAACAGATATTTGTTTGAATTTGTTGTAACTTGGAATTTATTTTGCACTCCAGAAAGGCAGGCAGTCGGTTTGCCACACAAAAATACTTTATCAAGCACGCCAAGATAGTAAGATTAAAACTAAGGTATTCAGGGTTTTTTAAAGATAAACTTACGTACGTGTGTAGTAGGTACATAAGAATAAGGGCTCCAGGAACAAGTCTCCTCCATTTACGCATCTATGAGCATAAAAGTATTATTATTATGCAGCAATTTTTCTTGCCAAAAGAAGAAAAAAATTGGGCTGCTGAAAGAAAACGAAATGTCGAAAACCTGTGGCTGCACCTACTACAAAAACGGCAGAACTCTTTCTCGATTGACATTAGTTTACTAAACTTCCATGATTGTCCCATTTTCACGGAGAGCAGAGAGAAAGGTTTAATTATGTTACATGGAAGAGGGGGGGGACAGGGGGCCCTACCCAACCACCAACAGTGGTATGCAAAATGCAAGCTCAGTTGGAACACGCTTAGTATGCACGTTTTTGTACGTTTGGCGCCGACTTGTATGTTCAGTCGGCGCTTATTAACAAAATTTCTTCATTGGAGCTCAGTCGGAAGTTTATTAAGAGTGCGTTGTTGGTAGGGTAGGGGACCGGACTTCTACAGGTATCTGCTGATGACATTTCGCTCAGTCTCTTTCTATCCTTTGACTTTGCCTGCTACTTTGATCTCTCAACCGCACTGTTTACGAGTACTACTATGTCGAGAGTTACAGTGTAGCCCACTAAGATGTTGCAACCTGACCAATAAACAGGCTCTTTTCATACCTCTTTTTCAGAGTTGCCATTGCAATCTGTACGCACACCTTTCTGTGTCCCCCGACCTTTGGAACCAGAAGTCTTGAACCTCCGGAC
>JAAUYM010039505.1_pt1 | contig 10084 bp, 13 predicted proteins | sample 7278001 | NCBI WGS metagenome assembly JAAUYM01 (sample SAMN14350224, study PRJNA611818) | marine sediment metagenome | isolation source: surface marine sediment (1.8m) | place: French Polynesia: Moorea | collected 2018-08
GGCAACACCATGACCACGGAATCTCCGCTGTCACCCTGAGCAGGAAGAGAAGAGTCATCAATCTGGATCAGTAATGTTCACAGACACATATTATCTTATCTTATCAGATTGTCACTAGAACTTCGCATTTCAATGTGTGTGTGTGGTCATCCCGACGGATGTTCTGGAAACATGGCGGTCTAACGACATGTTTCATTACATGTTTTTCAATCGGATTTTGTTAATGCTTTAACCTTTCACATTTTTTCTTTTTGTCCTGGAAAAATGCCCAAAAGGTCCCGTCGGGACGTCTAACTTTACTAGGAGAGATGTGGACGGCTTCTCCAGGCTCTCTGGTCGAAAGCGCATGTTTCTCTCTCGATCATAACGGTTTGCTTAAGTCAATCATAAAAAATAAGATATCAGAGAAACCGCAGGAGGTTAATTCTTTTACACTGCAACTTTATTAGCCTTATGTTAACATACATTCATCTGCACCAGATGAAGAGAGTGAAGGACAAGGTGCACATGTATTTTGACCTACAATGCTTCTTACACAGGTAAGAAGTAACAAAGCATAAAACCCAGAAACAAAAGGCATTCTTCAAATATTTCTCATAAGTCCCTATTCTTGATGCCAGAATGTTTGCTGAACTTGTGGGACTGCTAGATCTGTGCCCTCTAATGTTCAGCTGCAGCCCAGTCTGGGCTTGAATCCACAGGTGAAAATCAAATATGTTCAGGGCGACGCTGGTCCCATCCACTGCTCCCTCACTGGGGTTGGTGAGGCATAAATAGGTGCTGTCTAAAGGAGGGTGAAGAATAAGACAAAGCGTGAATGCTCATGTTCTTGCTCATGTTCCACAATGCATGAGACTACTCAGGCTTCAGTGCATTATTACAAATGCGCAAAAATTGTGTATACACATACGTACACAGTACACTGCAAGCGTACTTACTTTTTCTATGGTCAGTGTAGACTCCTACAAGAACATATTGATATCTTGTCAAAGGAAAAACATCTAGCTGCTTCTGCTCCACCATGACAATGGCAGTTCCACTGTCTCCCTGCATAATTTTAGTAAAATAATCACTAGCCTTGATATCGAGAAATTACTAAAAATTATCTTGAAAATTTTAAGCACCATCTATGTAAAGCTTTTATTTCATTATTTGCACTTACTATGCAACTTAAGTAACTATGCAATGTAGAACAGCAACTTTGTTTCTTACAAGCATTGGCGCAGATGGTTTCACTGTACTCTGAGGTCGAAAGAACATATTTTTTCCCAGGATCCAGTCTGCACTCAAAGCCGGAGCCAGGACGGCCTTTCTCCTCAGAGCAGTGTACTCTTGTACGTAGCATGGAGGATAACACTAGTAATTTAAGGACCAAATGACACTTTCAGACCTTTGCTTGCCTCCTGTGCCTTCCTCACAAGCTCCCATCCCCACAATTAACAGCCTCTTTGATATCAGACTGGCCAGGAGATCATCTGGCTTCTTGGTGCTCACACCATGAATCACTTTTGTTGCCTCAGAAAAACCAGGTTTAATGAGCGACCTGTGCAGTTGTCCAAGGGCAATGTCATAACCTAAACAATGTGCAATGTAATCAGCAAACTTTAGTGTGATTCATAACAAGGTAGGTGTTTTTTTTTTTGCTGAATCTTACCACGCGAAACACTTATGTTGTTCATAGATTGCTTGCAGTAGTAATGATGAGAAATTCACTTATCACTTCTAGTAGATATTCGTGTAGTCTCTAATTCATTGCTTTTGTTATACATTCCTCCATAGATAATGATCTTTTCTCCAAGAACATCTTCAAGCATATCACAGCTATTGACGCCATCTACAACACAGTGTGCTGCGGTCAGGATCCACCTAAATATACGTACTAACAAGTTTTCTTGAAATCACATTGGGTAATAATATGCTTTCAAGTACTTGGGAGCAATTAGAGACCCTCCACAGTAAACACTATTGTCCACCTTTAGTTGCATGTGATATGGAAAGTTTACATCATCAGAAGGATTTACAACCTCCCCATTATATACTCTTTGCTGTGAGTGAGACAGTCTGAGAAGACCAGCCAGAATGACACCTGATGTAGTAGTTGTGAAAGTCATGACACTATTATTATTTATGGTAATTTCTAGAAGAGCTTGAAATAAAACATCAAAGGAAACACACAGTAGACCTGCATTTACAAAGCAAGTTTTATTGTCCTAAATTTTCCCAATGTAATGCATGAGACAGACATGTGTGTTATTATGACTTTTTAAATCAGTTTATAACCATATTTTATAAACAACTGTTGGCCATGCTTGCTCATTTGGAGATTATTTAAATCGCAATGCTGCAATGTTAATGAAAGTACCATATCTTGACAAAAAGAAAAAATACATTGATATGTGTCAATGTCAGAATGTCGGCAGAGCTTGCAGGATTTGACTTGTCCATCTCAATGTCAAGGTGCAACCCAGTGTGAGCTTCAATCCACTGTTGAAGTTGAAATATGTTCAGTGCAATGCTTGTTCCCTCATGTATGACATCACTTGGGTTTGTGTGGCATAAACCTGTGGTGTCTAAAAGAGGGAAAAAGCATATTAATATTCAGTTAAGCTAAGTAAAGATACATATTTGTTAAAACAAAACCTATGTCAATTATTATGACATTACTTGTTCTGTGCTGAATGTAGAGTCCAACAAGAACATACTGATGTTTGACAGGGGCAGCACCCAACTGCCCAGACTCCACCAACACCATGGCAGCACCACTGTCTCCCTGCACAAGGAGGAAGGCAGAAACAGATATAGCAAGGTTAGTCCAAAATCTTTAAAAAAATATATAGAAATCATCTCCTGTAGCTAAATGCATGATTCTGATAAAATGTGCCTGTTTCCGAAAAAAAATTCTTACTATGTAATAATAATTGCAAAATGTAAAACTTTATTATTTTACTGTATACAGTATGACAGATAGATTCACTATCTGCGAAGTTAAGATTGCACTACGAGCATCTGTCGCTCTTTTTTCTTACATGCATGGGTACGGAGGGTCTCATTAAGCTCATAGGTCGAAAATGCATCATTGTCATGCTCCAGTGTGCACTCAGAGCTGGAAAGAGGTGGGCCTTCTTCCTCAGGGGAGTGACTCCTGCTTGTCCTTTAAACCAAAATTGTTAGGACCAGAGTTGTCAAAAATTTAGGGAAGTCTTATTTTCTTGTGTACCTTCCACACATGTTCCCATCCCCACAATGTACAGCCTCCTCGCTCTCAGACTGGCCAGAAGATCACGAGGCTTGCTGGTGCTTAGACCATAAATCATTTTTGTTGCCTCAGAAAAGCCAGGTTTAACCATTGAACTGTGCAAGTGTCCAACAGAGACATCAAAATCTACGGCAGATTCCATATGCTATCAGTTCAAAGTACAGTGCTAAGTACTGTAATTTTGGATGCATTACCAGGTGCAACAGATATGTTACTCCCAGATGTCATCTTGCAGTAGTTCTGGTGAGGAACCCACTTATCACTTCTGGTGGATATCCGTGTGGCCTCTAAATTATCAGTGTTGTTGAACATTCCTCCATAGATAACAATCTTACTTCCAGAAAGAGCTTCAAAGGTGTCACATGTGGTTTTGCCATCTACGATGCAGTGTGCCGTAGTCAGGATCCACCTAAGTTAAATTAGTAGCTCTAATTTTTTTCAGTTGCTTTTTTTGTATAATGGTATAATTTTAAGTACTTTGGTGCTAGCAGAGACCCTCCACAGTAAATGACATTGAGTAACTCCAGCTGCAGGTGGTACGGAAAGTTTATGTCATCAGAAGGCTTCACAGCTTCCCCACCAAATATCCTTCGTTGCAAGCAAGAGACCCTGTGAAAACTGGACAGAACAACAGACATTGTAAAGAGTAAAGTCATGACACTTGAGTTTAGTTTTCCATGGTAAGACATCAGAGAAGCCGAATACTTTTTCCGTGTATTTTTGACATGTGCTTTCTTGGACTTCAAGCATGACTTTAAATGTTAAGGTATTTATTTATTCTAATTGAAACCCTACTATAATTCTTTTGGACACATGAATATTTTTAGGCAAATACTGTACTTTTTTTAAGGTAGAGAGTGAGGACTTTAAAAGCAACTCACTATATCCAGTGGGTAACAACACACAGGTATATTTCATGTGCTTGATATTTGTCAATTACAGGTATAAACTAGTATATTGCATCAGAACCCCTGTGCACCAAGCATGTAACAAGCAAAAGCTGAGATAAGCACACATATTGACATCTTAGCTGGACAGAATTGCTAGTATGTGACAACTTTTTGTAAACTCTTAGCTGTACCTCATAATTGCTTGATTTTTTAATCCAATAGCGAAAGTCAAATACATTTAGAGCAAAACTTGATCCTATTGTCATAACAAAATCTGGATCTGCCTTGCACTCGTTTGTGACATCTGGAAAAAAAAAATAAAAAGCATTGTAGCATGCAGGGTTCAATGAGCATATGAGGACTGCAGTACAGCACATAAAATTTGTGGCTAAAGTAGCACTTTAATAACACTGCAGTACAGTACTTTATCTTTTCCTGTTGTTTAAGTGTACCATTCAAAATAATCCATCACTTTTTAACACATAAGTAAGCTGTAAGGCAGGTCTAGAATTGTGTGAACAACTAGCAACAATATTCTGCATGCCTGTTGAATAGAATCTTAAAAGGCCTCCCAGTGTGGCGAGTCGTAATTTGGTCTTTGGCCATTGCGAAATTTTACCCAGCAAGGCGGGTAGCTTTAGGCTAGTAGTACCTATAATGAGCTAGCTTGGCTCAATGCAAATTATTGATAATTTTGATGAGTTTATCTCCTAGACATTCTAGACATCAAAAACCATTTTTGAATACACATTTTAGAAAAAAACTACTCGTATAACTTAGTAGAATGTGTTCTCTTACAAGAAAATGCAAATTTACCCCTCACACAGATATGTAATATGGTTTTGCACATGTGATTGTGTCCTTACTGTCCATTTGCTCCACATAGACACCAACCATCACATATTTATAGTGATCGGATCCATTCTTTTCCTTCCTAAGATATACTTTTACAACTGCTCCGCCACTGTCACCCTGTGTCATAGGAGTATACAGTACTATATGAATTACCCCTGCATGCTGGATGGAGACCTCTGTGTATGAGTATGTACCTGCACTGTAGTACTAGGTTTTATGTAAGGTATAACATACTTTGTTGCTTCAATAAATGGCTGGTCAATTTTTAGAGCTATGCGTCTCACTAGAGAGAAGGCTCATCCCTTTTCTGAGATGCATTAAATTTGGCAGCATATTGCCATTCATGCATTCATCTCACCTTCAGAGGAATGCCAGAAATATTCAAGTCCTTTGGTCGAAGTGACATGAGGTTTCCAATAATCCAATTTTGACCTGTTGCAGGTGCCAGAATGGCTCGCTTTCTTGCTTTGCTTTGCACTTTAAAAACATCACATTAGTTTGTTGTGACTGATTATAATGCATAAAACTTTCTTCTTCTTGCCTGGTTGGTCTTCTTGACAAAACCCCATTCCAGCAAAGTACAAGTTCCAACTTAGACTCTCCTTCAGTTTGTCTGGTTGCTGCACACCAATGCCATGGATGAAATCGGTTACTTCAGAGTACTTCTTCTTGACAAGAGACTGCCAAAGTTTTCCAACGGCAATGTCATAATCTGTGAACAAATTTTGTCACAACTCTCAAAAAGACCTATGCATGTAGGTCATTCCGCATGTACTCGTACAGCATGTATGGTACATTCCAGAAACTTGTGTGCTAGTAAGCAATTTTAAATATTGAAGTTGATTAGGCTGCTAGATTACTTGAAAATGAACATTACATATATTACTGTCTTTCAAACAAAAATTGTTAATTTGTTTCAGTGAGGCTATAAGCTTTACAGATAGAGTACATACAATAACAAGTTTGTTGAGTCTTTCTGGACTCTGAAAAGTGGAACACAGATTGTTGGAGTAAGGCCTCACTGGGTCGAATTTTAAATTGGCTTATTAAGGCAACTGCAGGTCTATGGTTTTATGGTGCTTCAGGTTTTCTTAAAGTTGGACCGCAGGCTGTGTACTGGTCAGGTCCTCCACCAAGTTACCCTCATGCAGGAGAAACTGTTGCATTTTTTGCACCCATGCTGTGACAATAAAGAAGGTCTGAGCTGCAGGCTAGGTTGGGCTGACAAAACTTACTGTACAGATCAGGCATGCTCAACTTAGGTTGGACTGAGGTCACTAGACCAACTCTGTGGTGACAGACTACTGTCAGCTCTGTTTTATGCAAATGCCTCCTGAAAGTAATTGCTTTAGCAGAAGTGCACAACCCATATAAAGCAATTTTTTTCAGGTATGTACATTGTCCTAGTCCACAGCATTTGAACATTGTGTCAAAATTTTGTGCGAGTCCTTTTATTGCAAAAATATAATTTTTAATCTCACTGGCACAAGCTTCTGAAAGGTACAAAGGCTTAACCTGAAGAAACAATAACATTGGTAGCCTTTGTGCAAAAGTCCTCATGAGGAACCCAATATTTCACTGTTGTAGTGATCTGGGTAGCATTGTTGCCGTGGTGGAAGAGTCCTCCGGTGACAAAGATGTCTTGTCCATACATGTCCTCTATAAATTCACAGTTGGTGTCATTCAGAGTGCAGTGGGCCGCGGTGAGAATCCATCTGAAAAAAGTCACTTTTAATTTTTCAAATGTTGATTTGAAAAATCAGGGTTCATCACAAGATAATTTCCGTGGATCACTTTATAGACATGGTATAGGTAATATCAGAGATGTAATAAAGGGTGCAAGTAGGTATATGGCTGTGGTTTACTTTTTGATGTATGTATAAAGTGATGTGTACAGCACAGCAGCGTAGCTTTTCCCAACCATCAACAATGGTATGCAACATGGAAGCTCTGTTGGAATATGCACACATTGCATGCACGTTTTTGCACGTTTTGCGCTAATTTGCATGCTCAGGTAACGCTCATTAACAAAATTTCTGAATTGGAGCTCAGTTGGAAGTTTATTAAGAGTTGGTTGGGTATGCTAATAAGTCTACCCAACAATTTTTTTAAAATTTTTAAAGGATTTAAAAAAAGGATTGCCTACCTTGGGGCCATTAGTGTGCCCCCACAGAATGATTTCTCCTGAAATATTAGTTGCACTTGGTAGGGAAAGTTCAGTGCATCCTCAGGGTGCACTTCTCGGCCCTGGTAAATTCTTGCATAATCTGCTGCAAGTGCACCACACTTCAGCAGCAGCACCAGTAAGAGTGAAAACATTGCACAAAAAATGCCAAGGACTTTTCATTGCCAAAAAAAAGAGCAGGAAACCTTACCCAATCAACAACGCATCCTTAACAAGCTTCCGACGAGCTTCCAATGCAGAAATTTTTGTCAATAAGCAATGACTGAGCATACAAATCGGCACCTAATGTGCAAAAATGTGTGAGCAATGTGTGCAATGTGTAGTACTCGTGTTCCAATTGAGCTTTCATTTTGAATGCCACTACCCATGGTTGGGTAGTGGTCTAAATTCGGCATTCTTAAAGGCTTGTGCTTGCCTTTTATTGCATTCATCTTTGCAAGGGCAGTACTATATTCTAAGTATATGCCTTCCTCTAGTACAAGAACCTAAAAATCTTTAAAAAATAGTTCTTGTCTGCAAGTAACTGAAGCACAAGCATCTACAAAAAAGCATTGTATTTTTTTCTATTGCATTTATTTTAAATCAAAACTTATGTACCAGTACACACCAATTATTTACTGTACACAATAGCCAAAAGTAGGAAAGACCATACAGATTACTTTCTAGCCAATTTGTGAAAAATATGTTATAATTAGCTTATTGAAGTTTAGACTGGAGCATTAAGGCCTTAAAAGTTATTATCTGCAGTGAACTGAAACACACAATGTGATTGTATTTCTTTACATTTTCACACGTCTATTTACAGCAAACATGTAATGAGCAAAAGCTGACATGACAGCACCTTTTAATAGCATTTTATTCTTTGTGGACACACTTGTTGGTGATGCCTTCTGGTAAACTGTGAGCTGTACCTCATAATTGGTTGATCGCTCAATCCAATGGCGGAAGTCAAAAATACTAAGAACAAAACTTGATCCACCTTTCATCACATTAGCTGGATCTACTTTGCATGTGCTTGTGACATCTAAAATAATTAAAAACATCACTGTCAGCCCCAATGAAAAAAAAAGAACAAAAGAGTGCATAACAGTAGATATGATGTTTTATAACACAGGGTGTTTATTGCTGTACTGACAAAAGATCTTGCTTGATATGTATACATAAATGTCACAACATCATACCTATAAATAGTATATAAACCTTTGGTTCCAAACCAGTAACAAATTAAATAAGTTGCTGGCTACAAGTAGAGTAAACATCCATGATATCCTACTTACATATTACATACTACTTACTACTTACATATAAAGTGCATTAGCAAATCACCCCTTTCTAACATTAGCATGATAAATATTCCCCCTCTTCTTTGGCCTACTAAAAATGCTTACTTATTACTTGCTCAACATAGAGACCAACCATTACATATTCGTAGGAATGCAGTCCATTTTTCTGCTTTGTGGAGACCACTCTCACCACTGCCCCACCACTGTCACCCTGCATCAGAAATTATTTCCAAATGCCTGAAATGTTCTCATCTGTTTTGAATATGTAAAAAGTAGTAAATACTTGATGGCCACTCCCATGCTGCCCCTTGCATCTTTTATAAGTATGGTGCAGTTTGTACTTTGTTACAGTTTCCTTAACAAACCCATGTTTTAAAATATTAGTCAGTTGCTTATGTGCAATGCAAAACTTAGTATACTACACAAGAGATTCTTGAGATGCATCACATATTCTGTGCATCTTTCTAACATGAACTTGCTCACAGTCAGTGGGATGCCAGATGTACTTAAGTTCTTTGGTCGAAGTGCCATGAGGTTTCTAAAAATCCACTTGCTGTCTGTTGTTGGTGCCAGGACAGCTTTCTTTCTTGCGTTACTTAGGACTTTAAAGAACACAGAGCTTGTATTTTATAGCAAGCCACTTTGGCACCACATCTTTCATTCTACCTGGGTTGCTTTCATGGCAGAATCCCATGCCAGCAAGATACAAGTTTTGACTCAGACTCTTCTTTAGCATGTCTGGTTGCTGCACACCGATGCCATGAATCAAATTGGTTGCTTCAGAGTATTCCTTCTTAACAAGAGAACGTGACATTTCTCCAACTGCAAGGTCATAGTCTGAGGATAAATATTTATTTAATACTTTCACGAGTAAAAAACCTTTGCAGCTGTTTTCTGTACTAAGGCCAACCTGTCAAAACAACAACAGGGTGTGCTTTTGTGCAGAAGAGAACGTGAGGAGTCCAATATTTGGCTGACGTAGCAATCTGTGTATCACCAATGTCATAGTGGAAAAGTCCTCCAACAATAAATATGGTTTCCCTGTCAACATCCTCTATAAAGTCACAGCTGGTTTCATCCAGAACGCAGTGGCCTGCAGTGAGAACCCATCTAAGAGAGCTTAACGTTAACCACATCATAAGACCGTCATGGTAATTAAAGCAAAAAAAACTGGCAAGTCTCACTTTTGCTACCTAACTATAGTAACTAGGCTTTACCTCTGCTGCATCAATTATCTTTTAAGTCAGGTCCCTTCTAAGGTCTGAAAAAGACCCCAAAACGTGATGTCTCACCATGGCTAAATCTGAATCTTTTTATACTTTTTATGCACAATGATTTCATGTCATTATTAAATGCGATCCAATGTAGTAGGTATTGTGGGCGCAAAGGTGAGTCTTGCACGAAGAGTGCTAGTATATTTTTGTGCCTTGGAGCAATCAGGCTTCCCCCACAGTACGATGTATCATTGAGTGTCAGTTGCACTTGGTATCGAAAGTTCAGAACATCGTCGGGGAGCACTTCCTTGCCCTGAAAAATCCGTGCAGAAGCTGCTGAAAGCGCCCCACATTTCAGCAACAAAATTGTTGCCACCACCATCAATAAGAGCATCTCACAA
>JAAUYM010180338.1_pt1 | contig 10082 bp, 13 predicted proteins | sample 7278001 | NCBI WGS metagenome assembly JAAUYM01 (sample SAMN14350224, study PRJNA611818) | marine sediment metagenome | isolation source: surface marine sediment (1.8m) | place: French Polynesia: Moorea | collected 2018-08
GCCGTGGAAGACGCCACGGTAGACCGTCAGTCGGCAGCGGACGTCGCCCACTACCACAGGCACGCACCGGGCCACGTGGTGCTTCAGGAACTGCTGGCAGAGCTGCTTCGTCTCCTGCAACGAGAGGTCATCAAAGAGAGATTCCCATTTCGTCACCTTGATTCTTAAGACGGTTGGAGTGGAAAGAAAAAAATGAAATTACGTTTAAAAATTGTGACAAGAAGATGAACATGAAGAAACTATAGATTATAAAACATCGAAACCACAGAAGAGGGAGGAATGGGGAGGAAACGCAGAAAAGCTGACAGTTCAGACTTCTTTTGAGATTTTGTTGTTGAGATTTATGTAGCAAACAGGAATTAATGCCAGCTTTGTGCATGCTGATCTTTATGGCTTTGACCTACCGTGCGTAAAAATTGCTTAATTGGGACAGTAACATATCTGCTTGCTTTGCTCCTTTTTACTAGGCTTTTATAAAAAAAAATCTCTGCAGAACAAGAAAAAAAATTCTTTCATTTTATAATTTAATATTATTCCTTCATCTCCATTCTTTTTGTTGCAGGTCTTTGGAAGGAAAGTCTAGGAGAAACTTGGGGGAGAAAATACTGCTTTGCATCCCTCCTCTTGGACGACGCAGGACGTTGGGTTGAAGAAGGGGGAGGGCGGAGTAATACTTGCACCAAGTCCTCCTGGATTCGGCGTTGCGGGGTGCGGGGGAGAGGAGGGCGACTTCAGTATAGTAAAGTGAGCGAGCGGGTTAGGGTTAGCGGCTGATGCCGATGTTACCAGTAAAACTAGTAATTAGAGTGAAACAGATGTCGGTCGTACCTGCGAGAGATCTTCCCAGTGAGGCAGCACAAGGGAGTCGGCTCCATAGATCATCCTGCGGTACCAGTGCTGAAGCGGGACAGTCATGTACCTAACGTAATAATAATTTTCGTATAGACATCAAGAGACCACGAGTCACCAATACAGTATAGCTGACTCATTCATTCCTTAGCAGAGTTTTCTTACTTGTAGTCCAAGCCAAAGAGCGCAAACGTGAAGATCCCTTGGCCGAAGTTGAGAAAGCCATCCAGGAAGACCAGCTCCAGGTACAGTCCGCTCTTGTTCTCCATCACCAGCGTCCACACGCACAGAGCAATGCCTGCAGACGACAAAAGAGAGTTTTTGAGGATTTGCAAGTTTCGCTTCCGATTATCTCTCTTGACGATATGCACTCCTCCTCACCGACGAACATGGAGGTGGCGAGGAGCAGCAGCAGGACGACGTGTGAGACCAGCTGTAGCGAGTCCTCCTCCTCTTCCTTGGGGCAGTCCCCGGCCAGTAGGGAGACGTGGTCGTCAGATGCCTCTCGAGCGGGCGGGACCGCGTAGCTGTTCAGCAGGGAGGAGCAGTACTCGCGGTGCTCGGTGTTGCAGCGGTACCGGCGGCGGCGGGTCCCCACGCTCGACGACAGGAGCTGCCTTCTCCTCTCCTCCCTGGTGTTGGCCTGTCCCCCGCTGCCATCCTCGCAGCAGGTCGTCTCAGCCTGTCGGTCCCCCTCGTCGTCCCCGCCACCCTCCTCCAGCTGGAGCAGGTCCTCGATGGGGATCGGGCTCCTCCTCTCAACGTCTCCGGTGTGTTCCTCCACTGCCTGGTAGTTTGGCTGTGGCTCCCTGGGCGGGTCAGACTCCTCGGACTCGGTGGCCTCCAGCAGGTGTCTCTCGGCCTCGTCGCTCCTGTGCCGCCTGCCGGACCTGCTGCCTCCTTGCTGTTGCTGTTGCTGTTGCTGCTGCTGCTGCATCTGTTCATTGGTCCTGAACCTCTGCGCGAGCATCATGCATGTAACGGTGGCCGCGAAGCAGACTACGAGGACGCAAAGCGTCACATATGCCTGGGTCTCTCCGTACTGGAAGTTGGGGTCCCTCTTTCTCCCGTGCGGCTCAGTCTCGCTGCCCACACATGCCAGCAGCAGCGCAACCAGTAATGCCGGAGTGCCAAAGCCGACGCAGAAAAAGTACCTGGAGAGGACGACACCCAATAGATGATGTGGAACTGTGTCATATGCGTCATGCAATGAATTATTCCATACTTTTGCCTCTCCATGACCCAACAGGCTGTCTTGAGGTTTGCCTGCAGGATTGCCAAGGCGAGGAGGGCGGTGTTGATCCTGGTGGTGTACACCCCGTAGGCGAGGAAGACGAACTGCAGGTACAGCTTCCACCCGTGGCCGCAGTTGATGACCGACCACAGGATGGCGCCAATGCTGGATATTGCCTATTAGGAATTGTTTGAAGAGGTGAAAGGCTACCAAGGTGCTGTTGCTTTTTACCAGCTATTACAGTACATACGTACTACGTTCAAACAGTTTCCAGCAAAAATGAAACCTGAATTGTCAATAATATACCCTGATCATTTCATAAACACAGTATCGTTTTAAATGTTTGTCAGTATTAAGCGGATTAATACGCAGACATATGTAGTTACTGAACTTTGTCAGAACATCTGTGCTCCTACTTTCAAATGAAGCAGTCTAGGTACTATTTAGGTACCTACATGTATAAAGCAATAGGGCAATGAAATCTATTAAAAAAAATGATGTTCTCTGCATCCATGCACGCACCTGCGATATGACGAGTGCCAGGGTCATGAAGTGCGGCACCCTGGTGTACCTCTTGGTGGCGGCAAAGACGAGCAGCGTCCAGGCGGCGGCAGACACACCCAGGATGCTGATGTCGAGGAGGAATCCGTCCAGCTCATCAATGTAGTCGGCTGGGTTGACATTGGTGAGGGAGAGCAGCCTAGCGGACACGAACATGATGGGGGCTGCCACGAAGGTGCAGGCCACCATGGCCGCTGCTGTCATGTCCACCTCAACCTCGTAGCGGGTGGCGTACACGAAGACGGAAGGGGCAGTGGGAAAGGTGCCGTACAGGAAGGCGAAGTCGGAGAACACCTCGGTCTTGTTCTCCCGCCCCGCCACCGTAGAGTTGTGTCCCCCGCCTCCCTCCTCCCCCGCTCCTATGGTGTTCACGGCCTCCCTGGCCACCAGCGGCAGCGCCACCGTTTTCAGCAGGATGAGGACCGCCGGCACCAGCAGGGCCGACACCCTGCTCGACTTGGAGTCCGTCCCGGAGCCCCTCTTCCCCACCATCCGCAGCCCCAGGAGGAACAGGGCACAGGCTGAGAAGGAGGCTCCCAGGGTGGTCAGCAGCCTGTCCAGCACGTCCGGGAGGGTCTGGGAGAAGACGAAGTTGCCGATGATGCCGGCCACCGTCATGAAGATGATAGGGTTCGATGCCACGCTCTTGAGTACGTTGATGGCTCTCACTCTGCCGGTGACGGCCATGCCCTCCTCCTCGCTGTGGCTCTGCGTTCCCATCTCCATGAGGACAAACCCGACCGGGTTGAGGATGATGAGCGAGATCGGGGCCATCAGGTATAGGTACATGGGGATCTCTGGGTGGGTCTTGCCATACACCGCCTGCAGGATGGGGAAGCCCAGGGCAAAGTCATTGGACTGGGTGACGAAGATGGCAAAGAGTCCGGCCCTGGCCGGGTCAAAGGGCCTGACCACCAGAAGGGTGCCGACCAGGACGACGGCAAAGAGGGCGGCCTTGGCCACCAGGATGGCGCCCAAGAAGGACCAGGAGACACAGCCCAGGTCGAGGGAGCAGAGGGAGCCAAAGACGAGGGCGGGGAGGGCGAAGGACCCGGCGAAGGTGGACAGACCGCGGGACTCCACCTCAGAGACCAGGCCGAACTTGGCGGCCAGGTAGCCCAGGACCACGATACCGAAGCACTCAGCCAGGGCAGGGTACAGGTTGTCAAGATCCACCGTCTCTCCACCGGCATCAGTAGAGTTCACCGACAGGGTGGTGGGGGACGTTCCCTCCATGCTGACCTTGGGAGTGAATGAATAGCAGCAGCAAAAAAAAAAGTACTTGGTGGATGCGGTCTCCTCAGTTATAACGCAGTTGGTACACACACTGCACAGATGTTTTTTTTTCTCACTCCGTGTAATGATTGTTGTTATCCTATTGAGGCTGAGTTTGCTTTGTGGGGCAGCTGGGAGAATTTTCTTGTTGCTTTCACTACATTCAAATACTTCATCCTGGAGTATTGTGCGTTGCTGGTTACGTAGGTATCTTCAAGTGCTGCTCCCTTTGTGACGAATCCTTCAAGTGGGCATCCTCCTCCTCCTCCTCCTCCTCCTCCTCCTCTCTTCTTTATCTGAGGTTCACTCCCATTTGGTGTTCCATATGTTCGCTTGCAATCGTCATCTACTGCGCCCCATTATTTCTCCGTTTTGTCCCTCCTCTGCACAGCCGGGACTTTGTTGCTCCCGCATGCCATGCCTGACCACGACATGGCCTCTTCTCTGATGACCCCTGTGCTGTGCCGTGCCTGTCAGCAACTCAAACAGCAGCAGCAGCCCTCTCACGCAAGTGTCTACTACTTCGCCAGGGAATGAAAGGGGGAAAGAGACAAAAAGGAGCTGTGGCAAATGGAGTCACTCGCCGACTCTCCTCATGGGACAGTGTTTCATAGATTACCAATTCCTAGGGAGGCAGAAGGAAGAAACTACCAGCTATGACAGTACATGGCCAACGATCATTTTTTTTTAAATGTGCGCCCAGTTAAAAAGAGCTGATAGAAAAAATATGGAGTCCACATCAACCTGGAGCATTCTCTTGGCTCAGCTCAGAGTCAGCCGCCCTCAGGCCGTCAGCTCTCAGCTCTCAGCCCTCAGCGCCTTCCTTTCTTCCTAAGTAAGTTCCTTCCTTCCATCTTTCTTGTCCTCTGCTCTGCTCTGCTGCAGGTGTACCTACAGTACTGTATGCGCAGCGCCATGGCAACAGCTGACGAGAGAAGGAAAGGAAAGTCGGGGAATTCTCAGACTGGAAGGGAAAAGAAAAAATGAGTTGGACCATTCAAATTTGAGACATTTTTACCAAAAATAGGTGACATTAATATAAATTTTGCTGTGTAACATATTTAACAACATATTAAAGCAGTATTAATTTATGGAAAAGAGTGTCAGACCTAGACAAATTTAAAGACGAGTACAGTGACAGCAAATCTAAAAAGTATTGGCCTCATTTTGTATAGTACGTAAGATTTTTCTAGATATTTGTGCATTCTAATTACTTAAGGTGTAGATAAATTTGTATCTAATATATTGAGCTCTCAATTTAATGCTTAGAATCTTTTTAGAATACAATCCTTTAAGCTATACACAAAGGTCATACAAAAACATGCCAATTTTTTGTTTCCTTTCCAGGTCCGAGACTTCCGTGGTAAAGCAGACGCTGACTTTCTCAGCTCGGCTCCGGCTTCGGCTTCGGCATCAGTCAGTCACTCAGCTTCTTTTCCCTGTCATATTTTAAAGCATTGACCGCCTGTCACCAGGGGAGAGTCCGTCGATCAAGTCTCTCGTCCACTTCGCCTCCACCATGCTGTCCAGATTCTCCTCTCCCTCCGTCCTCTCCCGCGGGACCAGGGCATTCTCCACGGCCAGGACCAACAACGCTGCCGTGGCAGTCATGGGGGCGTCGGGAGGTAAGGGGTGAGGAGGGGATTGCCCAAAACAGAGCTCAACTGTCAGGTGTCTCTTTTGCCAGGGATTGGGCAGCCGCTGTCGCTCCTCCTGAAGCTGAATCCGGCGGTGACGAAGCTGAACCTGTACGACATTGTGCACACACCCGGGGTGGCCGCCGACCTCTCTCACGTGGAGACCAAGGCCAAGACCACTGGATTCATAGGGGACGACCAGATCAAGGACTGCCTCAAAGACGTAGACATCGTTGTCATTCCTGCAGGAGTTCCCAGAAAGCCAGGTACCGACACAATGATAGGTTTGTGATGGCCAGACGTGGGGCAAAAAGTGGCTGTGGTGACCTTAATTAGACCTGCTCCACAGCAGGAAAACTCCACAGCAGGAAAAAGCAACTTTTGAAGAAAAAAATGAAACTAAGCATGTTCTCCATTAGTGTCAGTGCTAACCAGACAGCTATTGTGCTGCTTGCAAACCATCTCCACAACCAAATGCTTAGAAAATTCTTCTATGCTACAATTGCTTTTTTTGGGTCATTTCTACACTTCATGTACCCTATGTAGTAATCCTTAGCATTAGACCCCTTCTCGATTTTTCTGCGATGCCACAAGGTACCTATTCCAGTGTAATCAACTTCTCCTTGCAGGAATGACTCGAGACGACCTGTTCAACACAAACGCTTCCATCGTGGCCAACCTGGCCAAGGCTGCTGCCGAGGTCTGCCCCAAGGCCATCCTGGGGGTCATCTCCAACCCCGTGAACAGCACTGTCCCCATCGCCTCAGAGATCTACAAGAAGGCGGGCGTGTATGATCCCAAGCGCATCTTCGGCGTCAGCACCCTCGACATAGTCCGCGCCAACACCTTCATCGGCGAGGCCAAGGGCATCGATCCGGCCGACGTCAACTGCCCCGTGGTCGGTGGACACGCCGGCATCACCATCATGCCGCTCATCTCACAGTGCACGCCAAAGGCAAAGAAGACAACTGGCGATTCCCGATGAAAACGCACCATGTTCCAAATTGCCCGTTTTGGTTCTTCAGGTCGACTTTCCCCCGGAGGAGCTCAAGGCCCTGACGGAGAGGATCCAGGAGGCCGGCACGGAGGTTGTCAAGGCCAAGGCTGGCGCGGGATCCGCCACCCTCTCCATGGCATACGCGGCGGCAAGGTTCACAGACTCCGTCATCAAGGTGATAAAAGGAACTTTTTTCTGTCTCCCTTCTCAATTTGGACTCGAGACCATCTCTTCCCCCCCCCCCCCATGTCTCTCTCAGGCGCTGAAGGGGAAGGAGGGTGTGGTCGAATGCGCGTACGTGGCGTCGGAGGTGACCGAGTCCCCTTACTTTGCCACGCCGGTGCTGCTGGGCAAGAAGGGGCTGGAGAAGAACCTCGGGCTGGGCAAGCTGTCACAGTTTGAGGAGGGGCTACTGAAGGCGGCGCTGCCGGAGCTCATCAAGACCATCAAGAAGGGCGAAGAGTTCGCCAAGAATTTTTAAGGAAGACTTGACAAAAAAAAAGAGAAGGGGAAGGACCGAAAATGATTGACGCGCGCGCACGCACTCCTAGTGGTTTTTTTTTTGCTAGCAATATGAAGATTATTGACGAATACATTTGTGAAAGTTTTACTTACTTTGTGTGCTCGGTTGAGCCCGTCCTTTGGTTCTAAAGAGAAGTTTTTTTTTTTTTTTTGCTTTCCTCTGAACAGCTCTCCTCCCCAACGAAAGGGCTGCACCTTACTGATAATGTGAGAATTCCAGGCGCGCCTCTCTCTCTCCCTTTCTCCTTCCTTTTGCGTCAATACAATATGGGAGAGAAGAGTAGAAAATATTTAATATCGCACCCCTCGTTGTATGAAGGCATTTTTATCGCCTCTCGTGCTTTTATGGTCTATTTATGGTTCCTCCTCCATTATGCCACGAGTTTACATGTGCACGTTTTCCTAGGTACCTTCCGCGCCTCCTCCTGGTGGTCCTCCTCCTCTCGTCGCGGAAGAGGTCGTGCGCGCGGCAGTAGTCGCTCCTCAGGCAGCCCACGCACAGGACGAGGACGAGGGAGGCGACGAAGAGGATGTGGAAGATGAAGACAAAGATGGAGAAGTGCAGGAGCGTCTGGTCGCAGGAGCCGGGTTCTCCGCGCGTCAGGGCGTTCCAGTGCTCGATGCTCATGTGGCTGACCTTGACGAAGGTGAAGACGATTATGGTGCTGAAGAAGAAGACGCCCAGCAGGTCCAGGCCGTACCCGATCCAGCTGGAGAAGAACGCGTTGGCAGCACTCCTGAACTAGCAGAAGGATGGGAGTAGTAGCACCAGCAATCGAATATTAACTGATTATGTGAGATAAAATATTGCCGTTCCTTGCCACCGGGCTGAGCACGTTCGAGATCCTCCTCCTAACCACCTGGTGCACCGTGATGCGCACCATGGCGTACAAAAAGAGCCCGGAGAAGGGCAGCGACCAGAAAAGGTGGATGATGCCGGCGCACAGCTGAATGATGGGGACGAAGGGCGCGGCGGCGCAGTCGAAGAGGTACTCCGTCCCGAAGTAGATCATGGGGGCGAAGAGCAGCGACTGGACGACGCAGGAGAGGCCGCCGCCGTAGTAGCAGACATGCTGTCGGGCGAACAGGTGCCCCTCCCCGTCTCCCTCCTCCAGGCTGCTGCGCCCCTCGTCGTGCGGCCCCAGGTGCAGGACGCCCGGGGCGCGCTCGGTGGCGCCCAGGGCGTCGCGGACGTGAGGGTGGCGCGCGTAGGCGGAGGCGTAGCGGCGGACGGCGTCGCTCTGGGCGTCCCGGCGGCGCTGGGGCGGCAACCCGCGCGCGTGCGGGGTGCTGGAGGCGACCTCCTTCTTCTTCGGGATGGCGCTGGCGACAGGAGGATGCTTGTCCACCGAGGGCGGGCTTCCATGGTGTCTTTTCTTCACCTCCTTCTTTACTTTTCTTTTGCCAACCATTATGTAGAGCCAAGGTGCCTGTGGGTAACAATTAGGAGAGAACTGTGCTCCCTAAATGCTGTTGTACTATACGTATGTTTACGCTTCTGTGATGAGGTTTAAAATGCATAAAAACGCATTGTTTTAGTGCAAGAGATCCCTTCGCACCCCCACCCCATGTATGCACTTAGTATCATCGAGGTTTCGTGGCTCCATTTCTAAACTTTCGTCGTCTTTGTAAACATGACATATTGCGTGCACGCCGGGCCGCCGGCCACTGTAGTTAGTGTCAGCAAAAAAAAATACTTTTTATCGTAAGTGGGACGGGACTGCGATTTGCGAAGCACCTGATCTGTCTGCATAGGTGGAAGATACTCTCCTCAAGGTCAACTCGGCATCTTTCCTAGATTGTCATCATGAGTGAGGTGGCTGCGACAGACGCACCAGACGTGGAGGTGGAGGATGCCCAGGAGGAGCTGAAGGCCAAGCAGAGGAAGGAAAAGAAAGAGTTGATGGTAAGGTAATTACTAGCCACAAGAGGTCTTCAGAAATTATTCTGTTTGGCACAGTGAGTTTATTACTTTTATTTCTAGGCCCAGATTACCTCCCTCCGCAAGTCTGTCGGTGGCAACAAGCAGCGCAAGAAGGCCGTCCAGGTGCAGATCGAGGAGATGGAGAAGAAGATGGAGGAGGAGCACAAGAGGCAGTGGGAGGAGTTCAGGGAGAAGGACGACGGGCCTGATGCGATCGAAGAGGGAGGTGCTAAGGTAGAGGAGGAGGTAAGCGAAAGATAATTACTGTATCTGAAAAATAATTATTGTTCATTAGCCTTGTCCGTCTGTCGCAGATCACCAGAGAGGTCTCAGAGGTCTCCCTGGAGGTCGCGGAGCCAACACCGTCCGCGACCAGAGTGACCAAGGCGCAGAAGAGAAGGGACAAGAAGAAGCAGAAGGAAAGGGAGAGGCTGGAGGAGATAGAGAAGCAGGAAGAGCTGAACAAGACCGGCCAGAGAGCTGTCGAGACCGAGAAGATTAAAAGTCTGCTGTCGTCGAGGTTGTGCCTTGCGCGATCCCACGCACCTTTTCCCTTCCTTCAGTCACAGCTCGATTGAACCTTTGTCTGAATGCAGGGGCCTCCGGATACACGACATTCCGTCCGACGGAGACTGCCTGTACGCCGGGGTCTCTCACCAGCTGCAGCATCTGGGCGCAGGAGAGGAGGGAGTGCAACAACTGAGAGCCGCTGCGGCCAGGGTCATCGGCGACAACAGGGAGGAGTACCTCCCGTTCCTGACTCACCCACAGACGGGAGACATCATGTCCGAAGAGGGCTTTCGAAAGTAAAGACACGTTACGGTCGAACCCAGTTTCCGATGAACACCTAAGCTTACCTCGAGACAGATGCTGGTGGGCTTCGATCAGCTTAGGTGTTCTATTACCCAACCAATATTGGTATCGTTAGGGGCACAGTCTCGGTGGCGATAATAGTGGTAGTTAGCGCAGGGGTCGACATTTGAGTTGCAATAAGGTTTTAATATCACTTATACAGTGTTAGAACGCCAGTGCAGGTGTTAGAATAGTGGAAAAAACCTTATTACAACTTATCACTAAATTCAC
>JAAUYM010008878.1_pt1 | contig 10078 bp, 9 predicted proteins | sample 7278001 | NCBI WGS metagenome assembly JAAUYM01 (sample SAMN14350224, study PRJNA611818) | marine sediment metagenome | isolation source: surface marine sediment (1.8m) | place: French Polynesia: Moorea | collected 2018-08
CTCTCTCTCTCTCTCTCTCTCTCTCTCTTCGTCTTGTGGCTGCCTGTCCTGTGAGCGTGAGCGTGACCCTGTCCTTGTCTGCCCTGCACTACTGCTGCGTATCGTTGCGTAGCGCACCAACAAGCGTTGCGGATCAAGACGCAGTCGAAAAGTCTTCACTCACTCACTCACTTCGCCTCACAGTCACAGTCGGGCTAAAGAAGCTCATCCCTGGCCTAGTGATGGCATCGAGTCAAGGTCGTGTGCTGTTGACTGTTGTCGAGTCGAGTCATTTTCGCAGACAATTGAAAATCAAGTCAAAACTTAATCCAAGTTAAGTGTTGAAAATGGAAGCATCAATTCTTAAGTCAAATTTTAGTCGAGTTGAGTCATGACTCGACCCGACTCGACCTGGATCGCTTCAGACACGAGCCCGGGCTAAACACGGGCATTTCAACTGCATCCAGCTGGAGCACTGCAAGTACTACATACATACATACTAGCAGTACGCACCTACAACACGGTCGACAGAAGAACTGCCGAGAGAGTGGAAGTGATGTGAAGTTGGCACAATCGTCATAATAACACCTAGTACAAAGAGAGAGCGCAAGTTTGCTCGGCAGCCACCTGTGAATGAGATTGGATTAGTGGTGCTTGCATGTGCGTGCGTGTGTGTGTGTGTAAGGCCTTGTTGTAAGCCCCAATTAGGCGACGGGGCAAGGAGCAGGAGAGTAGGACTCTCTCCGGTCAAGAAAAACATGCTTAGTAGGTAGACAGAGTGAGAGAGCATAGCAACAGGCCAACAGGAAAAGAAGATATGATTCAGTGACGGTGGTACGAAAAGGAAGGAAAGGCGCTTTCTAAGTCATTTCTCCACTTGCAGGAGCGTCCTGCACTACTGTGTTCACACCATAGCTCACAGGTTCTCAAACTGTCATATACTAGGAATATATATATAAAAAACTGTTGTTGTATTTTAACGATTTATCCATTTTAGTGTATTTTTAACTTGTTAATGTTGCATGAGCCTAATGCTGCTTTATTTTCAACTGTTACCGGATGAACCAGCTAGAAAAAAATCCACTAAATTGAAGGAACTTTGCCTTTTAGAAATTATATTTTTACCGACCTCTTTCCATCACTCATGTTTCTAAATATTAAGCCGCAGGACTCTGTTCGGGGTCTATTCTTGTTTTTAATACTTACCTACTACGACCCTTTCTTTTTTACAAAGTTGAGGAAAGTTGTTAAATACGTACTTATATGTATATCTTAATTGAAAGAGAAGGAGGATCTTATTCAAGTTTGAGAACCTGCTCTTTTGTAGACATGAAAGTGGGCTGACGTGTCTTGTCAGTTGTCCGCCCAGGCCCCGATATTGTGCAGCTGCCCAGTGACGACGGCGACGACGACGACGACGACGACGACGACGACGACGCTGCTGCTGTTGCTGCTGGACAGGAATGCGTTGCCCTGCCGTTCGTTCGGCTTGGACCCATTCCATCAATTCTCACACGCGCTACAACATCCGTGCGAGCGAGCAAAAAAGGAGCTGAAAATTAAGAAGAGGAGAAGCGGGGGTGGGGTGAGGGGGAACTGCCACCACTAATACCGTACTACGTAACAGTCTAGATTTTTTTCCCGTCGTCTTATCGTGTTTATCTAACGGAGCAGCCAATTTCTCCTTACGTAGTACAAATCCTCTTTCCTGCTGTGAGCCCTGCCCCCCCTGCGAGTGCGACGACGACGACGAGACGAGCCTGTTTGTGCCATAACCAGAAGAAGGGAGGAAACAAGCCGGAAAAAAACACGAAGGAAGGGGGAGAAGCATCATCTTCTTTTGCTGTAGTATAGACCTTCCTTGCCAAACAGGTTTTCTCTGCTGTCTCTCTCTCTCTCTCTCAGCAGAAACGAGAAAGAGACGCATCTTGAAGCAAGTGCTACGTCCTCTCTCTCTCTCTCTCCGTCTGTCCATCCTCTTTTTGTCGATGTACAGATCTTTTATACGCAGACCAGTCAAGTGCGAGTCTCAAGGATAGAGAGTCGCTCCTCTTAAATTTTTCATTGATAAGGACGAGAAAAGAGGAGATTGCGATCCCAGCAAACCTGACGGCCTGCACGATGGCGGTGGTGAGGCACAAGGAGGCCATTCACTCCGGCCACTTCATGATTTCCGACTTTGAGGCCGAGGCGGAGGACGAGGAGGATCTCGCCGTCCCCCCGCCCGAGGAGGGCTCCAACATCCCTCTGCCTCGACTGATAACGGCGGAAGAGGAAGACGACGGCGAAGAAGTGGGGATCCCGCCGGTGCCCCTGCCGGAAGAGAAGTTCGACCCCATGCAGCACTTGAAGGTAGGAAAGGACGGCAAGTGCGAAACCGTCATCGACCTCTCCCTGAACAAGCTCTTCCGCTCAATGTCCATCGCCTACACCCAGAAGCTCACCTCGCCCAAGTGGAACCGCTTCAGGGGGCTCAAGTTGAGGTGGAAGGACAAGATTCGCCTGAACAATGTCATTTGGCGCTGCTGGCACATACAGTTTATTAAGGGCAGCAACAGGCTGATGTGCGCCTTCGCCAACCCGCTGGAGATCGACAACCACAACAGGACGGAGGGAGGAACGTTGCTCGAGGGGAAGTACTGGAAGAGAAAGCTCAAGACGGTCACAAAGCAGTACATGAAGTGGCGCATGTTCTACAAGGGGCGTGGAAATGAAAACGACGAGGAGATTACCGATCAGCAGTGGGACCTCATCTTTCAGTCCCCGTTTCAAGTGATGGAAGGGAGCAAGGACGATGCGGCTCTAGATCTGATGGGACCAGATGATGACTTCTTGATGGATGCCCTCTTTAGCACTTTTAACGGTGACGCCGGTGGCAAGAGTCCTGGAAGTTCAGTAGCTGGGATCCAGTTTCCCAACCCTAGGGAGATTAGCAAAGCAACTACTAATGCAGACTTCATTCAGCCGGGGCTGGTTCAGCTCCAGCCGAACCTCGACGACTTCTTCACGGATCTAGATTCACAGCCAGACTGGCTTTTGTCCAAGCTGCCAACAATTCAAGAATCTCCTGAAGAAGGAAGCAGTCAGCAGTTTTCCGTCCAACATCCAGTCCCCAGGCAGGGTCAGATGCCTTCAAAGGGAAAGGTACTCCCGGGCTCCTCTGATGGACAATATCCCGTCCAACAGGTGCCAGGTCTTCCGAGTGATCGGAGCCGGGTTCAGACCGGACAAAGTATCAAGTATCAACCTCCATCCGTCCAACCAGAGCCCGCAAATGCGCAACTATTGCCTCCACCGGGGACAGAAATTAGCCAGTACCTGCAAGTTCCCCAGCAGATTGCCCCCAACCAGCAGGGACAGCAGGGACAAGGAACAGTGATGGATCTGGCGGCGGCGGCCATGGCTGTTCAAGAGCAACGGCAGCAGCAGCAGCCGCGGCACCCTCAGCAAGAGAACACAGCAGGCGTCTCCTCAAACTCCTTGTTTCCTCCCTTTGCGCCAGACCTCGAGAAAAAGTCTCCCCCGCAGGCGCATCCACAGCCGCATCCGCATCCGTCCTCGACATGCGTTTCTCAGAAGAGGCACAGCCCGAAGCACCGGATCCTACATAAGGAGTATTACACCGATTCTAGTACTAGGACAGAGTTGGCGTCGATGGCGAAGACGGCGTCCTTCCCTCTTCCCGGGGAGAAAATGGCAACAGCGATCCTGAGCGCGCAGTACGCCACGCCACCCAACAGGGCAGCCCCGATGCCGCCTCCTCCCAGCGAAGCAGCAGCGATCGCCACCGACCAGTACCCTGTCAGCTCCAGGCATGTGGAGACTCCACCTCCTCCACAGCATCAGCGATCGATCGAATGTGCTACGAGTAGTAGATCTCGGAGCCTAAGCGGTCCGTCCTACGCTGGGATGAAAAGGACAAACAGTGAGCTGGTCCATCTCCTGAAGAGTTCCAAAGTTACCAAGTTGGAGCAGCAGCAAAGCTTCCATCACAAGGCGCCGCATTATTTTGCTGAACGGAAGCCGCCATTGAACAGTCATGTCCAACTGGAGGGGGCTGAAATCAACTCTCCCAGGATCGAGCTGTCCCAGCATCAATACGGCAAGAGTCCAAGGGAGGAGAGGTTCGTCCTCCCGGATGGCATCAAGACGGAGTTCCAGTCACTGACACCCAGATCTAGTCTGACCGGACAGCCCTTTCCAGGTAGGAGCAATGAGCATTTGCCCGCGAGGAGATCCTTGTCCACGCTAGGTGCCCATCCCATCCCGCCAGTGCCACAGAGGGATCAGCCACCACAGGGAATGGTGCCAAGGCAGAGACAGACTTACACGGAGAAGGGTCAGTCCGAAGGAGACTGGCGCAAAAGGGGCAGGGGGAGAGAACGGGAGCAGCAACAGCCCACCTCCTCCACCTCCTCCGGCCCTTCTGCAGCAGGGAAGAACGGGTTTGATCTTCTGCGCTCTCTCATCCCCAGCCTCAACCAGCAGAGCAGCAGCGTGAAGATCAGCAAGGCGGCCCTGCTGCACAAGGGGGGAGACTATTTGAGGCAGCTCGTCTCGGAGCGGGCGATGCTGAAGGAGGAGCTGGAGTCGCACCGGCGCAAGATTGACGCTCTCAACGACTCCCTCAGGGAGCTGCACAAAAGTCTGTCGACCTCTGGGGGAGGAGGCTGCCGGGGCGGATTCACCACCGACACCTTCCAGGAGCTGGAGCAGATGTTTGACGGCCACGTGTTCTGCTGCACCAACCAGAACTGGAAGTACTGGCCCTTTTCCCTGATGATGCACCCCTTGCTGCGCTCCTTCCAGGCGACAGTGGACAGCTCCTCCTATGACGAGCTGGCGCGCACTTTCGGGAACTGGTTGGACCAGCACCTGGTGCTGACCAAGCTGCGGCCGTCCACGGTGGGCTCCCTGACGGAGCTGAGCAGGCGCTCCGACTTGGTCGAGAGGGGAAACTGCGACGAGCTGCCCGATCTGGCACTGGCCGAGGCAGCCAGGGGAAGCAAAACAACGATACAAAGACTGAGTGAATGAACTGTTTAGGTGGTTTTTTTTTTTTTTTTGAACAAAGGTGCTTGCATAATATTCATGTTTTAAGGGACCACATACTACTACGTACTTCTATGTACCTATACATCGTTATGACGACAAATGAACTGTTCTCTTCTACGCACTCGCGCAACGACAGTAGACCACGGTCTAGTCTAGTCTTAAAGCGCTTCATTCTTTGCTGGAAGCGTACCTCGACATTCATTCCGTGCGGTGTTGAGGAATGCTTAGTGCACTCAACAAGGGGATAACGTCCTTTATTTTATCTCCTCTCTCACTGATTTTGAACGGTGGTATTTTAGGTTACTATTTTTTATTCTAAAAAAACCCTGGGGTTTTTTTTACAAGCCATCTTTTCTTCCAGTTGTTTCGAAATTCTCTTCAGCCGCTTGTTTTGGCCTTTTCTTCCGCTTTCACATTCCACCCATCCTGTAATTTAACAAGAACAGACTCTGCTCAAAGAAAGAACACAAGAACAGAGTCTAAGGGGGATAGGATACCCATCTAAGACTCTAGTAGCCAAGCTAGCATTTTCTCCTGGTAACAACTGACTTTACTCTGCTTACGAAATGTCTGCCATAAACTTCTAGTTTTGCGGCAAGCTTGCTGACTTTTAAAATGGGTTTAAGATTTATTTCTGAGTGGTGTTGACACGCACACTATCAACTTTACTTTATATCTTTATATTCTGCGTTTTTGACTGAAGTTGTGTACATAATTGATGCCAAGGTCTGCAGTCATGTGGTTCACACCTGGGGAATTTTAATTTTTACCTAATAGCAACAACAACAATACCTACTATGCAGAACTGCTTTCTAACTGATATTAATGTTTACCACAGGCACTGTTGCTTATCACTTCTTAAGGGCATCTTGCTAGCTGTGCATCAACCCAACTTTACCAGCTTATCTATATTTTTTAAAAAATTCTTTAACGCTACTTAAAATAATGTATCTAAAAGAAGTTCTCGCATACTTGCTTGCTCATTTGTCGATGAGCTAGATAAAAGTCACCACTCATTTCTTCCATTTCAGCTTCCTCAATGCACTGTGTATAAGGATTGTACCGCTTTCTTGCACTTCCAGTGGAGAGTTTCTCAGCCAATGTCCTGAAAAAAAATGTTAGAAAAAAGATACAAGATGTATTATCCTTACAGGTTAAATAAGTATTGAAAAGAAATTGCCATGAACGTATTTATGTACATATTTATGCAGGTTCTGAAGTTAGCTCTGCTTCATTCTAATCAATGTTTATTTTAGTTTTACAGTTTTAATAGGAAATATTATGATCTTCTGATTACTGATATCTGATGATTTAAGTTAACCAATAGATGCTGCCCAACATGCAGGTCCGTGATTGAGTCTGTGAGAAGAATCTATGACGACTAAGATAACTATTTTAGTTTAGTTTATTACCCTAGAACATTTCATTTTATCTTTGTTACGCTCTGACTAGCCAAGACATTATTTAATAACACAACATCATCAGGTTGTGGCTTTTACAGATTAAAGGATAATATCACTTTTTTGAGAAAGTCTTGTCAAGCACCTTTTCAATAATTCAGTTTTAGCAGCATTGAATTGTTCATAAAAACTCAAACAAAATTAAGCACATGTTGAGGTAAACGAAAAGTGAGTTCTTGTAAAAATATTATCTATCATAAAACTAAAGCACATCTCGTATTTTATTCGAGTCTGGCACCACTCTTGAAACATTGCGCTTTTTAAAAGCAGTGATTGGAAAGCTTTATCTTTTAAAATGAAAGATATAATCTTTCCAACAAAAAACAATTAACCGAACTGAATTTCCCATAAAAAAATCAACAATCTTTCCAACAAAAAACAATTAACAGAACCGAATTTCCCATAAAAAAAAACTCAACGCTCACCTTAATTCCACCTGAGCTTCTTCGATGTCTCTTGTCACGAAATATCTCTTTTGAAACGTCGTTACCATGCAGGGAGTTTTAATTGCCTTTCCTGTCTGGAAGGTCTCTATGGACACTTTGTTTTGTTGAATTCCCGTCATGACGTGTTCAATTTCCGAGGCAGACGACAGCAGGCCAGCGCCGAAGATCTTGAGTTCACCCCCTTCCACGCAGAGACCAAATTCGACCGTGAACAAGTAACACTACAAAAATTAAAGCGCGCAAATAAGACACTCAATGTATCACATTTACAGCTTCAATATATTTTGTTGCAAAATTTGCTACAATCAAATCGCTACCTGAAGTATAAGGAACCCTTTCTAGACACTCCTATACCTAGAAAATTTGGGGAGTGACGAACAACTTTTATTTTGTGGAACTTTTTGATCTGAGGCCTCCTTCTGCCTCAAATAGGCAGACAGATAAAATGGTGCAATCACGCAATCTCTTGCTTACACTTGGAGTGATCGACTTATAAAATGTACCTTGTACATAAATAGCATTTTGTTTTTGCAAAGCAATCATTACGAGTACAATTTCCTCATATGGCAACTGAAACAAGTCAAACCATATCTTGTGGTTGAAAATGCACAGAGATGACCGGGCTAAAATGAACAAGACGAGTAACTTGCACATTATCAAAATTTGCAAGGTTTGCACTATGTGCAAAGCATATGTGAAAGTGCGCAAGATTTCAGCATTTTTGCAAGGTCTGGTCACCCTGCTAACCACAGTGTCCATCTATTACTGTGGTCATTCTGTCTCCACCAATTCTCTTTCCTCAACCCGTTGTCGCAGTCACTGCCCTATGTCACAACATCTAACAACAGTAGCCATAGCACAGCAGAAATGTTTGTGCCATCTTATGTCCGTCCATCTGCTAGTGTAGAAAGCTACACATGTCACATTCATGTGACGTGCAGTAATTGACTTGTCTAAAAGTCTGTTGTGTTAATAGAGGTCAGTGTGCTTAAAATGCAACACTTTTATAATTTGCATTCTTTGGTGGTCACAGTCATTTTACTTTTATTGGCTATTCTGATGTTAAAGTTATTGCCTTGAGTAGCTTGAATCAAAATTTTATCAAGATTTGACAAGAAACAAAACTTAAAGGTCAAACCCTGGAGCACAGATGCACTGCAGTTTTTGTGCTGTCTGCCGCTGAAAAATTGTTGGAACCAAAATCTCCAGGAACCTGGGCTTCAACTAGACCTCCATCTAGTACTAGGTGGTTGCCTGTGGAACACCAGTGGCCTCCAAGAGGATTAGTAACAAATCCTCTGAGGTCTGTGAAAGTGGAAGGTGTCTGGCATGCTATAGAGAAGAAGGAGGGCAAAGTCACCATCAGGGGCCTTGGGAGAAAATTTAGCACCACATGGCCTCAATCTTTTATCACTTGACTATACAGCCTTCAAGCACTTTAAAAGCATGCTCTTGGGAATGCAGTAAAAGTTCAATCTGTAATTAAGAATGCCTGAGCCAACCTGGAGTCAGACTTTATCAAGACCAACTGCAGCAAGTTCTGCACCAGGCTGGAGTTAGAGATCTCAGCTAATGGTGGACATATTGAGTGCATAAGTTCAGCTGTCATGCCTACTCTTATCTAATTCTTCAAGATTGTAAGTCATTGCATTTCAGAAAATTTCATCTGGATGCAAGTTCAAAACAAGTGTTGCATTTTACCTGTACCTATAACACCCAAATTTGCTTAGATTTATCAGCAAGACCCTGCAAAAATGCAGGAAAGAGGATGAATACTTACGCTTGCAATTTTCATAAGGTCAGTTTCTGGCAATCCCAATGAAGCAATGCCAATGTCCTGTGAGAACTGAGCAAATTTTTTGTCAGCCAGCATTGGGACATGTCCAATGAGTTCATGGCAACAATCCCTGCAAAAAAAAATGATGCTGGTTGGTGAGCACCTTTACAATGTAAGTGGTTGTGAAACAAAGTTGAACTGACATCAGAAGTGTAGTAGCTGTAGATATCGTACTTACGGTTCAGGGGTGTAATACGGTTCTGATCCATGTCGTATGTATTGCGTGCAGTGGAAGACTCGATAAGCCAGACCACTCAAAAAATCTCTTGGAGAAAGATAGCCAGCGACTGGCCTCACTTGAAAGCCGCTCTTTTCCTTCAAATAGGCATTTACATCTTCCAGTTGAGGGATCTCAGATGGCCTAAAGACAGTACAGTAGAGACAAATGATGCCCTACTACTACACTATTGTAGGTGCACTGTTTAAGTTAACAACCAAAAGTAATAGCCATGTTGGTCATGTTGAAACACCAGTTCCCGTAAGATCACTGAGATTAAGCAACATTGAGCCCAGTTAGTACTTGGATGAGTGACCATAGGGTAATGCTGTTGGGCTGGCCATCAGAGTATCTGGATCTGGAATAGTTGAGGGGGCAACAAAACTGCAAATTAACTTGTGCCCAAGCATTGCCAAGTTAGTGCTTGTGACCTCCTCTACAGGGCTTTAGAGACAGAAATCCAGCTGCTCCTGCAAGATCTCCATGGCGGGAATGGGCTAGAGACCCTCCAGGTCAAAATCGGAGAGTAGTGTACATAGGTCTGGGAGTCATAAAGAAACGACCAAAAGTAATATCACACCCAGGCTACTTACCCATACTTGCATTTACTCTTCAGTTCTTTCCAGTTTTCTTTGAACTCTTTGCAAGCATAAATTTCATGCAGTCCCTCGAGCTTGTTGTATATAACCTTCCAGGTTTCCTGTTCCTCAGCCGTGTAGTGGATTCTTGGTATTGGATCCCCGCTACAATCGACAGAGGATTGAAGGAAACAAATGCTGACAAGGGAAATGGTGACATTTCTACATATGTATGTATATAAATTTGTCACATCTGATCTGTCTATCTATCTGTCTGTCTGTCTGTCTGTCTGTCTGTGTGTGTATACCATAGAGATCAGGTTATGGCAGCAGCTGAAAAGAGAGAAATCACTGCTGGCAGAACAAAGCGGCGGCAGAGAATAAATGCTGACTTTGATCACTTTAAACTGGAATATCTCCTAAACTATGTACAAGTTAGCAATAAAAATTACTGTGTATATTACCAAGACATAATGCAATCTTGTGTTAAAAGGAGGTCTTTACAG
>JAAUYM010080190.1_pt1 | contig 10073 bp, 8 predicted proteins | sample 7278001 | NCBI WGS metagenome assembly JAAUYM01 (sample SAMN14350224, study PRJNA611818) | marine sediment metagenome | isolation source: surface marine sediment (1.8m) | place: French Polynesia: Moorea | collected 2018-08
CCCCCCTAAACTAAATACGCGGGAAATGTGGCGACACGCCCAGACATTAAACAGAAACTGCATCCAATTGGTTTTTTTTTTGCCAAGCTCAGTTCTTCTTCTTCTTATCTAGATAAAAAAAAAACTCTTGCCAATTTTGGGCACACACCTCCAGTTATTAAAGTTCAATTTGGGGCACACACATCCCAAATTGCTGAACAGGGTCTGTTCTTGTTGTTGCCTCTTGGCTTCTTTCTCAATGTCAGGTCCGTTTTGCCAAGGGGGGTTGCCAGTCCACCCCCCTCAAACTTTGTGGTGTGGTTTATTTTTGCATAAAAAAAGTTGCCTGAATCCTCCCACACTTCCTCCTCTTCAAGGCTGAAGGTGTCATAAAGAAATTGGAAAAAAATGGGAAAAAAAAATTCCGACTTCCATTTTCCTATATACTGTTTACACACACACAGCAATCCCACTCATGGTTGCCAAGTATGCAGAAAGCTAATAAAATGGCCAACCAAAACCTAAAATCCAACCGGCCATATCCTTCATCTCGTAGTAGGGTATTAGGGTATACCCTAATAACTTTAAAAAAGAAACCATTTTTGTTAGCAAGCATATATACAAGTCAAAATGTGCCAAAAAGGCCTACCTGGCAACACTGATTGTACTTTTTAGGAAGAGGAGGTGAGAAACGCACGCAAGCTTCTGAAAAGAAAGGTATACAAATTTAACCCCTCCTAATATGTGTAGAGGGGGAAGTCCTTCAAAGAGGAGAATCTGTTGCGTTTTTTTCCCAGAAAATTTTAAGTGTGTGAGGAAGAGAATTTCAAGAAATCACGCAACGAGAAACAGGAAATAGGAAGAAGAAGAAGAAGAATTTCCTCGCAAAATATATCCCCTTTTTTGGCACATGTCGACACGAAAAAAAAATCTTTTTTTTATTGAGGGTCTCGAGTTTCTCATAAGTTTTTTTCCTTGGTCGATTTAGGAAAGAAATTCCATTCCTCGCGGACATTTTTGGCACTTTTTTTCAATTTCTTTTTCCAATTTCTGATGAAGAAAAACCGCAAGAATTTCAGGAGGGTTTTTTTTGGGAAAGAAAGGCGAAGTAACAATAATAATCAGGAGAGGATTTTCATTGCTTTGCGTGGTTTTTTTTCTTGTGTGAAATTAACAACAAAAAGTTGAATTGAATAGTGAAGTGTAGGGGAAAAAAGAGAAGAGTTGGAAGTGGGATAATTGGCACCAAAACTTTCTCTCTCTCTCTCTCTCTGGAGAATAAGACAAGATGAATCTCTTATTTTTTTCTTTCACCATTCAAGCCCCTTTTTTGCACCCGACGAGACAATTGCTCTCGTTGAAACTGACTCACACTGACTCAAGATCACTCACAGACAATCTTGCAAAAGAATGACAACAAATTTACCATGTTGTAATTGTATAGGTATTGAAAAAGTGGGGGCCTTTTTTTTAGAGAGAGAGAGAGAGTTTGACTGTGGCTTCTGTCCACGATTTCGCAACAACAGTTGCTCTTTCCAGAATGCTGCTGTCTGGGAAAATAAGTCCGGCCATTGAGAGAGACAGAGAGAGAGAAAAAAAGAGAATCTCCATTGACAAAAAAAATCTTTTGAAAGATAACGGGAATATGTTTTTTTTTTAAACTGCACTGTGCACACACAGACACACAAGAAAAAAAAAAGATCATCATCCAATGGCACAAAACAACGTCTCTGCCTACCTAGTATAGCAGAACTCCTTACCTTCAATCGAAGTTTTGAAATTTTAGACGCACGCCGTTTTCCCACATGGGTTGGTTATATTGGCTTGGTTGCTGCAGTGGTAGTAATCGAGGAGGAGGAGGAGGAGGGTGGAAAAAATGTGCCACTTATTTCTCTCTTCTTCTTCTTGTGTGAACTTTCGCACACTTGTCACATGGAAAAAATTACTTTCGCCTATTTAGGAGAATGAGAAATTTGACGGTCCTCTCCTCCAAACCAGACGGGGCAGCAGGAGAGATGCGGCAGGAATCACGGTTCAGAAGACACCTTATTTCTACTTTATCAGTTTGTGTGGGACACTCCCAAGAAAGAAAGAAAGAAAAATAGAATCTTCTTCTTCAATTTCAGCTGCTAGTATCTCTTCTCCGTGCATCTATCTGTCTCCTTATCTCCTCGTCTCTGTCATCAAGTACAGAGACAAAACAATTTTTTTTACCCACCTCTCCCTTTCCCGTATAGTAGGTAAAGGGGACTTTTGTTAGTTTGGGAGGGTCGGGTGCAGGACACACACGAAATTACACGCTTTCTTCACCACACGAGCTAAAAGAGAGAGGGGCAGAGAAAGAACTGGTTGTGCAAAGGAGAGGAGGAGGAGGACGAGGTGGTGTTTCTCCTTCCACGTCCCTGTGGCAACTGCCGATTCTACCTACCACTGCACACCAGCCTCTTCCTCCTCCTCCTCCTCCTCCTCCTTCCCTCCTTTTCTTTGCTTCCACAGGTTGCCTAACGTCTCAGCCCGCAGGGGATATTCTCCTCCTCCTCTTCAATCGTGTGTTGTAGTACGACGTCCTACGTATATTCGCTTACGCGTATAAAAAATGCCGCTTTTACACACAGCGCTTTCCCATATGTATCATTAAGCAATGTATGAATAGTTAAGAGTTGCCACATCAGCAAAAAAATACCGCTCTCTTTTGTCACGCTCGTGCGTTGCTAAAGAGATAAATTCTGACTTAACAAAGAACGCATCAAAACATGCATAAGTGCATCGTCATCCTTTCTTCTCTTCATCTCCTGACGCCAAAAACTTTTTTGTACGATGCACGAAGGTGATGAGCAAGGTGGAGGCGACTTTTTATATAGGTACGTATGCGTAGAAGACGCAGAAAAAGGAAGGATTTGGCGAATTAATTCTGCTCAACGTCGCATTTTTTTTTCATTTCGAGTTGCCAGATTAAGAAAACAACCGTTGTTGGATTTTTTTTTTTTGGTGGTGGTGGGGAAATCATTTACAGTTTGTGTGGTAGTCTGAACGGTACTTCTTCACAATCCGATGATCCACAATGGGGGAGGGGGGCGGGGAATTATTACCAGAAGTGAGGAGGAGGAGTTTTCTTGGTCTTGGGTGGTGATGGTGAGGGGGGGGAGGAGGGGAAGGGACCCATTGACGACGATTGTGGCGAGGCAGCAACACACCGGACAACATCTGCCCAAAGCAGCAAACGTGTACGTACCTACGTAGTACAGGGTGTCCAAGAAAAATAAGGGGAAAAACACTCATTGCGACTTCCCATATAAAAAAAAACAACAGATAAATTACGATGTGGGAATACGGAGTGAGTGCAAAATTTGAACTAAAAATACCTGGACTTCCTGTACGAATGAGAGTCCGTAGTTCTATTTTTTTTTTTTTTTGGCCGGCTGTCTTGGTGTACATTTGTCTCGTTCTCCCTCTCTCTCCCCTCTCTCTTTCCCGCTGCTCTTTCATTAAAGTCCCCTCTTTCCTGTCCATTTTCTCCTCCTTTTCCTCCTCCTCCTCCTCCTCCTCCTCCTCCTCCGCCTCCTCCTCCTCTTCTTCTTGAAAGATGGCGTCATCTGAGCTTGAGTTTTTTCCCTTTCTTTTCGAAAAAAAAGTCTGACAAAAGCAGATTTGACAACACACATGGTTCTTTCTCTCTCTGTCTCCCCTCCTCACTAAGCGGTTTTTGTTTTGCTTCATTCCAATATTGAGGACTTTAGGTTCAAGCTCAGTTCTGCGCATTTTGTTCTAGTACACGTAAATAACTGGACTCAGATAAAATTTAGTGTATTTTTCAAAAAAAACAAGTGGTATTATACTCCTACTAACAAGTCGTGCCAGGCGCCTTGTTTAAGCATCACTTCTCGGTCATTCACAGCAAAAAAGGATCACGTCGTTTAGCAAAAACTTTATACTTTTCAGATTCTGTCAGATTCTGTCCGTGTGTGTAGTAGTACGTATAGTCATAGCCGCTTTAGGACTCAACGACGTAGACCTCAGCCTTGACTGAGCGGACGCTAGAAGCGCCGCCTCCGCCGCCTCCACCGCCTCCGCCGCCTCCGCCTCCGCCGCCACTTCCGCCGTCTTCCCTGTCAAAGGCGTAGTTGACCTTCCCCTGCTTCTTCCTTGCCCTCTCCTGGCCCGCCGAGGCAGTGGAGGAGCTCTTCTTCAGGATAGACTTGACCGGCACCACCTCCCCTCTGTCCACGGGGGGTGCCGGCGGGGCCGGCGGGGCCGGTGGGACCGGCGGCGGCGGCGGGGAAGGCTGCCTTGGGGTGCTGCCCGCCGGCATGAGCGGCACCGGGGTGCGGTAGTTCTTTGCGGCGCTGAGCAGCGCCTGCTGCTTGATCCTCTCCGTCAGCTGCGACCTGGTGAAGGGCTTGGCCGAGGCCAGTCGCAGCGACACGTGGAGCGGCTGCTGCTCCCCCTGCTGCTGCTCCTTCTGCCTCTGGAGGACCGACGGCGGCGGCCGCGGGTTCTCCGTGGACAGCGCCCGCGTCTGGATGTGCTTGAGCTGGCGCTCCCTCAGCACCCGCTGCGCCACCGACTCCGGCCGACCCACCGGCGTCGACGGCAGCCCGGAGGAGGAGGAGTGGCCCGACCTGCCGGACCTGCCCGACCCGGACGACCCCTCCGAGGACCGGCTGTCCCTACGCTTGGCCAGCTGGCTCCTCCGCGGCGGCTTCGGCCTCCTCTCCTCCTCCTTCCTGATGCGCATGATGTGGTCCACCAGAGACTCGAACTTCTTCCCTTTCTTCCTCTTCCGCTTCTGCTCCTCCTTCACCTTCCTCATGTTCCTCCTCTTCTTGAAGGCGCTGGCCGCCACCTTGACCAGCCTGATCTCTTCAATGCCGGTCCCCGTCGTCGTCGTCGTCGTTGCCCGGTGCCCTTGGCCTTCTCCTTCCTTCCTCCTCCTGGCGGATTCCGTTCTCTCCTTCTCCTCCTTCTCCTTCTCCTCCTTGTCCACCACGGCTGCCACCTTGTCGTACAGCTCCGAGAGCTCTCCCGGCTGGGGAACCGGAGTAGGTGGACGTGGACTGGGAGTCCTGGAGATTATAGGATGCACTTAGTATGGTAGGCACAGTACATCCATTTATGTGCTGGTACACGAGCACGCCTACTAACTAGAAAAACTGCTCATTTTATCCCCTCATGTGTTTAACCGACCAGACATACCCTTGCTCACGTCGGCTAATCCCAGACTTAGCACACAATCACAGCAGACTCGACATAAGAGTCAACGCCTTCAAGAGGAAAGATGGTACGTAAAAAGTCTGTGGTGGGGCCCATTTTCCAAACTGGTACCCACTAAACTGACCTGGAGAAGGGAAGACGGCTGGCGTCGCTGATGTATGGCCCGATGAACCCGACCGTCCTCCCGCTGGCCGACATCGGCCTCTGCCTAGGGGAGAGCAGCTCGCTGCTGTTGGGACGGTGGGGGACAGCCGCGGCCGCGGTGCCCGGCCGGCTGTTGGAGATGAAGAAGGCGGAGGCCGGGCGCGTACCGGGCTCGCTGTGCATGGTCAGCAACTGCCGCATCGACGCCTGAGCACAAGATATTCAAGAGTTTTTCCCAACCAAAAAAAAAAAAAAGGTTGTACCAGGTACCTGGTATCCGGCTCCCTTCCTCTGATCTATGTTCTCCCCAAGCCTGTCCATGATGGGGGTGGCGCGGCCGCCAACGTTGCCGTTGCCGCTGTCACTGCCGTTGCCGACGACGGAGGCACTCCCGTTTGGCAGGCTGGTGGACTTGTTGAGGACATGTCCGTTGGCCTTGGGGGTCTCCACGATCCCGTTGACCTTGACCTCCGGGACGGCCGACGTCGGCTTCCCGTCGGAGGACTTGGCCGAAGCGCCCTTCCTCACCATCTTGGGCCGGTGCCCCTCCTCGTCAGATTCGTCCTCAGAGGATTCCTCGTCGTCGTCGTCGTCGCTGTCCTCCTCCTCCTCCTCTTCTTTCTTGGCCCCGTAGAAGTCCAGCTCCACGTCGTACCTGTTCTTCTTGGCCACCTCCTTCTGCACGTTGCTGGCGGCCAGGTGGGCCCAGTAGCAGCAGAGAACGGAAATGCAGGTCACAATAAGGGCGACAGCCACCAGGGGCACGAGGATTGTGACGATCAGGGCAGCCTGGATGGAGAAGTGTACGTAAACGTACAGCAGTGCAAGATCAATAATGCATGACTCATCACCAGTTTAGTATAGCCATAGTCATAAGACAGCTCGGCCTCATTTATGTAAGTTCCAATTAATCTATTTTTCCGAACCTTCTCAGACTCTTTGCTCTCCTCCTTTCGACACTTGCTCTCCTTCCAGGTGAAGCCGTCCTGGCAGAGGCAGGAGCCACCCAGCGACGACCTGCTGTCCACCTGCTGGCACCTCAGCCTGGTCCCCTCCAGGCAGTCCCTGTCCCTCCGGCAGGGCTGGCCCGCGCTGCTGCTGCCTTCTTGGGCGCTCGCCTCCTCCACCAAGTTGGTGGCCAGGGCGAGGAGGAAGGGAAAGAGGAGGAGGAAGGCGACGCCGCCGACGGGGTTCAGGCCGCTCCTGCTCCTGGCGGCGTCTCTACGCAATCGCATGCTGCTGCTGCTGCTGTCATCATCGATTTCACCCCCTCACTCACGACAAGTCGCCTCTTTTCTCGCATGAACTTCTTTTTTTTTTAATCAATTCTCTAAAGTCATTATTATTGGCACTTGCTCTGGCACTCCTGCTCTCTCTTCCTCTTTCAACTACTAATCCTCTCAACAATTTTTTTGCAGCTAAACGTGCGCCGGGCCGGTGAGCAGGGAAGAGGGAGGAGGAGGTATCGAAGGGAGAGAAGGAGGCCTTTCTGTTGGCTCTCTCCCCTTTTTTAGGGGGGGCCCATTGGGAAGAGAGGGGAGGCGAAAAAGCACGCATTGATTGGCAGAGTATTATAGCAGAACATTAATTGCAATACAGTAGTCTTTTTAATAGCACAAGTACTGGAATCACTTTTTCTAAAAAAAGATTAATTGCACAGCAAAAATATACCCCCAAAATATTCTTTCATTTTTATCTATTTTTCTGGTCTTGTTTTGTACATAAATTTAAGTTTTCAGGAAAGTAATTCAGTACCTTTTAAAAGTAATGTTTAATACCATGCCATAAGAATGTGCGGTGAATGAGAGGTAGACGGGTCAGTATGTATACAGGGGAGAATGAGAGGAATTTTTAGGGCGTAGAGACTGCCTCCGTACCTGGGCTTTATTATGTCTAACGTCTCTTTTTTTGACAGTTGCTTCATCCAGCCTTGAAAGCCTCCTTGGCCTGACCTTGCTATTTGTCCAATGTCTCTCCCCCTCTCCTTTCCCCCCAATTAGACAGCTGGGCTGACCAACGGTCATCTGTTGTATTGTTCTCTGTCTCTCTCTCTTTGTCCAAAGCCAGGTAATGTGTGGAGTGAGACGGAGGGAGGGTGCAACAACACCCAAAGAGAGAGAGAGAGAGGAGGGGGGGAAGTTTTTTCTCCGTTCTGGCAGTATCGGCGATCGATAAAATGGGCAGCACGGGGATTCAGTTGGGCCGGATTTATATAGTTGAAAGAAAGAAAGCAAAGCAAGGCCAAGCAGCACGCAAGGCCGGAGGCACTTCGATCCAATGTACTAGCATTTGTTTTCATGTGTTCATGGTGTGGGAAAAATGGACAGCAAAAAGTTGAAGAAATCTAAGCATACAGACTGTAGAGACTTAAGTATCCCACTTCCTTTTCCCGTCCATTTTTACTCAATTCTGGCTAGCACAAAAAATATTTATGATGCATCCTCCCTCACACATGAAAGTTTAAGGTGTAGTGAAGGTTGCACTATTATACACATAATAATAAAACACTGTTAAGGCATGTGAGAACAAGAACAGAGACCATGTTCAATGACCCTCAGCGTGACCGCAGCAGGTAAAAACAAGATCAGGCACAACTTTTCCTAGTACAACATGTACAGTACAGTAAAAAAAAACTGCTTCATGAAGCTAAAATTTGCAGGGTGTTGTCGGTGATTGATCCTCCTCCTTCTCCCTCCCCCCCCGACTCTCCCCCTCTTCTTTCATGATGGTGAAATCGCCCGGATCCCTGAATAGGATGTGGAGGGAATAGAGAGGGATGTTTTTGGCCTGGGGGGGGGGAAGGAAGGGGGAGGAGGTGGCAAAAAAATGAAGTGTAATGAAGGTTCTTTCTCTCCTTTCGTACCGTCCTACCACTACGGTTATGGCAAGATATTCGATTTAGTGAAAAATTTCAAGATAGCGGTTTATTTTAGTGAAAAATTTCAAGATAGCGCTTTATTTTAGAGAAAAAAATTCAAGATCCTCAGGTTCCTAGAGTTTCACTACCTAGTATAGTGAAATTTGACATGATGAAGTTCGACTTGAAAAAGACTTTCAACAAGGTGATGCTTTCAATGCACTCGCACCGTGTTGGTCTGTAATTGGATTTGCAGCACACAAACCAAAGTAGCATCTAAAGACCAAAGATACTTTTTTAAAATTACATTGTGTAGGAAAAGAGACCTGTCAATTAGCAGAGCCAAGTGGAGGCATGTTTGAAGTTGCATTTCTAGCTGGAAAGTGGAACCACTTGTTAATAACTGACCGCTTTTCCTCTCTCCTCCTCCTCCTCCTTCTCCTTTTCCTCCTCCTCCTCCTTCTCTTCCTCTTCCTCCTTTCAGGCATGTCGCCTTGCTTCCTCATTCCTTTTTTTTTTTTTTTTGCAAAACTCCCTAGAAGGTTTTGGGCCAACTGCATCAAATGCAACCAGTGCTGCCAGATTTTTTTCCATTAGCAAAGATTTTCTACGTATTGCCCGAAAAAGGAAGCAAAACCACCTTTCGTTACATTCTTATAAGCAATGTTTTTTCTGGCCTCAAGATTATTTCGGTTCCCTTTTGAGCCATCTGGCAGCACTGACTGCAACAGCGACAGGAGGCAAATTTGTAAACTTCAGGTTGATTCGTCACGAAGAGGAAGGAGCTTGAAAAAAAATCACAAGCAGGGAAAAAAATCTTTTTTTTTTGCAAAGGTGTGTTTCCAAAGTAGCACTGTGGTAGAACTCAGACATTAGCACATCAATGTTAGGAATTAGGTCAGGCTTCGTAGGATAGTGCAAAAGTTATTACACATAACGAAGGTCTACTGTACTACGTACTAGTTGAGTGGAGAGTTGCTGTTGAGAAATGGCCTCTCATATAGGAGAATGAGGAGGAATGGCTCCGCTGTTGGAGTGGACCGTACACAGGGGAGAAAGTGGGAGGAAAAGTGGAAGAAGGCCACGATGACAGACGACCAGATTGAAGTGGTGAGAAGTGGTTATTTCTGCGCTGATGGAGAAGAAGGGGGTGAGAAATTTTTTTTTACAATATACTGTCCGCTATGTATGCTTTATTATTATCCAGGTTCCACTGCATCCTTTTTCTCTCCCATCCTCTTAGGCATCCAGTCTGTTAGACTGAGATGTCTCTTCCTCCTCCTCCTCCTCTTTTTGAGCCCAGATTCGTGTGATATTGCGATGCATTTTTCAACCTGCTGGCGAACAGCAGAAGCAAAAGTTTTTCTTTTTCAAAATTTTAGTCTTGCTTATTGCAAGACGGGCTCCAAATTTGAATAAGACAGTCAAGTTTCGATACATATGGCACTGATGTTCGATGTCGTTAAAAAGTTTCATATGTATAAAAAGTGACTCCTTTAACTAACACGTACCATAAAACACCTTTGATACAGTGGGTAAAATGGTCCTGACATTTTTTTTCTGACGGCGTTTATCAAAAGCTGACTGTAACAATCGCCGATTTCCCATATTTTCTCTCTCCCCCGCTCCTTTTTAATTTTTTTTCACGATCCAGCGGCTTCTTAATTGTCTGTATTTGATGGTGGGTGGTCACGCAGGACTCATGTACCTAGTACATACAGTACCTACGTATACGTGAGGAGAAAGAGCGTTTCATTCATGCAGGCAGGCAAGGGAACAAGACGTGGAAAAACCGTCCAATACAGTCAAGTCTCCACATACCCAACCAACAACGCACTCGTAATAAACTTCCGACTGAGCTCCGATGCAGAAATTTTGTTAA
>JAAUYM010112655.1_pt1 | contig 10073 bp, 12 predicted proteins | sample 7278001 | NCBI WGS metagenome assembly JAAUYM01 (sample SAMN14350224, study PRJNA611818) | marine sediment metagenome | isolation source: surface marine sediment (1.8m) | place: French Polynesia: Moorea | collected 2018-08
ATTTTTGTAATGCTTCAACAGCTCTTTCGTAGTTTTCAATACCCTTCTGTTTTAGGGCTTCAAAAAAGTATTCCTGAAATTCGTCTTCTACATTCCCTAAATCATCATCGGGTCGCTTATTAAAATCAACTTGAGCATATGAAGGCTGAGGAATGAGTAATATTCCCAACAACAAAATCCATATGTAAATTGCTTTTTTCATCCGAGCCTTGTGTTCGTGTAGAAAGACTAAACAATTTTTATTCCAAAACTGAATAATCGCCTATGCTAATTTTTGTAAACCCACCGTCATACTTCACATAGTTGCCAATCATTGCTTCGTCTAAATTAGCGTTTTTGATAGTAGTTTCATTTTGAATTAAGCTATTTTTAACGCTTGAATCTTCAATGACACAATCTTTACCAATAGAAACGTTAGGACCAATTGAGGTATTGCGTAAAACCGTTCCAGCACCAATAAAGCAAGGCTCTATGATATTAGAGTCCTCTATAATTACAGAATCATGAATAAGTTGTTCTTCACCGTCAGCATGTAAAAATCCTAACATTTTGGCATTCGTTTCAAGCGTTACGTTTTTATTTCCACAGTCCATCCATTCGTCAACAGCTCCGGTTTTAAAAACTCTACCATCCGCCATCATACGCTTAATACCGTCATTGATCTGATATTCGCCACCATTCATCACATTTTCATCTAAAACCTCTTGAAGTTTTTCCTTTAAAACCGATACATCTTTAAAATAATAAATGCCGATTACAGCTTGGTCACTCACAAACTCCTTTGATTTTTCTACAAGTTCTACGATATGATCGTTTTCATCTAATTTCACTACACCATAAGCTTCTGGATTATCAACACGTTTTGTCCAGATCACACTATCCGCTAAAGGATCTAGATCAAATTCTGCTCTTATCAGTGTATCCGCATATGCAATAACTGCCGGACCAGATAGTGAAGGCTTCGCGCTCATTATAGCGTGACCTGTCCCCAAAGGTTGATCTTGTCTGTAAATTGAAGGCTTTGCGCCTAACTCTTTGGCTAGTTCTGTTAAGCTCTCAACAACATCGTCTCCAAAAAATGCTGGATCTCCTAAAACAAAAGCAATTTCTTCAATAGGCTGTTTTAAAACTTTAGCGATATCCTTCACCAAGCGATGCACAATGGGTTGACCTGCAACAGGTATTAATGGTTTCGGTACGGTTAAGCTATGTGGTCTTAGGCGAGAGCCTCGACCTGCCATGGGTACTATTATTTTCATTTGTCATGCCTGCGAAAGCAGGTATCTTTTAATTGTTAAACTTCTCTCTTAATTTATTGTAATTCAAATTCCAATTTGTGCTGAGATCAGCCCATGTTGGATTCATTTCTTCAATCAACTCAATCTTCCAACTCCGTTTCCATTTCTTAAACTGTGCTTCTCGTCTACTTGCTTTGTGCCCATCTTCAAACTCTTCAAAATAAACTAGTTTATCACAGTTATATCTTGATGTAAATGCTTTTGGATATGCTTTTATTTTATGCTCTTTAACTCTTTCTTCAATATGATCTGTTACACCGATATAAATTACACCTTCTTTCCTATTAGCCATTATGTAAACATACCAATACTTCATTCAATCCAGAGATTCCTGCGTTCGCAGGAATTTATTTTGTTCCAGTACTACCGAAACCGCCTTCTCCTCTATCGGTTTCTGATAGCTCAATAGATTCTTCCCATTCTGCACGTTCGTGTTTGGCGATAACAAGTTGTGCGATGCGCTCACCATTCTGGATGGTAAAATCTTCGTTCGATAGATTAACCAAAATTACTCCTATTTCGCCTCTATAATCCGCATCGATCGTTCCAGGGGCATTCAGGACAGTTATTCCTTTTTTGGCCGCAAGACCGCTTCTTGGTCTTACTTGTGCCTCATAACCAATCGGAAGCTCAATAAATAAGCCTGTCCCTACAATGGTACGTTCTAAAGGCTTAAGAATTCGTGATTGGGTAAGATTGGCTCTAAGGTCCATCCCTGCTGATGCTTCAGTTTCGTAATGAGGTAAATTGTGTCTGGATTTATTAATTATTTTGATCTTCATGCTGTCAACGTTTTAAGACTTTTCTTAGTTGGTTCTTTTCCAACAAAATAACCAGTCCCAAAAATACAATTAACATCCCAATACCTGCAATATAAACTCCCCGATATTTATAAAAAGATAATATTGAAAAACCTATGGAAACCAATAGGTAAAGACCAATTTTCTTTAAGTTATAAGGTATTGGATAATATTTTCTTCCGAAGTAAAACGACAAAAGCATCATGCTCGCATAAGCTACCAATGTAGCAACTGCTGAGGCTTTATAGCTATAGTCTTTTATGAACACAAAATTGATCACCAATGTAATGACGGCACCAATAACTGAAATAAATGCTCCAAACTTTGTTCTATCAGTAATTTTGTACCAAACAGAAAGGTTGTGATAAATTCCAAGGCAGAAGTTAGCTAATAATATTATCGGGACAATCCACATGGCTTCCCAATAAGCTTCACTTCTAATAATAATAGGTTTTATTAAATCAGCAAATACAACAACTGTGAGCAGAATAACTGAGCCGAAGGCGACAAAGAACTCGAGAATATTTGCATAGTTTTTCTGTGGGTTCTCTGCTTTAGCATGACTGAAAAAATAAGGTTCAATCCCTAGTCGGTATGCGGTTGCAAAAAGCGTCATGAACAAGGCTAGTTTATAACAAGCTGAGTACATGCCAATCTCATTTTCGGCAATGTCTGCAGGTAACAATTCCTTAAGTAAGATCCTGTCAAAAGTTTCATTGATCGAAAAGGCAACACCAGCGATTAATACTGGGAAGGCATAACGAAACATTTGTCGCCATAAACTTTTGTCGAACTGAAACCTGATCTTAGTATAGAAAGACAACATTGCCAATAATGTAATGGCACTGGCCACCAGATTTGCGATAAAGATATAACTAATCTCAAAGTCAGGTCTATAGATACTTTCAAACAAATTGCCTGATTTAGCTAATTGTTTTAATGCCAATAAGAAAAACAGATTTAGCCCAATATTAACAACGACATTCAATAGCTTAATGACGGCATAACGCATAGGTTTTTCATTAGCTCTAAGCCAAGCGAAAGGGATAATAACCAAGGCGTCTAATAACAATATCCAAATGACTAAATTGATATATTGCACTTCAATATTAATCGCATTAGCAATCTGGTTTTGAAATAACAGCGCTATTCCGAAGAAAACTAAGGATGATACAATCAATGAAATGGTCGCTGTACTCACCACTTTGTCTTTGTGATCTTCTTTGTTGAAAAAACGAAAGAAAGCGGTTTCCATACCATAGGCTAATATCACATTAAACAGCACGAAATACGAAAAAATTACAGATACTGTGCCGTACTCTGCAGGGTTTGCAAGAACAACTTCACTTGTGTAAAGTGGTACCAACAAAAAACTCAACATTCTTGGAAGTACCGTAGCCAGTCCGTAAATAAAGGTTTGTTTGAAAAGAGATCTAAATCCGCTCAAGCTTTGTAGTTATTGTAGGTCTTAAAAGTATTAAATAAATATCGCTCTTCTAAATGACTTGAAAATAAAAAAGCCTCACTAATAGTGAGACTCCTTTTCTAATGGTTTTTAATCTAGTTGTCTTCCTCTTCGTCTAAGGATGCCATTGTTTCAGAACTACTTCTTACGTAAATTGAAGGTGGTCCGTTCTCATAATAAGTTCCCGCAACTTCGTTAAGGGTTCTAATTTTTACGAATTTGGTCTCACCAGCTTCAATATAGCTAATAACACATTCATTAGTATTAAGATCGAATGGATAATCGTCCGGTTTATCGGCTACTTTAAAAGTATAGTGACGTGACGGATGTTTTAGCACAGCATGATACTCTTTTCCATTTTGAATGAGTTTTCCTTTTAGATTTCGGAAATACACCTCATCTAATTCGATATTATTTTCAACATCTGAAATTGGGATAAACATATTTATCCCGGTTCCACCAACTTTAATGCCAGCGTACCATTCTTGAAAGGTAATCGGTTTAACTGTAAAAGGGGTTTGATCTTCAAATTTGACTGCTGCTACTTTTGAACTACCACATTGGTAAACCAATAACACAGCAAGAACCATAACAATGGCGAAAGTCGCCTTTTTTTGCTTTTTCATTATAGGTAGGTTAAGATTTGGAAAAGCAATATATATAAATTCAAATGAAAATATCGGTGTTTTTCATATCAAATCGATAAACGGCAATTCTTTGTAAGGTATTTTGCAAAAAAAATACCCGGCTCATCGAACCGGGTACTCTTATATTATTTTCTGAATTATTAATTCAGCCTAACTAAATATTAGTTATTTAAAGCTTCTGCACCACCAACGATCTCTAAGATCTCATTAGTAATAGCAGCCTGTCTTGCTTTATTATAAGTTAATTTCAATTGGTCTCTTAACTCCGTAGCATTGTCGGTTGCCTTATGCATCGCTGTCATACGCGCACCGTGTTCAGAAGCAAAAGAATCTCTTATGCCTTTAAACAATTGTGTCTTTAATGACTTCGGAATTAAAGTCTCTACAATTTCTTGTTTTGAAGGCTCGAAAATATAATCTAGGTTTACGTTAGCTTCACTCTCAACTGGCACAATTGGTAAGAACTGTTCTGTCATTACGATTTGTGTTGCTGCGTTTTTGAAGCTATTATAGACCAACTCAACTTTATCAAATTCGCCTTCAACAAACTTATCCATGATCATCTGTGCAATCTCTGCAACATTATCGTAAGTTAGATCATCAAAGACCTCGCTTTTGTTAGCAATAACGTTACCCGTCTTTCCAAAGGCATCATTAACTTTTTTACCAATAGTAAGAATTGAAACTTCCTTCTCCTCATATTCGGATAGAAGAACATTCACCTGCTTAATGATGTTTGAATTGAAGTCACCAGCTAAACCTCTATTAGAAGATATAGCGACTAAAAGCACCTTATTTACTTCTCTTTGTTCTGCAAATTTACTACCACTGTCTGCATCTAATGTTGCACTAAGACTTTGAAGTAATTCCGTTAACTTATTAGAGTAAGGACGCATTGCTGTAATAGCATCTTGAGCCTTCTTTAACTTTGCAGCAGATACCATTTTCATGGCACTGGTGATCTGCATCGTTGAAGACACCGAAGATATTCTATTACGTATTTCCTTTAAGTTTGGCATTCTTTAGTTTATAAAGACTCTACTAAAATTACGTAGTAGAGTGACATTGATTATTTATTAAGCCGTAAACTTAGCTGAAAGGTCCTTCGCTACATTTGTAAGTGTATCGATCACCTCATCAGTTAATTTACCTGATTTAAGAACATCTAATGTGTCTCTGTGCTTAGCATTTAAGAATTCGATATAATCTCTTTCAAATTCTTTTACTTTCTCAACAGGAACATCTCTCAACAAGTTTTTAGAACCTGCGTAAATAATTGCTACCTGATCTTCTACAGTAAACGGATCGTTTTGAGCTTGCTTTAAGATCTCAACATTACGTCTACCTTTTTCAATTACATTCAATGTTGCTGCATCAAGGTCAGAACCAAACTTAGCAAATGCTTCTAATTCACGGAATTGTGCCTGGTCTAACTTTAATGTACCTGCTACTTTCTTCATTGATTTGATCTGTGCCGAACCACCTACACGAGATACTGAGATACCTACGTTAATCGCTGGACGAACACCAGAGTTAAATAAATCTGACTCTAAGAAGATCTGTCCATCTGTAATAGAAATTACGTTTGTCGGGATATATGCAGATACGTCACCCGCTTGTGTTTCAATAATCGGCAATGCTGTTAATGAACCGCCACCTTTTACTAATGGTCTTAATGACTCTGGTAAGTCGTTCATGTTTTTAGCAATACTGTCATCATCGATAACTTTTGCAGCACGCTCTAATAATCTTGAGTGTAAGTAGAAAACGTCACCTGGATAGGCCTCACGTCCTGGAGGACGACGTAATAATAACGATACCTCACGATAAGCAACCGCTTGCTTAGATAAATCATCATAAACAATTAAAGCCGGACGACCAGTATCTCTAAAGTACTCACCGATAGCAGCACCAGCAAATGGAGCATATACCTGCATTGGTGCAGGATCTGATGCATTTGCAGCAACTATAACTGTATAAGCTAAAGCACCTTTATCTTCTAATGTTTTTGCAATGTTTGCTACTGTTGAAGCCTTCTGACCTACTGCAACATATACACAGAATACAGGCTCACCTGCATCGTAAAACTCTTTCTGATTTAAGATGGTATCGATACAAACTGTAGTCTTACCAGTCTGACGGTCACCAATAACAAGCTCACGCTGGCCTCTACCTACAGGGATCATTGCATCTACAGACTTAATACCTGTTTGTAATGGCTCATCTACCGGCTGACGGAAAATTACACCAGGTGCTTTACGCTCTAGTGGCATTTCGTATAAATCACCACCGATTGGTCCTTTACCATCAATTGGGTTACCTAATGTATCAACAACACGACCAACCATTTCTTCACCTACTTTAATAGAGGCGATTCGGTTAGTACGCTTTACTGTAGCACCTTCTTTAATTTCTTTTGAAGGTCCTAATAATACGATACCAACATTATCTTCTTCAAGGTTAAGAACGATTCCTTCTAAGCCTCCTTCAAATTCTACTAGCTCACCATATTGTGCGTTAGAAAGTCCATAAGCACGTACAATACCATCACCAACAGTTAATACTGTTCCTACTTCATCTAATGAAGCACCTGCTTCAAAACCTGAAAGTTGTTGTTTTAAGATTGCTGATATTTCAGCTGGTTTTACTTCTGCCATCTTTATTTTAGTCTTTAGCTATCAGTATAGCTTTAATTTAATGTAAATTCTCTTTTTAACTTATTTAATTTGTTTGCAATACTTGCATCGTACTGCAAATCACCAACACGTAAAATAAAACCTCCTAAAATAGATTCGTCTACTGTATTTTCTAGTTCAGTAGACTTACCAGTAAGTTCTTTTACTTTGGCTAATATTTTCTTCTCTAAAGCCGGCGTTAATGGCGCCGCTGATGTAACTCTAGCAACTTGAGTATCTCTTAATTGATCGTATAACTGATTGTACTTTTTCGCAACATCACCTAATAAAGCAATGCGCTTATTGATGATTAACGTATCAATAAGGTTTATGGTTGCCTTATCCGCATTACCAAAAACTGAGGTTAACACTGCTCTTTTATCTGCTGATCTTACCACAGGACTCTGAAGCATTGCATCTAATTGGCTGTTTTCTTTTAAAACGGATACAATTTGTTTCATATCCGCATTAACAACATCAGTAACCTTGTTATCTGTTGCTAAGCTAAGAACCGCTTTTGCGTAACGTATTGCTGCTCTAGACTCTGCCATCTATTACTAGTTTAATGTAGTTTCAACTAACATATCTTCAACAAGCTTTAATTGCTTGTCTTTGTTAGATAATTCACCTTTTACAACTTTTTCAGCAATTTCGATTGATAAACCAGCAACATGACTTTTTAATTCTGCCAATGCTGCTTTCTTTTCACTATCAATCGCTACCTGAGCTTGCTCTATCATTTTACTTGCCTGAGCTTGCGCTTCTTCTTTTGCGTCTGAAATCAATTTCGCCTTCATTTCACGAGCTTCTTTAAGCAAGTTGTCGCGTTCAACGCGAGCCTCTTGTAAAATTCGCTCGTTATCAGCTTGAAGGTTTTCCATTTCCATGCGCGCTTTCTCAGCAGATGCTAATGCGTCTTTAATCCCTTCTTCTCTAGCACTAACAGCACCTAAGATTGGATTCCATGCAAATTTTCTCAATATAAATAGTAGGACTAAAAATGTTATTAACGTCCAAAAAACAAGTCCAAATTCTGGTGTAATTAAATCCATTCTGTTTTATTTAAATAACTTAAATTTTATTCAACTTCATTCAATTAAAATACAGAAGCAACCAACCGTTACTTCTGTATTTCGTTTGTTTTACCCTTGTAAGAAAGCAACAACAACACCAAAAAGTGCTACCGCTTCTACGAAGGCTGCTAAGATTAAAGCAGATGTTTGAATTTTACCGTGCATCTCAGGTTGACGTGCCATAGCTTCCATAGCTGACCCACCAATTCTTCCGATACCCATACCAGCTCCAATAGCTGCTAATCCGGCTCCAATCGCTGCAATTCCTGTAATAGTCATAATATAAAATTTAAATTAATGATGTGCTTCTTCTGTTGCCATCCCAAAATATAGAGCTGACAATATTGTAAATATGTACGCCTGAATTGCTGTAACAACAATCTCGATCACCGTAATGAACAATGAGAAAACTACAGATACAGGTGCCATTGCCACTGTCTTAAATACAAAGATCAATGACATTAATGCCAGGATGATTACGTGGCCTGCTGTAATGTTAGCGAACAAACGAATCATGAGAGATATTGGCTTTACAAACATTCCGATTATCTCAATTGGCATTAAAAATATTTTCATTGGTACAGGTACACCTGGCATCCAGAAAATGTGTTGCCAATAGTGTTTGTTACCACTAAATGTTGTTATAATAAATGTAATGGCTGCTAAAGTGAAGGTAAAAGCAATGTTTCCACTAACGTTAGCACCATTTAAAATTGGTATTAATCCGAATATATTATTGATCCAGATAAAGAAAAAGATCGTCAGCAAATACGGCATATATCTTTTGTACTTATGATCGCCGATCATTGGCTTCGCAATTTCGTCTCTTACAAACACAATTAAAGGTTCTACGAATCCTGCAATTCCTTTTGGCACATAATTATCAGCTTTCTTGTAACGACGTGCAGCTGAAAGGAAAATCAACAACAATACTGCTATAGATACCCACATCATGAAGACATTTCTTGTGATTGAGAGATCTAAAGTCGGTCTGTGCGCATTTGTCGGATGTCCTTCATCATCAAAAGCAACTTCAGAAGCCCCTTCATCTAGGACATATACCTTTTCGTGTACATTAACAAACTTCTGACCATTTCTCTCAACAATCTCGTGTCCATGATAATCGTGATGAAATGCAGAAGATGAAAAAACTGTTAAACCATTATCTGTGTAGACAATAACCGGGAGCGGTATTGTAATGTGCGATTCGTTTTCTTTGCCTTCGTTGAGAGTTGCTATGTGCATTCCGTAAGCGTCTTTTACGTGATGCAAGATCATTTCTTTTGGATCGAACTTCTCTCCCTCTTCTCCAGAGTCCTTAGCAAAACCAATAAAACTAACTGATAAAAATAGAGCGGTAAGTGCTAAATTTCTAAAGGTGTTTAATGTCATTCTTTTCGGCTTTAAAATACCTTGTTCTAAATTCGCTGCAAATGTACATACATTAAATGAATTGACAAACATTATTTTGCCCTTATTTTTTATAGTTTTTTCGCCCTAAATACTGGCTATTCAATATGGAAGCAAAAAATATTTTTTTATGACTTTTGAAGGAATCTGGTAATGGCAAAAACTTCGAAGAAAAGATATAAGAAGTAAGGAATAAAAAAATTGAAAACATCGGGTTGTTTGTTTTCAAAATCTGATAATAAAAGTGGTAATAAAAACAGTATCGCCAAGAACATCTTCATAAATGTTAAGATCATAAACAAGTTGAAAATCTCCTTCTTGCCCTTAGCGTATCTGTAATTAATAATCGTATAGAACAACAATGTTATAACTACATGAAAGGCATAAATCTGCCATACAGGAAAAAAGAAGGTCTTATCAGCGGCGAAGTGATATAATAAATAAGCGTGAACCCCAAATAGTAGTGCGGTAACACCAACCAATTGCAATAAAAATACTCCTTGTCTTTTTTTAAACTCTTCCATCAAGACCTTATTTGATCATTTTGTTTTTGAAGTTGCAATAATACGTCTTATTACATAAACAATGGACAAAATAACTCCAGCAAGAGATAAACCTAATGTGTAAAGGTCTTTTTCATTTGGGTATTTTTCATCCAGCTTCATACCAATGAAGGTGAATACACCAATGATTGCTACCATCTGG
>JAAUYM010163339.1_pt1 | contig 10073 bp, 12 predicted proteins | sample 7278001 | NCBI WGS metagenome assembly JAAUYM01 (sample SAMN14350224, study PRJNA611818) | marine sediment metagenome | isolation source: surface marine sediment (1.8m) | place: French Polynesia: Moorea | collected 2018-08
CACACACTTTCTAGACGGCCACTTACTACTGGAGGGAAGAAAGAAGGGAAGGAGGACAAAGAGAGCCAGCTGAGTGTGCGGGTATACGGGTCCTTGTGCACAGCAAGGAAAAAGAGGCCTCCTCCTCCTCCTCCTCCTCCTCCTCCTCCTCCTCTTCTTTTCGCATCTTTGGGTGCGGGACTCTCTCCTCGAAATCTTTTCGTGCGCCGCCGCGCGGCCACCGCGGCGGCTGCGGCTGCGACGGAGACGGCGGCGGCAGAGGAAGAAGAAAAAGGATACGCTCATGTGCACACACCCACACACACACGTACACACCCAAACAGAGGACACGTGCACCCAAACTATGGCGCTTGCGAGCCACAAATTTTGGGCCACTTTTGCTTTTGAAGAGGCGAGGAATATGCAGCAAAAAGGAAGGCTTGAAGGAGGGCCGAATTCGACCCCCCCTTCCCCCTCTGCGAAGATCTGAAAGGACCGCCGGGAGAAGGAGTGTGCAGCGAGGGCCGCCGGGGACATCTTTCCACGTCCTCACTTCAAGGCAGGGTTGCCAGGTCCGCCACAACGTAAGCAAGACCATCTCGAAGATTTTTCTTGTCCCTTCTCCTTTGATTCGTCATTAAATTCTTATTAACCATTTTACGGGTCAATTTTTTTGAAAAAGGGCCAATCAAAAAAGTTGGCTTAAGGAAAACAAAGCTAGCATCCCCTGCTTCGAGGAGGCGACGCGAGCTGAAAGTAAAACAATCGTGGCGGTCGCGACCAAGGGAGAGGAGGAGGAAGGAAGGAAGGAAGGAAGGAAGGAAGGAAGGAAGGAAGGAAGGAAGGAAGTAAGGCCTCCCCCCCCTCTCTCTCCCATCTCCTTTTACTCTGTTGGCACGTCCTATATAAATCCCCTCCTCCTCCCGATAAGTAAGCCCATCCGGAGGATGCCTCGAGATTGCTCTCTTCCTTCTTATCTCTCACTCTCTACTACTAGTACGTAGGTAGGTACTAGGTACTGTTGTCCAGCATGGGAGGGAGGAGGAGAAACTAGGGCCGAAAGAGATCATTCTACCTACTATGAGAACCAATCGTGAAAAAAAAGGAGTCCAGTCGGTCGCTGAAGATGAGACATGCGGAATTTACGAGTGCAGGCTCCTGGTTTGCTTTTTTCAGGCGCCTTTAGGATGGGCAGTTGGGTTCTGGATGTTGGGGTGGTGATTTGGGTCTACATGAATTGAAAAAAAAAACTGGTCTCTCTGGAAGTTCTTTAGGAAGCTTGTATTGCTACAAACATCAAGTTTAACCAGGTGTGACTAAATACTAAGAGTTTACAATCTTGTATTGCACGAGTCCTTGGAAAGTCTGCATTGCAAAGTCAAGTGCGATCAGGCATGACCATGTGTGACAAGGCGTGACCAGATGGAGTTTAGAGTCTTGCACCGAATTTATACGGATTTTTTTTCGCTGCTTGTTTTTTTTTCATTTCCTTTCCGGGTGGGTGGCGTGGGATAAAGAGAGAAGTCGTCTGTATGTGGACAAGACACCCGGAAAGTTTTCTTTTTCTGCCCTCCTTTCCCCGCCCCCTCTTCCAAGAAATCCCTTGTCGCGTTATAGTAAAAATTCGGGGAAAGTTAATGGGATACAATTTCTCCGGGAGGAGGAGGACAAAAAAGGCTGGAAAGCTGCTTAGGATGAGATGCTATTTTGGGGGAGAGGGCCAAAATATTTGCAGGAACAGCATGCTCCTCTGATTTTTCTATGCTTTCTTTTCTATACTTCAACTAATGCCGCTGCTTTCTTCTACTCCATTTATTTGTTTGATTTACTTAAACAAGAAAGGCCCTTTCCACTCTCTTTCTCTACCCACTGTAGTAGTATACTTGGGAAGTGCTTTTGTATTTAGAGAAGGGTCCTCTTCAAGGAGCCATCATTTTCAGGCTGTCCAAGTCAGGGGCAAAAGAAAATATCTCATCGGTCCAATTTTTTGCAGTTCCAGGGGAAAGAAGAAGGCAAAAATAACCTAAAAATAAAAACCAAGTAGTAGCTGTTTGAAAGGGCTTTATAGTTGAATTTTGAGGCCTGCTGCTTCAGACTCGAAGTTTCAACAAATTTGCACAGCATTCCATGGACGACATTATGTAGTTATTGCTTTCTCCACAGTTGCCAGGAAAAGAAGAATATTATAAGACTTTTTTGCCTTATGAATCTGTTTCAAATAGTTGAAGAGATGGAAATAAAAAAATTAATGGTTGCTAAAGCAGTGCGTTTAATATCCCTGTGATACCATTATTTCCTTGAATAGGCTCTGGGCACCAAGAAGCGATTTCAGAAGAGATGCTCAGCTTTCACTGCGATGACGTCAACAGCAGCTGTTGGAAATAAGAACGTGGAAAGTTTTTTCCAATCCGGAAAAATGTTTACGAGGTATCGACGAGGCACCGTACCCAGGTATTTATTTGTCTGTCTCCCCACTCCCAATGCTAAGGTAAAAGCACTGAGGTAGGGATCAGACATAACTCACATTAGAGCAACAATTTTACCCCGAATTATCTCAGCAATAAATTGTAAAATTGTCGCTCTAGTCTCAATTTGACCTGTGGGATATTGCTGAGATAATTCGGGGTAAATTGTCGCTCTAGTCTCAATTATGTCTGATCCCTACGTCAACGTCTTACTGCTGAGGTTGCCAATACTGGTCGGGATATCATTGAGAGAAAAGAGAGAAAATGAAGAAGTATATGACTACCAATCATAAGAATCCATATACTGTACGTGCTGCGCACTGCTAAAAAGGGAGAGGCTAATCCAACCCTGGGCATCAGAGAGAGACTTGCATGCAGTCCACCCCTCCCCATAAAAACATGGCCATATGCAGGCATGTCCGCTGCAGCAGCAGGCGGCACAGCGCACACTCACTTCTTAGATGTGGCCTTGATAATGTTGATTTCCTCAGAGAGGGAGAGGGAGAGGTCTCCTCCTCCCATATTCATTCACAGGCAGATGGCCTTTGATGTACACACACACACACACACACACCGTTCCTACTTCGTTGGATGGACCCACTCTGTATTCTCCTCTACCACAAGAAGAGGCTGGGAGAAAAGGAAGAGGAGATGGCGGAAAGGACAGATATGAGAGAGAGGGCTAATCAGGAACACTCCGTAACTTTTTCTTGTGAGTTGGCGTACGTCCCTGAGAGCAAACGTTGGAAATAAACAGAAAGAGAAAAAAGGGGGAGGAGGAGGATTGAATCTTTTCTTCTTTCACGTCATAAGAAGATGGCTGCTGTTTGAATGAAAATAACTTGCACGATACTAGAAGCCACGATGGCGGGGGAAAAGGGGTAGAGAAAGAAAAAGTGAAGAACCTCCTCCTCCTCCTCCTCCTCCGTCGTCGCTGCCGCCTCCGCCGCCGCCGCCTTGGGGTTCTCACATCTGTTCTCACGATGTATCAATCAACGTCCTTCCCTTCCCTTCCCGCCAGTGCCTGCGCCCATGCTTTTCCCCTCCTCCCTCGTCCTCCCTCCTCCCCTTCCCTTCACAAGGAAAGAACAATCTCCTGACACCGCTCGGGCCAAACGTGGCCCCGGAATCGAGGGAACCATGGCCACAAGCAATCAGTACAGTAATTCCAAGTACAGGCCCAGTTCGGCCCGCGTCGGGATCGGAAACGCCAGCTTGGATCTTTTCTTCCTCCACCCTGAGGCTCTATCTGCATCTAACACACAGACCCCCTTCCCTCTCTTTCCCCTTGCATGGTCCCACCATGGCAGAGGAGAGGGGGTGGGTGGAAAGGGGACGGTGGAGAGAGAAAATGGGAGCAGCAATTATCGGAAGAATGGAGGAGGAGGAGGAGAGGGCATGTTGTACTAGTACTGTAGTACACGGAGGGCACCATGACCATGGCATGTGTTTTTTTCTCATGTGAGCAGGAGAAACGTTCCATCCACCTGGGATATGAGAATGACACAGGTTAATTGCAATTCGACCTTACGAGAAGCGTTAAACGAGTTATACTCTAAAGGTACCAGGCTGTCATGAACGTCTTCACGTCGCCATCGCACTGCGGCGTGAAACTGCAGTTCTTCATGCAGACAGACCCACCTGCTCTCTACACGTCAGAGAGGTGAAGAAACCAATTTTTCTAACCCATCTTACAAGCTAGCAAAGGCAGAGGAGGGGAGGGGAGAGAGGGAGAAGCAGGCAGGTAAGGGTGATGTAAGTGGCAGATGAAGGAGGACCCAGTATACCAGGTACAGCATCACTATAGCCTTCAGCCTCAGGGACAGAGAAAGAGAGAGTGAGAAAGAGGAGGTGTGTATGGCTAGAGGAGAGAGGTTAAAGGCCCCTCCTCCCCAAAAGAAAGGCAATGAAAGAAGAAAGGAGCACCTCCGTACTGCCTTCTTTCCTTCCTTCCTCACCTCCTCCTCCTGTTCTAATGAAATTACCAGACCCTCCTCTTTCCTTCCTTCCCTCAGTGGAGCTAGAGAGAGAGAGAGTTAGAGGAGAAGAAGTGAGCTAGCATTTCTCCTCCTCCTCCTCCCCCTCTCCAAGGCAGAGAGAGAGAGAGGATGCTTACGTAGCCTCTCTCCGCGACCTCCTTCTCTTCTTTTCGTCCCAGTGCATCAGAAAACAAGGTGGAAAGGAGGGGGAGGTGAGGAAAGAAAGAGAAGGAAAGGGGGCCGAGCAAGCTTGTTAGTGGCACGCTAGTCTGGAATAATGGGGCGGAGGGAAAAAGTTGATGTGCCCCGCGAACACGCGGTGATTGCACGCTTCCCAAAGATTGAATCAAAGATGATAGCCTCTGACACCGAGGAAACAATACAGAATATGGATCACGTGTATTGTTTTTCTGTTTGCGTGTTTTTCCCCCTTGCCACTTTAAAGTCCTTTTCAAGTCAAAGTGCATTTAAGGTCTACGGAGTACAGTTTGGCATATTATGTACCCTAGGGGAGGGGGTGACAATAATGAAGGCTTTCTAAGGGAAAAAAAGGGGGCGAGGTGGAGTGGATGTCTTGTCGGGGGGGAGGGGGGGAGTTGATTGCAGCCCGGCAACTCATTCAAAGGCTATTTTGTTATGAATAAGGACTCTCTTCTTTTTTTTTTGCCATATAGTGGTTCTTTCCTTCCTTCCTCCCTCTTACAGGCCCAATCCACATTATTTGGACACACACAAAAGGATTTCCTCCTCTCCCCGCCACCACAGTCAATGAGCCTTGATCTCTCTCTCTCATAGTGCTGCCAGTTTGGCGGATTGCCGGCTATATCTAATATTTGGATAATCCAGCTCTTCAGAGAATTTTTTCCCGCCAAATTAAGTCCAAATTTTGAAGAAAAAAAATCTTAGCAAAAAAGTGTGCACACTTGATTTTTAGATTTTTTAAAAGTATCTGGACAATTTCGCGTTTTCGGACCTGGCAACACTGCTACTGCTCTCTCTTTCTTTCTCTTTTATTCCTCGGCTAGAGGCGGAAGCGGATACTTCCCAGTCTTCGCCTTCCCAACCAAAAAAGAGAAGGAAAAAATCCTCCCCCCTCCTCAAAAACGGGGAAAAGAAAAGGCTCACACACTCATATCATTTTGTGTGTACGCAGCGAAGGGGAAGGAAGGGGTAGCAAAAAAAAGAGAAAGAAAGAGAAAAGAGATGGCCATTTCCCTTCCTCCTCCTCCTCTGGAGCTAGTACAGTGGAACTCGGACAATCGGGACAGATTCTCTCTCTTTGATGTGTGTATCATCATCTGATGTGACTTGTGTTGTCCAGAATAGTTCCCAATTAAGCCAGAATCCCTGTATTGACCGAGTCCCGAATAACCGAGTTCTTCTGTACTAGTACAACAATGTAGTAGTAGTGAGAGAGAGAGAGAGAGAGAGGGTGCGCAGATGATTTGCAAGCAGCGATAGCAGAGAGAGAGAGAAAGAAGGAAAAAAAGAAAGGAAGAGGCCTGAGAAGCCCAGCTTCTTTTTTTTAAAGACTTGACTTCTGGAGCACAACACTGTGGCAGGGTGCAATATAGTAATTTCTTCTCTTCCCTGTCGGATCGCTCTCCTTTTTTTGGTGGCATGGCAAGAGTTTCGGAGAAGAGTCACCTGGCAAAACTTTCTCTTCCCCGCTCTCGCTCAAGGAGAAGGAGAGAGAGAGAGAGACTTGAGTGACATCCCACTTGATTGATCGGCAATCCTTCGTCGGCGAAGAGAGAGAAAGAGACGGAAAAGTAAGTACAAGAGAGAGAGAGAGAAGGAGGGCCAACTCTTTCTCTTTCTCTTCACTTTATACTAACCAACTTTCGCTCTCTCTTCCTCTTCCTCTTCCTCTTCCTCTTCCCCCCCTTCCCCCCACTTGATACACGTGTCAGGTGGGTGGTGCGCTAATGGTTCCTCTACTTAGAGAGAGAGAGAGAGAGATGAAGAAAAAGTGGGTGAGAAAGGGATTGCGTGAAGGGGCCGGCGAGTTATGATCGAATCGCAAAGCCGCGCGTTACATGCGTGGGCACGTAGACCTGACAAATTTGCAATGGAAATAGTTGAAGGAAAGGGGAAAAGAAAGAGAAGGGAGTTGTGCTATTTGAAACAGAGGTTCTCGACCTGTGTGTCACGAACCCAAAAGTGGGTCGTGAGTGGGTCACGACAAGAAGCGGTGTTACAGTAATGTTTAATGAGAGGATCATGGGATAGGCTAGCGGTCTTAAAAGTGGGTCGAAAAAAAGGGTATAGAACCTATGCGCTAGAAGGAGAAGCATCTACGTAACCTACTACTGCACAGTACAAGCAAAACTGTATCGGCGGAAGGAAAGGAGGGAAAGTCGCAAAAATCTTGACACAAATGTGACACAGAAAAAGCGGCCTTTCCGGCTTCTCTCTCTCTTCCTCCCTTTTGGGCTGCCCAGTTGCTTTCTTTCCCCTTTCTTCCTCCCCCCCCTCCCCACTAGTTTCCAAAGAAAAGTGGGGAAAATGGGGGAAAACCAGTCGCAAAAAAACCCCTTTCCATCTTCCTTCTTGTTTTTTTCTTCCCCGGTTCTTCTTATGTGTTGCCAGACTTTTTTGATGGTCGGATACACCAACTCCAGCTTGGAAAGATACCAAAGGAAAGTGAGTTTTGCGACATCGTTACGATGCCAAATCACCTTTTATGAAACAAAAGTTTTGAGGAAATCACACCAGATTGGTACAAGACGATGCCATCTGGCAACCCTGCTCTGCTCTATGTAAGAAGCTGTTGCATCTCCCGGCGCCAGTCAGAGCGAGGTGAGCGAGGAAGGAAAGGGAGGGGGGTGGCACTCCTGACAAGTCCCTCCTTCTCCATCCAGAAAAAAAGTGAGGAGGGAAAAAAAACTTTCCTCTTGCCTCTGGCTCCTTTGGCAACTGCCAAGAAACGTGTGTGTGTGTAAAAAGAGAAGGGGAAGGAGGCCAAGACGACGCTTCTGCAGAGGTCAATCTTCTTGATGCCTTGGGAGGGGGGGCTTTTTTTACCCAACCCGTCTGACAGACGCTGCCTGGCTCTGACAAAAGTTTTGTAACTTTTGGCTGAGACAGCATTTAATTACACGGGCTGATGAGGAATTGCCAATCCAGGCCAAGACACTTTTTGCCCCCCCCCTTCCCATGTCCTTCTAGCATTGCAGAGCTTTTTTTCTGGGAAACCGCTAGATGGTTTTAAAAAATATATGTGTCTGTCAGCTCCGAAAAAAAAAAACCTCTCTAGGCGTTCGTTCCTCGCATATTACGACCCCACGGTCATAAAAAGAGTGAGAGGAGCTGAAAGAGAAAGGGAGAGAGATAGTGCCAGCTGTGATTTTCCCCCCTCCTTTTACCCGGTGGTGGTAGATGTGGGAAAGAGACTGTCGGGAAGAAGGAAGGGGGAGGCAGAGCTCTACTTCCTCCCCTTCAGTCAGTCCATTTCCAACAATGAATATTTTATTGTGGATAGTGAAAAAAAAGAAGATACTAGGAGGGGGAAGAGGGAAGAAATCTCCGCTCTGCGGCTTCACAAGAAGAAGAATCCAGACCCCAGAGTGAAAAAGAAACTGCGTGACTTAATCTGGCGCATCTGACTTGAAAAAAAAAATAATAGGTAATAAAAATCAGACTTCCATCACATTTCTTTCTCCTTACTTGGTAGATCGCCGGTGGGACCCATAGCACCTCTCCATTTGGATAGATTAGGACGTTGGACTTGTAGCGGACCTCGTAGTTCCCGTCCGCACTGTTAAAGGAGTGGGAGGGGAAGAAAAGAGGTTCAAGATTAATATTTGTTCTTCAACACGTTTTGAATGTATTTACTATTTGGCCAAAATTGTGAACTGCCCCCAACATGTGAGGCCTCCACAAGTCGACCACTCACTTGTTGAAGAGCACGATGTCGGGCTTCCAGACCTTGTCCGGCGGCAGCCTGAGCACGCTGATCCCTCCGTAGTCCGCCTCGTCCCACTGCAGCTGGTAGTCGTTCCAGACCTGCAACGGCCGGAAAGGTCAGCGGCGTCAGCGTCATTAGATTCATGATCCCCCCCTCCCCCCCTCGGGGAGGATAAGGTGATTGGAGCGCAATCACTTAATTGGATTTTTCTCTTGGTTGATCCTTACCAATCGCAGCCAGACGTTGGACTTCATGATTTGGTTTTTCTCATTCTGGAAAGAGAGAGGGATAACAGCAGCGGTCAGTACAGTCAAGTGGGCAAGAATCAGAAAGTGTTTCGATAAACCCAACCAACAACGGACCCTTAATAGAGCTCCTCCTAAGGGCAGACTGAGCACCTTCAGGCTTTTGGAGACTTTTCTTGATATCGTGTTAATAAGCACTATTTGAGCATGTCGTACATTTCGGTGCCTTAAACAGACACACGGGTATGAGCGATGTAAGTGCTTCCTGAGCATCCATGTTGCCTCTGACCGTTGTTGGTTGGGCAGTCAGACTTGGATAATCGAGAAAGTATGTAGGGCCTAATTTCCCAGTTATCCGAGTTTCCCGTTTAACATCACTTGTACTAGATTGTAATACATAGAAAGCATGTTACTAGAACGGATTAGCGTTTCACTTTTCTCTCTCTTTCTCTCTCCACTGACCACATTGATGAGCTGAATGAAAGCCAGTCCGAAGGCGACCTCCACCTTCTGGGTCATGTTCTGCACCGGCCGGATGAGCTTGTTGTACCCGCGGAAGAGGTCGCGCACCAGTCGCTCCTCCTCTTGTGAACACAGGCCTGAAATGGAGAAGAAAAAGAAAAAGATGTATTAATTGTAAGGTAGATGATTTCCCTTTTTTTTTGTTTCTTTAATGTCAGATTGGGGAGGATTTACTACATACTACACACTGTATAGCCTAGTACGTAGTTCTAATTCTTTTGTGTACTACTAAAAGTCGTCAGAAGTCAACAGCAATGTTGTTTGAGGTCTGTGCTTGGCACGAGAGAAAAAGTTTCTAGGCCAGTAGGTCACAGGGAGGACTTTTTATGCCATAGAGATAAACAGCTGCAAACACGTAGTACTGTTAAGGCAGCTCTCAAATAATACCAGAAGCTCTTGTATTCTCTCTTTAATTTGGTGGTGGTGGTGGTGGTTGTGGGGCTACATAAATAAGGATTTTAATGTCTAGAATCTTACGTATTAATCCCAGACCCTCATTTCTCTGATCCTACTAAGTCCGCCTTCATCATCACGTGAAATAAACAGCTCCAACTTTCTCAAGTTTTTCAAACGTTGGACCTCCCGATATTATGCCACGGCAAGAAAGAGAAGAGGACGGAAATCCACCGCATAAATCTTCTTCTCCCTTTTCCCCATCCCTCCTATTTCAAGCAAGCTTAATAAAAAAAGAGAGAAAGGCAGAGTCTGGAAAGAAACAAGAACGGTCTCTGTTCGAAGACCTGTGGCGCGAAGATAGGGTTCCAAATAGAATTGGCACAGTGACCTCGAAGAGAATCTGAAGTGGAGGTACCAAGCTCGAACAGAGTTTTGGAGGGGATAGCCACCTTGAATTAAATATCTGTTCAAGGTCTCTGTTCACCCCAAATTCCCACTTGGATAAGCAGTGATGAACTTTGTCTCAAGGGGAAGAAGAAGGGCGATTCGATGCATTCCATGATCTGTCGACGTCGCC
>JAAUYM010077894.1_pt1 | contig 10072 bp, 6 predicted proteins | sample 7278001 | NCBI WGS metagenome assembly JAAUYM01 (sample SAMN14350224, study PRJNA611818) | marine sediment metagenome | isolation source: surface marine sediment (1.8m) | place: French Polynesia: Moorea | collected 2018-08
ACCCTCTTACGTACAAATCCCCAGGATAAATACAAGGTACATTTGAGCTCGGGAATTTTGGATCTATAGAATAAAAACCCGAGGTTGATCCGACCTGCACGCTCGTCGGGTCTACAACATAGCAACAACAGCAGGAACAATAACATTAAATCTAGTCTTAGACCAGCCCGCAGAATATATTAAAAACTCCAGGGCCTCGCTCACCTAGCAGAATTCTCTTCGGACATTTTCATGCAGTACCGGACGACCCCCTTGAGGCCGCCCCCCTCGCAGGCCTGCTTGACCGCCAGGCACGCGTCCCTGTACAGGTGCTCCCTGGCCTCTCCCAGGCGCACCGTCAGGTCGGCCATGGACACCTCTGGGGTGGGCACGTACACGCAGGCGCCGCCGAAGCGCCCGATTAGGCAGGGCATGACGCGGAACACCTCCGAGTCAAGCTCGGGCAGGAGGGAGGGCACCAGGTTCTCGCCAAAGTCCCACCTGGACCCGCGCGCGTGGGTGTTGGGCCCCAGCTCCGGGCCCCGGATGGCGTTGGTCGACGTCCGGACGGACTTGACCAGGGTGTAGCCGCAGGAGCGCACCCCGCCCAGCGACTCGTGCAGCACCTTCAGCACCGGCAGGATAGCTGCGGCTGCGGGGGACACGTGCGCTCGGACCACGGCGGCGCGGAAGGCGCCGTCAGCGCCGGCGTCAACGCCGGCGCCGTCATTTGCCCCCACGGCAAAGAGCGGGGCGTCGGTGTTGGAGGAGGAGGAGAGGAAGACCCGTCTGCATCCAGCGTACTCTGTCACCAGCAGTTTTCCGCGGGCGGCCTTGGCTTCCTCGGGACTCAAACCTAAACAGAATAATTTAATCACATCTATTTCCTAAAAAGCTATTGTTGCTGTTGCTGTTCATGTATTGGTGCTGTTGCTGTTCATGTTGTTGCTGCAAGTTTTGTTGTTTCTGCATATGTTTCTATGGTATTAAATTGATTTTTCCCTCTTGTGGTAGTAAGCATTTTCACCCTGTTACCTTTGAGCATATCTTGCACGGCCTTGCCCTGGCTGCCGGCCTCCCTGAGGTGCCTCTTGGCCTCAGCCACCTCGCACAGCGGAGCCACGGTCTCCACCACGTAGTTGACCCCCACCGCCTCCCAGGGGATTTTGGACGCGTCCTGCTTGTCGAACACCTCCACCGACTTTGAGCCGAGCATCAGCTGTCCCGTCGGGCTTAGCCGCACGCCGGACTCCTTCTTGCGGCGCCACCTGTCCCTGCTGTGCGCCAGGTCGTACTTGAGCGCGTACGCCATGAAGTTGGCCGGCGTAAAAGGGTCGTTGACGGCGGCCACCTCCAGGCCGGCCTCCAGTGCCGCCAGCAGCGCCAGGCGCCCGGCGCGCTCGAACCCGTTGATGCCGATGCGGGGAGGGGAGGAGGAGGAGACGGGGAAGGAGAAGCTGCTGTCCGTGTTGTCGGCCGTGATGGTGACGGGCGCTACCGCAGAGACGGGTTTTGGAGGAGACGGAGGAGGAGGAGGGGAGACTGATTCTTCTGGCTGTTGCACCTCTTGCTGCGGCTTCACCAGAGCCTTGGGCAGCGCCGGCTTTGAGGCCACCGCCTTCTTCCCCTGCTTCGGAGCCATTTCAGAGTTGGGTGACTGGTCCGGTGCCGCCGACTGCTGAGCAATTTCCAGGGGAATTAGCAGCTCTTCCTGCTCTTTTCCTCCCTGGGCCTGTTCACCTTGAGCCACTTCCTCCGGCTTCTCCGCCTGCTGTGTCTTGGTAAGCCAGGCCTCCACCTGCTCCTCCTTCGGGATCATTTCTATCTTGACCGGCGCTTTCAGATGCGATGCCAACGCCTTTCCTTCATCGTCGAGGATAATGAGTTCTCCTTCCTGGCCTGGCGCTTGTCGTTGCTGCTGCTGCTGCTGCTCTTGCTGCTGCTGCTCTTGCAGGTGTAGCTTCTGTTGCTCCAGTAAAAGCTGATCCTCTTCCTGCTGCGGTGGCTTTTCCTGGTCCTGCTTAGGCTTCTGCTTTGGCTTTGGAAACTTGGCCGGTTGTCCCGGCACCTGGTACGCCGGCTCCCTCCTCTTCTTCCCCTTCTCCGCCTCCGGCGCCCGCTGCCTCTGCTGCAGCTGCCTCCCGTTCAGCGCCGCCTGCTTCAGCCTAACGTCTGCCTTCAGGCCCTGGATGGAGTAGTCTCCGGGCTCGTAGAACACGGCCGCTGGCGCCGCCGGTTCTGAGGAAGGAGGTGGGGGTCCTTGGCTGCGGATGGGACCCAGGATCTGGTCAAGCTTCTTGGGGGTGTCCTCGTATGGATTTGTCTTGCGCGGGACCACCGGGAGGACGTCGTCGGCGTCGGCGTCATCGTTGACTTTTCTTGCAAGAATTTCCGTCGGACCCTCTTGCATTTCATGATCATGCCCGCCCTGAGGGGTCTCCTCCGTTACAAGGGGCTGAGGTTCAACTTGCGAGCTTGGAATGTTTTGTGTATCTTGTTCTTTTGAGATCGGGGCGTCTTCAGCGTCAGGGGGTGGTGCTTGAGCTCGCTGTACCTCTTTTCCTTCCTTACTACTACCATCTACTACTAGGTCTGGTTCTTGTGGACGCGATTGCTGGACTTCCTCAGCTTCCCTGCCATTTGAATCTGCGTGTTCCTTGGCCAGGGACTCCTCCTCGCTCCTCCTCCTCTCCCTCTCCTTCCTGGCCTGCTTGGACTGGCTCCTCCGCACCCGCTTCTTCTTCTTCATCCTGGGCGATCCTTGCTGCAGCTGCATCATCTCGTCCAGCTGCCTGGAGATCTTCTGCCTCGACCGCTTCTCCTTCATGTCGGCCAGGAACTGCGTGGTGGACGCCGACGCCGACGACAGCTTCTGCATCTTCTGCTTGACGATGATGTCGCTCTGCGACCGCGACCGCTGGATCTTGTTCATCTCCTTCCGCACCTCGGTGAAGACGTCCTCCTTGCCAGGGGACCGCTTCCGGTCATCCTTGGTCGGCCAGTTTCCCATATCCTAAAATTTTTAAAAAAATATTTTTTAAATGCAGCATGATGCTACAGGTACCAAAGCAAAATTTATTTACACAAGAACGCTCAAGCATGCATTTTAAAAGAAAACAAAACCATGCAGAAATGTGATAGCAGGGAAGAAGAGAATTAAGTTTACAGAGGAGGTACCTGTTGCTGGTCACGGTCAGAGCTCAGGCGCCTCTCTCCTCTGGCCACATCCTCCTCCTCTTCCGTAGCTTCTTCATCGTCGTCGTCGTCGTCGTCGTCATCGTCATCGTCAAACATGGACTCCCAGCTCTCCGAGTTGACCACCACCCCCGACGGCGCCACCCAGGACTCCTTGTCGAGGGCGGAGGTGGAGGCCGACTTCTGGACCTCCCGCTTCAGGTCCCTCCTGCGGATGACAGGCGGCTTGTCCCCGTGGTAGTCCCTGCGCGCAACCTTGACATCATCTGTCGGAGCAGCGGCGGGGTCCACATCAACACCTTCCTTGTCTTTTTTAACTATGACAAAATCTCCAGACTCTTGCCCAATTTTCACATTCTCGATGTCTGTCTCTCTTTCTTGCCCTGGCGTCGCTTCAACCTTGGCATCTTCTGTTTGCTCAAACTCTCCTGGTTTTTCGACTATGACGAAATCCTCGTCTTTTTCTGCCTCCCTTTCGTTGATTGCGTCGTTGCTTTCTGGAGCTTTTTCTTGCGTTGCTTCAACTTTTTCATTTTCGCGTTCTTCTTCAATTTTATTGGCAGAATTTTCTTTCCCTTCGGCAATTTCATTTGACCTTAAACTGCTGTCGCCATCGCCAGCTTTAAGGGCCTCTTCTTCATCGTTTGCTGGTGTTTCCCGGTTCGCAGTGTTTACCATCTGAGCAGAGGTATCGTCATGCATCACTTCAATCGGTTGTGCTTCTTTATTTTCAGTTGTCTGTTCGTTCTCTTTCCGAGGAAGATCTTTCTCCTGATTATCTTTAACCTTCTCTGTTGTATCCATGGATTTTCCTTGGTCGAACGTGTCGTAATCCTTATTACCTTCTTTGTCTTGGTGTGCTCTTGGGTCTGTTGATCCTTCTGGTGCCTTTTCTTCACAAACTTCCTCGTTGGCCTCTTCAACATAATCAACATAATCTTCAGCTTTGGCATCTTCCTCTGCGTCTAGATCTCTTTCCTTGACCACAAACTCCGTCTCTTCTGTTGGAGCCAGAACCATCTTCATCTGGCTCACATCGTTTTCGCTTGCTTCGGCAGCTTTTGACTCGTCTTGGGCTGTACCAGCTTTGGTGTCTTCTTGTTCTCCCTTTTCCTTCTTTTTAGAAGCTTCATTTTTCTTGGATTCATCTGTCAAGTCTTGTAATGCTTGTTTGCCATCTCCAAAAGGGAGATTGTCGCTACTTACTAACTCATTAACTTTCTCGCTGGGAGCCTTTATTTCCTTGGCACTCTCCGTCCTATCATCTGTGGCAGATTTCCTTTTGTCCTCAAAATTTTCGTCGCTTTTTGAAGGAGGTGCGGATGTTAAGTCAAGGACATCAATGGCTGGAGCTTCACGCTCCTCAATGTCCTGTTTCTCCCCGACATTGCCATCTTCAGTTGCTTTATCTACTACATTAATTCTCTCTTTATCAGCATTTTCACATTTATTTGGATCAGGTTTCCCCAGGCTGAACTCAGCAGCTTCTACTGCCTCTTTTGGGGTACCTTCAGGTACCTTCTCTGCAGTTGAGTCTGATAGCTTTTTTTGTGCAGCTTCTATGAGCTCGTTCGATTGCACCTCAGACGGTTTTTCTTGAGCTCCCTCCAAGGGCCCTTCAGAAGAAGCGGCTGGTTGCTGTAGTACTGGCAACGCATCAGAAGGTTTTACTTCAAAGGGCTCTTCTGGTGGTGATGGGACATCTTGTAGCTTTTCCGATGGAGCTTCAATTGGTATTTTTGATGAAACTTCTTGAGAAGTTTCAGAGGGCTCCCCTTGTGAGACCTCTGGTGCCTTTTCTAGCAATGGGTCTGGAAGTTTGACTTCAGAGGGCTCTTCTGCTTGTGGATTCTCTGCTAACTCCTCTGGCAGTGCCTCAGATGGTTGTTTAGATGTTTTCTCTTGAATCGTGTCAGAGGTCTCTGGAAAGACCTGTGATGGCCTCTCTGTCAATACTTCAGAAGGGTTTACCTGAGAGGCTTCTTCTGGTGGAACCTTTTCTGGTGGGGCCTCGTTTGAAACATCTGGCAGCTCAGAGGAATTTTTGGTGGGAACTTCAGGGGACTTCACTGGTTGAGAGTTAGAGAAACCTTCAGCTGGAACTTCTGGAATTTGCTCTGGAGAAGCCGCAAAGAACCCTTCTTTTGGGACTTCTGCTGACTTCTTCATCGTCAGCTCAGTTGTATCTTCTGCCTTTACCTCTGATGGTTGTTTACTAGGCAGGGTTTCAGAGATCTCTTCTGTCGGAAGGTCTGATGGCTTCTCTAGTGGAAGCTCAGTCTCTTCTGTTGCATCTTTTGATGGGTTCTCTGGCGGAAGCTCAGAGGTCCCTTCAGTTGCATCTTTTGATGGGTTCTCTGGCGGAAGCTCAGAGGTTTCTTCAGTTGCAAGGTCTGATAATTTCTCTCTTGGAGGCTGGCAGAGTTCTTCAGCTGGAATTTCTGATAACCTTTCAGGTTTTAGTGGAGAACATTCAGTTGTCTTTTCCATCTTAAGCTCAGAACTTTCAACTGACTTTTCCAACTTGAGCTCTGAACTTTCAACTGGCTTTTCGACCTTGACCTCAGAATCTTCAACTGGAACCTGATCTGGCTTATCCGACTGCTGCTGCTCTTCTCCTTCTTCTGTCTGGACGGCTGTCGAGCATGTCAGCGGAGGGACCGGCGTCTTAGCGGTCTGCCGGTCCTGCGAGATCCTCACCTCCTTTTCCTTGCGGGCGATCATAAGCGTCCCGACGTAGACGCCGTTCTCATCATCGCAGGCAGGTTCCCCGTGCTTCCGGTCGGGTTGGGCGGCCTCAACATCAACTACACGTTTTTCTTCTTCTGTCTTCTCGTCAGGTTTGCTTCCATCGGAGGCGTCCTCTTCTTGGGTGATGATGTCCACGACGGTGAGAAAGAGTCCTTTGCTCTCCTCGTCCTCCTTGGAGGCGTAGGTCTTGGCCAGCACCAGCTCCAGGTCCGGGACCTCCTCGTCCGACAGCAGGTCTGTGTCGGCAGCGGTGTCGTCGTCCTCGATGAGACTGTCGCTGGTCAGCAGGGCGCTGTTGACGCTGTTGGCGTCATTGTTCGCTTCGGCGCTCTTCCTGCTCCTCTCCTTGCCCTGTCCGCTGGACTTCCTACCCTTCCTCTTTTTGGAAGCGTCCTCGGAGGAGTTGTGCCTCCTCCCCGATCGCGACCTCGACCTGGAGGAAGAGGACGACCTGGGGATGGCGAAGGTCCGGGTGCCAACGGCGGCGGCAGCGACGTTGAGCTCGTGGGCGGACTTGGACTTGCCGCCCAAGTCCGCGGCCGCAGACGCGTTGCGACCGGAGCTCGACCTGGCCCGCTTCTTCTTGTCCGGAGCGGCGATTCCGTAGGTCGGCCCGGCGGCCGCCCTCCCCAGCTCGTGGCCGGACTGCGACTTGCTCAGTTTGTGCTGCCTCTTCTTGGCCGCCGCCGCCGCCGCCACCGAGGAGTCCTTGTTCGCCGGGGGCTTCTCCTTCAGCTTCTTTGTCAGTGGCGTCTGGATCTTCGACTTGAGGACGTCTTTCGGTGGAGACCTGATTTCGTGTCCCTTCACCGCTCTCTTGAGGTTTGCCACGTTCGGCATCTTGGTCATCTGCACCTCTCCCTCCACCGTGGGTATCTTGACCTTGATCATGTTGCTGTAGTGGCCCCTGGCGGTCCTGAGCGCCGGCAGGTCGGCGTCATAAGTCCAGGATCCGTCCACAGCGAACCTGAACAAATTGAAAAAAATATACTGTACAGTATATGACTATTTGCTTTCTGTTTCCCACTTTATTGATCGTCCTTCTTTCTCCTGTTGCTGTTCTGTGTGCTGTGCTATATTACGTACTGTTCTATTGCCATATTGTCCTTTTTTTTTAAAAAAAATTCTTGTTTGAAGCATCCGTTACGCAACTACTGTCACATAATTCTGTCCTCACCTGTACTCGTACCGCCCCACTCCCAGCTTGACCAGCACTTCGTGGTGCGCCGCCGCGCCCTCCCCTCTCGTCTCCGTCTTGGGCATCGCCAGCGTCCTGCTCTCCCCGGAGGAGGTGGAGGTGAGGCAGACGTGGACGTCGGAGCCGCCGCGGTCCCACACGAAGCGCACCGGGTAGGACGTCTCGGAGGAGGACATGCCGGGGTCGATATAACGTCTGCACTTCTATAATTGACTCAGACACACGGGCAAATCTGCCCTGCGAACGACATGGGGAGGGAAAGAGTCTTTTTCTCTCTCCTCTTCCTCCTCCTCCTCCTCCTCCTGACCCACACAGTTGCACCGAGAGTCCAAGCAGCATTCACAGGCCTATCTCCTCTCTTCTCCTCCTCCTCCTCCTCCTTTCATTCTTCGTCCTTTCCACTTTCCTTCTCTTCCTCCTCTTTCTTGTCCGTGCTCCATCGACCTCTCCGCGACTTCACTTTTCCTCCTTCCTCCTCCTCCTCGTCGGCCCCATTTGAGATAGAAGGAGGTGCTGCCCATGGGCACGGATAGACCTCCTTCTTCCTCCTCCCTCTGCTCATGCCTTTGTCTGACAGGACTGCCCAAGGGACTGCGCCTGTCATGCTAATTTTCGCCTTACTTTTTTTGGGGAAGTTTTTGCTGCTAATGTCCCATAAAATGCATATGAAATCGCGATGACAACATCGGCGAAAAAAAGTCTGCATGTGTGTAAAAAGACACAAAGCTTGGCTTTCTAACAAATGGGCAACTCCTGATAAGTGGCATGCCAAAGAGGCGTGAAAAATTCTATGAATTACTCTAATGGACAGCCGAGGCATTAGTCCACAGCCACACAGTGTGAGCAGGGAAGGCGTGGTTAGTGCAATTTCACCTACTACTACAGAAGCTCTGCGAGGATTATCAGATTGGAAGGAAACTATGCCTACTAGGTCTTACCTCGGCACCCCCCCGCGCAATAAGGCGAACTCACGTGCAATTTTTACATGGGAATGTCTACGTCGTCGTTTGTGTTGCTGATGGTGATTTCACTGGCCGACTGAAATAAGACGGGAGGGGGGGGGTCATGCAATGTTTTGAAAAAACACCCACAAACGAGGGAGAGAGAAAGGAGAGAAAAGTTTGGGTTGCCAAGGAAGTTCCTGGGATTTTTCGCTTTCGCTCTCTCTCTCTCTCTCTCTCTTACACTTTCCGTTGAGCAGGTGAGACGGGACAGGAAGAGAGAAAGAGCGCGCGTAGTCTTCAGAGGTGGAGGATGAACGGACGTGTGTAGTAGGTGTTTCCGGATGTCGAGATGACACGAAATGCTACAAGAGAACCACATAGAGAATCACTGAAGCAGATAGTCAAAAGATGTGAGGCATGAGTCAATCTGGTGACAAAGTAAAAGACCTGAAATCTAAAGTGCCTTGTAATATACTAGTATTGTAGTAGGTTTCACCGCAGGTGTGAGTCTCCGAGATGGTTACTTTTTTCATCTCTCAACCCACGATTTGATCCACATATGACGCAAATGCCTGAGACAATGAAACAGTTTGAGACGGAAAAATGACACTTTGCTGGACACTTTGTTCTGTCTCTGCTCTCTCTCTCTCTCTTTCCAACGATGAGGGGAAAGGGAGGGCCAACAACAAAGGACATCACAGAGAATGAGAGAAAGAAAAGAAACACTCATTTTGAGGCCACGCTTGCGTGCAAGGGAGGGGGGGGTCACAGCACAAAAGAAAGAAATTACGTAATTCTTGAACGAAACTTTGAGTTCATCAACTCGCTTGCATGCATAAGAATCGCGTCTCTCAAATTACATGCGCAGGACTTTCCTTTTTTGTAATCTCTCTTGTCTTCTTCCATTTATCACCGTTTCTTTACGACCCCCCCCTCCCCCCAATTTCCTCTCTCGCTTGGTTCACAGGAGGACAAGAAGTGAATTTCTCTCTTCTCTTGCAGCAGGTCTTAATTGCGTGACTTTCCCTCTCTCTTTCGCTCCTAACGTACCCCGCAGGAAAGGAGGAGAGGCAAACTTGACCTTGGCAAAAAATCAAGAGAGAGAGAGGAGGGAAAAGAGAAGCTCTTGAACGAGAAGGCAGCGTGCACATAGTACATGTGGGAAACCGAATACGCTCAAAGCAAATAATCCGTGCATTTCCTCTTCCCAAGCAAGCGCCTGTACCCTTTGCGAATGGACATGTGCGACTCTTTACGTACGTCAGGTTTCTTTTAAAAAGGTGCACGGGAATATTCTCGGCTTTTTTGCCCCTGGACTCCCAAATCCTTCGTGGAAAAATTCGTCTGTCAACTCCCCCCTACGAATGGTCACTAAATTTCAGGGAAAAGAAAAAAGGATGAGACGAAAGGGAAGATGCTTGATGTACGACTGCAGAAGACCCTCTCACGTAGAGAACGGAATAGTGCATAGTAGAATTTTGCCAGATCAAAGTTTTTTTTTAGTAACAAATGTGGAAATATCTGGTCTCAAAACACATTTTTTTTCTTTTTGTCTATGTGGATTCGTTCTTTTTTTTTCTGTCTTCCGTCCACCCGCCCAGAACTAATCGGACCTCGAACTGAAAAAGGAGGGGTCCGGCGGGGGTCAACACATACAAAACTGCATCTTCCGTTTGTTTTGGGCACCCCCCAATAATGACTTTTCCGCACTGGGCAGGCAGAAAAGTTCCTAATGCTAAGCAATCTCTTAACTGTTGGGCTCTACCAGTACTTTTTTCTTTAAGTTAAGACAGAATGACCTCTGTCCAGAAAAGGTAGAAGTGTGGTTCAAGGAATACGAGAAAGAGAAGGAATCTAATAAAATATGACATTGATTTTGCCCACAAAAATTCTTTTTGTACATGTACTGCTCTTGTGTACCAAGAGGCTGGAACCAACTTTGAGTCCAGTTACTCTGGCACGAAAATAATGCAGCTCAAGCAAAGTTTATTCGCATCAACAAAAT
>JAAUYM010125199.1_pt1 | contig 10072 bp, 9 predicted proteins | sample 7278001 | NCBI WGS metagenome assembly JAAUYM01 (sample SAMN14350224, study PRJNA611818) | marine sediment metagenome | isolation source: surface marine sediment (1.8m) | place: French Polynesia: Moorea | collected 2018-08
GTCTACATGTACAGTACGGTACATACTTGTTAACAAACCTATAGGCTGGCAAGTTTGGGAGCAATTCAGAAGGCTCTTTTTCTTGTCTGTTTCCTTCCTCCTCCCTCTTCTTTTATTGCTCCCTGATCGGATAGGATGGAAATGGATTGGCGGGGTTTAGAAAGGCGTGTTTCATTACTGGCAAGGAGGAGGAGGGGGGGGGGCAAATAAAAGCTTTCCTTCTCGCTCTTTTCCTTCTCTGGACTACGTGAGACAGGATCTGTCTTATCTCCTGGCCAGATACAGCTGCAAGAAAGAATCACACTTGGATGCTCTTTTCGGGGGTGGGGGTGGAGGGTTTGGCGTGACCTGATCTGTAATAGAACATTGCTCTCTCTCTCTCTCTCTCTCTCTCTCTCTCTCTCTCTCTCCGCTTACGTGGGGAAAAAAAAGTTGAGGTAAAAGACGAATATGCTTTTTTTGTGTGTGTGTATTTGCACAACGTGATCAGATGCTGACAGCCTCTTCATCATAGTACAACCTACGTACGGTACATGGTACAACATGCCGCATGCATAGTGGTGGGTTGCCCCACACAAACAAAAAAATTCAGTACTGTTACAGTCAGCTTTCGATAGTAAGCAACTCACTACAGTTGAAAGCTTTAACGACATAGTACTACTAGTTACTGTATGGAAAATTGACTGTATTTTTGCTTTAAAATATATTTTGCAAATAGCACGTAGATATTTTGCAAAGTAATAGTGGAAGTAAGAAAGAAAGCAAAGGATTTTTTACCATCTCAATATCGGTTCGCGAGAAAATGTTCCAACATCGATTTTTTTTCTCTTCTGGCAAACGAAGGTGCTTCTTTTCCTTCCTTCTCCTTTTCTATCGCCATTTTTTGAAAAGGCTCAAAGAAAATTTAATTTTTTGTTGACTCCTCGTCCTCTTCAGACGAAAGAAGAAGGGGGAGGGGCTTACAAAAGAAGAAAAGCCACCTTCTTATCAGCGCCATTGACCTTCTCGGAAGAGTCTCTCCTATCTCCCTCCCCTACAGCCTTCTGATAAAGCAGAATTGCCGCTAAGCCCAACCAACTTTGCAAGCTGTATCGATTGCCTACTGTGTTTTTTAGTCTTTATGCACAACATATAAAGAAAACAAGGGGGCACATACTTAGTCCCATTTCCCATAAAACTTTGCAGTACGTTTCATTTACGTACACTCACTCATATACGGGCATTCAGACTGAAAGCGTGCACGTTATTTTGGGCGTCCCTACCCTAAGGTACTCTAAGCTGTTCTTTTTAGGGAAGCTGGTTGGGATCCTGAAAACCTCGCACCTCACAGACAGGCAGAGCACTAATGAGGAAGGGAGTGAATTGGAGAGTGGGAGGGAGGGAGGACTTATTGAAAGAAAAACGTCAGGAGCAGAGCGCAATTTTTCAGCGTCTTTCAGGAAAGGTCGCCACTTCTGACCTTGCTATTTGACTTCACCTGGCAGTACAAGGAAGAAAAAAGAGAAAAGGGTATTAGAGACTCTTCCTCTTCCTTCTATCCCGGTTAAACTTCTGCTTATCATCAACATCATCATCCTTGTCTGCGAAAGTTAGATTGCCGAGCTCTGGGTGAACTCTCTCTCTCATCGCGCTATCTCTCTTGTAAGAACTTCTTTATGCAAATTTTTACCTTCTCTCTACCCATCCCAACCCCTTCATTCAGATTTAGCAACAGCCAACGAGCACTTAGGAGAGTTGGGTAACTCCTCCAGAAAACGTGTTGGGTAAAAATTCACATAAAGGTGTGTCTAAGCACCAGTTGTAGAATCCGATGCTTTTTTTGGCAAACGCCAGCTGTTATTCTTTCAGTGTCAATGGAGCGGAGGAGAGGGAGGAATTGGTCAAATGTGGGTGACCTCATTTCTGGCATGTATCTCTTTCTTTAGGCAAAAAAACTAGTTTTTTTTATAAAAAAAAAGTTTAGCAACTTTTTCATTGGAGGTCAGATACATAGTGTACTCCTCTTTTTTAATTCCATCTTGTGAAGCAGCCATGGAGAAAGTTACAAGCACAAAAAACTCCTGAAGTGAGTGAGACTCATATGAGACTCAAAGCTGTACGCCTTTCTGCACCCCTCTGTCCACGTATGAAATCAATAAAAGCCAAACCAAACCTGAGGGCAAGCACTCAGGCTAGAAGTTGCCCACACACGTCAAGTGTTTTTTTTTCTTCCCGGGGTACGTATAGGCCTCTTGATGCCGCATTGTGTTAATGTGTGGTCGGTGTGTAATTACCGCACTCTGCATCCAATTGCCGCACGCAGGCACACACACACAGGTAGAGGTCTGCGCTTTGCTGGCCATGAACCCCCTCCCCTCTTCTCTCAGTTTACCGAATTAACCTCCTTTTTCTGGGAATCTGCATTGTGTCTCCACTTCAGACCAGCTGTCTGTTCTGTTCATCCAGTTTTTCTCCCCCCTCCGGCTCCTGATTGATTGCAGCATTTCCCCTCCTGGCAACAACAAATGTCGTACGACAGCGACCTCTTAGGTTCGCCTGTCAGCGGTTCCCAACCTATTGTACGCGTACCACACGCCAGATATGAAAGCCACAGCTTAGAGAATGCAGTTTCGTGCATTACCATATATTACATACGTAGTATAGACCAGGGTGTAATCTGTTGGTACAAAAGATGCTCTCATCTGGTGGATGTGGTACGCAAATGGGAAAAGGTTGGGAACCCCCTATACGTATGTGTAGGTAGTATTGTAGTATGGTACAGACAGACATACCATCTGGAGTTTCTTCCACCAACCGTACGTCATCCTCCGGCCTCTCCTGAAAGCTGACACTTAAGACGCTCAAACATTTTTTAAAATCACGCCCACGAGAGAGACCTTTCCAGACACGAGATTGCACTCGAGAGAGTGAGAGAGGGAGGGAGGCAGGGAGTACAATTGCAGGTAGCAACAGGTGTGCTTAAGGTGCATGCGACATGTGGAGGGGGACGGGGGCGGGTGGATGTGAGCTAAAATCGACCATCAAGCATTCTCTCTCTCTCTCTTTATTGTTATTACGTGATCGTCCTCACAAGTGTGTGAGCTCATCTCTTTCTGTCATCACAGCGTCATGAACTTCTCCGACGTCGCTTCCGCCGACGTCTCCAACGCGACCTACGACGACGGCGACGGCGACTACGTGGCGATGGAGGCTGACGACTGCCCGGGCCCCACCCCGGAGCAGATGGACGTGGTCATCGCCGTCCACTTCTGGGTCGAGACCTTTGGACAGAGCCTCGTCTGCGTGGTCGGGTTCGTGGCCAACCTCGTCGTAATTCCCATATTGTGCGGGTGAGGCCAATTCTAAAGCCGATATAAAAGGTTACCTAAAAAAAAACACATAACCCAGTCCTCCTTTATGCAGTAAACGTTGATTTGGTAAAGAACCTCGATTTAGTAAAGATTTCTTTCCCAGGTAGCAAATGTACTGCAAGTAGTACCTATGCTACGTGACGTACATACGTATAGGCAGGCACGTCATGACGATGCTGCCAAAGTTAGTATCTACTACCATATCTTGTTCCATACCGGTGAAAGGGGGGGCTAATATAATTACGCTTACTCCAGAGTCAAACTTTCGCCCTAACTTTCTGCGGGCGTCATCGGAAACACAGCCTCGCCAAGCGCCAAGCGCCAAGCGCCACGCGCCCCACGTTCAAGGTGCAGACATCACGAGCACCGAGGCCCAGCAGCAAAGGGGAGGGGGGCTTTCCTTTACGGGATGGCGGCGAGAATTTTCCCAGGGGGTACACTATTCGTTATCAAAACGCGTCATCCTCGAGGGGAGGGGGAGAGGGGGGGGGGAGAAGCGGAGATGAGGAAACTTATGGGTCCCAGGGGCATGTGGAAAAAGGACTGAAGAAGGGAAAGGAGGAGGGTGAAACTTCAGAGCTTGTTCTTCAAAACTACTATGTATGTCTCCCTTCGTTACGTGCGACTCCAGTACTGTATGTACTATAGTACACTGAAGCTTGTAGGTCCACTGAATCGCAAAAAAAACCTTACTACTGTGCAATACTCTGTTGTAAAAATAAAACAGTGATACAGAGAGTGTAACAGCATGTGTAAAGTTCACAGCGCTCTCAATAGTACTGTACCTTGACATGAACATTGTCACAGCCCAGATCGATAAATTCACAAAGTGTATGCTATAAATTTATGTACCGCACATAGCATAAATGACGCAAGGACCATTTTAGTTCACAGACAAAACCCAAAAGTCGCCAAATGGGAAATTTTTTGGCGCCGTGAACCGGGAAAACGCCGATCTGTCAACACTAGTACAATTTTAGAGCAGGGAGAGGGAGAGACAGAAAAGCTGTTGTATCGACTTCCAATAGAGCTTCAACTGGTGATACTGAAGAGAGGAGGGCTTCAAGCTTTGAAGAAAAAAAAACCCCTTTAAAACCATAAGTCCACATACGGATAAGTCAAAGAGGGGTTTCTTCTGGACACGTCTTGTAATGTGGGTCTCTTCCGCCGTTCGTTTGTGTGCTTCCCAGTTTTGTTTGCACAGGGCAAATATGTAGGTACGACAGTTATTCAAAAAAGGCAATCAGCCTCCAGAAAGGAGAAAAAAACCACCACGCTACTCCAGGGTTTTTTAAAACATTTTTTCAGCTTGCACCAGACGATAGCAAGTACGTACGTAGGCATATATACCACTTTGGTATAGACCAAAAACACTGTAAAACTGTAAAGTCACTGTATGGAGAACTGCATCATATACAATGTAGGTAGTCTCTCACAAAGATTGGCATACTGTAGGAAATCGTCTGGTGATAAAAGTACCATAGGTTGGGAACCGCTTCTCTACTCAGACAGTATGACTTGCCTGGTAAAGCTCGAACGATGACGACTGCAGTATATCAATCATATATCATCTTTCTGCAATGTGTCAAAAGTGTTTCCGCTGGTGCCAAAGTCTGACGACCGCTAGACGTGAGTATAGTAAAGGGTCCTGCGTACTGTGCATTGGCCTTGAATGTTGCCGTATGATGGGATGGGGAATCCTCTCCCATGGATTAATTGCTAGTAGTGGAAAGGGAGGTTTAAAAGAGCCACTGTGGAGCTTGTCCTTGTGCGACAGGATGCTTCAGACAGATTTTTCCTCGTCTAGTCATCTGTCTAGTTTCCTAGGCTTCTTTCTCTTCAAAAACGAGCAAAGTTGTTTTAACTCTTGACTCAAAGCGGCTCTTTCCAGCTGTTGAAATCCAATAAGTCCTCTCTTTTTTTTCTGGAAGCTTCCCAAAAATCCCCTTTCTCCCAAGGGAACGGTAGGGGCCATAGGATTCCTCCAGCCTTTTTTTTTTCCTATCGCCGCCAGCAGACACTACCGAATTGAGGAGGGAAATGGAATGAGGTGGAAAAGTCATATTACTTTTTTTTCGCTCCTCCACTTGCCATACATAATATGCGTTCGTGTATCCTACCACTATAATGAGAAACGTCTGTCTGACAACTAAGCAAACCTGTGTACCCTCAATCCTCTTCCTTCTCTTTCCGTCTCTTACCTGACTTGACTCTTTCCTCTGGGGACACCTTGAGAGGTGGGGGGGGAGGGATAGGGAGGAGAGAGAGGAGGAGGAAAAGAAGGTGGTGGGAAATCCTCTTGTGGCTGTTCCCCTTGCCAGATTAAGACAAACTGGCTTCTTACCTATAAGTCGAAATACTGTACATAAGTCGAATTATTTCTGGAAAAGCGTATGACGTTGCCTGGGGATTGACGTGCTCTGTTATTACTGTCACTGTCTTTCTCCGGCTGGGAGTCCCAACCAAACTCTACTCCCTTCAAAGGTTGGCTATAGTGCGTGAAAGTGACCAAGAATTACGTTAGTAAGCAGAAGCGGTAGAGATAGGGCACGAACGTCGATCTCATCAGAGGCCTCAGCCCATTCTTGTTCTTCTTTCATTCTTTCCTGGCGTCAAAGAGATGGGAGCTCTCTTGGGAAGAAAAGAGAGAGGGGGGGGAAGAAATCTCCAAAGGCAATTAAACTCGAGTCTAAATTGTACGACCAGGCCTTTTGCCTCATTTGACTCGGGATAGGCTTTCTTTCCCCCCATTCCATCCTCCTCGCAATTGGAGAATTTTCTTTTCCCCCCTCCCTAAACTTTCAGTAGTCTCTTAGGAAATGAGAGGGTCCGATGACGTGTGCGGTTTCTCTTTTTTTCCCGCAAAACTTTTCTGATTAAATTGGGATTACTTTAAAAAAATCATTTAAAATTGGAAAATGAGTGGAAGAAAACGTCCTTTGATAGCGGAAAGAAAGCATCTGCACGGTTCAATAGTAATAGGAAGAAATATTCTGCAAGAGTTGTGCAAATATTATATCCTGTCATTGTTCCTGTAATCTTCCCCAAGTAGAAGCAAGAAGCTTAGGCACTTAAGAAGCATTTAAGATAACTGTAACGCCTGCTAACACCTGCAACACCTGCATCAGGGCACCACTTCTCCTATTTTTTATTCGTCAAGACTTAACTACGGGTATATGTACGGGTATAATTTAGTTAAGCAAAAGGATTCCTAGACGCCGCTTTCTCGCACTTAAAAAACACATTCGCTGTTCCCAAATGGACTTCTTTCTCTTGGAGACGACGATTAAACAAGACTGGACACATAACAAAAGCGCCTTCTGCACATATATTGTTGCCCTTGGCAAAAACCTCTATTGAATGCGAGGGGTGGGGTGGAGGTGGGGTGGGGGGAGAGAGGAAGGAGAGATAAAAAGAAAAGCTAAGACACCCCCCTCCCCACAAGAATAAATCGTATGTGGCGTTTGGGAAAAGACAGCGCGGCCGAAAAAAAAAAGCCTTCCTTTCAAAAAACGGATATTTGGGAAATGCAGACGCGTATTTGGATTTGGAAAATCAATTACAGGTGAATTAGTAGGTTTTACTTCCCCGACGTTGTATTACGTATTTGGCGACCTTTAAAAAAAGAGAGAGAGAGATGCTGCATCTACGTATCTGCTGGAGCAGAGACGTGGAGAGCCCGTAAAGCCGCAAGCTTTTCATAAGCCAACCTTAAATTTATACTTCTAAATTTTTTAGTGGTGAATCTAGCGCAACTGTAGTATCAAAGGTCTTACTATTATTCTTAATTAAAATGCACTCAAAGTATTACAAGCCGTACGGCCCGCATATGGCCCTCTGAACGAAGAGATTGGCTTCCTTCCAGCTCCATCCCCTGTCTTAGAGAAGTTGGCTTTGTCGTATACCAGCAGATGACATCTTCGTACTGCTTTAGCTTTACTGGTATGGATGAGGAGAGGATGATGGAGGAAATGTAATGAATTCATGAAGCTGGTACACAAGACCATGGATTAGGGAGCAAGGAATTAACTCGGTCTTCAAGGGTATTATTGCCCATCTGAAAACGGAAATCCGTACCTGATTCTCTACTAGTTCCGTGTTGCCTAAGCTTCTCAAACTTGTCTAGTATAGATGTTAATTAATCACCTTAGTTTTTTTTTACGTACCATGTACACCTAGTGTAGTAAACAGGTTAAAACACAGGGACAGAAGGACGATTGGGTTTGAAACACTTCATTACAATGAAAGTTTTCCACAAAGTTTTTTTCTGTCCTCCTTCCTCATCGACAGTGGTCAGATGAAGCACATCTTCCACCGCGTGCTGGCCTCCCTGGTGTTCTTCGACAACGCCTACCTGGCCCTGACCCTGCTGGAGGCCATCCGCAGGGAGGTCTCCTCTCAGTCCCTGGACGCCGCCCACTGCGTCGCACTCTACCCCATGAGGAACGTCTCGCTCTGCTGCCAGATCTACCTGGCGCTCATGCTCGCACTGGAGAGGTACAGGGCCATCAGGTCAGTCACCAGGGATGCCACACATTGTGTCCCTCACGCGTCTGTGTACCAGACATAGTACTCCGTACTACACATAGCAAGAGTGCTGATTAAGATGCCACAAGAAGACACGATTGTTACTCAGAAGGATACACCACTGTATTTCCCAAATGGAGATGCTTCTCTTATTCTCTATAACAGGCATCCGATCCAGTACCACAATGCAACTGCTGGAGAGAACCCCTGGAGGAAGGCCACGGCCATGTATGTCCTCCCGGCCGTCCTCCTCTCCTTCGTCGTCAACGCGCCGAAGTTCTTCGAGCTGGAGATGAGGTGAGGTTTCCTTTTCCCGGTATTTTTCTATGTGCTTAATAGACGAGAGAACCGCCCTTCAAAGTACTAACATGCCCCATTCTCACCTTTCAATCGAAGGTACCACGAGGTGCCAACCTTGGAAGAAGACGGAAAATGGGTAAGTCCCACTTTTCTTTCCTACGCCTGCAAGATGCGTTCTACTATAATGCTTGTAGCTCCTTTTGTAAGAAAAAATCTACGTATCAGTGCGCTTTTGCTAGCAAGTTTCATAGTTCACGAGAGCCAAAAGCAGCCATTTGCAGCCAAAACGGCTATGAAATATGGCGCGCACCTGACCACCCTTCTGGCTTGTACTAGTACTAAGAAACCTGGCACATTTGCTTAGCTGTCCATCCCAGGGGATCAGACACACACACACACACACACGCACGGACGAGAACGTGAGACGAGTCACGCCTTCTCGAGTTTTGGCACTCACGTACGCGCATGTCAGAGACGGAGAGGGAGAGGGATGGATGCGCGGCAGGGGAGGAAGACATGCCTCTTATGAGTTTTTTTCCTGAGAAAAAGTCGCAGGATCACTTTTAAAGCCTGTTTTGCAAACTGATTAGTTCTTTTTTTATTTCATCCTTATTGGCCTTCTTTTTATAACTTGCTTTCAAGACTGGTTAAGAACTTTTGCTAAACGTTTGGTGCTTGTTCTCAAACTGGTGTATCTTTTTCTCAGTTGTTTTTTTTTAATTTTTAAGGCTTTTTGATGATCCCTGGTCGCAGGCCATAACCTTTTTTTTGTTCTGATTAAGTACAGTAACTACAAGGGGATCTTGGCTCAATGGCAAGGTAAACTAAGAAGTAGGGATTGCAAAAAGCGGAAAAAAGTTCAAGCAAAATTTTGTGTACTCTGCAGCACCACTAATGTGTACCAGTACTGTGGTAGTATGTACACTACTGTACTACAGTATTTTTTCCCCTTTTTCCTGCATGGTGTTTGATTTTTTTTCTCTTCCTCCTGTCGTGACCCACTTTGAGTTATTGAAAACAGTGGGCAACTCAGCCTCTTTTTCTTTCTCTCTCTCTCCTGTTGACACAGACAGCGGTCGTCACCCCGGCCTCCTTTTCCTTCTGGAAAAGCATTCAAGATTCGATGCAGTGCGTAATTGCGTCATATTAGTACTTTTTTTCTGTGCCATGCACGAATTTCTTTGAGAGATCATCAACCTATGCTTACGAATGCGTTGGTGCCTGAATTGAGCAATCAAGACGAATACATTTTCCTAGAGGCGCCTCCGGCGCTTAAAAGGGAGGCTGATGACGACGTGCCTCAGCCTCTTTATTCTGGAGAGATGGAGGATGATGCATACTACGTAGTATGTACCTACTAGTACAGACACGCGAGTAAAAGCTTGCGAGAAAGCAGGGGAATAAAAAGGAAGCAAGACGCAGATGGCTGCGGCTACGTACACCAGTTTTGCGGCAAGTGGCTCCCCACATTTGCATGTCGTGTGGGATCGGAAATTGGTGTGTGCAACATATCCACACACACACACACACACAATGTTCCGATGTCTGGGGACCTTTCTCATGAGTGATGATTCCTTTGCTGTGTGTGCTATGCGTGTCTGTCCGTCTGATTAAAAAGTAAAGCATTAGCAGCATCCCCCCTTTCCCTCTCTTCGCGTCTCCCGGAGGAGGGAGGGTGTTGACGAGAATCTGACTCTTGAGGACGTCGTGGAAGCACAGTTAAAAGAAACAACTGCTGTTCTCTCTTTTACTCAGGGTATACGTACTACTAATACATCATATTATAGTGCGGAGATTTGACGGTTCCTGTGTGTGTGTTGCATGCGTGCCTGGGAGGGGACGGGAGGGGGCAGAGTTGCCCAAGTGTACCTACTAGTGCAGGAGGGAACAAAAAC
>JAAUYM010023316.1_pt1 | contig 10070 bp, 10 predicted proteins | sample 7278001 | NCBI WGS metagenome assembly JAAUYM01 (sample SAMN14350224, study PRJNA611818) | marine sediment metagenome | isolation source: surface marine sediment (1.8m) | place: French Polynesia: Moorea | collected 2018-08
CCATAACCATCACATCAAAAATGTAGTATAAACTGAGTAGGGTGACAACAAACAAAGAAAAGTGAAAAGAATTAAATTAATAAATGCAGAACGCAGCAACTACATAAGAAGATTAAAGGTAGAGTTGAATTTATACCAACAGAGACTTTCAGGTTGGTATTGTCTCGAGTGCTCTTTGTACATTTGCACCAGCGTGGTACAGTGGTGTGAAAAACTTTTTTAATGTTAAAAAAATCACAGAGAAACCCTAAAAAAGTTAATGCATCTAACTAGCATAGTAACAGTATAAAGGTAGGAGTATAAGAAGTTTTCTCAATATCGTCGTGAGTGAAAGGATCTCGTGTTGAAGAGGGAGATGCAAAGGTATCACAGACTGGAGTAGCAGAAAACGTACTATATGTATCTAGCGGGGGGGGGATGGGGTACAAATACCCTAATAGCAACAATATAAAATGCAAAGAAACCATGGTCAGTTTTGGAAGCTTAACAATTCATTTCAACCACAGTTTCTGTTTTGGAAGATCTTTAAAAAGTTTTTTTTACAAGCTTGGCAGGCAGCTTGAGTAAGTTATAACATACTCTTACTTTTGTCACAAATATCATGAAAAAGTGGCAGGGGCTTGAGGACTTTTCTATTCAGGGCCTTGTAAGCTCCTCTGCTAGACAGTCCGTCCGTCAAGATGTCTAAAGGCGTCTCTGTGCAGGTCAGCAGCGGCGTTGGCGGCGGCGACCACGGGCAGCGGCCTTTCGCCGACGGCGCCACCGACGTCAGCGCCGGGGACCAGGAGGCCACCGGCACGACGGACATGAGGCACGGCGCCGCGGTTGTCGTCGTCGTCGTCCTTGTCCTCGGACGTCCTGTCTCTGGTCGTCAAGTTGGTAGGGCCGTCGTCGTCGTCGTCGGCGTCGTTGGGGTTCTGGGTCGGTTCGTGGGTCATGGCCGTCGTCGTCGTCGTCGTGCTCGCGTCCGTCCGTCTCGTCTTGGTGATGCTGATCCAGGGAGGCAACTGTACCATCCCTGGTGGCATCGCCGTGGCCGCGGCCGTGGCCGTGGCCGTCGGAGTCGGTCTGGTCAGCGCCGCAATCGGCGGGAGTGTCGTGTGTCTAGCGTCTGTGTCCCTTTTGTCATTGTTATTGTTATTTGAGAGTCGCCTCTGCCTCTTGAAGAGGGGAGAGGAGGTCTTTTCGATCCTCGTCGGCTCACAGCCTGCCAGGTCTGCGTCGTGTTGCGTCAATGAGTCGTCTCGAAACGGTCTCTGATTGAGCAGTGGGTTCGTCTCCAGCACCGCGGTTCTGCGACGGAGTGAAAATGGGGAGGAGGAGGACGAAGAGTCGTCCTCGTTCTCTGGTCTCCTTGGCAGTGGTAGAGCCGGCATCTTGGCCACAAAGTCCCTCAGCAGGCCCTGCGGCGGTTCGATACTAGTACTAATACTGGAGGAAGGAGGAGAGTTGGAGAAGGAAGCAGGAGAGGAGGAATGCTGCTTGGTGGGTGAGAGATCGAGGGGCTGAGCAGAAGAGGCTCCGTCTCCGTCGTCGTCTCCCTCTTCGTGTTCCGGGGAGGGACTTCCTTCACGACGCAGCCTGAAGTACCTAGGCGGCGGAGACGGAGTTGCCATGCGCCGGCGCATCCCTTTCTCCACTCCGTGGTTGATGATATCCTGCATAGTGATCGTCGTCGTGAATGACTGCTGCTGTTGCTGCTGTTGCTGTTGCTGCTGTTGCTGCTGCGGTCTGTCTCCGGCGACCGCCTGGAAGAAGGCCTCCGCCTCCCTCACGTTCTGGTCCGGCTCCAGCTTGCGCCTGTGAATGCGCCACTGGTGCTTCTGCAGGTGCGCCTTCTGCCTGAAGCCATAGCCGCACTTGCAGCACCTGAAGGGGCGCTCACCGGCGACGCCGCCGCCGACAACGACGGACCCCCCTCCTCCAGCTCCAGCCTGGTGGGCCTTCAGGGCCGGCTTGTGCGGGAAGACCTGGCAGCACCCGATGCACTGCAGCGGGTCCGCAATCATGTGCGTGGGGAGGGACGTGTACTTTGCGTGGCAGGAAGAGCAGCGGAAGTTGTACGGGTCGACGACGGCGAAGACATTGCCGCAGGACTTGCACTGGCACTCCACCGTCTCGCCGTTGCTGGAGGAGGAACAGGAAGACGGTTTGCAGTTGTTCTCATCGGAAGAGTTGCTGCAATCATTTTGAGGTTGTTGCTGCTGCTCCTGCTGCTGTTGTTGCAGCTGCTGCTGCTGCTGCTGAGAGCTCTCTTCGACTTCCTTCTGGTACGCATGAGCAAGAAGCTTCTTCAGTTTCATCGGATGGGAAGAGGACGACGACAACGACTGGTCATCGACCTTGTTTTCCGAAGGACTTTGCTCTCTTGAGGTCGTCCTCACGTCGACGAACTCCTGAGGTCGGCCACTCGGCTGGAGAGGGCCGAGTGCTGCTGATTGGTCTGAGACAGAGTCGTGAGAACGGGCGGTCGCGGGGTCGGCGACGGAAGCCTCGCCGACGACGACAGCGGCGGGCGGAGTTGAGGGAGAAGAGGAGGAGGAGGAGGAGGAGGAGGTGGAAGGCAATTTGGCATGCTCGAATTCACCTGTTGAGGAGGGCGATTTTTCCCTCGCATCGTTTGGCACTGAAGAAGGAGGATTGCTGCTAGGGTTGTTGGGCGGGGGAGGCGGAGAGGTTGAGGAGGAGGAGGTGGGCGTGGCGGTGGTCATGTTGAGTGCGGCGGCGGCCATGGCGGCGGCCGCGCTGCTCGAGGAGTTGCACGAATTGGACTGGTCGCCCTGAGGGAAGAGCCTGAACTGCGGCGAGGGCTCCCTGCGGAACAAGGACCCTTCTTCCATCGTAGGCGGTGGAGGATGGGGTCTTCTGTGAAGTTGGTGTTCGTGCGCCGGCGGAGGCGGCGGCGGCGGAGGCCGGGCGTCCAGATGGCGAGAGGACTCGTTGAAGGACTCCAGGCTACTGTTTCGGATGCGGTCGACGATGGAATTGTACAGGACTCCTCCAGCGTCGGCCGCTCCTCCTCCTCCGGTGCCGCCGCCGCCGCCGCCGCCGCCGCCGGCAGAGGCGGTGACGGCGGAGATGGGTTCCGGACCGGTGTTGGAGGTTGCCGAAGGCGTGCAGTGCGGCGGCGGGCGGGCCTTGAAGTGGACGATCCCGTGCTGGCGCCACTGGTGCTTCTGCATCGGTTCCTTCCGGTAGAACTTCTGATGGCAGATGTTGCACTCGAAAGGGCGATCGTTCCTGTGAGTGCGCTCGTGAACCTGAAGTGCATTAAGAGTACAAGTCTTAAAAAAATTGCGGTTGAGGCGTTTTTGCAAGTCAGTTTATATGTATACCCTGAGATTTCCTTTCTGCGTGTACTGCTTCCCGCATATTTTGCACGAGAAGGGCTTCTCCCCGGTGTGCGTGACAAGGTGGCGTTTCATGGTGGTCACGCAGACGAAGCGCTTCCCGCACACGCCGCACACGGGAAGGATCTTCGAGGAGCGCTTCTTTGTGCCTGAAAGAAACAAGTAACAACCACGAGTGCTAAGCTGAATTAAATAATTGGATAACCTAGGCACAGTACTTTTTGCACATTAATCTTATGTGTTATGTAACTGTGAAAAACGTAAGACTTTGTACATAAGCATGAAGTCATCCTTGCTCACCGGACTCGTTGGCCTCGAAGACGTACGGGAGTCTCTTCCCGTCCTTGACGAACCCATTGCTGACCTCGTCTCCGGAGGCCACGATCGTCCTCGCCACAATTGTCGCTGCCCCGTTGGAGGACGAGGAGGAGGACGAGGGGGGAGGAGAGGAAGAGGAACGGTGGGGGAAGAGGAGGCCTTCGTCGTCATCTTCGTCCTCTTCGTGAAGTCGTTGGACGTAGTGAGCCTGAGGAGGGTGGTGATACCTTTGCTGCTGAAGTCTGGCGATGACCTCGGAAGAGGAAGGCGAGGTCGGCAAGATCTGGAGGGCTGGGGAGCTGGCGGTCAGCCTTCCGGTGGGCCCATCCAGAAAGTAGTGCTGTTGCTGCTGTTGCTGTTGCTGCTGCTGCTGCTGCTGCGGCGGCGGCGGCGGCTGTCTCGGCGGATGCTGAAGTTGTGGTCCGTCATCTCGCTGCGACATCCTTCACCGGACGAATCCGATTTTGAGGAGAAACGGAGAAGAAGGCGACTCGGGAGGAGGTGGAAGATAGAGGTGAGCGACGCCGACTCCAAGGGCTGGAAGGTAGTAGTACATGGAAGAGAAGAGGAAGAGAGGAGGGAAGATTAAGAGAAGGGCGCGCTTCTTCTTCTTCCTCTTCTTCATTCAGAGGCCGCGTGTGTCATCCACTTCGGTGCCCCAGGTGCCGCTGCCGCTGCCGCCGCCCACCCCGATCGGGTCGTTTCCGTCGCGGCCCATTATTATATACTGACTTCCGTTACTGATTGGTTCTACTACTATGCTAAAACTCTGTTGACGAGGGTTTCCGCACAAGAAATGCTAAGGAAGGCAATTGAATTGCTTTGTCTCTCTCAGTGTTCTCCTTCTCTAAAGTCCCCTGGTGTCGTCTTCCTCAGAGCTGATCACAATCACGTCGTTGCAAGCCATGATGAAGTGTCAGGAATGTGCTTTGACCAACAAAAGTGCTTTCTTTGTACTAGACCGGAGAGCTCTTCACTCTTTCAAAGCGGGGAACAGACTGTGCCAACGGAAAGTGTTGCCTGTGCTTTGTATATCAAGGGACTGGCAGGAGAAGAAGGGGGGCGGGGAAGGGGAGAGGAAGGAAGGGCTCTCCTGAAGGAAGAAAAAACTGAAAGGAGGCAACAGGAAAGGGGGTAAGGAAGGAGGAGGAGTTGGATGCCGGCCGGGAAAGAAGGGAGGAGGAGGAGGAAGAGACTTCCAGAGGCGCAAAACAGATGACGAGGAAGAATGAAGAAGAAGAAGAAGGCATCCTGCGAAGAAGAATTGACGGTGCCGCCATAGAGAAAGTGCGCGGGAGGAACGTCCCAGTTGACTTTTCCAGAAGTAGAAAACTTTTTTATGTGACTCATTGCTGCTTGATGAAGGTTTTCCAAAAGAGATTTCGTCACAGAGCGGAGGGGCCCTTTTCTAGAATTCTCCCATCTGTCTCTGCGCCGGGGAAAAAAAATTCCCCTTGTGGAAGAAGATTCCATTGAGGTCGCCTCTCTTTCTCTCTCTTCTTTCTCTTCTTTCTCCCTCTTTCCGTCGTCACACGTGGGAAACTAGGCCCTTCCTCCTGGTGCGCGCGCGTAACCTCCTTAAACCTGTCCGTTATTTTTACCTGTGGTCTCTCTCTCTCTCTCTCCCTTTCCCTTCTCTCACCTGTGTGAAAGGAGGAACCAGAGGGAGGAGGAGGGGCAACACCTCTTCTTTCTCTCTCCCTCTCTTCCTGCTCTGCTCGGCTGTGCCGAGGTGGTGGAAATTTCTCCTGTGCTAGCCGTGTGTATGAGCTGCAAGCAGGGAGACGAAAGAACGGGAGAAAACGGGGTCTGCTTGCAGAATACCTAACACACTTTCTCGCGTGGAGAAAAGAGGAGAGAGACTCCTTTAGAACGGCCTCCCTCCCTCCCTCCCTCCCTCTTTCTTCTTCCTCCTTCCTCTACTTGCCCCTACCTGCCTAGCCTGTGTCTAGTTTACCTGTACGACGTGTGTGCGTGTAAGGAAGAGAGGGCATTGACTTCTTTCTCGGAATCTGCCTAATGTGGTTCTGTTGTGCTAAGATATTAAAGTCGATGTGCAGTCAACTTGGCAAACTAAGCAGGGTACTTTTTTCCGTGTACCATAGAAAAGTTGACCAAGCTCGCCCAATTCCACAAAAGTGGGTGAGCAAGTAGTAAACCGGTAGCTTGAGGCAATACGTACAACAATGCCATTGATTACTACAGTACAATGACTTGCCCTGGAAATCCTGCAATCCTGGAAGCTCCTCTCCTTACCATAGCTTCCTGTTATCTAGCTAACCCCTTTTTCGTCCTCACCTGAAGCACCTCCCCGTCCCCCTACCTCCTTTTCTTCCTTCTCCCTTTTTCTCGTGCTACCTGCAAACAGTTATGAAGGAGTCATGCACAGCCAGCCTCCTTTTCCTGTCTTGAGAGGAGAGGGGTTCATTGAACTCCGGGAATGCCCAGTATGAGAGGAGGGAACATTCCACAGGCACAGCCTCCTTCCCCTTCCTCCTCCTGCACGAAGGCAGCTTGCGTCCCTTCTAGAGGAGAAAGTGTAGCCGCTGCACGTAAAAGAAAGAGGGAGAGGGGAAGGAAGAAGGAGAAGGCGTTACCTTGGATTACCGGCAAAGAGAGGAGGAGAGGGGGGAGGAGGAGGAGGCAAAACGGCGTCTGCTAAATGCGAGCCCGGCAAAACGAGGCCGTGGAAGGAGGGAGAGGAGGAGGAGGAACCTGCCTTAATTGGGAGAGGCGTAACTGTTCGCGCTCTGCTCTGCTGCAGAAGGAAGAAGTGATGAAAGAAGAAGAGGAAGACGGCAGAAGAGCTTTCATAGACAAAAGGAAGGAGAGAAGAGAGGGAGGCAGGGAGAGAGAGGAGAGGAGAGGAGAAAATCTAGGCCAAGAGGAGGAAGGGAGGAGAACAACTTTTTTAGAGGAAGGAGTGGAGGGAGGCAGGGTAATGGCGGGAGGCCTCTAAGTTGAGAGAGCTGATGGGGTTGGCTGCAGTTGGCTGCAGATGAACAGAAATGCAAGATGCAGTTAGAAGGAAAAAGGCCCTACTCTTTCTTTCTCTCTTGTCTTGTTCGCCAGGGAGAAATCGGCCACTCAGCTCGGAAGGAAGGAGAGGGGGGAAGGAGGAAGGAAGCTCAAGTGGAACAAACGCATTTGTCACTTTAAGCAGGACACAGGAGACGGAGTTTCTCCCCGCGGAGGTGGGGGAAGGGAAAAAGAGGGGGGCATGCAAATTGTTTTCTGTTTCCCGTCCTCCTTCTCACGCGCGCATCGTGCGGCGCCTGCCTCTTAAAGGTGACGTGAGAAAAGTTGTGACCCCTTTCTCGTGCTAGAGTCACAAGGTAGGAAAAAAGAATTGTCTTCCTCATCCTTACAGCACGCTTGACGGGAAACGGCGATGCTACTCTGATGAAATCTGCGATGGAGTTACCTTGCTAGTGCCGAACGTGGAAGGGTCGAATCCTTCTTGACTCCCGTTAGAAGAAACTACAAAGTAATAAATACATTCTTGTATGTAGTGTTTAACTATTAACCCAGCCTCATGAGTTCCTCATGAGAGCCTCTGTTGCCTGCTTGACACACATTTACGTCATTTGGCACATGCATGCAGGGAGGAAAAGAGTGAGACAGCTGCCGCCAGAGAGCGACATGAACAAGGAGGAAGAAGAAGAGGAAGGCAACCAACCACCATCTGTTGTCGCTTGGTGCAAGCTGCCTCCTTTCCTTTCGCAGCCGCAGCTTGCGTTGATATCTCCTCGCTTTCTCTTGCGGTGTCTCCTTCTCTCCCATCCCTCTTCTTTCCCTTCCTCCCCCTCCACACAGGTAGGGGGAGGGCACATCACTCCCTTGCCTGCCTTCTTCCCTCTGTCATGCACACACACACACACTCACATGTGTGTGTGAGCGCGCATCTCACTCACACACACGTAGGCACAGGTATCGCTTTGCCTCTCTCCCCCCTCCTGCTTGCAAGCAGGCCAACCTGTGTGTGTGTGTGTGTGTCTACCTGGGAAAAGAGAGGGAGGTGGTGGTCCAGGGTTCAACAAACTCTCGACACCGGTGGTGGCCTACTATGCCAATGCGGCAATTGCCGTCAAACGAGAATTAAAAACAAGACACCTGAGATGACAGTCACCCTAGTACTGTAGTATGCGACTTGATCTCTTCTTGACGTACCCGTGCCTCAATCTTTACCAGATTTTTTTCCTGTTCTGCTCCCCAAATTTCCGTACGACGAGTAGAAGGTTTTTTTGTTTCGCTTCCACTGATATGGAGGACAACGAGAAGGCCGCTAGTCTACCTATAAGCAAATAGGAAGTGGAGGAGGAGGAGGGAGAAATGAACTCCGTCTTTCTATTTTATTTTCTGCTTTTTATGTACTGTAAGCAAGGCAACACAATGCGAAAAAAAGATAAAATGTAAAAAAAATTCCTAAATTATTTAAACCACGACTTTTGTGCGTAGGTTCAAGATGCCATAATAAAAGATGCTAACACAAAACTATCAGGCTAAAGAACCACTAGTAACTTTGAGCAAAACGTCAAAGTAGTATCTAAGGTAGTTTAAAGTCCAGTTCATTTCCAATTAATTCAAGTGTCCGTAGCAGCTGCTTGCTTGCTTTAAAGTAAAATAAAACTTAAAAAATCAATTTCCACGAATAAAAGTAGCAGACCGCAAAAGCCTGACAGCAACTAGTTTTATTTATAAAAAGCACAAGTGCTAAGTAAAGCAATCTTCAGACACAAACGAGGGAAGCAGCTAGTCGAACAAAGAAGGGGAAGAAGGAGAAGACAGGCCCTTCTTTTTCTTCTCTCTCGCATGATCAAAGCAGTCCTACAAAGGCACTTTCCAGAAAGAAAGAAAGGAAAGGAGGGGGAGGAAAAGAGGAAGGAGCTCTCCATCTCGCAGCAACAGTTTTTTTTCCCTTCCTGGTTCGTGTGCAGTTAGGAGGAAAAGAGAAGAAAGCAAGGAGAGAAATCGTGCACTGGCAATTTAATGCCTCCTTCCTTCCTGCTTCTTCCCTCTCCTTCTTCGGAGCAACGGGATTGTTCTGTGAAATCTCTTTCAAAGTGGCTTCATGACACAGTTCTTTCGCAGTTCCCTCCCCCCCCTCTTTCCTCGGGACAACGATGACACAAAAGACGTCGTCAAAAATGTTAGCAGCGCTGAGAAGGATGAACTGTAGAATCCCCTTAGTACGATCAATGAGAACTCTAACTCTCTACGAGTAGCATTTTGGATGTCATTCAAATATTCAGAATATTAGTAATCTTAGTAAATGAGAGGCCATCAGAAAAAAATGGCCAATTTTTATGGTGATTGACATGAAACAAAGGATGGCATTTTTCTCACAATTTTACTACGCAGTTTGAGTTATTAAGGAAAATTTTTTAATCGCACATGTAGCTCAGAGTCATAGAAATATTGTGCGACGTTAGCTTCTGGATAACGTATTTTTGAGCAGGACTTGAACTCCACGGGACTATAAGCATTTCAGTAGATCTGAAGGTTGTTCTGTACAGTAGAAGGTACGTAGTTGCAATTTATGGCACTTGGAAAGCTGTTATTCTATTTTATTTTCATACTCGTACTAGATAAAATATTTAAGCTTGAGAAATGACTTTCAGCTGCCCGACCAACACACAGCGCTTAGAACTGAACATATAGCAACCCTTTTTTGAGGAAGTATCCTGTGCAGTGCCAGAACAGTTCCCAAACATCAGGTGACGCACCATGCGCGTCACCTGCGCCACCACAATTATGGGTTATCGGTTATGAGCTGGCGATATGCTGGATTGGTAGACCCCACAAAATATCTCCAATTCCGTGCATAATACAGTCCTACTACTATGTTCAGTCTACTTGGCGCATCAAAATTTCAATGAGCTGTGTGTTGGTAGGGTAATGTACCGGTACGTACTAAGCGGATTCCACTGTCGTCACGTTCCATACCAGCTCTCTTGGTTGGGAGACGAGATGTTTTGGAAAAAATTGCACCTGGCCTAGTTTTAGTCCCAAACAGTTTAAGATTACAGTACTAGCATGCACTCGTATGGAGGCAACAACACGATTGAGAAGTTGGTGGGTGTGCCTACTAATCGTGTACAGTATTTGAGACGAAAACGGTTTGATTGCTCCATTGATTTCCTTACCTTTCCTCTGAGAGCATTCGACGAGAGGGTCCCTCACTGGCCCTCTGGGTTGATCGTGTGCCCGCAAAGTTCACATTTCAGCCGACCAAAGTTTGGCGTCCAGGAATCGCAGGTGGTGAAGCCCCTCAATTTAACTTACATGAACGCTTCTGCACAGAGAGCAAGAAGGAAAGAAGTAAAAAAATTGAGTTTGAAGTGCAGCTCCGATGTGTCTATTGGCAGTAATGAAGTGGAGAGAGAGGGGGGGGGGCGAGGG
>JAAUYM010147476.1_pt1 | contig 10066 bp, 6 predicted proteins | sample 7278001 | NCBI WGS metagenome assembly JAAUYM01 (sample SAMN14350224, study PRJNA611818) | marine sediment metagenome | isolation source: surface marine sediment (1.8m) | place: French Polynesia: Moorea | collected 2018-08
AAAACCCTTGCACTTTTTTGGAAAACCAGACAAACCTTCGCAGTGAACCTACCACTGTGTAAGCTCTGTGATGGTTAGATTGGCTTTGTGGACTTATTCAGCAAGCCCTATCTAGATCTTGACTTAAAAATCAAACATAGAAAAACAAAATATATTAAATCCAACATAAAGCAAGAAGGAGTCTCCCGACTATAAAACAAGCGACATTAGACTTCTTGCAGAAGTCGAGAACAGGGAATAGGGGAAAATAAACTTTCCCGTTCCCCGTTGCCTACCTCTTATGTTAGACTGCCTAATCAGTTAACGAGTGGAAAACGTCACTTAATTCTAGGAACTCTTTTTGCAGGATTTTTCCGTTAACAAAAATTTTTTCATTCCAGTCCGTAGAAACGAGCAGGATTATCCCAAAGGAGCTTTTGTACAGCTTTTTGAGGTAGTCTTTCCTGAAGCGCCACTGCTTTCTCAACCATGTCTGACTTGTGATCCACATGAGGATAGTCAGAACCAAAAATTAAGTTATCGCAGCCGATATAATTGATCGCCTCAATTAGATAAGGTTCAGAAGGCTCGATCGAAATAAAGCACTGGCGACGGAAGTACTCAGAAGGCTTCATCTTTACATTGTCTGCAACTTCCCAGTGTAGGTTTTCGTACTCTTCATCCAATCGCCACAACCAGTAAGGTAGCCAGCCACAACCAGATTCCAGAAAACCTACCTTAAGCTTGGGGTGACGCTCTAACACGCCTCCTTCAATCAGGGCTAACAGTGCCATCATGTGTTCCATTGGATGAGAGCAGGCGTGCATGGCAAAACGGGTGTTAAACCGCTCGGCTCCCGTAGTTGGCAAGCGGCTGTGAGTACCTTCATGAAGACCAACTGCTATTCCCAACCTTTCGCACTCAGTCCAGAACGGCTCGTAGCCAAGATCGCTTAGTAATCTACCCTTGACTGGATTAGGGCGCAACAAGACAGCTTTCCAACCAAACGCTGCTACCCGATGCAATTCCGATACCATTTCTTCAGGAGCGTGAAGGTTAATTGCTCCTACCCCTCTGAGCATTTGTGGCTCATAGCTGCAAAAATCTCGCAACCAATTGTTATAGGCGCGGGTAAATGCCCCTGCCAGTTGAGGTTCCATTGTATCAATTGCCAGTATCCACAGTGCGATACTCGGATAAAGAAAAGAGATATCAATCCCCATCTGTATCATTGCTCGGACGTGAGACTCTGAATCGAAGCGATTGGCATAAAAGATAGGGTAAGCCTGCTGAGACTTCTCAGACCAATCCCGAATAACTTTATCGGACAATTTATTATGAATTGTTTCGCCCTTGATCGTCATTTCAGAAGAGGGTGCAAAGCGCTTAAAAGCTGGAGGAAGGTACTTTTCCCACATATCGTTTGGCTCGTACACGTGGGAATCTGCATCAATGATTTGATATCCTTTTAGCATGGGGTTTGATTTTCTGGCAAGTGGAATATTCGTACTTTTTTGGCAATCTTGAGATCTAATTATTTTTTTATCAAGCTAAATAAATATAGGTAACTAAGCTTACATCCACATCGGAAATGAATGGAGTTGATTTTCCTGTCTAGGTTCTTTCAACCAACCCATGTTTACTGGAACTTCATAGAGCCTTCCCGAACCAAGCCTTTTCCAGAAGTGGCGCATTCCTGGAACGATAACCTTAACTACCTTTAGTCCGATATCTGGACGAGTCTGATCTAAAACTAGCATTTCCATGCTTTTTTTCTCTACAATTTGCTGACAGGTCTTTACATCATCCAATAGATCGTCACTCCAATTTTGGGGATAATCGGCATTTCTTTTTGGCTCGACCTTTTCATCAGGAAATAGATAGGGCTGATTTTCTAAAGTAGCAGTTTTCCACCAATCTATAGCTAGCGGCTCGTAGGATAGATATTGAGTAGTTCCATCAGCATTAGCAGATAAAACTGCAGGAAGTATCTGGTTAACTTCAGTCAGTGCTCTGCCAATGGCAATTTTCGGATCGAAATGAGCGCCAAAGCCAAGGACAATGTCTTCTACCTCTCGATCTGTTCTCCTAGTAATGGCTGCAAAAGCAGGAATATTAAGATCGCTGGTGATATCCAACACCCAGAGTTCGCGATGAAACGTTTGATAATATTCCTTGAGGGCTTGAAAATATGGCTCGTCGAAACTGTCTAAATCTACTTTCGGCTTTTTGAGGCGATTGTACCACCACAAAGCTACACTATCGCGTTCTACTAACTCCATAAAGCCTTGCAGGATTGCTTCTTCCAAAGTATTGCCAGCAGCGCAGCCGTTGGAGTCAGCCCAACAATCAGACTTTGAGGATTGGGGATAGCCAAAATAGCAGCAAGCAGTTGGTAGGTACTTAAATTCTTGATCGGTTAAAGACCAAACAGGAGTCCACTCAATTTCTCTTTCCTCATCAAAGGGTTCTGGAACCTTTTGAAACCAGCTATAACAGTTATTATTCCATTCCTGACGATTTTTGTATTGTGCTTGGCTGAACCTCATATAGGCATTCGGGTGAATGGCTTTGTCCCTTAGTTGTTGATAACTGGCTTTTTGCCTGATTTCGTCCCCTTGAAAGATTCCAGAATATCTCTCAATCGCTTCGCACAAACCGCTAACCTTAGCTTGCCGATCGGTCTTGCCTTTACCTGCACTTCTGCCTCTAATATTTTGATTTAAGGTACCTAAATCCTCAAAAATTGTGGCTAAATGGTGCTTAGCCAAGTAAGTAGGGGTTAAATCATTCAAGCTATGCGATACTTTTTCTAATTTGCGGATTACTCCTATAAGAGGACTAATGTGGTGTTGATATTTCCTCAGAGTTTCTTCTGGGGAAAAACAACGGTGTCCTCCGTCTTCGGTAAAAGTTTTTTTGCGGTGTCCCAGGATAATAGGTAAAGGTTTATCATTAACCCTATTAACAACTTCTCCACAACTTGGACACTGAGGACGTTTCACCAAGATGTGGTTTTGAGTTTCTAGACAGAGAGTATCGTGGCTAACTAAAGTTCCTTCTAGCCGTTTATTCTCTGCCTGTACAATCCATTTAAAGACTTCTGTGGCTGTCATTCCTATGGCAGTTTGCCAGGTAGAGGCAGAGGAACCGAGAGGGGGTATTAAGATTGTTGAAATATTTTTACGTTTTTGGATGAAACTTTCAACAGGTCTGTTGTTTCGCAAGCGTTGTGCTAAGCACTCCCAGCAGCCAGTTTTCCCAGAATGAAATATAGGTCCTATCCAAACAATTGTTCCCACTGGTTTGACAAGCATCCAGGAGCGTTTAGACTTTAAAGCTTGTTGATTATAGGCATCCAGACCCTCTTGCAGGTAGTCATCAACTAAGACTACATCGATGTCTCCTTCTTCAGCAACTCGTACGTGCATAGATTCAAGAGTAGCAATCAATTCTGAAGTCGTAACGGAACCAAAGCTTTTTACTGCTACTGTGGTGGTTTGCAATCGGCGGAAGGATTCCTTGGGGTCAATGTTCAAATGCTCGCACAAGATTGCTAAAGTAGATGGAAGGTAGTCATCATTGTCGACAATGTAGCCCTTGCGTTCCATTTGCATTAGAGCATAATAAACTTCGATAGCAGATATTTTGTCTTGTAACAGGCTAACAATTTCGTCAACAGTATGATGACCGTCAATTAAAGGGATTAATAATTGATATGTATCACTGCTGAGTAAGATAGAATCTCGTTCGGATAGGAGGAATACATTTTTTGGCTCTACAATTTCAACCCTAACGCAACTCTTGAATTTCGGCTTATTGAACATATTTTTCTACTAAAACTACACGCCCAGGCGATATCCATAGAGAAGTTATTTTGACCGCCTTCGGCGGAAGGAAGAGGATCTATGTGAATAAGTTTTAATGGTTTGAAGCCTCCTCCTTCCTTCGTTAACCTATAAAGAGCCCGTCGGAATATATGGCTCGGGAGGTTCCCACTGGTCAGAGGTGTCCCTAGACCATGCCTCTAAAGTCTGAAAGTCAGCCTCAGCAGGTCGTGGCGGATAAGTTAGTAAAGAACTAAATAGCTTATTGCCTGGATTATTCGGTGGGTTAATTTCTATTTCACCTTCAGGCTGAGTTGTATCTACCTTAAAATAAAATAATTCTATCAGCTCTTCCTCAAAAACATAATCTGACAATCCTGTGAGTTGATTATATAGCTGTGCTAAAGTCAATCCACTTTTTTGAGATTGTTTTGCTGTAAGTAACTCTGCTATTTTATCGCTACCTTCTTTGTTATTTAAGCGTGCCTGATCTTGCAATACTTTTTGAAAGCTTTCCTGTAAAACTTTCTTCTCACCTTCTTGTGGAAGCCACGACCATGCTGCAATTTGAGACCATTGTTTGCATCCTTTTTGTACCTTATCTAGTAAACCATCGGCTCTCTGTTCGCCAATCGACTCGCTAACTAACTTCAAAAATTTTTCTTCTTGTTCTGCAGAAAGACCAGACAAAAGATTTCTTGCCTTAACTTTCATATAATTTTGGTCGGACATAAGTTATAACTCCTTAAACTACTCAAAAACTCATCTCGCGGGGCAATACTTATCTCTGGCAATATCAGGACTTTACATGGCATACTCCTAAGACTACTGAAGCTGTGAAATTTCTTTTGCCATTGAAGATGGAAGGTCGTGCCAATAACTAGAATACTGAGCAGTCAAGAATTTAAAAATGTAACTGAAGTCGGCATAAATATCATCGAGATCGTCAGCATTATTAAGATTGTTAGTCCCAGGAATCTGTGCAACCGCATGACAATTTACACAAGTTATGTTTTTTATGTCTGTTTCTTGTTCGTGGATATAGGTTTCCATAGTTGTATTTGCCAGCCTACTACCCTTTCCTTCTCGAATTAGCTTTTCGATGTATCTTTGCCGATTTTTGCAGTATGTATTTTCTGAAGAAAATACACTACATGGAGGGTTCTGATCCCACTGGCTACCAATGAGTTGGTAATATTTCCATACCGATTTTTCCAGTTTATTCTGCCACTTTGGGTTCAAAGTATTTGCAGTAGATAGAATCGGCGCTATCCGTTTTACTTGCGTTGGTGTTTGCTCCTTTTCACCCGTAGTTACTGCATAGGGTGCCTCTTCCTTCCACAGGTATGGATATTTGACATCTGTTGTTTGGTTACAATTTCGAGAGTCTTCAGACTCGCACTGAAACAAAGTTGATTTGAGATTGAGTTGGTCTACATCTTTGAGATTGTCTACCTGTTCGAATGTAGCCCAGATCCACTGTGGAACTTTCTTGAGAGTTCCGCCATCGGCGAGTGGAATTGTAGTATTGACTTTGTAGGCGATATGAAATCCAACCAAACCCAATTTTTGTTTTTTACAAAATGGATTGCTAGTGATGCTGTATTCTTCTGGGATACAAATCTTTTGTTCGGTGATGTAATAGCGATCTTTTTCCTCTTGACGAGTGCTTGAGTCGAATAAACGCCATGCTGCTCTAACCTCCATTGAGCTAGGCTTGAACTCAAAATCGTATTTTCCGTAGTTTTTTACCTCGTCGTGATAGTTATTCCAAAGCTTGTTAACTTGCTCGAATTCTTCTGGATTGAGGCGAATTTCATAAACAATATAGTTTCCTTTTTTATCAACTAGTGGCGTGTTTACTACTGATTCCAGAAAAGTATATGAATGAGGTGCTACGGCTACTAATCTATTATTGGGACTAGAAGCGTTTTTAGAGTTTCGAACATCCGACAAAAACACCTCTTCTGCATAAGGATAAGACTGCCATACCCTTCGAGCATCTGGAGCTGAACCAATTTCCAACTCCTTGCTTGCTTTTCCCTCGGCATTGGCTGGCCAATTAAGTGCTACGAACAACAGCCAAGAGAATTCATCAAATTCTTTCTGCATCTGGCGGCGATTTTTTATGGTTAAATCTTGCGCTATTTGAGAACTTAATATAGGGCTCTCGTCCGCTAATACAGAAGCTCCTTGGTTAAGGCTCGGCGACAATCCTGCGATCATAAGAAAAAGGATTGTTATTAAGACAAAAAAGTAACGCTTCATCTGTAATTTCTTTCAAATTCTTGGCAGTTGTTGTTTTTAGACTTACTTCATACACTCCACACAGGCAACTTTGGGGATGTAACCTCCAGAGGCTAGCTTGTGAGATGATTTTTGCTAAGTCCTTGTTGGCGATCGCCTAGGATTTAGAGATTAGCTGTAGCTCTAAGTATCAACTACAAGTATGACCTTACCATAGTTTTTAAAATCATTACTCATAATACCAACTTTGATTTACCAATTCCTGTTGGTTCACTGGCTGAATTGACTAATGGTGATATAAGCTTGGGCAATAGATCTTTTGTTTATTGTTGTTTTACCTTTTCTCCGACAGGAGCTTGTTCTCTCGACTTTGAAATGATACAGTTCAAAGCCCTTCCTGTTTACCATTTTGGTCACAGCCTATCAGGTTTTTTTGCTGTTTTAGCAATGACGAAGTTTAAACGGTGCGTTTGTTTACACTCATCCTATTTTTTTGATCTATTCCGCTAGCTCCTCACCGAATTAAACCTTATTCAGCTTCGGCTACATTTAGGGTGTGCATTCCATCTGTTTCATTACTTACTTCAGATGTCACCAGACTCTGGGGAGTCTTTTCCATGCGGGTGCAAGGGGAGAATCTTGCAGTGACAAAGGAAGTCACATTTCAATTGACCAGTTCAGGTCGCACGTATCACTTGCTACTCATATGCCAAATACCGCCAATACAATTCACAACCTGCGATCGCTTTATCTCCTGACTGTTCAATCAACCCCATACTACTTAACTTGTAAGCCAGGATAGGATCTAAAGGAACAGGTTCAGTGGCATTCATTTTAATACTCACATTGAGAACTTCTTGGAAGAATGAAAAAAATTATGTGATTGTGAGCTAGCTTGCCATTAACAACTGATAAGTAATGATTAGGCTAGATGGGAGATGGTGTGTAAATGAAATGTTGCTGTCACTTTTTCGTAAAATACCGCCGATACAATTCACAGCCTGCGATCGCTTTATCTCCTAATTGCTTAATTAACCCCATACTACTTAACTTGTAAGCCAGAGTGGGATCTAGTTGAATGGTATCAATAATTTCGTCATTATTGCGATCGCCGTCGATTAAAGCAGCCAAACGACAAGAAAGGCGATCGCTCAACTTATCCCAGAACTCATAGAAAAACTCATGAAAAAAATATGTGATTGTGAGCTTGCCATTAACAACTGATAAACAATGATTAGGCTAGATGGGAGATGATGTATAAATGAAATGTTACTGTCCCTTTTTCGTAAAATACCGCCGATACAATTCACAGCCTGCGATCGCTTTATCTCCTGATTGCTTAATTATCCCCATACTCCTTAACTTGTAAGCCAGGATAGGATCTAGTTGAATGGTATCAATAATTTCGTCATTATTGCGATCGCCGTCGATTAAAGCAGCCAAACGACAAGAAAGGCGATCGCTTAAACAAACGGCTTCTCTCTCGGACAAGAAAAATACCTTGTCTGGTTCTATAGTTTCAAGAGCTATTATAAGCAGCCAAAAACTTGACTATAATTATCCATAGTTGTTTATATTAGACAAGTTTTGGTATATCGAGTCAAAGAATTTGCCAAATTAATTGGGAAATCTCCATCAACTTTACGGCGTTGGGAGCGAGAGGGGAGAATCAAACCGTCTCGCAGTCAAGGAAACCAAAGGTATTATACGGAAAAAGACCTAACAATAGCGTTAAACATTGAATCTACCGAACAGAAAGGAAAGGTAATCGTTTACTAAATAGCAGAAATAAGTCTTGACTCAACAGACATAACCAAGTAAATTTATCTACATGAAAAAGTTTTGCTGGTTTAATGTACGGGATTAAAGTGGAGTTAAAACTCAATAACCGCGAGAAGACTAAGATGAATCAAAATCTAGGTTTTGCGCGGTTTTGTTATAACTATGCTCTATCTTTATACAATCAGCTAGAGCCCGAAAAATATTCAGGAGGTAGCTCTAAAAAAATAGATTTAATCAAGAAAACATTTACTAATGTCACCAAGAAAAACCCTGATTTCGCTTGGACTAAAACCTTATCCAGTCGAGTCTATCAGAATGCTTTTCGTAATCTCAAAACTGCTTTTTCTCGGTTTTTTCAAGGACTGGGAAAATACCCCAAATACAAAAAGAAAAAGCACCCAGGAAGCTTTACTGTTGACTCCTCCAATGGTGTAATACTTCAAGAAGGTGGCCCAAAAATTAAGCTGCCAACATTGGGAACTTTTAGAACAAGAGAATCAATTCCCAAATGTGTAGCCCAAACTTATACCATTTCTAAAAGAGGCAATAAGTATTATGTAGCTTTTGCGATAAATGCAGAATTAATTCCCCCAATAGTTCATGAAGTATTTGAACCTGTAGGATTAGATGTAAATCTCTCTGATGGCAAGTATTGTGTCTTGTCTGACGGCACTGAAATAACTTACCCTAAGCCATTAAAGGCTGCGCGGGGAGGGGGCTTAATTGATTCTAGATTTTGCGCCTCTAATTTAACAACTGTTGTTTCAAGCCCCCTTCCCGCCAAGCTAAGTAAGTTACAGTACCGCAATCGAAACAAGGAATTAGGGAATAGAAAGAAAGGTATTCCTCCATCTAATAATGCTCGAAAATACTATCAAAAATTAGCTAAATTACAAAAACAAATAGCTGATAAACGTAATGATTTTTTGCAAAAATTAACTACTGATTTATCTAGAAAATATCGTCATATTAGAGTCGAAACCCTTAAGATTCAAGGCTTAATGCAAAATAAGAAATTAGCATTTCATTTTGCCGACGCTAGTTTCTATAAATTCAAAAGATTGCTACAGAATAAAGCTCTAACTCATGGTGGCATAATTGAGTCTGTGGATATGTTCTTTCCTAGCTCTAAATTATGCTCTCAATGTGGTAATAAAAAAACTGATTTAAAGTTAAAAGAGCGAATTTACCACTGTAGCAATCCTCAATGCAAGCCTCTATGTAGGGACTACAATAGTAGTTTAAATTTAGCGTTTAATTCTTCAGAATATATAGTTGACAGAGTAGGCTCGGTTAGAGCCGAATTTACGCCTGTGGACAGTTTACCGCCGACGGAACTGACTGAAGCAGGAAGCAAACCCTTTGAAAACTAGTTTTCAATTGAATGATCAACTTTGGTCAAGTTTTGCGTAACAGTAACAGGGATTGAACTGCGGTTTATGGAGCATCGTTTTAGTTCTTTGCTGAAAATTAAATTTATTGCTACTAGGATAAATTGACCTACTCCCCGCAATAAATATGTTTGATACTACAGGGTTTCCGTACCAAGTTAAAACTTAATCTATCTCAGTGTAAGCGGGTATCGCAACACGCTGGTTATAGTAGATGGGTTTATAACTGGGGGTTAGCTACTAAAATTAGGCTATACCAGGAAGGAATCAAGATTAAAACCACTCAACTCAAAAAGTTCTATACCAATCATATGACTAATCTTTATGAAACAGATTTTTTTCAATGGACAGAAGAACAAGCAAAAGCTTTAAGCGAACATAATGTTACAGCACTTGATTGGGATAATTTAAAAGAGGAGATAGAAGACTTGGGGAATGAAAAACTGAATGCTGTCAATAGCTTTTTAAAACGGCTTATTGAACACCGACTTAAACTTGACTATTCTCAAGAGATTTATCCTCGCAATCACTGGATTAAAGAAATTAATAATTTTCAAGATGAAATTGAAGATAGAGCCACTAAAACCCTTCTTAAAAAGCTTGATCTAGAGCAACAATATCAACGAGCTAAACGATTAGTTTTAAGCGAATACAAGTTAGATATTCCTGAAAAATGTCCTTATACTTTTGAGGAATTGATGACTAGATTTCCTGCCAAAAATTGACAAAAATAGACGAGGTAATAAATTACCCCCCTCGATTCGTGCTAACCGTCAGCTAGAGTTACGCATTGTCAAAGAACTAATCAAGTTGTTTCCTGTAACTGAAATAGTTTACGAA
>JAAUYM010005825.1_pt1 | contig 10063 bp, 11 predicted proteins | sample 7278001 | NCBI WGS metagenome assembly JAAUYM01 (sample SAMN14350224, study PRJNA611818) | marine sediment metagenome | isolation source: surface marine sediment (1.8m) | place: French Polynesia: Moorea | collected 2018-08
ATAAGTGATATAAAAATCTTACTGTAACTCAAATGTCGACCCCTGCGCCAACTACTACTATTGTCGCCACCGAGACCGTGCACCTAACGTTACCAATATTGGTTGGGTAGAGATGCAATGGCGTTCTAGTAAGGAATGCGTGCTGAAGTGCTTGCGAAGACTCAAATAAAAAAAAACATTTCAGAAGTCTTTTTTTTACCATACTAGCTAGAGTGCTTTGTTTTAGTCATATGTACCGTACAGTACATATAGTAGGTAGAGGTAGGTGCTGACAATACAACCTCCGCGCCCAAGACGCTGACGGGGGAGTTCATGAGCGCCCAGCACTCCGCACCAGACTGACTGGAGAGGAAGGAGAGTGGATTAGAAGATAGAGAGGGCTTGAGGGAAGGAAAAGAAAAAGAGAAGAAGAGAAAAATTCAGTTCTCTTTTTATGGTGTGAATAATAAGAAGCAGAATTCTGATCAGTCTTCTTTTATTTATTGAGTGTGTGTTCAAGTTTGTCAACTGTGACTTGTTCTAGTTGGATAAGATGAGTGTCACGACCATCTCATCTAGGCTCTGATCCTTGAAAGAATTCAGCATCAACATTTCCATGTAAAGTCGAGTTCAAAGAACCGACTATAATAAACATTTGCGTAACAATCTTTGTCTTTGGCTCGATCCTGATCTTGGTGGTGCCGAAGCCAAAGACGTGCTCTGTTACTTTCTAATACTTTCCAACAATTTTGTAAAAGAAAAAAAACCCCACAAACTTTTGCCGAGATGGCCCTTATCTTTTTGCCCCATTTTCAGGCTAAATTGACATGGGGAAAAACATTTCGGCGACTTTGCCGCCGGAGTTTGAGGTGGTGGTCATATTTTGCTTGCTTGGGGAGGGGATCTGATTTTCCATCCTGATCACTGATGACTGTCGGGTGTTTATCCTGTTCAGACCACGCAAGCTGACATAGTATTGCATACCGTTTGGACAAACAGTGCGGACGGATTGTCCAACTTGGTTCTTCCGACTTCTGCTTAATACATAGCTACGAGTGCAACAAAGCCAAGATGTTCTTCAGCACTTTTATTAATCCACATATCCACTGAAAAGTTATATCTAAACGGATTTACTATATAAAACACCCATACAGTCACGTACACGCACAAACCACTTTTTCAAAAGGTTTTTGAAAAGCAACACCAAAAGAGAGAGGATACATACTGGTACAGAGAGAGAAAGCACAGCCGAATTTTGCCCCGGTTCTCCTGGACAAGCCAAAGAACCAGCCCGTCACTTTCCATCTTCTTCCTCTTCTTCAAACGCCTTGAGCAACTCCTCTGCCCTCGCCTCACCGGCCCTGCGATCGGCGTCAAGAGCATCAACGCTGTCGATCACCTTCTTCAGAACGGGAGCTGCGGGTGCCTGTTCAGGGGGCAGATGGGAGAGAAAAGTTGGTATTTAACTATTTTTTTGCTTTAAATCTCTCTCACCTTTTCCTCCTCCACTTTCTCGTCTCCCTTGTCAGTCTCATCCTTCATCGGAGAGGAAGAGGCAATTTTAACCATCGGTGGGAGGCGGAGGCGGGCAGCAGACTCTGCGGGTGCCTAGATGAAGAGGCGAAAACAGAAGCGAATTGAAAATGTTATAACGTAGTAGTACAAAGATACCCTACAAATCAATTTTAGACATCACCAGAGTATTACGTAAAAGTTTCACACGTCTAAAAAAGTTGTTGTGGTAATAGTACCGTACAACTGTCAAAATGAAGGCCATCCTAACCAAATGGGCAAAAACATTCAGAAATATTTGTTTGATACGTGAAGGTTTTATTATTGTCAATAGCAAGAAAGTTGCACATTTTTTTGGTGGGGGTGGGGGGGACGCCATAAACGCCCAAGGTTACCCACACGGCCGTGACCCCCAACTAGATCTAGTCAATGTCATCGTTGTATACACATATTCAGTACTTCTAAGACCAACCCGACTATAGCTCACATGTCAATTGAGCAGTATACTATTACTATTGTGCATGGGCTAAATAAACAAACGATTACACACAGCAGCAAGCAGGGAGGTAAGCTCTTTGCTCTGAGAGATAGTCTCACAAACTGGGTCATTCTGCTCTTCACACTGGCGCTACCTTTAGACACGTTTGCTATTTTTCCTGCATTCAGAAAGGGAAGCTGGTTGATTGCTGTTGCACCTACCTTCTCCTCTTCAACATCGTCAAGGCAGATTATGTCGCTGCCGGCGCTGGAGTATTCCGCTGCCTCGTAGTCATCTTCCTCTTCCTCTTCGTCTTCTTCTTCCTCCTCCTCCTCGTCGTAGTCACCCTCCTCGTCTTCGTCATCAGTCAACCAGATTTCTTCAATTTCTTTCTCCTCAGGAGGTTTCTTGTCTCCAGAAGCGTCTGAAAAATAATAAACTGCCAAACAGAGCCATGACGCTGTGAACAGGACGAGCTCACCTTCTTTCCTGACCCTCTTGGGCGCCTCCTCCTTCTCCTCCAGGGCCCTCTTCCTTCCGGGTGGGTTGTCTTTACCCGCCTCCTCCTCCTCCTCCTCCTCTTCCGATTTCTTGCTGCTACTCAGGCTGCAACTGATCTCGTTAATAGGTCCCGATGTCACCAGGGGCTTCTTGCTCAAGGGGAAAGAGGAAGACACCGCTCCTTCCTCCAATTCTTCCTCTGGGAGACTCCTCTTCCTGGACTTCCTCGCCTTCACTCCTTCGTCGAGATCCTTGTCGGCTTCCTTGTCCTCAGCCTTCTCTTCCTTGTCTTCGTTGGGATCGTCCCCTTTCTCTTTCGGTTGCTCACCACCGGATTCGTCCTTGGACGCTTCCTCTCCTGAGTCTTCCCTCTCCTTGTCTCCTTTCTCCGTGCATTTCTCAGCGTTGTCGGTGGCTCTTGCAGCCTCTTCTTTGTCTCCTTTCTCTACCTCTTCCTCCTCTTTGGTCTCCGAATCTTTCTCACCACTGTCAGTGGTCCTTCCTGCCTCTTTTTTGTCTCCTCTATCCTGCTCTTTGGTCTCCTTTCCTTTCTCATCATTGTCGGTCGCCTTTCCAACCTCTTTCTTGTCTCCTTTCTCTTGCTCCCCGCCTTCGCCACAAACTTCTTTTCCTTCTTCGCGGTTGCTGGCCATGATCAGACCCGGATCCTGGAGGAGGCGAAAATTTAAATGGCAAAATTGAACAACGAACGAGGCTTCGCTCAGGTTCTTGCACTCACCTATAGGCAAACTTCCTCACTTGCAGACCGGAATCCCAGCCGGGGAGCGCTCCCCTTCCCTCCCCGACACTCTGTGGAGAACGCCCTTGTCGTGGTCGACAAGGAGAACTCAACTCCCGTGTTCAGACTTCGCGATGACAACGTCACTCAGGATCAGGCGTCAGTCCAAGTCGCCTTTAAAGAAAACGATTTGGGCGCTCGAAAAAATAAACAAAACTTTCCGGTGACCTCCTCCTTTCTCACAAAGAATCCCCTGCTGATCACGCTGGCTGAAGCATTTTTGCTCTCTGTACTATGCGCATGCGCAGTTGAGATAACTGTCCCGTACCCAAACAAACGCAGACGTTGGTTGGATTGGAGGCATTTTGGAGCGTCGCCGTCGTTAATCTCGCGAAACGTGATTCTCTTAATCCTGATAGTCCACCCTACGAACTGAGGCACAACATGGGTCCCCATTCCGATGATTCCGACGATGACAGGAGGAGAAAGAAGGAAAAAAAGAGAAGGCGGAGCCGGTCCAGATCTCGAAGTCCAAGGAGGTCTCGACAAGACACCTTTGGAGATGAGTGCAGGAACAGGGACAGAAAAAAGAAGAAGAGGAAGAAGGAGCGGCGGCGGAGGAGTTCCTCCAGCTCTTCGGCGTCTTCAGACTCCTCCACGGAGCTGCTCAGGCGTCTGGAGACGGAAAGGAGGGAGCTGAAGGAGAAGCGGAGGCTGGAGAAGGAGCGGATGAAGGCAACGGAGACGCCGGAGGAGAAGAGGGCGAGGAGGCTGCTTAAGAAGGAGCTGAAGTCGGTCAGGAAGCGAGAGCGAACGGGATGGGCGGATGAGGAATACGCACGGTACACGAACGAGGACAACCCGTTCGGGGACTCCAACCTGACCCAGACCTTCCGGTGGAACAAGAAGCTCCAGGAAGAAGGCTTAGACAGCCTGGAGGAGCGAGAGCTGGACAGACTCCAACGACAGAGGCAGGAGGAGCAGAGGATAGAGCTGGAGAAGGTGAAGTTGGCCAGGCAGATCAGGGAGAAGGAGAGGGAAGAGCGGCAGGCGTTGCTGGAGGCCCAGGAGAGGGCCAGGGAGAACGAGAAGTTCTCGAAGTGGAGGCAGCAGGAGGACGAGTTCCACCTCCAACAAGCCAGGCTGCGGTCGAAAATCAGGATACAGGTAAGAAAAGAACGTTAGTAAATATACTGTATGGTGATTTTTCAGATGACAATGTACCTACATCAACTCTCTTACCTAGGATGGTCGAGCCAAGCCGATCGATTTGCTGGCCAAGTACATCTCTGCCGAAGATGAGGTAGACGCTATTGAGATGCACGAGCCGTACACGTACCTGAACGGGCTGACGACCGGTGACTTGGAGGACCTACTGGCGGACATCAGGGTCTACCAGGATATCGACCTCGACAAGAACATGGAGTTTTGGGCCGACATCGTCATCATCGTCGACGACGAGCTGGCCAAACTCAGAAAGATGGATGCAAAGTAAGTTATGAAATCAGGTGTTGATTCCCACAGTTGGCTTAGGATTACATTATATGTGCTTAAATCACCTAATTAGTTACGGAGAAAAAAGCTGTTCCTGAGAAAAAAAACTGATCTTGAAAAAAATTCTCCTATCATTACAGGTCCCAGTACGAAATGGCTGCCGAGCGCCGGCAGGGTATCAACAAGGCCGTCGCCGACGACGTCCAGAAGGTGTTCGAAGGCAAGAGCGCTGAGCAACTGTCACAGCTGCAGAGCAACATCGAGCGCAAGCTGCAGAGCCGAGCAGACGGCCTAGACGTCAACTATTGGGAGTCACTGCTGAGCCAGCTTAAGGCCCACCTGGCTAGGGCCAGGCTGAGGGACAAGCACAAGGAGAGCTTGAAGAAGAAACTGGAGATGCTGAAGGCGGAGCAGGCTGCGACGGGTCCGTCCACCGAGGAGGGTGGCGAAGCCACACAATCTGAAGTGAAGGAGGAAGGAGGCAGCCCCCAGCCCGGTACGTCTGCGGGTGCAGCAGGGCCGTCACACATGCCGAGTGCTGCTGTTGCTACTGCTGGCGGCGAGAATAGTGATGACGACATTGCTGAAAAGGTGCAACAGTCTTTGGCCAAGAAAGAAACAAGGAAGGCAAAAACTGAGGATCCCACTGTAGCAGAGTACTCTCGGGGCAACTACAGCCCGGTGTATGTGCAGCAGGATGACCTTGAACTGGGAACGCATGTGGTGCCGGAAGAAGAAGACGAGGTGCGTCGGAAGGTGGACCAGGAGAAGGTTCTGCACGGCGGAAAGGTCGAGGGCGTGGTCAACGCCGAGGAAGCGGCCCTGGAGCGTGAGGCCAAGAAGGGCATGGGCGGCGACGAGGCCTCCTTCGCCGTGGAGTCTGCCCTCGAGGTCACCTACGAGTGGTCGGACAAGTACCGCCCGCGAAAGCCCCGCTACTTTAACCGCGTCCACACGGGGTTCGAGTGGAACAAGTACAACCAGACCCACTACGACGTGGACAACCCGCCACCCAAGATCGTGCAGGGCTACAAGTTCAACATCTTCTACCCGGACCTCATCGACAAGAGGGCGACGCCGCAGTACACCCTGACGCCCGTCCCGGACAACAGGGACTTCTGCGTGCTCAAGATTCACGCAGGACCCCCGTACGAGGACATCGCCTTTAAGATTGTCAACAGGGAGTGGGAGTACGGATACAAGAGGGGGTTCAAGTGCCAGTTCCACAACAACATCTTCCAGCTGTGGTTCCACTTCAAGAGACTGCGCTACAGGCGGTAGCTTGGAACACGGGGAGCTTTTTTAAGGAAATCACGTGAATTAAGGAAACCAATAAATTCCAAGAACCAAATTTGCTTTCGTATGTACGAGTACATACAGGCAGCATGCCTAAAAAAATTGCTAATGCTAAAATGCTAAACCCGCCGAACGTATATAAATATTTTCACTCCTTCCATCTCTATATGTTTGCTTTTAATAATTTGTCTAACATGTAGAGGCCCCCATTTTGTAGAATAGTGAGACCATTCTTCTTTTGGTAAGAACTGCTGCTCGCTAGGTTTGACTGTAGCAAGACTCTCGCAGGATCGCAGTTCTCAGATCTGGTCCGGCGGCGGCAGGTCCAGATCGTGGAGAAAAACGTACACAAAGAGGGTGCAGCATTTTCGCCATTACGGAGAATAAGAGAAATTCGACAATAAGCAAGGTTCCAGATTTTCTACGGTTAGTGGGTGCTCCATTTTTCACCACTAGGGAGACTTCAAGAAGTTATGGATTAGGCGGGTGGGAAATTTTTGCCACTGGGCAGTCGCCCCACATTGATGTATTTCTTAAAATCAGTAAGGTGCTAAGAACAGTCAAATGCTCTTCTATTGCTATGCACTCTTCTCCTTCTCCGGCCTTTACATGGCACCATTCGCATCTCCAAGCAACCTAAGGTCGTGGAGGACCTCCTCTATGATAGTGTTGGTGGCATGGGCGGTGGTGAAGATCGAGCCCACCATCACGTGGCGACCAAAATCGCGATCGCACAGGACCTTGCAGCAACCCTGCAAGAAAGAATTATTACGTTGTACAAAGGGGTCTTCCTCCCGTCTGAAGTTTTGAGTGTCTCCAGCGGCCTCACCAGATCCTCCACGCGGTACCCGAGCAGGCGATACTTCTCGTCGGTCTCAAACATGGTGGTCGCAGAGTGCTTCCCGTAGAACGGGGTGCCAGACGAAGGGTCGATGAAGTCGGCCCAAAATCCCTCCGAAGTCAATCTGATTAAAGTGTTTTAAAATATGCAATGTTCACCGTCAGGTAAGCCTTTATAGCTGGGCATGCCGGGGGACTGGGAATTACGTACCTGGCGCAGATCTCCTTTGCCGCTCCCACAAAGGCAGCCATCCTCTGATCTCGCTCCTCCTCGATCTCGTCGCTCCACATGGACATGTCTGTCTGCGTTCTCTGCGCTAGTGTCAGCACCGTCAGTGGCATCCCCGACGACAGCAGCGCGTTCCTCTGGTCTAGGAACAGTTCCGCTGCCTCCTTCCTGAGCAGCTGCGGGGCCGGGTGGACCCCGCACCTCAGGTCTCCTGCCAGCCTCATTGACGGGAGCTCCTCCAGAAGCCCGGCGCAAGCATAGGTGTCTGCCCCCTCCATGCTCTTAAGGTAGTCGGCAGCTGTGTACAATACTTGAGCCTGCAGATAAATAAGAACCGGTTTTTGAGTAATGAGAAGTGCTGCAACTGGAAGAAGCGAGGACTATCCCTCCGAGAAAATCTACACGTCGAGGTGGATGCTAAATGTCGTAGCTCCCTCATTAACGTCATGAACATTCTTCTGTTAAAGATGTAATCGTTTCAGTACCTGATTTTCAATGTTGGTGGGCCTGGCAAGTACGTCAGGCACCGGAGCCTGGGGAGCAACTGCGACGGGTTCCGTGTCGGAGACCTGCTTCGCTTGCATAGGAGAGACCTCCTCCTCCATCGTCCCCACGTTGCCGGGGAGGACGAACTTGGGGTCTGCAGCCGAGAGGATCCCAAGGGCCGGGTCCGGCCAGAGCCTGTGGGACTCCGGCCTGTAGACCCACAGCTCGGTGTTTCCTCCCTGCGGGGTCTCGTCTGTCCAGCCGCCGCTGGCGCCATCCGAGGAGGACGCGCTGCTCCTCAGGCATCCCGACGAGATGCTCCTGACGGGAGGAGCCCCCCTGGACGCCGCTGCTGTCGCCACTGACCTAGAGTGTGCCGCCAGGAGGCCCCGCATGACGTAACTCGTTGCTGGAGACGTGAGGGCCAGAGACTGCTTGCTGTTGTTGTTGCGCCTGAACTGGGAGTCACTGTCCAGTCACTTGTGGATGAACTGGGACTGGGTCTGCTACACAAATTTATAGAGGAGGAAGGAAGAAGGACGTTGGTGAGGTGAAGAAGGGACTGATGGCTGCTGTCTTTTTACGTCGTAGCGTACGACGAGTAGGCTTTCCTCCTGGTCCCGGGCAGGCATGGATGGCCGGTGGGGCAATGGGGCTCTCCTGCGCTGCTCTGCTGTGCGATCGATACCGTCGAGAGGTTGCGCGACCTCGTGCGGAATGTTGCGACGGCTGATGCGGTGCTTTTGTTGTTGTTGTTGTGTCGTCTGCAACTCGGGTTTTGTGAAATCTGATCCTGGTCCTGGATTCCTGTCCCTCTCCCTGCCAAGCAATCAGTCCTGTACTGCGGACTGTACCCGGTATTCCATTACAGCAGCTGACCAGACTCTTTTTCAATAGTGTTGCTAGATGATAGCGTTGAATACCGAACTGGTGTAATTCATGCAATATACTTGTTGATAACAAAATCAGTACAATAAAGCACCTTATTTGGTATCTCTTTTGACAAAACTTGCTGTTGGTCTTTTTAAGCCCGACTTTGGTATCCAACCATCAGAAAAATCTGGCAGCACTGCTTTACAAGTTTACATTGAGTGCACTTACGTTGCACTTGCACACCGAGTAAGCTCCATCCACCCTTCTAAGGCATCATCGCTCCCTCGATCGTTATGTCGACCACGACTTCTCCTTCGTCGTCTCTTCCCCTCCTCCTGTTGGGCGCAGTGGCCATCAGGGCATGGATTATGTTTGGCATACCGGAATCCAAGTGAGTGATCGACATCCGTTGGGGCACTGGCAGACGGTCCCCGAAGATTCCTTCCTACTATGTAGTTACATTATGTATCTTGGATTTGTACTATAGATTGTCTCTGTCGTCCCGCCCCGAATCCGCCACTCCTCTCAACTCCCGCGCCCGCCTGACCGAGGGTGCATTCCTCTTCGGCGCCAGCGCCGTTGACCCCTACGCCGGCGTCCTCTTCCACGAGCCTCCTCTCGTCCTGGCGGCTTTCAAGGCCGCCAAGCACGACCTGGACTTGTCGGAGAAGGCGCTGGACTGGGCGTGGATCGCCCTGGACGTGCTCACAGCATTGGGTGGGTGGTAGCGGGAGAGGAAGAGAGAAAAATTGCTTGCTCTGCAGTGATCAATCCTGCTCCTTGTGACTTTTCAGTGATTGGTCTGATTGCGAGGGAGGTGACCAGCCAGATGCTTTTCGAACAGCGCTCAGCCAAGAAGGCTGGCCTGTACCACTCTGATGCGGATGACCTCCTTGCTCACGAGGGCAGCTTTGGCGGCGCGGCCGGAGGAGGCGGAGGCGGAGACGGAGGCGAAGGCGGAGGCGCAGTGGAGAGATACGCGCAGACCTGCTACCTGTTCAACCCGTACACGCTCCTGTGCTGCGTTTCGCGCACCTCCACGGTCATGGACAACCTGCTGACGGCCGCATTCATCCTTGCACTGCTGAAGAAGAACAGGGTGTTGGCCTGCGCATTCCTCGCAGCTGCAGCTTACAAGGTCAGAAGACTAACTCAGCAGTGTCTTAAGACGAATCGACAATTTTAAAATCGTTTATCCCTTTTCACGCAGAGCTTCTATCCTGTGATGCTTGTCGTCCCTCTGTGCGTGATGATCCAGCAGAAAAGGGAGGAGAGGGAGTCTCGGGTGGTCAGTGTGCTCAAGACTGCCACGCTCTTCTCGGCCTTCCTCGCGGGACTCCTTTATGTCTCCTATCACATCATGGGTAACACCAAAGCGTTCACACAAATCGTACAGGCCGTGCTGCATTGAAATTTACTCCAGGCAAGAGTTGGAGCTTCCTCTGGGCCACCTACGGCTTCATTCTTTCCGTTCCCGAATTAACTCCCAACATGGGACTCTTCTGGTACTTCTTCACGGAGATGTTAGAGCACTTCAGGGTATTCTTCGTCTGTAAATTCAAGGTAACATTATTTCGCATTATGGTTTTTTTTTTGGGGGGGGGGGAGGCGGGTGGGAGAGCATTACAACTGTACA
>JAAUYM010021741.1_pt1 | contig 10062 bp, 10 predicted proteins | sample 7278001 | NCBI WGS metagenome assembly JAAUYM01 (sample SAMN14350224, study PRJNA611818) | marine sediment metagenome | isolation source: surface marine sediment (1.8m) | place: French Polynesia: Moorea | collected 2018-08
GCAGAGTGGGGTGGGGTGGGGTGGAGCCCAGAGGGGAGGAGAGGAGGAGTCTCTCTCTAGTAGTAAATGAGTGTACGTACTATGTACTAGTATGCATTTGCTTTGCACCCCGCTGCTGTTGAAGATGTTCGGAGGGGAGGAGGGGGGGGGGGGTCGAAAGGGGTGGCTGCAGCTGCAGTCGGTGGTGACCGAACATGTATTCCCGCTGCGACCGTTTAAGTGAGCAGCGCGCGGCGGAGAGACACTTCACTTTCGGGATCTGGCGATGGAGGGGGAGAGGAAAGTGCCTACAGCGTGTCCATTAAAAAAAAACATCTTGGTGTGCTTAACAATCCTTCGTAACATGGCAAATAGGATCAGCTTTCTAAAGAGCATGATATTTTTTTAAATAAAGAAACATTTACATTGACAAAAAATATTTAAGATAAATTCATTTGATTGGGAAAGGAAAGAAGTACTGTATTCAGTTTTTTTAATGGACATGCTGTACTACAGCGTGCGTAGCGCTGGCAGCTCGCAGTGGAGGTGGCGGGGACGAAGTACGTGAACTCGGACAGGCGAGTCTGTGTACTTTTTTTTTAAGGGGTGCCGTGGGAGGTGGGGGAGGAGGGAAGAGAGGAAAGTTAGTTTCTCCATCCTACTCTACTACTACACTTCCCCCCCCTCCCCCTCCCCGTCCACGTCCACGTTGGCAGCCGGGAGAAGAGACCTTGTTATTCTTGTTTGTGGTGCCCGCGGTTTGCCTGCGGCTGCGGGTGGGATGCGTGCGGTTTGTCCTGTTTACAGGAACAATGATGATGGTGATGAATATGGCTGGATTTGACATGCGCCAGTGTCGTACGACGAAAATAACCACGCGTACTACTACTGCGTGGAAGTAGGTACAACGAGATCCACAATAAAGTCAAGAGGAAAAGTTCTGCCGGGACAGGTTGCTACTGAAGGGCAAGTTGTAGGAACACAGGGCGAGATACCAGGGCGTCCACGGAAGTCTCGGTGGTACCTTGCAAAGTTGAGCATTGATGTCTTCTTAAGATGTATGAAGAGTCTTGTCTCACTGGTCCCACGTACTATTGTACGTAGGTCGTTAAAGAGACGTTGTTGTTCTCCCCCCAGGGTGGGGTGGGGTGGGGTTGGGGGGGGTTGGTTCAGCAACTTGGCATACGGTAATCCCCAAATGCGGTGAAGAGATCGTCTGGGAAGAGGATCAGCCCGCTGCCGGCTGAGTAAGGCAGGGAGAGAGGAGCAAAAGTTAGGCTTGGCAGCTCAGACCCGTAATTAAGTTTGGTGGGGCAACGTTTCCGCCAGTTAAAGGAGGCTAAAGTCGTGTGCCAGAGTCGCCAACAATTCAGGGGGGGAAAAAATCCACTCCATTAAGAAAACTTTTGCTCACTCATTTTTTCTAAATCGAAGTTTGACTGTAGGGTAGAATTTGCTCCTTTTGATTAAGAACTCAGGTATACTCCAAGGTGCGCACTGGTGCCTGAACTGGACTTTATTGAGACTTTCGCTAACAGATGGCCTTGCTCCTCAACCCGTGCAGCCAACAGCAGACAGAGAACAGAGCCCTCTCTCTATATAGGGAGTAAGAGGCAGAGAAAGTGAAGAGAGAAAGCAACGCGCAAAAGGGGCGGGAGGAAGGAAGAGGGAGAGGAGAAGGCTGCTGTGCTGGGGAAAATTCAAAGTGACCAGATCTCGCGATTTATCGCGAAGGCGGCGATTTTGACCCCCCCCCTCTTGTGGCAAATATTTTTGCTCGCTACTTGCGATTTTCTCGGTATTTTGAGGGGGGGGCCACTGCCCAACCAATTTAGTGCTGCAAGCTAATGAGTTGTGCTATCCCCTGGTTGGGTGTGCACAGTGGTATTTCTACTGATGGGGATGGTGTGACCAGTCCAAAATTTGACCCACCACTGTACAGTGGTTTGTGTGGCTTTCAAGATTGGTTGGGTCCCTCCAGTGAAGAAGAACTGGGTACAGAGGAAGACATTCTTAAGCTACCCTGAGGGAGAGGAGGGAAACTGGAGGAAGGTTTGCCAAATGCTACATTTTTTAAGAATTTGAATCTAACCTAGTTATATTTTTTAATACCTAAGCTTACCTATTTGTTTATATGCCACTAGCCAAAAGTATTTTTAAAGAAACTTGGACTTGCTATTTGGCAAACCTTCCTCTCGCTACTTTTTTCGCTATTTTTTAGGTTGGGTAAATTTGACTCGCGATTTTTCTGCTATTTTGGGGCTTTTTTCTCGCTATTTTTATAATTTTCATCTGGTCACACTGCTGGGGATAGAAAGTGGTGAAGGAAGGTGCAAGTGCAAGCACTGTTGCTGAAGGAGGAGGAGGAGAAGAAAAAAAGCGAGAGGGTCGAGAAATCAGAACGACGGACTGAAAAGAGGGGAGAAGACAGAAGGCGATAAAGGAGGAGGTCTGATTCGGTTCGGAGTTGCCGCCTCCTCCATCCACCAACGACGACAGCAACAGCAACAACAACAAGAAAAGAGCAAGCATCCCAGATTTCAAATCTGACACTAATTTCGAAAAAAAAAAGAGAGTAAAAGAGGACGTTGAAATCCGGTGGCCGAGGGTGATTCTCCCCCCCCCCTTCAGTCTGTAAAAGACGACGTTGCTGTTGGCCGCCACGTGTTACTTATTCTTAGAAGCTTGGCATTAGCACCCCAGAAGTTGTTGAACTCTCCCCCGTTGACCACCCCCCTCTCTTTTCTTCTTAGCGTTAGTTGTCGGTAGTATGGGTGCAGGAGTTCCCAACCCTTTTTTCCTCAGCTGGTTTTTTTTTGACGTTATGCGTGTGCGATTTTATTTTGCAGCACAACGGTATGGTTGCGCGTGTTGTCTTTAGTTCAGGAGGGCTTGGCTTGAAGACACCCATAAAAACTGGTTGGGAGCCCCCCTGACATACATCATCTGGAGGGGTGGGGGGCGCTGTTGTTTCTCGTCGTCAAGTGCCGTTCATCTCTCACTCCGTCTCACTCAGTTCCAGTCTGCGAGAGAGGAAAGACCACATCGAGTCTGTCCGACGTCCAGTCCGGTCCACTCACGTAGGAGGAGGAGAGGGCGGGAGGGGAGGAAAAACCCCGACTTCAACACAGTGGCCAAGGTCCACTCAGTCACCGTACTTCGTGTCCAGACCCGGCGCCAGTCGCCTTAACACAGGGGAGGTGAGTACGCTTTACACTTACAGTACTACGTACGCCCCAAGTGGTAGCTGTTGTTCTTTCTCCCTTTTTTTTTTTGAAGCTATGTTTTTTTTTGATAACTTAAAATTGTCCCCTAGTGTCAGGCAAATGCCCTTTCTGCGATTTCGACTAATTCCAATGACTAGCAACTTTTGGAAAAATGGCCACTCCACATTTTGGGAAAATGGATAGTCATGCATATTTTTTTTAAAAAGATTTGGGTAAATAAAAGCTGCTTTGCAAATAGCAATTAGCATCAAGGTACCTACATTTATACTGCGTACTAATGCCTAGTGTTTTCTTTTATTAGTCTATGGACTCCGACTCCGGCTTCCCTCCCTCCTCCTCCGTGTCTGAGAGCGGCGCCGCCGTTGGCACCTCCTCAAACGAGTCCGGGGCGCCATCAGAGGCATCGGAGGTGGGGGACAGCCTGCTGCAGCAGCTCAACAAGAGCCACCACCACTTCGGCGGTGGCGGCATCGGCATCGGGAGGAGCTCTGCGACTGGAATGATGACGGCGGCAGACTACTTGATTAGCGGGGGCACCTCCTACGTGCCGGAAGATGGGATCACGGGCGCCCAGCTGATGTCTGGTGGGCATGGACTCACCTACAATGATTTCATTCTGTTGCCAGGGTACATTGACTTCACCCCAGAGGACGTGGAAATCAAGAGTGCCCTTACCAAGAAGATCACCCTCAATTCTCCCTTTGTCTCCAGCCCCATGGACACAGTCACAGAGGCCGAGATGGCAATAGCCATGGCATTGTGCGGAGGCAAGTTGCAGAAGATAATTGCTAAATTGGTTTTTATTTAAAAAGTGTATTGTTTCAGGAATTGGAATGATCCACTCAAACTGCACTCCTGAGTATCAGGCCAAGCAGGTGGAGAAGGTGAAAAAATACCAACATGGCTTCGTGCTCGACCCTTTTGTCCTTGGACCAGATGCTACAGTTGGAGTGAGTGAATCCCAAAATGTGGTCAATGATATTCTACATTTTCAGACAAAGAAAATCTTATTTTTTTCTGTGTAGGATGTGATGAATTGCAAGAGGACCCATGGATTCACTGGCATCCCTATCACAGAGAACGGCAAGATGGGTGGGAAGCTGGTAGGCATTGTCACCTCCAGGGACATTGACTTTCTGGCTGGCAAGGACGAGGAGGACTCGAAGCGGCTGGAGGAGGTGATGACAGCCAGGAATAATCTGCACGTGGCCAAGGAGGGCATCTCGCTGCAGGAGGCCAACAGAGTGCTGGAGAAGTCCAAGAAGGGGAAGCTGCCTATTGTCAATGAGAAGGATGAGCTGGTGGCTCTTATCGCCCGCACCGACCTCAAGAAATCGCGTGAGTTCCCCTCGGCCTCCAAGGATGCTAACAACCAGTTGCTAGTTGGTGCTGCCGTTTCCACCCGTGAGAAGGAACTGGAGAGACTGGGCCTCCTGTGTGAGGCGGGCGTTGATGTCATTGTCCTAGACTCCAGCCAGGGAAACTCCATCTTCCAAATCAACATGATCAAATACATCAAGAAGACCTACTCCAATCTGCAGGTAGTTGGGGGCAATGTGGTCACAGCAGCACAGGCCAAGAACCTAATTGATGCTGGTGTGGATGGGCTCAGGGTGGGAATGGGCAGTGGATCCATCTGCATCACCCAGGAGGTGATGGCAGTGGGTCGCCCTCAGGCCACTGCCGTCTACAAGGTGGCAGAGTATGCACGGCGGTTTGGGGTGCCGGTCATTGCTGATGGGGGCATCTGCTCAGTGGGGCAGGTCATGAAGGCCATGGCGCTTGGGGCTTCCACCGTCATGATGGGCAGCTTGCTGGCTGGGACCACAGAGGCACCGGGGGAGTACTTCTTTCAGGATGGAGCAAGGTAATGTGAAACTACTGCCATGTTTTCCGCATAACATACCATACCAATTCTGGGTCTCTTTATAGGCTGAAGAAGTATCGTGGCATGGGCAGCCTGGAGGCAATGGAGAGGAAGGACGGTGGTGATGCCTCCTCTGAGCGCTACTTCCACAACAAGGCTGATGCCATCAAGGTGGCACAGGGTGTGTCTGGCTCCATTGTGGACAAGGGCTCTGTCCTTCGCTTCCTGCCATACTTGGTGGCAGGCCTGCACCACGGCTGCCAAGATGTCGGGGCACGATCACTCTCCCAGCTGCGATCAATGATGTACAGTGGGGAGCTGAAGTTTGAGCGCCGCACTCCCAGCGCCCAGGTGGAGGGTGGTGTGCACAGCCTGCACTCGTACGAGAAGAGGCTCTACTAGCAGAGGGCAGCGGCGTTCGGAGCGATGCCGACGGAAGGGAGGAGGGGGAGGACGACGGACGCCACCGCTGCAGGGGAGAAGGCCAAGATGCTGAAAGAGATGGACCAATGAGGATAATGACTTGACCCAAACTCGACTTTGTTTTGCAATCGGAACGTTTAACCGTTTTCTTAGGCAATAGGTAAAAAAAAATGTAAAATGAAGGTCTCACCCGGATTGTCTGGTATTTTCTTTTTTTGTAATCAACATCAAATATCAAGTTATTTCATAGGCAAGTACCGCATGCATTTCCATGGCAAACTTTTTTGGCTACTTTGGTATAGGCATTTTTTTTTACCCTTATGTGAATTACGAATAGTTTTGTACTATACTAGATCTCCTTCAATTTTCAGTGTGTGTCCACTTAAACATTGCAGCATGTCATAAACATAAAATGTACTGGGTAAAAAAGTGAATCAAAGTACCTACATACTACAGTAGTAGTACGAGTATAATTTGCATGTCATGGTAATTACAACCTAAATCTAATACGCAAATGGAGACAGAATGAATGAACCAATCTGAACATTAAAATAAAATCATACCATTAGTTCACAAGAAAAATAAAGCCATAATTAATCAGGATCCGTTTCTTTTTTTATTTGTACTTTCGCGTATGTTTTGCGCAAAAAATCCGACTTCTTCTTGTTTCCATGGCGTCCTATAATGCGGGGGCATCATTTGATTCTTCCTAGGTACAGTATTTGATGAGGCAAGTGAATACTGGTAAGTTTTAGCGGGTTTTTTTTTTTCAAGAACTCGTGGAGCAGATGCCTGTGTAGTACAAAACAATAATAACGATGAGGGGGAAGAGGGAGGGAACATAACGAACAGGTGCGACTTCTCAGAGCCTCTCGAGAGAGTCTCTGGGACTCCCACAGTGGCAAATTCGTTTGAATATTTCTATGACTTGCTCCTCTGACATCTCCGCTTAGAGGAGTATAAAGAGCATAAAAAGACGGGGGAGTGAAAAGAATAGGGGGAAAAATCTGTATCATGTGCTTCTTTAAGAACAAAGTCTTGGCGAGACAACATTTTTAGAACTGCCATCTGCCCCCCCCCCCTTAAAAAAAAACACCACTGAGAAGAGATTGTTAGACTTTCACTATCCGTCCATTCTTCACTCCTTGTCCTCCTCCACATTGTCAAAACAGAGATCGATGTCCTGCCTCGGGTGATGCACCGGGGTGACGGCCAGGCTATCTCCGCCGTCTCCTCCTCCTTCTCCGTCGTCGCGGTCGTCGTCGTCGTCCAGGCTGACGTCCGACGGGGTGGGCGTGGCCTCCTCGCGCCTGATCCTGGCCACGGCTGCCACTCCGCCCGCTCCTCCCGCTCCGCCGCCTTCGTCCTCGTCTGACGACGAGTCCCTGAAGGTCAGGTCCTCCGAGGAGGCGCACGGGGCGCGCAGGGAAGGCAGGGTGGCGTTGGCGCCGACGCCACAGCCCCCGGAGGACTCCTCGCTGATGGTTGCCACGTCGCTTCGGGTGCCTGATTTGAAAAATCGCTTTTATGAGCAGTCAGAGTAGTGATGGCAAAGGTTCTCAGCTTTAATATGAGCATCCTACGCCCCCATCTGCTCTACCTACTAGTACAGTCGTATTATATTACAGGAGAGTGGGTCCCCTCTACGGTACACTTTACTCTCATGACCCTCTCGTGACCCACTCAGAAAGAATTCGTGACCCACTATGAGAACGGTTAAGAACCTCTGAGGTAAGTTATGTACCTGCGTAGTTTCTCAGCGACTTCCTCCTGTCCTCGACGGTGAATGCGACGACGGTGGCGTGATCCAGCTTTCCCGGCACCATGGCCAGCTTCTCGCAGACCCTCCTCCTCCGCATCTTCTGCTCGGCCCTGGTTGCGTCGCTGTCCGGGAGGGCGTGGCGCGAGTGCTCCGAGTACAGCTCGGGGTCCTCCAGCACCCGGCGCTTGGCCGCCGTCAGGCGCTGGCAGAAGTCCACCAGGCGCTGGCACAGCTCGGCGGAGGACAGAACGCCACCCTGTGGATGGGCACTCTGATTAAAAAAGTACTTACTACATACAGTATAAGCAAAATTTTTTTGATCGTCTTGCCTCTGCTTTGCTGGATCCGTTAGTCCTCCCATTGGTGCGGCCTTCTTCTCTTCCCCCCGCTTCGCTTCCCCGGTTGAGGATGTCCTCCATCCTCAGTAGTGTCAGCTCGTGGCGCTGGTAGGCCTCCACGGTGGGCAGCGTCCCCGCGTTCCAAGGGTCGCTGCTTGCCGAGGGTCCGGAGGAGGAGGAGGAGGAGGAAACCGGGTCTCGCTTGGCGCCGACCCGCGGGGTTTCCCCCTCCCGGGCAGGGGCGCAAAACTTGCCCACCACCGGGTCGAAGTTGTCCGAGACGCCGTCAGAGGTGAGGAAGACAATGTCCCCCTCGTCCACGAAGGTGAGGCTGCAGGTGAGGTTGCTGAGCTCCGGGTTGATCCCGTCGACCGGCCCGAGGGCGCCGAGCGCGTCGCGCATGTCGCGGTTGGACCGGATGTCGTGGGAGCCCTGGGTGATCTCGCGGACGTGGCCGGTGGACCGGGAGTACACGTAGGCCAGGGAGTCGCCCACGTTGCACACGCACGCTGCGAAGCGCTCTTCGCCTGCGGGATTGGAAGGAAGAAACATAATGCCAGTTCCCAGATTTTTTTTTTTAGGAAAGCAAACACGAGAAGAAAGAATTATGTTGGGGTTTATTGGCCTTGAGGGAGGTGGGAGACGGGGCGATAACACATGATTTTCACTGACTTTCTCCATGCTTCTTTACTAACCTCCCTCCTTCTCCTGAACAGGAAGAACGACGCAGGCGGTGAGGGTGGTAAGGTGGGCCTCCTCGTGGAGGATAAGGCTGTGAGCGGCATGGAAGGACCTGAGGAGGCACTGGAACACCTCCTGGGTGGTCCTCAGCTTGGGCGGGGACCCCTCTGAGAAGAGGGCGGCGTTCAGCGTCTCTACGGCCCCGTGGACCGCGCACCGCGAGGCCAGCGCCGCGCGGGCGCCCCAGTTTACGCCGTCCCCGAGCGCCATGATGGCGCAGTTCTTGCGCGCCACCACCGCGAAGGTGTCGGCGATGGGGCTGCCGGCGTGCTCCGCCGTGTGCGGGTGGCGCTCGTACAGGGTGACGGCCTGCCCGGTGGCGGCGTTGTTGGGCCGGTTCCAGTGGCGCACCCCGGCGATCGCGGTCTCGCAGTCGTTGCGCAGGTCCTGCTTCAGGCGGCGCGTCAGGAGGTGCGCGTTGACGGCCGCGGCCCCAGCGCCGGCGCCGCGAGAAGGGGACCCCTCCGCGCTGTTGCCGGACGCGTGGGGCGGCGGCCGCATGGGGAAGTCCATCCCCAGCTCGGGATAGTCGCTCTCTACTGACAACTCTCGCTGCCTCCGCTGGAAGGCGGCTGAACTTCTTAACGGGACAGAGAAATAAATAACGTTTAATTACTGTAGACTACTTTGCTACTAAAGCAAGTACCTCTCTTCACACTTACTTGCTCTTGTCCCTAGCTTTCATCACAGCTTTATCTCCAGTATGACTGGCTTCGCCCTGTTCAAGGCATGCTGTAAAACAAAGGAACATCAGTCACCAATCCAAATCGTACCTACGTACAGTATAAGCGCAGTGCCATCCAGCACTCACCCTCTTCGCTTGCATCTCCCTCCGACTGCCTCCGGCTCTTGGAGCCTCCCAGGTCGTCTATGTCGATGAAGTCAAAGTCCTCCGAGTCCTCGGCCGCGTTGGGCGGCGCGGCCAGCCCGTTGTTGCCGTTGACGCCGCCGCCGCCGGTGCCTCCGTCGGGTCCGCCGCCGGGTCCGCCGGCGATGGAGGTGATCCCTCCGTCGGGCCCGGTGAACGCGGCGAAGATCTCCGGCGAGAGCGTGCACAGCCGCAGCACCGGGAGGTCGTGCCCGGTCTTGCCGCTCAGGATGGAGGGACCGGGATCGTGCGACTCGCTGAACGAAAGAAAGTTGGTGCTTTATGTACACTGTACAGTACGTACATTACATACTTTTTGGTGGGAGTTGGCCTCAATAATTGCCAGAACCATTGTTTTCATTTCTGTCGTCAGGTCAGGCAGAGTACCGTACAGTGGAACCTTACTGATGTCTCTTGAATTCATTACATGAGGTTATGTAGCTCTACAGACTCACAATACATTGCAAGACACTCCACAGATCACAATACTTTGCTGGATGAAATTATTCATCATGAAAAAAAATACATTACGGATTGTAGTAGGAATTTGCTTGCTGCTAATCCGAAATACCATTTTAAGAAATCCCTGTCATCAAAAGTAATTTACTGCACACACAAAAAATTATATCTGGGAGAATATTCCCCCTAATCCGAAAATCCCTGTAATCCAAATCCCACTAATTTGGAAGAGGACTGTGACTCACCCGTTGCTAAGGTATCTCTGAATGAATCCCTCCGCAGCCCTCCCGTCCTTGGACCTGGAGGAGGGCGTGGCGCCGCCGCCGCCGTTGCCTCCCTCCGCCGCCGCCGCCGCCGCCGCTGCCCCGGCCGTTGCCGCCGTCGCCGTCGCGGCCGCC
>JAAUYM010090657.1_pt1 | contig 10061 bp, 7 predicted proteins | sample 7278001 | NCBI WGS metagenome assembly JAAUYM01 (sample SAMN14350224, study PRJNA611818) | marine sediment metagenome | isolation source: surface marine sediment (1.8m) | place: French Polynesia: Moorea | collected 2018-08
ATCCTGATTGCCCCCCCTCTCCTCCCGTCTTTCTCTCCAACCAGGGCTCCCCCCTCCTTGCAAGGGTGAAGCTGTTTCTCTCCTTTTTTCTCCTGCCCCCCTCTCCCCCCTCTTCAAGCAGGAGCCCTTTCCCAGCTCTGCCAGACGTGACTTTCTTTCCTTCCTCCGCCCCAAGAAGCGACCTCTTCTTCCCTTTGGCAGGGCCCATGACTTGAGCTCACTGCGCAGAAGCGCAGGGGGGGGGGGGTCCTCAGTGTTGGGAAAGCCCAGGCGATGTTGCTTCAATGTTTTCCTACCAGCTATTCCGAAGCAACTTTGGTCAAACATTTCTTTAAAAAAAAATATTTGACTGCCAGTTAATGGGGATTTCTGAAATGTGTAATGTACTGTTACTGCACCACTAAAACCCTCAGTCCTTACCTCTGTACTAATGAAGCTACTAAAGCTCTTCAGTGCCTCTTAAGATGTACTGATCACATAATACTACTAATAACTAATTACGTGACCTGCAGCAGACCCCGACGGATAGGTATAAAATTTAATCTGCTGGAACAAACAAGACATTTCAAATTATAAGTCCATCAAAACCGTCAGTCATCACATAGTACTATAATGCAGCTTTGTAAAAAAAAGTGCATTTTTGCTTGCATCACTTTTTGACTGCTGTCGTTGTCTGTTCGTCTTCCTCCTCTTGCTTCATGTGCTTGGCGCTAACAAAGGCCAGACCCCACTTGAGGTTGGTGAGCATGTATCGGAGCGCCTTGGTCCAGGAGTCCTCAGAGTTGAACTGGAGCTTGACTGAGTAGTACTGCCCCGTGTTGTTATCCCTGATCTTGCCCTTGTCCATCTCGTAGGGCAGCGAGAAGCCGCCCTGCCTCTCCACCTCGACGGCGAACTGCTGCAGGCAGTCCAGGAAGGCCACCATGGCCGAGTCAAACTTGGAGTCGAAGATCATCCGGAACCCGCCGGACCCGTACAGAGGAAGGACCTTCCCGTCAGCCAGCACCTTGATGTAGGAGTAGTTCCCGTAGGGGACGATCTGGTAGCGGTGGAAGGTCTCCATCCCGATGGCCTTAGCCAGAGAGGAGAGGAGGAAGGCCGTCTGGCCCCAGGCGGCGTTGATCTCGCTCCACTCCACCGGCACCGAGGGAAGCCGACCCAGGCGGAAGCCGTTGATGGTAGCGAAGTGCCCCGTGTGCCAGATGTTGAAGGTGGCGTTAAAGACGTTCATCTTCTTCAGCTTCTCCAGCTGGCCGTGACAATAGCGCAGCTTGCAGTCCAGGCTCTTGTAGTCGTCCTCGGCCGCCAGAAGCTCGCGCTTGTACCTGGAGTACTCCTTCCAGTACTTGAGCTCCTCCTGCTCCAGCTTCTCCCTGGCCGCGATCTGCTCCTGGAACTCCTCCTCCGCCTTGCCCTGCTCCTCCTTCAGTCGCTCCAGGTCCTGGTTCAGCTGAGTCTCCTCCAGCTGCAGCGCCTCCAGCTCCTTCCTCAGCACCTCCAGGTGGCTGTCGTCCTCCGTCTCCTTGTCCATCTCACTCAGGTACCTCTGGTACTCCTGAGCCTCTGACTCCGCCAGCTTCAGCTGCTGGTTCATGGTTTCCAGAAGTCCGTCCGTGCACTCCTCGCAGAGCGGGTGGTCGATGCCGCCGTTCCCTGAAACCAGATCGAACAGCTCGGCGGCCGTCTTCAGCCTGGAGTTGAGGGTGGCCTTGTCGCCGGTCTCCCCGACCAGGGTGAACTCGGGCCCGGACTCCTCCAGGCTGACCGGCTTGGCCACAAGGTCGACGTGGCCACCGCCCTTCTCGCCGTGTCCGCCCTCCTCCTCCCCGGAGCCCTCCGCCTCCTTCTCGTCCGTCACAACGAACTCGGGCGCAGGGATGATGGGAACCCTGACCTCCGCCATGGAGTGCTCGTCCATGGCGTATAGGGACGGGTGAATCCTGAGCGGCTGCAGGCACCGCTGGCAGACGAAGCTGGTCCTCTCGTCCTCCTGTGCCGCGGCCGCGCTCGCCGCCTCCGGGGACGGAGAAGAGGTGGTCGTGGAGGAAGACATGGCTGTAAATGACAATTATCACCTCCCTCACTCTTCTAGTATGTACGTATGTGTCTGTTTTTCGTCTGCAGCGCTGCCCTTCCTCTGCACTGCTTTGACGCTGCTGCTGCTGCTGCTGCTGTTGCTGCTCTCGCCAGCAGAGTGACTAAATCTCGCAATATATCGCAAATCGTGCGATTTGTTCTAGCCAAAATTTTGCTTTGGCTACCTGAGACTTTAACAGTGCATATATTTACTTAGAAAAAAATAGGTACAATTTTTTTTACCAAGATATACAACATGCGATTTTTTGCGACTTCTTAACCTAAGATCTGCGATTTCACTCGAAAAGTTTTGGTTACACTGCTCGCCAGTTGTTAGTGGTGGAGGCTGGAAAGGAGACGGAGAGAGAGGTCTGGTTTGTGTGTGAGTGAGTGAGGTCGGGGATAAGAAGAGAAGAACATGCTTGGTTGGCCTTCTCAGCCAAGTCCGCTGATGTGGTGACCCCATTTTTTGCCAGCGAACAATAACAATAACAACCAAGACGTTGTAGTAAGGTAGCTTAAAGCAGTATTATTGAGAGAAAAGAGGCCCTGCAGAATGTAAAAAGGCCTCCTCCCACCGCTAGCGGCCCGCCATGGACCAGGCGAACTTCCTCGCCGTGCTGGCGCTCCTCCTGCTGGAGGCCGCCGTCCTCCTCTCCTCTGGCGTCGACGCCAGCTACCGCCACTTCCACCTCGTCAACGCCGACATCTGCAGCAGCAGGAAGCTCCTGGGCGGAGACGACGAGTCCAACAAGCCCCTGGTCATCGGCAGTGGGGCGGCAATAATTCAGGTGAGGAATAGTCATGGAATAGTTTAAGCTCCTTTTTTTTCTTTTTCTTTTGCTACTGAATTGACACTGGTCCGTTTCAGCTCCAGAGTCCCTCCAGGAAGTTCCAGCCGGACTACAACCGGGCAAAGAGGTGCGAGATCCACATCAAGAGCCCGGACAAGGAGCACGGCCTGATGGCCTACGTGGAGGAGATGAACATGCGCCGCAGCTCCCGAGACCCGGACAAGTGCATCGACTACGTGCAGTTCGGGCAGGACGACATCGTCCCCTTCATCACCATGAAGAAGAGCCAGCGCTACTGCGGCGGGTGGAACGGGCGCGCCTCCATCTCCGGCGGGATCGTGTTCGACGAGCCCGGCGGCGACCTGCTGGTCTGGGTCAGCCTCGGGGGCAGGAGGGCCTCCTCCTGGTGGCCGCACATCGAGGCCGTCAACCTCACCCTCGTCGTCACCACCTACCAGAAGGACTGCAAGAAGCCCAAGCAGAACTACCGTCGCTGCGGCGATCGGTCGCGCTGCGTCTACCAGCACTACTTCTGCGACCGACACTTCAACTGCCTGACGGACAAGATCCCGCTGGACGAGGACGGATGCACCTACGAGGTCAAGACGACGGAGGCGCCCGGGGGCAGGGGAAACGCCGGGTCAGGCTTTGAGACCGGGTCGGGACTCAACTCGGTTACCAAGACCCTCGTCATCGTCTGCTCCACCCTGGGGGTCCTCCTCCTGCTCATCCTGTGGCTGCGGTACCGCAAGTCCAAGCGGTGCTGCGGAGGAGGGGGCCCGCTTGGCAGCCTGGGGGGATCCGAGGAAGACGAGACCTGCGAGATGAGGCACCACCAGGGCGGGCCCCGATCGCTGGAGGAGCTCAACAGGCTGCGGCAGCTCAGACAGCAGAACGAGGAAAACCTGTACCAGCCCACGGTGTCGTCCGGCGGCGGGGGCGGACGCGGCCGCGGACGCGGGCAGGAGGGCATGAGCTATGTGGTCGACCCGTCGAGGGGCCTGATCGACCCGCGAGTGGAGTTCAGGGGTCGGGGCAGAGGGGAAGAAGAAGGAGGAGGAGCGCCTCCGGACCTCCTGCCATCGCAGGACAGACCTCCGGAGGAGCCTCCGCCGGCCTACGACGAGCTGTTCCCGGGACGAGAAGGCGGAGGAGACGGCGGAGGCGGAACAGAACCCACTCCTACCTCAGCTGCAGAAGACGTGCAGGACGGGGACGGGGGAGGTAACGGAGGAGGAGGAGACGGAGAAGGTGACGGAGGGGGAGGAGATTGATTAGTGGTGATGGCCATGGTGACGATCAGAAGATGGGAAAGATCCTTATCTCGCGAGAAAAAAAAATCAAAAAGAACCCAACGCTGGAAAGACCCTAGAGAGAGAGAGAGAGAGAGAGAGAGGCAATTGCGAAAAGGTGCAACAAAAAAATGAACCTCGTAATCTCCATGAAGAAGAAAGAAGAACCTGTCAGATGACTGTACCAGATAATATCTATCATACTACATGAGCTGCTACGTGCTAAGTTTTTTTCTTGCTCCAACCGCACTGGTAGAGAGGTTCCCCTTACCCCTAGTCCACAATTTAGAATCACGACGCCCGAATGCAATTACTAGTATTTCATACGCAAAGCGGATGATGTTCATTATTATAAAATCATGAAATGAACAGGTATTGTATCAGAAGTTAATAAACGTAGTAGGTATGCTTTCTTTTCAGTTGGCAGCCTTTTTTTTTAGTGAAATTTCTGCATGCCTTTTGTTACAGGACATGTCTGTCGATCACGATCACGCGTCCACCTCTCCCCAGTCCCTGCTGGACGCCGCCGTCAGGGCCATCGTGGAGAGCATGAGCGACGGCCACTCGGAGCAGCTGGAACTCCTCCCGAGGCACCTCAAGGACAGGATCAGGAAGCTGCTGCTCCGGAGGGGGGCGCTGCCCTCGTCGGCGTCCTCGGCGTCCATCCTGGCCTCCCTGCTGCACGCCGGCGTGGCCTCGCTGGACCTGAGCGAGTGCGCGTCGATCACGCCGGCGCACCTGGCCGAGCTGAGGCGCTGCGTCGGGCTGAGGCGCCTGGTGCTCAGCGACACGGGCGCGGTGGTCGACGTGGAGGCCGCCAGGTTGATCTCGCCGTCCTTGCGAGTGCTGCACCTGCGAAGGTGTCTAATCGACGATGAGGCCGTAAGGTGAGAGAAACTAGTACCGTGCAAACGTTTTCTTTCTCATCCAGGAACATTAAAATTGTCACACCTACTGCACAGCATGTCCATTGTGCCAATTAAATTGTAAATTGTTTGTGTGGGAAACTTTATTTTTTTAGCGTCGTAGCCGAGAGGTGTCCCTATCTGGAGGAGGTGGACCTCGGTCACTGTTCCGGGGTGGGGGACCGCGCGGCCGCCTCCCTGGGCGCCCTGTGCCCCCGCCTGTCCTCGCTAGGGCTGACCTCGTCGGCGGTGAGCGACCGAGGCCTGTCCGCGCTGGCCGCCTCCTCCCGCGAGCTGGCGGAGCTGCGCATCGACGGGTGCGCCGGGGTCACTGACGAGGGAGTCCTGGCCGTGCTGGCCGGGTGCCCGCGCATGCGCATACTCATCTTCCACAACTGCCCCGGGGTGACGGACCGGGTGAGGGGGGAACTGGAGGAGCGGGTGGTGGCCGTGGCCGGGGCGGGGGCGGGGGCGGGGATGGAGGAGGGCGAGACAGAAGGGCAGGAGCAGACGGCCGCGATTAAGCAGCTCATGTGGACAGTCTACTGAGACATTTCCCGCCGTCCATTTGGCAAAAAAAAAGGAAATTGCAGTATTTCTTGTGCGTGATAATTCTAAAAGCTTCTCTGTGATAATGCGTAAATACGTACCTAGTATAATAATAAACGCGCGTTTCACCCCAATCATGGTTTGCCCTTTTCTATTGCACTTTATTGCATTACGACGTTTTTAATTTTCACCTTCGCAAGATTATCGTCCCGATGATCCCCAGCAAGACGTGCATGGGGTCCGGCCTGGCCGTGGCGGGCCCTGAAGCCGGAGCCACGTTTAGCACCACCGGATGGAGTGAGCTCAGCCTCCCGTTGGGGAAGCCGCGCAGGCCGCCGTTGTCGCCGGCGGAGGGGGCGACCCCGGCGGCCTTGCCGACGGGGCACACGAGGGCCGGACAGTTGCAGTGGCACTCGCAGACCGGCGACTTGAAGTGGGAGGTGGACAGCAGGGGGTTCCTGTTGGCGTTGCCGGCACCACCACCGCCGCCGGTCTCGTCGCCTGAGCCGTCTGCGCCCTCCGGGTCGTTGTCGACAACGGAGAGGCCCGGACTCTTGATCACAGGTCTGTTGTTCCTGAGAAACAACAGCGTGTATACAGGTACGTACAGGTACAAGTTTGCAATTTGTACTACTGAAGTTGCACCTCGTATCTTCTTTTGAAGAAGATGAAGACCTCGTCCTCTCCTTGACATCCCTCCCGCCTCCTCCTCCGCCTCTCCGACGTTCCCCTCCAATTGGACTATCGTCCTCTTCCTCCTCCTCCTCCTTTCTGGCCCTCCCCCGTCCTCTGTCTCGCCGCCGCGGGGGGGCCCTCCCCACGTCAAGGAGGTCGATGATGTTCAGGTCCTCTGGTGGTGCTAGAGATTGGAACTTTATTAGTGCCAGCGAGGGGTCATGAAATGTCTGCAGCTGTCAGACGAGAGAAACTGTGTCCGCCATGTCAGGGACTCCTATACCTGAATTGAGGTCAAACTCCCTCCTGATGGGAGACGGGAAGATGTCTTCTCCCGCGTCCTCCTCTTCCTCCAGAGGACTGTCCACGATCCGCTGCCTCTCCCGCAGACCCGGCCTCCGGTGCTGCATCCTCCTCCGTCCCCTCCCTTCGGCCGCCGTGAGGAGGAACCCGTCGTCGTCGTCGGAGGGAGGAGAGGACACCAGCCTCTCGTTGGTCCTCGTCACTCTGAACTCCGGCTTAGGGGTGGCGGCGGTCGCGGAGGACGACGACACCTTCCGGCTTCTCAAGAGCTCCTCCTCCTCTTCCACCGTGATGTGGGTCGCCTGGGCAACCTCCTCCTCCTCCTTCCTGCTCCTGGTTGGGAGCGGGGGAGGAGGAGGAGGCGAAGGGGCCACCGGGTGAGACCAGGGGATGCGGTGCGAGTTGCAGCCCAAGGAGTTGCAGAACATCACCCTGTGAGGTAAAGAACTTTCGCGTAATTCACATGGTTCTCAGAAACACATTTTTGCCTTTGTGCCCAAACATAACCATATTTCGCATGTTTCACACGTTCTCTCAAAAGCACATTTTATCTATGTGGCCAAACATAGACAACTTTCCTGGTCTTGATGTGCCCGACCTCGTACGTCTGCGAGAGTATCTCGGCCCTGAACCTGCGCGAGGTGACGAGCGGCGGCGGCCGCGACGACGGCGCCGGAAGGTGGTGGAAGAGGGACGTGGAGTTCAGGGAGGAGCAGCACCCGTGCACGAAGATCTCGGCAGCAGCGGAATCTGGCGCATGACCCAAAAAAATATCAGATTTTTTTGCCACATTACAAAACTTTGCTACTGTTGTACGTGCTAATGGTTTTTTGTTTGTTTGTTGTGTTGGTACTCACGCCCCCAGAAGTCAATGGCCATGTACTCCCGGAGAGAGAAGCAGCAACTGTCCTCCTCGGGGCAGGCGCGCATGAACTCGGACTTGGAGGAGGACGAGCCACGGTGTCTGGAGGTGGAGGTGGCCACGGCGGACTCCAAGAACTGGAATTGCAAATGGTGTTACGTACACACAGTATACGGTACAATGACAACTTGATGTAGTACTATTACATACATGTACTAGTACATCTAAAACTGCAGCATGTCCATTAAAAAAAAGTCCAAAAAGCAAACTGTTCTTTTTACTGGAATCAAAAACAATTAATTTCTGCATTATTACGGACCTAGATTTTTTTTTTACTTTATGGTGGATAACTTCCGGGTATAATTGACTTTCTAAATTATGGCAAAGACATTAAAGTGCGAAATGCTTTAAATTGATTAATATATTTAAATAAATAAAGGTGGGAAATGAAGCATCTAATGTCTTGGCATGTACAGAGTGTTCCTCTCCTTCAATTTACCTGGCACTGTTGGAATCCCTTGATGCCCATGAAGTTGGTGCCGTCGTACATGCTTCCGCACTCGTAGCAGTTGAGGGCTGAAAAAGTGAATGGAAACAGTATGGTTTTTTTTTTTCAGTGTTACATCTTAGCAAACTAGTCTATGTATACTCGTAGGTACATGTAGCTACAGTAGCTAACAGGAGCTCCCACAAAATTCAATTTTAAATTACTTTTTTAAACATAGGATAATCATTTCTTTCTTAATATTATTGTCTCTTTTAATACGAGTACTTTTCTTTTAAAAACAGAAGAGATACCTATACTACATCTGGGCTGGAGAACCTTTAAAAAGTTCAATCCTTCTCCTTACTCATGTAGTGAACTGAGCAGAGTACAAAATATAAACAAGATTTCTGTGGTTACTGATTAGGATTGGCCAATACGGCTCTCTAGAAAGTTTCCTCTTTCGATCCCCCCCAAAAAGAAAGAAAAAAAGGCTTTTAAAGGGTCCTATGACTGCTTTCTAAACGCTACCTTGTCATCAAAAAAAAAGAGCTAGAGCGAAAGAGAAAGGAAAGCCCGAAACGGAACCCATTTCATTGATTGTCATGCTCATTTACGGAGAGGGAGAAAGAGAGAGAGGGGGAAGGGGGGGGAAGAGGCCATTTAGGTACGCGTCGGCGGGTGGGGTGGCACGATACATTGTGGATAGTACATAGTACTGTAGAACAGGGAAAGAAGAGGGAGGGGGGGATATGAACCCGACGGGACTTTTAAACTTACAAGCGTAACAAATTTATAGAATTTGTTTAACATTTATGTTGTATTCTAATGACATGTTCCATTACGTGTTTAAACCGAATTTGTTACACTCGCAAGTTTAAAAGTCCCGTCGGGAAGCCAACAGCAAAAAAAAAAAAAATGCGACTACAGTATAAAAGGGGAAGAGAAGGAGGAAAGCATTGGTGTGTGCGAGGTTGTGGTCCCTTCCTCGTCCTCCTCTTCCTCCTTCCCCCCGCCTGAGAAAGCCTTTCCTGAAGAGAGACAGAGACCCCACACACGACACACCTGTTACTGTACCTACTACTATGTAGTAGGCTTGTGTGTGAATACGACCAAAGTGTTTGCTGCTCTGTCAGGCAAAAGGATGTGAGGTCTGTCTCTCTCTCGTCTGTGGTCTGTGGGGAGGGGTAACCGGTGCCACCATGGGCGATGAGGAGGAGGAGGAGAAGCTTCCTCCTCCTCCTTCTCCTCCGCCTCCGCCTCCGTCTCCTCCCGCGAGGAACGCCGACGCCGGCAGGGACCGCCAGGGTCTGGAGCTGGACGTCCAGGGGCCGGAGCCACTGCTTCCAAAGGTGCAGTACTACCTATGTTCCTTAGTACTGGGAAAAATTTGCCTGTAGGTACCTATATACGTATATGCCGTACACATATGTACATGGATGTACCCACCCAAAAAATACCTGAAAGTGTTTTTCAGGTCTCAATTCGACTTGAAAAATCTTGTGTTCTTCAACTCGGGTTCAGCTTACCGGTAGTAGAAAAAACCTGGATACAATGAACTTCTACTGCTCTGTAGTGGATTTCTTCAATGTTCTTAATTTGTTGACAAATTTTTAACTGCATATAGAAATGCTGGAAGACCAGTCCACAACTTTAAAAAAATCCTCACTTTTAACCACTGGACTTGGGCGGCAAAATCAGTTTAAAAAAAAAGAGCCATTTTATAATCACGGACCTACTTTGCAGTCATAAAACTTTGCTCTTTTCTTGCCATTCGAAATGATTTACTGTAAAGGTCTACTTTACGTTAATGAAAGAAAGAATTCCTCTTTTTGTCAGAGCGGCTCGTCCAAAAAGGTCTCCTCTCCCACGTCGGTGTCAGTCAAGTCGCCCACCGGGTCGGTGGGGCCGTCCAAGAAGCAGGCTCAACCACAGGTGCAGATTGAAGCATCCCGACTGGCGCAAAGGTGCCAATTTCAAATTTATAATTGTATTACTGTTAATTAGAACATTTCAAACACCTTTCCAGATATATTTTAATATAATGGCATCTGAAGTAATGGTACTTAAATGACTGCTGTTGAAGATATCATTTTAACCATTTAAAAAGGTGCTTTCCAC